>Ga0247823_10004810_pt1 | contig 10769 bp, 10 predicted proteins | sample 13C_PalmiticAcid_2_FD_192426 | JGI IMG/M metagenome (GOLD analysis project Ga0247823, IMG submission 192426) | Soil microbial communities from agricultural site in Penn Yan, New York, United States - 13C_PalmiticAcid_Day30 | ecosystem: Environmental > Terrestrial > Soil > Agricultural land...
GCTGGAGACCCAGCATCGCTGGCGGGCCGATCTGGCCGCGGCGGATGGCGTCGCGCGCGGCCGCAGGGGAGACGAGGTCGCTGAGGTCCACCCCGAAGTCTGGCTTGCCGCGACCGCGCTGCGAGGCATGGAGCCTCGTGTCCGTTCCAACGTGCTGGCCACGGCGCAAAAGTCGCTGGCGCTCTGGGCCGATCCCCTGGTGGCCAGCGCCACCAGTTGGTCCGACTTCTGCATCAGCGACCTTGCCTGCGCCGAGGCGCCGGTCAGCCTCTACCTCATCACGCCGCAGGCCCATGCCGACCGCCTGGCGTTTCTGGCGCGGGTGATGCTTCGGCAGTGTTTGGGGGGGCTGATGGAGACCCTAGAGGCCGACGGCCGCGGCCGCCCCAAGCAGCACCGCATCCTGATGATGCTGGACGAGTTTCCAAAGCTCGGCGCCCTGCCATTCCTGGAAAACGCACTGGGCGAGATGGCCGGCTACGGCCTGTCGGCGCACCTGATCTGTCAGAGCTTCAACGATGTCTTCAAGGCCTACGGCGTTCACACCTCGATCTTTGACAACTGCCACGTCACCGCGGCTTTTGCGACCTCCGAACCGGCCAGCATCGAACGGGTGATCAAACGCGCGGGCAGGGCGCTGGAGATGCGTGAGAGCTTCAGCGATCCGCGTCACCCCCTTGGGAAGGGCGCGCGCAGCCGCAGTCAATCCGAGGCCGAGAGGTATGTCCTCGGCGAGCAGAACGTGCGTGGCCTCGATGCGGACAGGCAGTTCCTCTTCGTCAACAACGCCAAGCCGTTCGTGACCGAGAAGATCCGCTATTTCGAGGAGCCGTTTCTGGCCGCCAGAGCGCGGAATTACTACAAGGGCGAGCGCGCCCTCCACGTCCAGACGGCCAGCGCCCTCGACACGCCCGGCGCGCCGCACGTGGACTGGCTCGGCGTGCGGCCAGCAAAGCCCTATGTGCGTCCATTGCAAGACGCTCTGGAAGGACAGACGCCGGCCGCCCAGTCCGACCTCGCGGCGCAGGATGTCGGCGATCCGTCCTGGGATGACGAGAGCTGGCCATGAAGGACGTGACCTCAGAAGCCGCCGAGCGCAGGCTCTTGGCCTTGCACCAGGCCATGGGGCCGGTGCTGGCGAGCGCCCTGGCCGATCCCCTCGTGGTCGAAGTAATGGTCAATCCAGATGGGGCGATCTGGGTCGAGCGCGCCGGCGAGGGGCGGGTGCTCAGGTGTGAGCGGCTCGGCGCCGACGCCTGTGAGCGGATTTTGCGGCTGGTGGCCGACCATGCGGGGGAGGTGGTGACCGCAGAGCAGCCACTTCTCAGCGCTGTCCTGCCCGTCACCGGCGAGCGATTCCAGGGGGTCTACATGCCCATCGCTTCGAGCCCGTGCTTTGCGATCCGCAAGCGGGCGAGCGCGATCTTCACGCTGAAGGACTATTTTCGCCAGGGCGTCATGACCGCAGATCAGGCGGCCGTGCTCGCCAATGCAGCCGCTGCCCGCGCCAATATCCTGATCGTCGGCGGGGCCGGCACCGGCAAGACGACCTTGGCCAATGCGGTGCTCGCACTGCCCGCCTTCGCCAACGAGCGGGTGATCATCATCGAGGACACGGCGGAACTTCAGTGTGCGGCCAGTGACCAGATCGCCCTGTTGACTCGGCGCGCCGACCCGCCAGTCGCTATGGCCGACCTCGTACGCGCGGCCCTGCGTCTTCGTCCCGACAGGATCGTCATCGGCGAGGTGCGTGACGCCGCCGCCCTGGACCTTATCAAGGCCTGGAACACCGGCCACCCCGGCGGCCTGGCGACCTTGCACGCCAACAGCGCCCTGGAGGCGCTTCTGCGGCTTGAGGATCTGATTGGCGAGGCGGTCGTCCAGATCCCTCATCGCTCGATCGGGCAGGCGATCGATCTGATCGCCTTCCTTGGGCGGACGCCAGAGGGGCGTAGGCTCGAGGGATTGGTGCACGTCGAGGAATGGCGGGAGGGCGGCTATCACACGCGCGACGTCGGCGGCGATCCGCACTTCTGACGACTTATGATGCGCCAAGCCGGAGCATAGGCTGAAGACCTCAGGCGGCGCTCGCGCCGCGGGCAGGCCTGTCGATGGACGCCTTTCCCATATCAACCGATCTGCTCGGCAAGTCGGCCTCGGCCTATGAGCACCTTCGGCGCGCCGTGCGCCACGGACAGCTGCGTCCAGGTCGCCGGCTCTCGGCCACCAACCTCGCCGTCAGCTTTCGCATCAGCGAAACCCCCGTGCGCGAAGCCCTCGTGCGGCTTTCAGCCGAGGGTTTTCTCGACTGGGAGGCAAGCAAGGGACATTTCACCAAGCCGGTGACGCTCGATGAGCAATTCGACCTTCACGAGGTGATCGCGATTCATCTTCACGCGGCCCTGCAGCGCTGCGGGGGCCCGGAGCCGGAACTTTTCAGGCAGATTGAGCAGGGTTCGGCGCGCGGGCTGGTCGAGCCTGCGGAGACGCTGGGGACGTGCAATTGCGTCGCCGAACTTCTCACCGAGCTGGCCGGCGCGCTCGTAGAGCTCAGCGGAAATCAGGTCCTGCGCTCGATGATGTCGGTGATCCTCGATCGCACATGGCTCATCCGACGCCTCGACATCGATACGCCAGAGCAAATCCTCCAGGCCAGGTCCCGGGCGGCAGGCCTAGTAGCCGCCCTGAGGGCGGCCGACATCACGACGGCCCTCACCATTCTGGAGAGCCACCTTGCCGCTCGCCGGCGACGGCTGCCCGAACTGGTGGATGCGGCCCACGAACTGGTCAGGCAGGCGAACTATCCTTGATCCGTGCGATGCAGGCGCCATCCAGTCTGGCGCCTGCGAGGCAAGGCTGCGGCTTAAGACGATGAAACCTCGCCTGCCACAGCCGGAAGCCAATCTGGGTTGGGATGCGAGGCCAGGGATCGGGGCAAGACTGATCGCGGCCCGATGAAACTCCAGTTCGATCCGATGGGCTGCATCGGGCGTAATCGCTCCAAAGAGCTGGAGCATCCCATGAACATCGTTGCGGCCTATGTCCTGACCTTGGTCGTCTTCGCCATCATCGACACCGTCTGGCTGGGAACCATGGGCGACCGGCTCTACCGGCCGCTGATCGGTTCGATGCTGGCGGAGAATTTCAGGTTGGCGCCCGCCATAGCCTTCTATGCCCTCTATGCGGCGGGCCTGACGCTTTTCGCCGTTCTGCCTGGCTTGGCTGAAGGAGGTTGGAAGAAAGCGCTGCTCTGGGGCGGGCTGTTCGGGCTTTTCGCCTACGGCGCCTACGATCTGACCAATCTGGCCACGTTGAAGACCTGGAGCCTCAAGCTCGCGCTGATCGACATGGCCTGGGGCGTGTGCGTCAGCGCGGGCGCATCGGCAATAGCTTGCGTCGCTGCTGCGCGGTTGCTGCGTGTCGCCGCCTAGCGGCGGGGCGGGCGGAGAACGAAGGCGCTCGTGCGGGTGGCGTAAGCGGCGTAGGCCTCGGGGCGCGAGCGGCGCATGTGGGCCTCCAGAAGAGGCACGCCCGAAACCCGTGTGAGCAGCCAGTAGATGTAGGCGGGCCCTGTCAGCGACAGCCACCCCCACGGCCAGGCGCCGCCTAAGTTGATTGCGAACACCGGCCAGGCGCACCATCCGAGGCATTCGAAGAAATAGTTGGGATGTCGGGACCAGGCCCAGAGGCCTGTGTCGCAGACCTTGCCGCGATTATTCGGATCGGACTTGAAGACAGCGAGCTGGTGATCAGCCCACCCCTCGCCCACCAGGGCTGAAAGGAAAACCAAGCAGGCGAGCGCGTCCTGCAGGGTCAGGCCGGGCGCGGGATTGCGCGCCGCCACGAGAATACTGAGCGCCAGGACGGCGGCGGCCCCCGCCTGCAGCATCAGAAAGCCGAACATCTTCGCCGGGAAGCCCGCGCCCCATTCCCGGCGCAGCTGGGCGTAGCGGGCGTCCTCGGGCTCCTTCGCCGAGCGGGCGGCTATGTGGAGGCCCAGGCGCAGCCCCCAAAGGCCGATCAAGACGGCCGTCAGCTGCTGACGCGCGGAAGGGGCGGCGCCGTCGAGGGGGAACAGGGCGACGAAGACCCCGGTCGCGCCCAGGCCCAGGGACCAGAAGGCGTCAGCCCAACCGCCCTGTGCGGTACGTCCCTGGACCAGCCAGGCGGCAGCCATCACCAGAACGAGAAGGAGCGCCGCAGAGCCCCAAAGCGCGAGCAGGCCGATCACAGCCTCACGAAGGGCTGCATCAGCCAGCCCAGCCAGCCGTCGAGCTGAATCTGCCCGTCCAGCGCAACGACGCATAGGCAGGGCTCGTCCGAAATCACCCGCGGCTGGTGCAGCACCTCTCCGTCCGCCTCCTCAAGGTCGCCAACATCGAATCGTTCGATTTCCGTTGCGTAAGCCCCAGACAGGACGCAGGTCAGTTCGACGCCCCCGTGGGTGTGACGCGGCGTGCTGCGGCCCGGGTCGATCTTGAGCAGGATGACTCGGCAGTCGCCATCACGCGGGGCGTGGACGTCACGCATCCGGATCCCCGGTCCGACCCAGCGCCAGGGGCCGAGCCCATAGCGGCGAAGCGGCTCGGGCAATTCAGGCATGTCGTTCAGCGGCGGTTGAACCCTCACTTCTCCGGCGTCGGTCTCAATGCGCGCCATCGCCCTAGCCAGGGCGCCGTCCGAGAGGGGTGAAGGGCTAGTCGTCTCAAGCAACTCGGCGCCGACGGCCTGTAGGCGGCGGACCCAAGCGTGATTTTCAGGACGCAGCGCCAGATGCGCCGCCACGACGACAGCTTCGGGCGGGCTGAGGCTGCCGACGGCGTAGGCAAGAAGGCGTTCTTCGGACGGGTTGCGATTGGGATTCACCGGGGCGCCCCTTCGGATCGTTCAAGGATCGTGCGGAGTTTGATCATGGCGTTGCGGATGCGGGACTTCACTGTGCCGAGCGGCAGGCCAAGCCGCCCGGCGATTTCCGAATGGGGGCTGTCCATGAAGAAGGCCAGGCGCAGCACTTCGACCTGCTCAGGCTTCAGGTGCGATAGGGCGTGCCGCACGCGCTGGGCGTCCTGCGACATGACCAGGATGTCGTCGGGCCAAAGCGCATCGCCGACGCCCAGCTCGATCTGAGGCGTCGGGAGGGGGCGGGCGTCGCGGCGCAGCATGTCCAGCCGCCGATTGCGAGCGATGGCGAAGATCCAGGTCGCGGCCCTGGCTTTTCGCGCATCGAACAGATCGGCTTTGCGCCAGACGGTCAGCATGGCGTCCTGGGCGAAATCCTCGGCGGCGGCGGGGCTGGCGCCGGACTTGATCAGCCAGGCTTTCAGGCGTGGGGCGAAGTGTTCGAACAGGCCAGCGAAGGCCTCGCGGTCACGTCTCAAGGCCACGGCTTCGATCCAACGGTCGTGTGTGAGCGCGTCCTGCTCGGGCTGGTCCGGGCTCATCTGCGCCGGTTGTTCTGGGGGTGCGACAGACGGGGCTTCGACATGCATGGAGCCTAATACGTTTCGTGGAAAAGGCCGGATCAATCGTCATCCGATCATGGGCTCGCGTCGTATTGCGCTCATCCCGTGTCGCTTTCTGACGGGGCTATTCTCGGAGCCGTCATGCCGCCTTCCTTCGCCGCCGGATCGTCCAACGCCCCGCTAAAGGTCGCCGTCGTAGGCTCCGGGATCGCGGCCCTGTCCTCAGCCTGGCTGCTGGCCTCGCGCCACCAGGTCACGATCTATGAGAAGGCAGACCGGCTGGGGGGCCACTCCAATACGGTGGCCGCCGATACGCCACAGGGCGAAATCCCTGTCGACACCGGCTTCATCTGCTTCAACGACATGACCTATCCCAATCTCATCGCTCTCTTCGCGCACCTTGGCGTCAGGAGTCGGGCTACGGACATGTCCTTCGCCGTCTCGCTGGACGACGGGCGCTTTGAGTATGCGGCGCCAGGTTTGTTCGCCCAGCGTCGCAATCTGTTGCGACCGCGCTTCTGGTCCATGCTGCGCGAGATCCTGCGTTTCTATCGCCAGGCGCCCTCTGATCTGGGGGGCCTGACCGACCCCGGATTGACCCTCGGCGATTATCTCAAGCGGCAGGGTTTCAGCGAGGCGTTCAGGGACGACCATCTGCTGCCGATGGCGGCGGCGATCTGGTCGTCCCCGGCCCATACCCTGATGGACTATCCCGCTCAGGCTTTCATCCGGTTCTGCGGCAATCATGGTCTGCTGAAGCTTGTTGGCCGGCCGATTTGGCGGACCGTGGAAGGCGGCAGCCGCATCTATGTCGAGCGGTTGTCGCGAGGCATTTCCGACGTGCGCCTAAGCACCGCGGTGAGGGCGGTGCGCCGAACCGACCAGGGCGTGTTGGTCCATGATGACCAGGGGCGCATCGAACGGTTCGACCATGTCGTGATCGGCGCCCATGCGGATCAGGCCCTGGCCATGCTGGGCGAGCCGACCGACCAGGAGAAGGAAGTGCTCGGCGCCTTCCGTTACAGCCGCAACCTGACGGTGCTGCACACCGACCCCGATCTCATGCCGCGTCGCCGTCGCGCCTGGGCCAGCTGGAACTATATCGGCGCGGAGGAGGGCCTTTGCGTCACCTACTGGATGAACAGACTCCAGGGCCTGCCGGGCCAGGACCTTTTCGTCACCCTGAACGCGCCGCGCCCTCCGAAACCTGGCGCCCTTCTGCGTAGCGAGATCTACGAGCACCCTGTTTTCAATCCGGCCGCCATCCAGGCCCAGAAGAAGCTCTGGAGCCTCCAGGGGCGGAGCGGCGTCTGGTTCTGCGGGGCCTATTTCGGGGCTGGTTTCCATGAGGACGGCCTGCAATCGGGTCTCGCTGTCGCCGAACAGCTCGGCGGCGTAAGGCGCCCCTGGACGGTCGAGAACGAGAGCGGGCGCATTCACCTGCCGCCTGCAGCGCAGGGCGTCATGGAGATGGCGGCGTGACGCAGGCCTCAGCTCTCTACATCGGCGCCGTGACCCATCAGCGAAATCGGCCCGTGGCGCACAGGTTGGATTATCGCGTCTTCTGGCTGCTGTTGGACTTGGCCGAGATTGACGGGCTGGACCGACGGCTGCGCCTGTTCTCACGTAATCGCTTCAACCTGCTGTCTTTTCACGATCGCGATCATGGCGACGGCTCTGGAGCGGCGCTGAGGGCCCAGATCGAGGCCTGGCTCCAGCGGGCGGGAGTCGACATCGGCTGTGGGCCGACCCGTCTTCTGACCATGCCGCGCGTCCTCGGCTACGTCTTCAATCCCATCAGCGTCTACTACTGCTATCAGGCCGACGGCCGGCTGGCGGCCATGATCTATGAGGTGACCAGCACCTTCGGCGTGCGGCACGCGTACGTGGTTCCGATCCCGCCCGAAGATCAGGCGGCGGGCCTGATCCGGCATGGCGCGGCAAAGGCCCTCTATGTCTCCCCGTTCATGGGGATGGAAATGGACTATGAGTTTCGCGGCCATGCGCCGGGCGAACGACTTGACCTCATAATCAGGGGCCTGGAGGCCGAGGGGCCGCTGATAACGGCCGCCATGTCCGCCGGGCGTCGCCCCCTCGAAGACGCCAGTCTGTTGTCGGCTGCGCTCGCCCTGCCTTTGATGACCCTGAAGGTCATGGCCGCCATCCATTGGGAGGCGCTGAAGCTCTGGCTCAAGGGCGTGCCGCTGACCCGCCAGCCGCCGCCGACATCGGGCTCCGTTACGATCCGTCGCCGCGCGCGGGAGAACCGCCTTGAGCGATGAAGCCGCGCGCCCGGTCGTGCTTTGGTTCCGCCGCGATCTCAGGCTGGCGGACAACCCGGCTTTGAACGCAGCGGTGGCGACCGGGCGGCCGATCCTGCCGCTCTATATTCTGGACGAGAGCGGCGAGGGGCGTCGGCGCGGCGCCGCGTCCCGTTGGTGGTTGGACAAGTCCCTCCGCTCGCTCGGTGCAGCGCTTCGACGGTGCGGAGGACGGCTCATCATGCGCCGAGGCGCCTCCGAAGCCGAACTGCGCCGCCTGATCGATCAGACGGGCGCTGATCAGGTCTTCCTCAATCGCGTTTTCGAACCCGACGCCTTCGCGCGCGACGCAGACATCGCCTACGCCCTGAGGGCTGAGGGCGTCGGTTGTCAGGGCTACAACGGAACCCTGCTGCGCCGCCCGGGCGCCGTACTGACGGGCGCGGGTAAGCCGTACAAGGTGTTTACGCCCTTCCTGAAGGCGCTGTTGCAGACCGTCCCGGAACCTCCATCGGTCCTCGCGGCCAAGGCGTTGTTTGCGCCAGACGGTCCGATCAGCGACGAGATCGACGACTGGAACCTGCATCCCTCCGCCCCGGATTGGTCGACCAGCTTCGACTGGACGCCGGGCGAGGCGGGGGCTGCGCGCGCATTGTCGGCTTTCATCGAAAGCGGTCTAGGGGACTACGTCGTCAACCGGGATCTCCCTGGACGCCGGGGCACGTCGCGACTCTCGCCCCATTTGCACTGGGGCGAGATCAGCCCCCGCTGCGTGGTGCACGCTGTCCGCCAGGGCGTCGCGCAGCGCCGCCTTACGCCTGCGCAAGCGGACAAATTCGTGGCCGAGATCGGCTGGCGCGAGTTCTCCGCCCACCTGCTGCATCAATTTCCCTACATGTCCGAGCGCGCCTTTCGGCCCGAGTTCGACGCCATGCCCTGGCGAGAGGACCCGGGCGGCTTGAAGGCCTGGAAAGAGGGGCGGACAGGCTATCCGCTGGTCGATGCAGGCATGCGCGAGCTTTGGACGACCGGTTGGATGCACAATCGGGTGCGGATGGTGGTCGCTTCCTTCCTGGTCAAGCACCTGCTGATCGACTGGCGTGAGGGCGAGGCGTGGTTCTGGGACACGTTGGTGGATGCGGACCTGGCCAGCAACGTTCAGAATTGGCAGTGGGTCGCGGGATCCGGCGTCGATGCGAGCCCCTTTTTCCGCATCTTCAACCCGGTTGCTCAGGGCGAGAAATTCGACCCTCAGGGACGCTATGTCCGGCGATGGGTTCCTGAGCTTCTAGCCTTGCCGGATCGCTGGATTCACGCGCCATGGACCGCGCCCGCCCCAGTGCTCGTTGAGGCCGGTGTAAGGCTTGGCCAGACCTATCCTCATCCTCTCGTCGATCACGGCCAAGCCCGCCTACGGGCCCTGGACGCCCTGAAGTCGCTCGTCGCCGCCTCCCAGGATGAGGGCCAGCCATGACCTTTTCGCGCGCAAGGCCCCGATGGCGCATGATTATGTCGGCCCCCGTCAGTCGGGACGAGAAAGGGACGTCTTCGCAGGTCTTCGACCTACTCCTGCGGCTTCTCTCCGCGAACTGGACCTGGGGGCGGCTGACCCTGGTGTTGCCGGACGGGACACAGCGCTGGCTGACCGGGAAGGAGCCTGGCCACGCCGCTGTGATGACCATCCACGACTACCGCTTCGCCGCACGGGCGCTGAAGAGCGGCGATATCGGCTTCGCCGAAGGCTACATCGCGGGCGAGTGGGACACGCCCGAACTGGCCGTCCTGCTGGAAACGTTGGTCAACAACTACGATCACATTCGCCGCCTGTTCGACGGCGATCCAATGGTGCGAGCGGTCAATTGGCTGGGGCATCGGCTGAACCGGAACAGCCGTCGCGGGTCTCGCCGCAACATCCACGCCCACTATGACCTGGGCAACGCCTTCTACGGCGCGTGGCTGGACCCATCGATGACCTATTCCTCCGCGCGGTTCGAGCGGCCGCACCAGTCGCTCGAAGACGCCCAGCACGCCAAGTACGCCTCCCTGGCGCGCCTGATGGATCTGCGGCCCGGCCACAGCGTCTTGGAAATTGGGTGCGGCTGGGGCGGCTTCGCGGAATTTGCGGCGCGCGAGGTCGGGGCCGTCGTCACCGGCATCACGATATCGCGCGAGCAGCACGAATTCGCGCGCCGACGGATGTTCGAGGCCGGATTGGCCGAGCGCGCGGACATTCGTCTAATCGACTATCGAGACTTGGAGGGACAGTTCGACCGCGTGGCGTCAATCGAGATGTTCGAAGCGGTCGGGCGTGAATACTGGCCAGCCTATTTTCGGAAGATCCACGATGTCCTGAGGCCCGCAGGACGCGCGGGCCTGCAGATCATCACCATCCAGGATGCGCTGTTCGAAGGGTACGGCGCCCGCACGGACTTCATCCAGAAGTACGTCTTCCCGGGCGGCTCCCTGCCTTCGGAGGCGAAGATGGCGCCGGTCCTGTCACGAGCCGGCCTGAACAAGGGCCGGCTCGAGAGATTTGGTCGCGATTACGCCGACACCCTGGCGCAATGGGCGCAGCGCTTCGAGGCGGCATGGGATGACATCCGTCGGGGTGGAACGGGCTTCGACGAGCGCTTCCGACGCCTGTGGCGCTTCTATCTCGCCTATTGCGAGGCCGGCTTCCGATCCGCGCGTACGGACGTCATCCAGTTGACGCTCGACCGGCCAGCTTGATCGCCGTGAACCAAAACCAACCAAGGAACCTTCCCAGATGATCTTCGCGCCCCTGAAGCGCACAGCGCCTCTGCTTCTCCTCGCCGTCTCCGTCCTGGCGCTGAGCGCTTGCGCCATCCTGCAGCGCGGCCCAGTCGGCAACGCGGAGACGCCCCAGCCCTCCAAGGCTGTGGACCTCAGCCGCTATGCGGGCCTTTGGTACGAAGTCGGCCGCTATGAGAACAGCTTCGAGCGCGGCTGCGAAGCGGTCACGGCTGAGTATTCGCTCCGTGAGGACGGTCTTGTCAGAGTCGTTAACGCCTGCCGCCGGGGCGGT
>Ga0247823_10004811_pt1 | contig 10768 bp, 12 predicted proteins | sample 13C_PalmiticAcid_2_FD_192426 | JGI IMG/M metagenome (GOLD analysis project Ga0247823, IMG submission 192426) | Soil microbial communities from agricultural site in Penn Yan, New York, United States - 13C_PalmiticAcid_Day30 | ecosystem: Environmental > Terrestrial > Soil > Agricultural land...
GGCCGAGTGCGGCCTGGCTCGCGGCCGCCCAGCTGCCGTAGTTGACCGCCGAGGCGACCACGGCTTCCTTCGACGACAACGCCAGCGCGCCGTAGAGATCACCGGCGGCGGCCTGGAAACCACCGTCGCGCGAGACGGCCGTGTAACCCGGCGCCTCGGCGATCGCCACCCCGCTCTCGGCCGCCGCGGCCGAGCCCGCGTTCACGACGGTGAACGCGGCCACCGCGGACATGGCGGCCACACCCAGGGCATATTTGCCCACAACAGACATCAGTGAATCTCCCCATCGAAAAGTCGGCTTCGTAGTCGAAGCCGAACCAATCATGAACCGCCGCACGCGCCATCGAGAAATAGCTTTCCCGCCTAGCTCGCCGCGGCCAGCACGTCCCGCGCCCGCATGAGAGCGAAACCGAGCAGGTTGAGGCCCTGCCACCGGCCCGGATCGGTGGCGCGCGCGTCGTCGGCGGCCAGCCCGATGCCCCAGATCCGGTCCACCGGACTGGCTTCGACGAGCACGCGCGCGCCGGTGCCGAGCAGATAGGCGCGCAGGTCGTCGTCCTGGCCGAATTTGGCCACGCTGCCCGCGACGACGATCTCGAAGCGGGCGCGCTCCCAGACGGTGTCGTCGAAGGCGCGGATCTGTCTGCCCAGCTTCTTGGCCACACCGGGATGGTTGGCCTCGAGCACGCGGGCGGCGGTGCGCTCGTCGTCGAACAGCAGCGCCTTGCGCCACATCATGTAGTGCTCGGCGCTGCGGAACGCGGTGCCGTCGACGACGAAATCGGTGGGCCACCACTGGCTCAGGCAGCTCGCACCGATCGTGCCGTCGGGGCGTGGGGTGTGCCCCCAGAACGCCAGGTACTTCGGTGTCGCACCCTGCTCGATCGCCTGGCGCAGCTGGTCGACGGTGTCGACGGTCATGATCCCTCCCCGGTTTTGGTCTAGTGAACCATATATCGGGGAGTCGGCCTCCGCCACCGGTTTCCGGTCAGGCCAGGCGCGCTTCCACGGTGGGGCCGGTGTGGAAGCTGCGCGCGATCATCGCCGAGCGCAGTTGCCACAGGCCCGAGCCCTGGGCCGGGTCCAGGCCGGTCAGCTGGGCGATGCGGCGCAGGCGATAGTCGACGGTGTTGGTGTGGATGTGCAGCAGGCGGGCCGTGCGCCTGCGATTCATATTGTTGGCGATGTGCACCCGCAGGGTCTCGAAGAGTTCGGGGTGGTCGTCCAGCGGCGCGAGCAGCTCGCCGAGGCGGGCCCGGCCGGGACCGGGACGGGTGAGCTGATACTCCAGGGCCAGGTCACCGAAGCGATAGAGGCCGGGTTCGCAATCGAGGCGTTCCACCATGTCGAGCAGCTCGTGCGCGCGCTCGGCGGCCGCCGGGATCTCCTCGGTGGTCGCTGGGACCAGCGCGCCGGTGACGTCGACATCGGCCGCGCGCGACAGCGTCGCGATCAGGGCGTCGATGGCGGTGGTGTCCATCAGTTCGGCCGGGACGAGCAGAGTTCCACCGTCCACCGACAGCAGCGACAACACCTGGTCGCCACCGTGGTGCGCCAGCGCCGCCTGCACCCGGCGCAGTGCGCGCCGGGCGACCACGGCCCGGTCGACCCGCGGGTCGGCGGCCTCGCCGCGGCGCCGGATCGACAGCGCCAGCACCGAATACGCGTCGGCGACGGCGATCCCGCACTCGCGCGCCATGGTGACCGTCGACTGGCCCGCCAGCAGCGCCGAGGTGAGCGTGTGCACGGCCGTGTGGTGCTCGCCCGCGACATCGCGGTGCTCACGGATGTAGGCACGGGTCACGGTGGTGCACAGCTGATCCGAGATCGCGACCGCCCGGCGGAAGCCGTCGAGCAGGCTCGCCCGGTCGTCGTCGGCGCCGGCGTCGAAGACCGCGTCGAAACTCAGCCGCACACCCTCGTGGAAGGCGTGCAGGATGGCGTCGATCGGCACACCCTCGCGCGCCCAGCCCGCCGCGGCGACCGAGAGCCGGTTCAGCCGCTCGGTCTCGTCGCGACCGTCGAGCATCCCGCCGACGATCTCCAGGCACAATCGGGTGACCGCGGTGACGTCACCGGAGATCGCGTCGCCGGGCAGCGTTCGACAGGTGGCCACGGTCTCGACGAAGTGGCTCACCAGCGTGCCCGACAGCGTCCGGACATCGCGCAGCGGCTGCCACATCGGGGCTCCGTCCACGGGGATCGTCATCATCGTCGACTCCTTCCACACCGCGTCGGCGGGGCCGGCGGTGGTTCAGCTGCCGTAGTGCCCGGCCCCTGTGATGGCCTACACTCCGGTTTCTCCGTGATCATGACTCTAGGATGAGCAACTGCTCACCTTCTACTCCTCTTTCGACCGAGGTCGCCGAATGCCACCGCACGCCGATAAGCAGCGCAAACGCCCCAAGCAGGATCGGGCGAAGGAAACCCGCACCCGCATTCTCACCGTGTCCGCTCATCTTTTCGGCACCCGCGGTATCGGCAACACCTCGACCAACCGGATCGCCGCCGAGGCGGGCATGAGCATCGGCACCCTGTACCGGTACTTCACCGACCGCGACGAGATCGTCAAGGAGCTCACCGACAGCCTGTTCCTGCAGGTCGAGGACCGCTACGCGCGGTTGCTCACGGTCTCCGCCGACAAGCCGCCGCGCGACGCCGTCGCCGAGGTCATCCGGATCGCCGTCGAGATCCTTGTCGCCAACGGCCCCCTGGTGCGGGCCCTGGTGGCCGATCTGCACTTCTACGGCAGCGGCATCCCGGAATTCGAGCCCCGGCTGCGGATGATCATGAAGCTCTACCTGATCCACCTGCTCGGCCCGACCAAGGACATCGATGTCGACACGATGGCCTTCGTCGTCCTCAACGCCGGTTTCGCCACCGCGCTGCGCTCGGTCGAGATGGAGGACGACGGCCTCGATCGCGAGGTCGTCATCGACCACACCGCCGACATGATCGGCGCCTGGATCGCCTCGCTCACCGAGCCGGAGCCGGAGCCGGTCTAAGCCCACCCACCGCGAAGGGCCCGGATCCCTGCGGATCCGGGCCCTTCGGTGATGCGGTGATCAGCGCGCGTTGGCCGTGCAGATCGTCTTGACGACGTGAGCCCCGCTCAGCGCGGCCGAACCCGTGTTCGCCAGCAGCGCCCGCGGTTCCAGCTCGCCCAGGGTGGCGTAGGCCGCGGTCTCCGCCTCACGGCTGGTGGCACCCGTGCCGACCCCGATCGCGCCGCCGTCGCCCTCGACGATGACACCGCAACCGTTGGCCCAGGCGGCCCAGATGTGGCAGTCGGCGAAATCGCAAGCGGCGAGCGCTTCGTCGGCGGCGGCCTCGGCGCTCGGCTTGTTCACGCTGTAGGCGAAGGCCCACTCCGCGTCGCTGAACGAGATCGCCGCGTGCAGGGTCTCCGCGTTCGCCGCACCGGCGCCGAAGACCGAACCCGCCGCAAGGCCGAGCGCCGCCACGGCGAGACCGGCCTTACCCAAGAAACTCATCGAACAATTCTCCTCTGGAAACTGCCCCGGAAATCCGGAGCCCCCAGATCATCGCCGAACACCGGCGTACATCCAATACCATTGAGCAAAATCACAGCGCGACAAACGAAGACATCACCGCGCGAACTCACCAGGGCCCGACGACGAATTCCAGCAGCGCCAGTCCGAGCGCACCCAGAAACGCCGCGCACACGCCGGCCGCGCCCGCTCGCAGATATGTCCGCCGGGTCGGCGCCGGATTCCCCCATGTCATCAGCAGCGCACCCAGCGCGCCCGCCGCCGCGAGCACCACAGCGCCGCCGAGTACCAGGTAGAAGAGGCTGCAGACCGCCGCGGTCAGGGCGCCACCGATTCCACGGGTATAGCCGACGAGCGGCACGGGGAATCGATAGACAGCAGCGGTCGTCGCGGCCGCCACCGGCGCGAGAACTACCGCGGCGAGGCCGCCGACGAGCGCGTGTCGACCGCGTTCGGCGACAATGCTCCTGCTCGACTCGGCCATTCCTCCATAATGCTCGCCCCGCCCTCGACCGCAACCACATATCGGCCCACAGCGGCGATTTCGACGGTGGCGCAGAGACCGAAAAAGGTCCGGATTCCCAAGGAATCCGGACCTTTTCGCGATGTTCGCTAGACCGTGAAGCCGAGAGCGCGCAGCTGTTCGCGGCCGTCCTCGGTGATCTTGTCCGGGCCCCACGGGGGCATCCAGACCCAGTTGATCTTCAGGTCCTCGACCAGGCCGCTGCGCACCAGGGCGTTGCGGGACTGGTCCTCGATGACGTCGGTCAGCGGACAGGCCGCCGAGGTCAGCGTCATGTCGAGGGTGGCGACATTGTCGTCGTCGACGGACATGCCGTAGACCAGGCCGAGGTCGACGACATTGATGCCGAGCTCGGGGTCGACGACATCGCGCATGGCCTCCTCGAGATTCTCGAGGTGCTCGGCCTGTTCGGGCGTCAGCTCCACCTCGGGAGCGGCGGCCTCGGTGGCTTCGACAGCCGGTGTCTCACTCATCACGCTTCCCCATTTCCCATGGCAGGCTTCACTTCTTCGGCCGAGGCGATCCGCACGACGGCGTCCTTGAACGCCATCCACCCCAGCAGCGCGCACTTCACGCGCGCGGGGTACTTGGCGACACCGGCCAGGGCGATACCGTCGCCGATCACGTCCTCGTCACCGTCGACGGTGCCGCGGCTGGAGATCATCTCGCTGTAGGAGTCGACCACCTTCAGCGCCTGCTGCACCGGCAGCCCGATCACCTGATCGGTGAGGATCGAGGTGGCGGCCTGGCTGATCGAGCAGCCCTGCCCGTCGTAGGAGACGTCGGCGACCTCGCCCGCGTCGTCGATGTGCACGCGCAGGGTCACCTCGTCACCGCAGGTCGGGTTCACGTGGTGCACTTCGGCACCGAACGGTTCCCGCAGCCCGCGGTGGTGGGGATGTTTGTAATGGTCCAGGATCACTTCCTGGTACATCTGCTCCATGCGCATGACTTATGCAACTCCACAGTGTCTGATCATCGGCCCTCGCTTGCGCTCACGCCGAAGAAGCTCTGGGCCTTCCGCACGGCCTGCACCAGCGCGTCCACCTCGTCGAGGGTGTTGTACACGGCGAACGACGCGCGCGCGGTCGCCGCGACGCCGAACTTGCGGTGCAGCGGCCAGGCACAGTGGTGCCCGACCCGGATCGCGACACCCTGGTCGTCGAGGATCTGACCCACGTCGTGGGCGTGGATACCGTCGACCACGAACGACACCGCGCCGCCGCGGTCCACGTTCTCGGTCGGCCCGATGATCCGCACGCCCTCGATCGCGCCGAGCCCGTCGAGCGCGGCGCCGGTCAGCGCGTGCTCGTGGGCGGCGATCGCGTCCATGCCGAGGTCTTCCAGGTAGCGGACCGCGGCGGCCAGCCCGACGACCTGCGAGGTCATCGGCGTGCCCGCCTCGAAGCGCTGCGGCGGCGGCGCGTAGGTGGTCCGCTCCATCGTGACGGTCTCGATCATCGACCCGCCGGTGATGTAGGGCGGAGTCTCCTCGAGCAGCGCCCGACGGCCGTACAGTCCGCCCACACCCATCGGGCCGAGCATCTTGTGGCCGGAGAACGCGGCGAAGTCCACGCCGAGCTCCCGGAAGTTCACCGCCATGTGCGGCACCGACTGGCAGGCGTCGAGCACGACCAGCGCGCCGACATCCTTGGCCCGGCGGACCAGCTCGGCCACCGGCGCGACCGCACCGGTCACGTTCGACTGGTGGGTGAACGCGAGCACCTTGGTCGCGGGCGACAGTTCGAGCGAATCCAGGTCGATGCGGCCGTCGTCGGTGATGCCGTACCACCGGAGCGTGGCGCCGGTGCGGCGCGCGAGTTCCTGCCACGGCACGAGATTCGCGTGATGCTCGAGCTCGGTGATGACGATCTCGTCGCCCGGGCCCACCTTGTAGGGGAATCGGTCGTCACCGAAAGCGTTGGCCACCAGGTTCAGCGACTCGGTCGCGTTCTTGGTGAACACGATCTCCCCGGCGTCGGCACCGACGAAGCGGGCGATGGCGACGCGGGCGTCCTCGTAGGAGTCGGTCGCCTCCTCCGCCAGCTGGTGCGCACCGCGGTGCACGGCCGAGTTACGGGTGAGCAGGAAGTCACGCTCGGCGTCCAGCACCTGCAGCGGACGCTGCGAGGTCGCCCCGGAATCCAGGTACACCAACGGTTTCCCGTCCCGGACCGTGCGGTTCAGGATCGGGAAGTCGGCCCGGATCCGGGCGACGTCGAGGGCGGGACCCGAGAGAGACACAGCGGTCATCGTCGTCAGGCTCCAGCGGTGGCGGAGGTGAAGCGCACGTAGCCGTTCGCGTCGAGTTCCTCGGCCAGCTCGGAGCCACCCTCGGCGACGATCTTGCCGTTGACGAACACGTGCACGAAGTCGGGCTTGATGTAGCGCAGGATGCGGGTGTAGTGCGTGATCAGCAGCACGCCGCCGTTCTCGCGCTCCTTGTAGCGGTTGACGCCCTCGGAGACGATGCGCAGCGCGTCGACGTCGAGGCCGGAGTCGGTCTCGTCGAGGATCGCGATCTTCGGCTTGAGCAGGCCCAGCTGCAGAACCTCGTGGCGCTTCTTCTCGCCACCGGAGAAGCCCTCGTTCACGCTGCGGTCGGCGAAGGCCGAGTCGATCTCGAGCTCCTTCATCGACTCCTTCACCTCCTTGACCCAGGTGCGCAGCTTGGGGGCCTCGCCACGGACCGCGGTCGCGGCGGTGCGCAGGAAGTTCGACATCGAGACACCGGGGACCTCGACCGGGTACTGCATGGCCAGGAACAGGCCGGCGCGAGCGCGCTCGTCGACCGACATCTCCAGCACGTCCTCACCGTCGAGGGTGATGGTGCCCTGGGTGACGGTGTACTTCGGGTGACCGGCGATCACATAGGACAGCGTCGACTTGCCCGAGCCGTTGGGGCCCATGATGGCGTGCGTCTCGCCGGACTTCACGGTCAGGTTCACGCCGTTGAGGATCTGCTTGGACTCACCCTCGGGGGTGGTGATCTCGGCGTGCAGGTCCTTGATTTCCAAGGTGGTCATCGAATTCGAATTCCTTCGTGGGGAGTATGAGGGGTGTCAGATGCCGACAGTGGCGAGCTCGGCCTCGATGGCCGCCTCCAGCCGCTCCCGGACCTCGGGGACCGTGATCTTCTGGATGATCTCGTGGAAGAAGCCACGCACCACCAGACGGCGGGCGACGTCTTCGGGAATGCCGCGCGAGCGCAGGTAGAACAGCTGCTCGTCGTCGAAACGGCCGGTGGCACTGGCGTGTCCGGCACCGGCGATCTCGCCGGTCTCGATCTCCAGGTTCGGCACCGAGTCGGCGCGCGCGCCGTCGGTGAGCACCAGGTTGCGGTTCGCCTCGTAGGTGTCGGTGCCCTCGGCGGCCGCGCGGATGAGCACGTCGCCGACCCACACGGTGCGGGCATCGCCCTTGGGGGACTTCGGATCGCCCTGCAGCGCACCCTTGTACAGCACGTTGGACTTGCAGTTGGGCTCGGCGTGGTCGACCAGCAGGCGCTGCTCGAAATGCTGGCCCGCGTCGGCGAAGTACAGGCCGAACAGCTCGGCCTCGCCGCCGGGACCGGCGTAGCGCACGGTGCCGGTGAGACGCACCAGGTCGCCACCGAGGGTGGCGGCGAAGTGGCGCACGGTGGCGTCGCGGCCCAGCTTCAGATGATGGGCGGTGGCGTGCACGGCGTCCTCGGCCCACTCCTGGACAGCGACGACGGTCAGCTTGGCGCTGTCGCCCAGCACGAATTCGACGTTCTCGGCGTAGGTTCCGCTGCCGCGCTGGTCGAGGACCACCGTGGCGACGGCGAAGTTGTCCAGGCGCACCTGCAGGTGGCCGTAGGCGGTCTTGCCCTCGCCGGGACCGGTGACGGTCACGGTGATCGGGTCGGAGACCTCGGTCTCCTGGCCGACGGTGATCACGGTCGCCGACTCGAAGCCCGAGTAGGCCTGGGCGGCGACGCGATCGGCGGGGGTACCGGCCTGGCCGAGGCGGACGTCGGTGCGGTCCACCGTCTCCACGGTGACACCGGCGACCTGGCTCACCTCGACGGTGGCCCGACCGTCGCGCACCGCGGTGCCGTCGTGCAGGCCACGCAGCCGGCGCAGCGGGGTGAACCGCCACGCCTCGTCACGGCCCGACGGCACCTCGAACTGGTCGACGTCGAACGAGGTGAAGACCTCGCCCTTGTTGACCGCGGCACCGGCGCCCGGATTCTGAATCGGCGTCTCGAGCGACGACATCAGCCAACGGCCCCTTCCATCTGCAGCTCGATGAGCCGGTTCAGTTCCAACGCGTATTCCATCGGCAGTTCCTTGGCGATGGGCTCGACGAAGCCGCGCACCACCATCGCCATCGCCTCGTCCTCGGTCAGACCGCGGCTCATCAGGTAGAACAGCTGATCCTCGGAGACCTTGGAGACGGTCGCCTCGTGGCCCATGGTCACGTCGTCCTCGCGGATGTCGACGTAGGGGTAGGTGTCGGAGCGGCTGATCGTGTCGACCAGCAACGCGTCACACTTCACGGTCGACTTCGAGCCGTGGGCGCCCTTGTTGATCTGGACCAGACCGCGGTACGACGCGCGACCGCCGCCACGCGCCACCGACTTCGACACGATGGTCGAGGAGGTGTGCGGGGCCAGGTGCAGCATCTTGGCACCGGTGTCCTGGTGCTGGCCGACGCCGGCGAACGCGACCGAGAGCACCTCGCCGTGGGCGTGCTCGCCGGTCATCCAGACCGCCGGGTACTTCATGGTGACCTTGGAGCCGATGTTGCCGTCGACCCACTCCATGGTGGCGCCCGCCTCGGCCTTGGCCCGCTTGGTGACCAGGTTGTAGACGTTGTTCGACCAGTTCTGGATGGTCGTGTAGCGGCAGCGGCCGCCCTTCTTCACGATGATCTCGACGACCGCGGAGTGCAGCGAGTCGGACTTGTAGATCGGGGCTGTACAACCCTCGACGTAGTGGACGTAGGCGTCCTCGTCGACGATGATCAGCGTCCGCTCGAACTGGCCCATGTTCTCGGTGTTGATCCGGAAGTAGGCCTGCAGCGGGATGTCGACGTGCACGCCCGGCGGCACGTAGATGAACGAGCCACCCGACCAGACGGCGGTGTTGAGCGCGGAGAACTTGTTGTCACCGGCGGGGATCACCGAGCCGAAGTACTCCTGGAAGATCTCCGGGTGCTCCTTGAGCGCGGTGTCGGTGTCGAGGAAGATGACGCCCTGCTTCTCCAGGTCCTCGCGGATGGAGTGGTAGACGACCTCGGACTCGTACTGCGCGGCGACACCGGAGACCAGCCGCTGCTTCTCCGCCTCGGGGATGCCCAGCTTGTCGTAGGTGTTCTTGATGTCCTCGGGCAGGTCTTCCCAGCTCTCGGCCTGCTTCTCCGACGAGCGCACGAAGTACTTGATGTTGTCGAAGTCGATGCCGTCGAGGTTGGAACCCCAGTTCGGCATGGGCTTGCGATCGAAGATGCGCAGGGCCTTGAGGCGGATGTCGAGCATCCACTCCGGCTCGCTCTTCTTGGCCGAGATGTCGCGAACGACAGCCTCCGACAGGCCGCGTTGCGCGCTGGCACCGGCCACATCCGAATCGGCCCAGCCGTAACCGTAGTTGCCCAGCGAGGCGATGGTCTCGTCCTGGGTCAGCGGTTGCACCTGGTCGGTGGTCGTCGTCATTCGGCACTCCTTCCGGAGTCGTTCGTTCGTCCCGCCGCGGGCTGTGCGGCGGATGGGGTGGAAGCTGTTTTCGGGAGCGCGACCAGCGGTACGTGGGTGGTGCAGGCGCAATCGCCGTTGGCGATGGTCGCAAGTCGCTGGACGTGGGTGCCGAGCAGGTCCCGGAAAGCGTCCAGTTCGGCGTCGCACAACTGCGGGAACTCCTCGGCCACGTGGGCCACGGGGCAGTGGTGCTGGCAGATCTGCACACCGGCGCCGACCTGGCGGGTGGTGGCGGCGAAGCCGGCCTCGGCGAACGCTTCCGCGATCTCCTCGACCTTGGCCTCGATGACGGGGGCCGTGTGCTCGGCGGCCGGCTCGATGCCGTCGACGATGGTGCGGACCCGCTTGCGCGCGAACTCGGCGATGGCCGCCTCGCCGCCGATCTCGCCGAGCTGGCGGATCGCCGCGCCGGCCAGATCGTCGTAGGCGTGGCCGAGATTGCCCCGGCCCGCCGCGGTCAGCTGGTACTGCTTGGCCGGGCGGCCGCGGCCCTTCTGCTGCCACGGCGCCGACCGGCTCGCCCGTGCCTGTCCGGCGTCGATGAGCGCGTCGAGATGCCTGCGCACGCCCGCGGGCGCGAGCCCGAGCGCGGCGCCGATCGCGGTCGCGGTGATCGGGCCGTCTTCGAGCAGCAACTGGACGATGGCCGCCCTGGTGTGCCCTTCCTGCGCGGTCGCCGCTGGACCGGCGGACGACCGGGCGCCGGTCGTCTTACGACCGGTCCCGTCCACGTCTGTCCGCAAACCCACGGTTTTCACAACACCAGTGTGGCGGAATTGCTTCCCTAAATCTAATAAGGGTCACCTGACAAAGGGTGCCCTGACCTGCGATGAAGATCGTCCGACACCGCAACCGCCGGGTAAAACCGCTGGTGCGGACCACGCGCACGCGCCGGACCGCGCCACCGGGGTGACCCATCGCACACGACCGACGACCGTTCCGATGCCCGCCGAATTACGCAATACCGGTGTCGCGCCCCGGCGCCCTGTCGCGTCGCGGTCGGCCCGACAGGGC
>Ga0247823_10004812_pt1 | contig 10767 bp, 8 predicted proteins | sample 13C_PalmiticAcid_2_FD_192426 | JGI IMG/M metagenome (GOLD analysis project Ga0247823, IMG submission 192426) | Soil microbial communities from agricultural site in Penn Yan, New York, United States - 13C_PalmiticAcid_Day30 | ecosystem: Environmental > Terrestrial > Soil > Agricultural land...
GTGGCCACCCGCGCACTCACGCCGGCACGGTTGTGCGGCCCCGCGGTCCGCGCCTACCATGGAGGGGATCCGACCCGCGCGATGAGCCAGCCCCCCGTTCGTCCCGCCGCCCTCGAGGCGCTGGTCGCCGCCGCGGCCGGTGACCAGCGACCGCTACCGCGGCAGCGACCGTCGGCGGCGCGGCGGCTGACCAAGATCGCGGCGCTGGCGCAGGACCAGGATGACAACGGCGGCGCGCTGGGCCTGCTCTGGCTCGGGCTGCTGATCGCCGGGGCGATCCTCGGGCCGTTGTGGCTGATGCGCGGGCCGGCCTGGCTCGGCGTGCTGGCGTGCGTGGGGCTCGTGGCCGCCTTGATGGTCTTCCACCGGCGGGGCGAGCGCATCCAGCAGGATCGCGAGCGCCGGCTCGCCGACGCGCTCGGTGGCCGGCCGTTCCCGATCGACGGCCTGGTCGACTGGCTGACCGCCGACCGCCCGCTCGCCGACGTGTACCTGGGCGCGCCGGTCGCTGCCGACGTGCTCGAGCCGGCGGTGCGCGTGGTCGATCCGCGCGCCGAGCTGTCGTGGATCACGCCGACCCACGTCCGCGTCGCGCTGGCGCCGCGCCGGCTGCGCGCGGCGCGCCGGCACGCGCCCGAGTTGCTCGGCGGCGATCTCGACCTGCTGCGCGGCCTCGTCGACCGCGTGCTGGTGCCGATCCACCCCGAGGTGATGATCGTCCGCCTCGACCTGGGCGGCGAGGTGGTCGGCGATGCAGCCGGTCCCGCCTGACCGGGGCGCGTGATCGCGTAAGCTCGCGATGTGCGTCACGTCGCGGTCGCGCTGCTCATGACCATCGCCTGTGGGGGCCGCGCGCCGGCGCCGGCGCCGATCGACAACCGCGCCGCCGAGCCGGCGCCGCCGGACGCCGGCGGGGTGCCCGCCGACGTCGCCGCGCTGATCGAGCGCTGGGAGATGTGCCAGCACTGGGCCGGCGAGGAGCCGTACGACGAGGAGCGCCGGCAGGAGATCCTGCGCGGCATCGCGGCGAGCTGCCCGGGCAACGAGGACACCCGCGCCGCGCTGGAGCGCCGCTACGCCGATCGACCCGACGTGCTCGCCAAGCTGCGCGAGCTGGAGATGTAGGCGCTCGGCCCGCTCCGTCCGCGTGGCGCCGGCTCACCACCGCGGCGCGGGCACCCGCGTGGTGACCGTCTCGCCGGGTGCTAGAGATCCGGCGTGGGGCAGCTGGGACGGATGGTGGTGGTCGCGCTCGCCGGGCTCGGTGCCGCCTGCGATCCGGACAACCTCGACCTCGACAACGACGACGACGTCACGTTCGACGTGACGCTGACCCCGGCGCAGGTGGTCCCGGTGTGCCCCGCTGCCGGCGCGGACGCCGCCGGCAGCGGCGACTTCACCGTCAGCGAGGACGACACGTCGATCACCATCACCAACTTCACGTTCTCGGGGCTGTCGGGGCCGGTCACGGTCGGGCACATCCACTTCGGTGTGGCCGGCATGGTGGGGCCGGTGGTCCTGGCGTTCGTCCCGGTCGCCGTCCCGTTCGACCTGACGTTCACCGCCGCCGACTACCCGATCGCGCCGAGCGGGGCGCCGGCCGACTTCGCGGCGCTCGGCCTCGCGGCCCGGACCGGCCAGACCTACGTCGACCTCCACACCGAGGCGTGCCCGGACGGCGAGATCCGCGGGCAGATCGAGGGGCCCGCGGTCAGGGACGATCGGGCACCTCGTCGGGCGGTGTCCGCGGCCAGGTGATCGTGAAGGTCGTCCCGGTGTCGGCAGCCGAGTCCACGGTGCAGCGCGCGCCGTGGCCCGCCGCGATCAGCTGGACGATGTAGAGGCCGAGGCCGAGGCCCTGCCGCGCCGACGCGTCGCCGCGCGAGAACGGATCGAAGAGCGTCGGCATCGCCTCGGGCGGGATCTTCGGACCGAAGTTCGTCACCGACGTGCTGACGTGGCGGCGGTCGTCGTGCTCCCACGCCTTGAGGATGACCGGGGCGCCCTTCCCGTAGTGCCCGGCGTTGCCGAGCAGGTTGGCGAGCGCCTGGTGGACGCGGTCGCCGTCCCAGGCGCCGCGCAGATCGCCGGTGACGTCGACGACCAGCTCGACGTCCGGGTGGCCGCTCCGGTACTCGTCGGCGGCGGCGCGACAGAGGTCGGCCATGTCGTGGGTGGTCGGCGTCAGCGGGATGCCGCCGCCGAAGTGCCCGCGCGCGAACTCGATGACGCTGTCGATCATGCGCTGCATGCGCTTGCCGCTCCGCGCGATCCGCACCACGAACGCCGTGGCCCGAGCGTCGAGGGTCTCGAGGTGCAGCAGGGCGTCGGCTGCCATCAACACCGAGCTGAGCGGGCTACGGAGGTCGTGGGCGAGGATGGCGATGAAGCGCTCGCGGAGGGCGTTGCGGCGCTCGCGGTAGATCCGCATCGCCTCGTTGACGGCGAGATCGAGGGCGGTGTTGAGCGCGACGAGATCCCGGCGCACCTGCGGCGTCGACTCGACGTCCAGCAGGTGGGTCAGCATGACGTGGCGCAGCCGGCCGTACTCGGTCGCCAGCGTGTCGCTCTCGACGCCCCAGGCCAGGCGCTGCAGGGCGTGGCCGTCGGCGAGCGCCTGGAACCCGAGCTCCGCCTCGGTGTGGCGCCCCTCGATCCAGGCGGCGATGGCGTCGAGGACCTCGGGCACGTGATCGATCAGGGCCGGGCGCGACAGCTCGCGGAGCTCGGCGAGGTTGGCCGTCACGTCGGCCTCCCACGCCAGCCCGATCTCCTGCTTGTGGGCGCGAAGGTACGCCGCCACCTCCGACGGTCGTGCTGCGCCGGGCTTCGCCTCGCCTGCCGTCATGCCCAACGGTACCGCCGATCGCACCGACGGCGAACGCCGCGGCATCGTGCACGGCGCACGTCGGCCATCGTCGGAAATCGGTCGCGGCGGCGCCGGCGGACGAGGTGCGGGCCGCCGGATCCGCGCGTGCGCGAGTGCCGCGCGCGGGACCTGGCGCCACAATCCCGGGATGAAGGACATCGCAGTCGTCGGCTACTGCCGCACCGGCATCGCGCGCGCCCAGCGCGGCGCGCTCAACCAGACCCACGGCATCCCGTTGACCGCCCACGTGCTGCGTCACGCCGTGCAGCGCGCCGGCGTCGACCCCGCCGAGATCGAGGACGTGGTCGTCGGGTGCGGGCTGCCCGAGGGCGCGACCGGCCACAACATCGGCCGCAACGCCGCGCTCGAGGCCGGGTTCGGGGTCGCGGTGCCGGGGCTCACCGTCAACCGCTACTGCGGCTCGGGCCTGACCGCGGCGTCGATCGTCGCCAACCGGATCGCGGCCGGCGAGGCGACGGTGGCGATCGCCGCCGGCGTCGAGAGCATCAGCCTGGTCCAGTTCTCGCTGAACCTGAACAACTTCTTCTACGCGCCGCTGCAGCAGCGGATGCCGGCGGTGTGGTGGACGATGAACCAGACCGCCGACTTCGTGGCCAAGAAGTACGGCATCAGCCGCGAGGCCCAGGACGCCTACGTCGTGCAGACCCAGCAGCGGGTGGCGGCGGCGACCGCGGCCGGCAAGTACGCCGAGGAGATCGTCCCGTTCACCACGACGATGAAGGTCACCGACAAGGCGACCAAGCAGAGCCACGACGAGCAGGTCACCCTCGATCGCGACGAGGGGCCGCGCCCCGACACCACCGCCGAGGGCCTGGCCGCGCTCAAGCCGGTGTTCCCCGGCGGCACCACCACCGCCGGCAACGCGTCGCAGCTGTCCGACGGCGCCGGCGCGCTGGTCATGATGGACGCCGACGTGGCGGCCCGGCGCGGCCTGCCGATCCTCGGCCTGTTCCGCGGCATGCAGCTGGCCGGGGTCGCGCCCGAGGAGATGAGCATCGCGATCGCGCCGGCGATCCAGAAGCTGCTGAAGCACCACCGGCTGGCCATGGCCGACATCGACCTGTGGGAGCTCCACGAGGCCTACGCGGTGACCACGCTGTACAACCAGGCCGAGCTGCAGACCCCGTGGGAGATCACCAACGTCAACGGCGGCGCGGTCGCCCTCGGCCATCCCTACGGCATGTCGGGCATCCGCTACGTCGGCTCGACCCTGCTCGAGCTCGGCCGGCGCGGCAAGCGGCGCGCGATCGTCGGCGTGTGCACCGCCGGCGGCATGGCGACCGCGGCGTACCTCGAGCGGCCGTGAGCCGCGGCGGGCGCCGGGCTCAGGGGGCGTACAGCGCCTTGAGCGCGTCGTAAGCGGGGCGCGGGTTGCGATCGATGTCGACCACGCCCCACCACTCCTCGTTGAAGGTCTGATCGGGGTGCGGCCCACCGCCGGGCGCGATGCCGCCGACGTCGTGGGCGTTGGGGCTGCCGCTCTCGTCTTTCCACCACTCGTCGGACCACGAGAAGACCGTGCCGCCGAGGGTGACGCCGTTCGGGCGCCGCGCGGTGCTGGTGGCGAGGATCTCCTGGGTCAGCGCCCGGGTCGCGTCGGCCTGGGCGGTGAGGTTCTCGCGCCCGCCGTTGCGGGCGTCCCAGGCGTCGGCGCCGTACTCGGACACGAACATCGGCTTCGGGCTCCGCTCGGCCCAGCGGGTGAACAGGTCGCCGAGGGTGATGCCGCGATAGACGTTGATGCCCCATGCGTCGATCGCCGGCATCGCCGCGATGGTGTCGGGGTTGGGCAGCTCGCCGTAGATGGTGGCGACCGGCCGGCCGGGATCGAGGGCGTGGATGGCGGCGGCGATCCGCTGCAGGCGATCGCGCGCCTCGACGAACGGGACCCCGGTGTACAGGCCGTTGTAGTTCCACTCGTTGCCGACCAGCCACATGAGGATGGCCGGGTGATCCTTCACCGCGGCGACCCGCTCGGTCGCGCGCGCCTCGGGATCGCCGCCCCAGGCGTAGACCGTCATCAGCACGTAGATCCCGTTGGCGGCGAGCTTGTCGAGCACCGCGCGGTCGGTGATCGCGTCGTAGGTGCGCACGGCGTTGATGCCGGCGGCGCGCATGAGCGCGATGTCGCGGTCGGCGAACCCGGCGAAGTCGGCGGGCGGCCGGGCGCCGCGCGCGACCGGGCTCCAGCACACGCCGCGCAGCTCGATCGGGACGCCGTCGACGAGCACCTTGCGCCCGTCGATCGTGATGTGTCGATCGGGGGTGATCACGCGGGCGTCCACGCGATCGGGGCTACCGTCGCGGCCGCCGGCGTCACCACCTTCGGGGTCGTCACCGACCGGCGAGGGGGAGCAGGCGGCCAGCGCGGCCAGGAAGACGGCAAGGACAGCTGGACGCGACAGGCCTTCACTCTACCGAGGCTCTCGCAAGAAACGCCAGCACGTTCGTCGCCCGAGGCGCGTTCGCGATCGGTCGGCGGCGCGCGAGTTGCGCCGAGGTTTCCGCTCCGCGCACTCTTTGCGCAATCCCTGTACCCGGCAACACGGGCCACACCGGCACGAGGATCGCAGTACGTTGCGGGGCATGGAGTGGCATGCGCTCGACGCGGACGCGGCGCTCGAGGCGCTCCACGCGAGCGCGGGCGGGTTGACCACCGCCCAGGCCACCGCGCGGCTGGCCGCGGTCGGACCCAATGCGCTGCCCGAGGCGCCGCCGCGATCGGCGTGGGCGCGGCTGGTCGGACAGCTGGCCAGCCCGCTCATCTACCTGCTGATCGGCGCGGCGACGATCGCGGCGCTGCTCGGCGAGGTCAGCGACGCCGTGGTCATCCTCGTCGTGGTCACGATCAACGCGGTGATCGGCGCGTTCCAGGAGGGCCGGGCCGAGCAGGCGCTGAGCGCGTTGCGGCGCATGACCGCGCAGCGGGCGCGGGTGGTGCGCGACGGCGTCGAGCAGGCGATCGACGCTCGCGCCGTGGTCCCCGGCGACGTGATGGTGCTGGCCGCCGGCGACGCGGTGGTGGCCGACGCCCGCCTGCTCGACGACGCCTCGCTGCAGACCGCCGAGGCGGCGCTCACCGGCGAGTCGGTGCCGGTGATGAAGGATCGCCGGCCGGTCGCGGCCGACACCCCGCTCGCCGACCGCCGGAGCGTGGTCCACGCCGGCACCCACGTCACCGCCGGCCGGGCCCGCGCGGTCGTGGTCGAGACCGGCCCGCGCACCGAGATCGGCCGGATCGCGGAGCTGGCCGCCGGCACGCGGCCGCCGCCGACCCCGCTCGCCCGCCGCGTCGAGCGGTTCGGCCGCCAGGTCACCGTCGGTGCCGCCGTCGTGCTGGTGGTGGTGGTCGCGCTCGGCCTCGCCCGCGGCATGCCGCTGGTCGACATCGCGATGATCGGCATCAGCCAGGTGGTCGGCATGATCCCCGAGGGCCTGCCGGTGGCGATGACGATCGGCTTGGCGGTCGGCGTCCAGCGCATGGCCCGGCGGCGGGCGATCATCCGCCGGCTGGGCGCGGTCGAGACCCTCGGCGCGATCACGGTGATCTGCACCGACAAGACCGGCACCCTGACCCGCAACGAGATGACGGTGGCGGCGGTGTACGTGCCGGGCGGCGGCGAGCTGGCGGTCACCGGGGTCGGCTACGCGCCGGTCGGCCGGTTCGAGCGCGACGGCGTCGCGGTCGACGCCAGCGCCGAGCCCGGGCTGGTGCGCCTGCTCGAGGCCGGCGTGCTGTGCAGCGACGCCGAGCTGATCGAGCCCGACGGCGACGCGACGCGCTGGCGCGCCACCGGCGATCCGACCGAGGCGGCGCTGATCGCGGTGGCGATCAAGGGTGGCGTGGTGCCGGCCGCGCTGCGGGCGCGGGCGCCGCGCGAGGCCGAGATCCCGTTCGATTCCGCGACCAAGGTCATGGTCACCCAGCACCGCACCGCGACCGGCCCGCGGGTGATCGTGAAGGGCGCCCCCGAGGTGGTGATCGACCTGATCGCCGACCCCGCCGTGCGCGCGGCCGCGCTCGCCGCCGCCGAGCAGATGGCGACCCGCGCCCTGCGCGTGCTGGCGGTGGCGGCGATCGACGGCGGCCGCATCGACGGGACCGCCGGGGTGGCCGGGTTCCGCGGCCGCGCCACCTTGCTCGGCCTGGTCGGCCAGATCGATCCGCCGCGCGACGAGGTGATCGGCGCGATCGCCGCCTGCCGCAGCGCCGGCATCCGCGTGGTGATGATCACCGGCGACCACAAGGCGACCGCGCTCGCCATCGCGCGCGGCCTCGGCCTCGCCGGCGAGCACGAGCGCGCCCTCGACGGCCGCGAGCTCGACGCGATGGACGACCGCGCGCTCGAGGCGGCGCTCGATCGGGTCCGGGTGTTCGCCCGCGTCCATCCCGCCCAGAAGCTGCGCGTGGTCGCGGCCTGTCAGCGGCGCGGCGACGTGGTCGCGGTGACCGGCGACGGCGTCAACGACGCGCCGGCGCTGGTCCGCGCCGACGTCGGGGTGGCGATGGGGATCACCGGCACCGACGTCGCCAAGGAGGCCGCCAAGGTCGTCATCACCGACGACAACTTCGCGACCATCGGCGCCGCGGTAGAGGAGGGCCGGGTCGTCCACGGCAACATCAAGAAGGCGGTGATCCTGCTGGTCACGACCTCGCTGGCCGAGGTCATCGTGCTGATCGCGGCGATGGCGATCGGCCTGCCGGCCCCGTTCGTGGCGGTGCAGATCCTGTGGAACAACCTGGTCACCGAGGGCGTGATCACGGTGAACCTGGTGATGGAGCCGCCCGAGGGCGACGAGATGCAGCGCCCGCCGGTGGCGGTCGACGAGCCGCTGCTGACCGCGGCCATGCTGCGCCGCCTCGCCTTCTTGACCCCGCTGATCGTCGCGGTGGTGCTCGGCTGGTTCGCCTGGCGGCTCGACGCCGGCGTGCCGGAGGCGAGGGCGCGGTCCGAGGCGTTCACGCTGCTGGTGGTGTGCGAGTGGTTCAACGTCCTCAACTGCCGCTCCGATCACCGGTCGGCGTTCGACCGGGCGCTGCTGCGCAACCGCTGGCTGCTCGGTGGGCTGGTGGTCGGCAACCTGCTCCACGTCGCGGTGATCTTCGTACCCGCCCTCAACCGGCTGTTCTACACCGTCCCGTTCGAGCTCGAGATCGTCGTCGGGATCGGGCTGGCGGCCAGCGTGGTGCTGTGGGCCGAGGAGCTGCGCAAGCTGGTGGTCCGGCGGCGGTCGCGACCTGCTATAACCGCGCGACGTGGCGAACCCGCCGGTCGACTTCGCGGACGAGGCCTATCACCTCCTGGTCCAGGCCGCCCCTGACGGCGTGCTCGTCGTCGACGAGGGCGGCCGGATCCTGCTCGCCAACCCCGAGCTGCAGCGGCTGACCGGCTTCGCCGAGACCGAGCTGGTCGGCCAGCCCATCGAGCTGCTGGTGCCGCCCGCGTCGCGCAGCGCCCACGCCGCCCACCGCGACGGCTACGCGCGCAGCCCGCGCGCCCGCCCGATGGGGTCGACCCTCGAGCTGTCGGCGGTGCGCAAGGACGGCACCACGCTGCCGGTCGAGATCATGCTGAGCCCGATGGCGCTCGGCGACCGGCGGGTGACGATCGCGTTCGTGCGCGACTCGACCGAGCAGCGCCGCCGCCGGCGCGAGCTCGAGGACGCCCACGCCGCGGCCCAGGCCGCGGTGCGCGAGCTCGAGGCGTTCAGCTACTCGGTCGCCCACGACCTGCGCGCGCCGCTGCGGACCGTCGACGGCTTCGCCCAGGCGCTGATCGAGGATTACGGCGAGCGCCTCGACGACACCGGCCGCGACTACCTGGCCCGGGCTCGCAACGCCGCCCAGCGCATGGGCCACCTGATCGACGATCTGCTGGCGCTGGCCCGGCTGTCGCGCGCCCAGGTCGCGCGCGAGCCGATCGACCTGGCCCGCTTCGTCCGGGAAGCGGATGGCCGGCTCCGCCAGGCCAACCCCGACCGCCGGGTCGAGCTCACCGTCGACGAGCCGCTGCGCGCCGACGCCGATCCGCGGCTGATCGCGGTGATCCTCGACAACCTGCTCGGCAACGCGTGGAAGTTCTCGCGGCCGCGGGCGATCGCCCACGTCGAGGTCGGGCGGCGCGGCGCGGCCTACTTCGTCCGCGACGACGGGGTCGGCTTCGATCCCGAGTACGCGTCGGCGCTGTTCACCCCGTTCAAGCGGCTGCACGCCGCGCGCGAGTTCGAGGGCACCGGCATCGGGCTGGCCACGGTGGCGCGGGCGATCCAGCGTCACGGCGGTCGGATCTGGGCCGAGTCGGCGCCCGGCGCCGGCGCGACCTTCCTGTTCACGCTGGCCGCCGAGGACACCCCATGAGCCAGGGCATCATCCTGCTGGTCGAGGACAACCCGGACGACGAGGCGCTGACCCTGCGCGCCCTGCGCAAGAACCACATCCTCAACGAGGTCGTGGTCGCCCACGACGGCGTCGAGGCGCTGGCGTGGCTGTTCGGCGAGGGCGCCCACGCCGGCCGCGACGTCGCGGTCCAGCCCCAGGTCGTCCTGCTCGATCTCAACATGCCGCGGCTGTCGGGGCTGCAGGTGCTCGAGCGGATGCGCCAGGATCCGCGGACCAAGCTGGTGCCGGTGGTCGTGCTCACCTCGTCGAAGGAGGACGACGACCTGGTCAAGAGCTACGCGCTCGGCGCCAACAGCTACGTGCGCAAGCCGGTCGACTTCGCCGAGTTCATCGAGGCGGTGCGCCGGCTCGGCATGTACTGGCTGCTGGTCAACCAGGTGGCGCCGGCGAGGCCGTGACGTGACGGCGCGGCCGCTGCGGGTCCTGTTCGTCGAGGACAGCGAGGACGACGTCTTCGTCGTGGTCCGCGAGCTGCGCCGCGGCGGCTTCGCGCCGGACTGGACGCGGGTCGACGACGCCGGCGGGCTGACCGCCGCGCTCGGCCAGCGATGGGACGTCGTGCTGTGCGACTACTCGCTGCCCGGCTTCGACGCGCGGGCGGCGCTGGCCCAGGTCCGCGCCCACGCCGACCTGCCGTTCATCGTGGTGTCGGGGACGGTCGGCGAGGAGATCGCCGTCGAGCTGATGCGGGCCGGCGCCCACGACTTCGTGCTCAAGGACCGCCTGGCCCGGCTGGTCCCGGCGGTCGAGCGCGAGCTGCGCGAGGCGACCGGGCGGGCCGAGCACCGCCGCGCCGAGGAGACCCTGCGCCGCACCGACCAGCTGCGCTCGCTCGGCCAGATGGCCGCCGGCATCGCCCACGATCTCAAGAACCTGCTCAACCCGCTCGGCCTGCACGTCGAGATCGTCGACCGCGCGCTGCGCCGGGCCGGGGCGGCGCGGCCGGACGCGATCGACGCGATGCGCGGGATCCTGCAGCGCGGGGTCGAGACCATCGACCGCCTGCGCGCGTTCAGCCGGATCGATCCCGAGGCGATCGTGGCGCGGGTCGCGCTGGCGGCGATCGCGCGCGAGAGCGTCGCGCTGGTTCGGCCGCGCCTGACCACACTCCCCGGGATCAGCCTGATCGAGGAGCTGGCCGAGGTCGGCGAGGTGCCGGCGCGGTCCGACGAGGCGATCGGCGCGATCGTCAACCTGATCGTCAACGCGGTCGACGCCTGCGGCGAGCGGGGGCGGATCACGGTGCGGGTCGGCGGCGACGAGGCGTTCGCCTGGGTCGAGGTCGAGGACGACGGCCCCGGCATGACCCGCGAGGTCGAGGCCCGGGTGTTCGAGCCGTTCTTCACCACCAAGGGCGCCGACGGCACCGGCCTCGGCCTGTCCAACGTGTTCGCCACCATGAGCCGCCACCGCGGCGCCGTCCGCCTCGACACCGCGCCCGGGCGCGGGGCCAAGTTCACCCTGAGGTTCCCGCGTG
>Ga0247823_10004813_pt1 | contig 10766 bp, 8 predicted proteins | sample 13C_PalmiticAcid_2_FD_192426 | JGI IMG/M metagenome (GOLD analysis project Ga0247823, IMG submission 192426) | Soil microbial communities from agricultural site in Penn Yan, New York, United States - 13C_PalmiticAcid_Day30 | ecosystem: Environmental > Terrestrial > Soil > Agricultural land...
GACGCAGGGGGCTCGAGGGGCTCAGACGCCCGCGGCGACCGGGAGGTGCTGGGCGACCAGCTCGTCCACCGCGTCCGCCCAGGTACGACGAACGGCGCGGTCCCGCCCGGCCCGGCCCATCAGGTGGCGGTGCGGGTCGGCGACCACGGCCGTCACCGCACGGACCAGGTCGCGGGCATCGCCGGGCTCGTGCAGCAGGCCGGTCTCCAGGTGGGCCACGACGTCACGGGCGCCGCCCGCTCGAGGCGCCACCACCGGGACGCCGGACGCGGCGGCCTCGCGCAGCGCGTGGCAGTCGGTCTCGTGCTCGCCCGGGTGGATCAGGACGTCGAGGGTCGGCAACGCGACGGTCAGGTCGCCGATCGACAGCGGGCCGGTGAACCGGGCACCCGGCACGCGGCGGGAGAGCCACTCGCGCTCGGGGCCGTCGCCGATCACCACGAGGCGGGTCCCGGGGATCCGCGCGACCTCGGCGAGGCGTCGTACACCTGCGGGCTTGTGGAGGCCGCCGACGTAGCCGACGACGACCCGCTCGCCCTCGCGGGAGCTGGCCTTCGACCAGGAGGCGTGCAACCAGGGGTCGCGGAGCGTGGGGGTGAACGCGCGGCTGTCGACGCCGGGCTCCCACAGGGCGGCCTCGACGCCGAGCTCGGCGGCGCGCGCGACCATCCACGGGGAGGTCACCAGCACGCGGTCGGCGCGGTCGGCGATCTTGGCCCGCCAGTAGTCGGCGGCGAGGTCGAGGACGGCGGACTGCTCCACGGCGACGGTCGGCACGCCGAGGCGGGCGGCGTGCTTGAGCGCCTTGCGGCCGACGTTGCGCGGCGAGTGGGCCTGGACGACGTCCGCGCCGAACGACACGATCGCCTCGCGCACCTGCGCGCCGGTCGGCTCGAGGGGGCGCACGCGCACCACGTCGCAGCCGCGGTAGCTGCCCAGTCCGGGGCCGGGGGCGACGATCCGCACGGAGTGGCCGAGGTCGACGAGCCGGTCCACCGTCGCCTTGAGCGTGGTGGTGGTGCTGTCGACGGCCGGGTAGAAGGTCTCGGTGGCCAGGACGATCCTCATGGCCACCACGGTGGGTGGACGACGTTGCGGGCCCGCGGGCTCCGGGTTGCGAGCGGATGAACGCTCAGGGTTGTCGGTGGCCGCGCCTAGGTTCGACGCATGGACATGAAGCTCGAGCTGGTGATGGTGCCCGTGACCGATGTCGACCGGGCGAAGGAGTTCTACGTGCGGGCCGGCTTCAACGCCGACCACGACCAGACCGTCAGCGAGGAGGTCCGGTTCGTGCAGCTGACCCCGCCGGGTTCGGGCTGCTCGATCGCGATCGGCAAGGGCCTCACCGGGATGGAGCCGGGATCGCTCGACAACCTGCAGATGGTGGTTGCCGACGCCGACGCGACCCATGCCGACCTGACCGCCCGGGGCATCGAGGTCTCGCCGGTGGAGGACCTCGCGTGGGGCCGCTTCGTCCGGTTCGCCGATCCCGACGGCAACCGCTGGGCGCTCCAGCAGCTGCCCGACTGGTCCGCGAGTTGACCGTGAGCTGACCCCCGTCCGAGCGCTGGGACGCTACTGCCCGGTAGTCGGACATATCTCACACGCACGGTGACAGCGGTCATGTCACGGATAGTCTTGTCGCTCGTGACTGACTCGCCCCTGACGCTGGCGCAACCCGAGGACGCGCACGAGCGTGCCGACTGGGAGGCCGCCACCGCCGCCGTGCTGCGCAAGTCCCGCAAGCTCGGCGACAACGACCCCGACAGCGCCGTGTGGGACACGCTGACCCGCACCACGCTGGACGGCATCGGCATCACCCCGCTGGGCCTGCCCGGCGGCGCGACCAGCCCGGTCCGGCCCACCCGCCAGGGTGCGTGGGACATCCGCAGCCTGGTGAGCGGCCCCGACGCCAAGCTCGCCAACGAGGCGGCCCTGGTCGACCTCGACGGCGGCGTGACCAGCCTCTGGCTGGCCGCCGACGAGTCCACCGACGTCGCCGCGACCCTCGCGAACGTCCTGCTCGACCTCGCGCCGGTCGTCCTCGACGCCCCGTCGGCGACCACGCAGGTGGCCGAGGCGTTCCTCGCGCTGCCCGGTGCCAAGCACCCCGACAGCAACCTCGGGATCGACCCGCTCGGCGTCATGCTGCGCGACATCCCGATCGCGGTCGACGAGGCCGTCGCCGAGCTGCGGACGCTGGCCCGCAAGGCCGACCAGCACGACATCCGCGCGATCGTCGTCGACGCCACCGCGGCCCACGACCTCGGCGCCAGCGACGCGCAGGAGCTCGGCTGGTCGCTCGCCGTGGGTGTCGCCTACCTCCGCTGGCTGACGGACCACGGCCTGGGCGTCGACCAGGCAGCCGGCCAGATCGAGTTCCGGTACGCCGCCACCGACGAGCAGTTCCCGACCATCGCCAAGCTGCGTGCGGCCCGGGTGCTGTGGGCACGGGTGCTCGAGCTCAGCGGCGCGACCGCGACCGGCCAGCGCCAGCACGCCGCGACCAGCCGGCCGATGCTCAGCAAGTACGACCCCTACGTCAACATGCTCCGCGGCACGGTGGCGGCCTTCGCCGCCGGTGTCGGCGGTGCGGACGCGGTCACCGTGCTGCCCTTCGACAGCGCCAACGGCCTGCCCGACGCCTTCGGCCGCCGGATCGCCCGCAACGTCAACCACCTGCTGATCGACGAGTCCCACGTCGCCGCGGTCGCCGACCCGGCCGGCGGTGCCTACGCCGTCGAGCAGCTCACCGCAGACCTCGCCGAGGCCGGTTGGGCGGAGTTCCAGCGGCTCGAGCAGGAGTGGGAGTCCGGCCACGACTTCGACCCGTTCCGCGAGCGGATCGCCGCCGTGGTCGCGAAGCGCGAGGCCGGCATCGCCCGCCGCAAGCTCCCGGTGACCGGCGTGAGCGAGTTCCCGAACCTCACCGAGACGCTGCCCGAGCGTGCCGCCGACCCGCTCAACGACCGGGTCCGCCGCTACGGCGCCTCCTTCGAGGCGCTGCGTGACGAGCCGGCCGCGAAGCCGGTCTTCCTGGCCACCCTGGGCACCGTCGCCCAGCACACGGCCCGGGCCACCTTCATCAGCAACCTGTTCGCCGCCGGTGGCATCGCGGTCGAGGCCGCGGGCGCCACCGCCGGCGTCGAGGACCTGCTGGCGTCGTACACGGGTCAGGCGGTGGTGTGCCTCGCCGGCACCGACGCCGCCTACGGCGAGTGGGGTGCCGCGGCCGTCGCCGCTCTCCGCGAGGCCGGGGCCCAGCACGTGATCATCGCCGGCAAGCCGGACGCCGTGGACGCGGAGGTCGACGACGCCGCCGCGATGGGTGTCGACGCACTGGCGTTCCTGACTGCGACGAGGGAGAAGCTGGCATGAGCAGCATTCCGAAGAGCTTCGCCGGCCTCCCGCTGGCCTCCGACCGGGCCGCGGCCGCCGCGCCCGACCTGCCGGTCGCCGAGGGCTGGAAGAGCCCCGAGGGCATCGAGATCAAGCCGTCCTACGGCCCCGGCGACCTCGCCGGCCTCGACGCGCTCGACACCTTCCCGGGCCTGAGCCCGTTCCTGCGCGGGCCGTACCCGACGATGTACACCACGCAGCCGTGGACCATCCGGCAGTACGCCGGCTTCTCCACCGCCGAGGAGTCGAACGCCTTCTACCGCCGCAACCTCGCGGCCGGCCAGAAGGGCCTGTCGGTCGCCTTCGACCTCGCCACCCACCGCGGCTACGACTCCGACCACCCGCGGGTGCGCGGCGACGTCGGCATGGCCGGCGTGGCGATCGACTCGATCTACGACACCCGCACGCTCTTCGACGGCATCCCGCTGGACCAGATGAGCGTCTCGATGACGATGAACGGCGCGGTCCTCCCGGTGCTCGCGCTCTACATCGCCGCGGCCGAGGAGCAGGGGGTGAAGCCGGAGCAGCTCTCGGGGACCATCCAGAACGACATCCTCAAGGAGTTCATGGTCCGCAACACCTACATCTACCCGCCGACGCCGTCGATGCGGATCATCTCCGACATCTTCGCGTTCACCAGCCAGCGGATGCCGCGCTTCAACTCGATCTCGATCTCCGGCTACCACATGCAGGAGGCCGGGGCGACCGCCGACCTCGAGCTGGCGTACACGCTGGCCGACGGCGTCGAGTACATCCGCGCCGGCCTCGAGTCGGGCCTGACCATCGACCAGTTCGCGCCGCGCCTGTCCTTCTTCTGGGCGATCGGCATGAACTTCTACATGGAGGTCGCGAAGATGCGCGCGGCCCGGGCGCTGTGGAGCCGGCTGGTCCGCCAGTTCGACCCGCAGAACCCGAAGTCGCTGTCGCTGCGCACCCACTCGCAGACCTCGGGCTGGTCGCTCACCGCGCAGGACGTCTTCAACAACGTCGGCCGCACCGCCATCGAGGCGATGGCCGCGACCCAGGGCCACACCCAGTCGCTGCACACCAACGCCCTCGACGAGGCGATCGCGCTCCCGACCGACTTCTCGGCCCGGATCGCCCGCAACACCCAGCTCCTGCTGCAGCAGGAGAGCGGTACGACGCAGACGATCGACCCGTGGGCCGGCTCGTACTACGTGGAGAAGCTGACGCACGACCTCGCGGAGCGCGCCTGGGCGCACATCCAGGAGGCCGAGGCCGCCGGCGGCATGGCCGCCGCGATCGAGCAGGGCATCCCCAAGATGCGCATCGAGGAGGCCGCCGCCCGCACCCAGGCGCGGATCGACTCGGGCGCGCAGAAGGTCATCGGCGTCAACACCTTCCGGCTGCCCGTCGAGGACAAGCTCGACGTGCTCAAGGTCGACAACGACGACGTCTACCGCCAGCAGGTCGCCAAGCTCGAGCGGCTCCGGGCCGAGCGCAGCAGCGACGACGTCGACGCCGCGCTGACCGCGCTCACCAACGCCGCCGACCGTGGCGACGGCAACCTGCTCGACCTCGCCGTCGGCGCGGCCCGTGTGAAGGCCACCGTCGGCGAGATCTCCGACGCGCTGGAGAAGGTCTACGGCCGCCACCAGGCGGTCATCCGTACCATCTCGGGCGTGTACAAGAGCGAGGTCGGCAACGACGACGCCGCCGCGGCCGTGCTGGCCGCGACCGCGAAGTTCGAGGAGGACGAGGGCCGTCGCCCGCGCATCCTCGTCGCCAAGATGGGCCAGGACGGCCATGACCGTGGCCAGAAGGTCGTCGTCTCGGCCTTCGCCGACCTCGGCTTCAACGTCGACGTGGGCCCGCTGTTCTCCACCCCGGAGGAGGTCGCCCAGCAGGCGGTCGACGCGGACGTCCACATCGTCGGTGTCTCGTCGCTGGCCGCCGGCCACCTGACCCTCCTCCCGGCGCTGAAGAAGGCGCTGGAGGAGCAGGGCCGCGGCGACATCATGATCGTGATCGGCGGCGTGATCCCGCCCGACGACGTGCCGACGCTCAAGGAGATGGGCGCCGCCGCGGTGTTCCTGCCCGGGACGGTCATCGCCGAGTCCGCGCTGGAGCTCCTCGAGGACCTCTCGCAGCAGCTCGGTCACTGAGAGCTGAGCCCCGGTCAGCCGAGGACGTCGCGGATCCAGGCCGGGTTCGCGGCGAACGAGGACGGGTGCTGCGGGTCGACCACCACGGCGTCGTACTCCGCGGCGACGAGGTGGAGCAGCTCGGAGCCGGGCCGCTGACGCACGTCGACCGCCTTGCCGCCGTACATGCCGCTGAGGCGGGTGGAGTCGGTGAAGGCGAGCACGACGCGCTCGTCGCGGTGGTTCACGATGTGGGTGGGTGCCTGTCCGTCGCCGTGGGGATCGGTCACCACGAGCAGTGCCTCGCCCGCGAGGCGGCGCAGCACCTCGGCATAGGCCGCGTCGTCGGGTCGGGCGACGTAGGAGTCCATGGCCGCCTGCGCTGCGGGAGCGGCGACCACCGGACCCGTCGCGACGGTGGCCTGGCCGGTCGGCAGCCAGCGCTTGAGGTAGCCCAGGGTGGCGAGCGGGACCCACGGGCCCGGGTGGTCCATGACGATGCCCGCGACCCCGTGCGCCCCGAAGGACGCCAGCCAGTCCAGCGCCTGCGGCGTGGGTACGCCGAGGAAGGTGCCGCCGGTGCCGGCCACCGCCCCGGCGCGCTCGGGCGTGCTGTAGACGCCGAGCAGCTTGCCGGTTCCGGGCACCTCGAAGCCGCTCGGCCGCGGGTCGTCCTGGGTGCCGCGGTTGACGACGTACCAGATGCCGAGCTGGCTGGCTGCTTCCCAGAAGGCCATCTCGGCCTGCTGGTCCCCGGGGGACAGGGCGGCCTTGCGACGGTCGAGCTCCTCGACCAGGACGGGTGCGTTCTCGATCACGCGCGGCAGCCTGCCCCGATCCGGCGCGTCCACACGCCTCGCTAGCCTTGGCCCCGTGGTCAGTGGAGCAGAGCAGGTGGCGGCACTCGTCGAGGGCGTTCTCGCCGGCAAGCGCGCCCAGGTCTCCCGGGCGATCACGCTCGTCGAGTCCCGCAAGCCCGCCCACCGTGAGCTCGCCCGCGACCTGCTCGCCCAGCTCACACCCCATGCCGGCAACGCGATCCGCGTCGGCATCTCGGGTGTGCCCGGCGTCGGGAAGTCGACGACGATCGAGGCGCTCGGGACCAACCTGACGGCGGAGGGCCACAAGGTCGCGGTGCTCGCCGTCGACCCGAGCTCGGTCCGCACGGGCGGCTCGGTCCTCGGCGACAAGACCCGGATGGCGCGGCTGTCCGTCGACCCGAACGCCTACATCCGGCCCAGCCCCAGCGAGGGGACCCTCGGCGGTGTCGCCCGCGCGACCGCGCAGGCGATGACCATCGTCGAGGCCGCCGGGTACGACGTCGTGCTGGTCGAGACCGTCGGCGTCGGCCAGTCCGAGGTCACCGTCGCGGGGATGGTCGACACCTTCCTGTTCCTGACGATCGCCCGCACGGGCGACCAGCTCCAGGGCATCAAGAAGGGCATCCTCGAGATCACCGACGTGATCGCCGTGAACAAGGCCGACGACGGCGAGCAGGAGCTCGCCGCGCGGGTGGCCGCGCGAGAGCTGTTCGGGGCGCTGAAGCTGGTGCGCGGCTCGGCCGCCGCGCCGCCGGTCGTCACCTACTCGGGCCTCTACAACAAGGACCTCGACGTCGTCTGGGGCGAGGTGGTCCGGCATCGCGAGCGCCTCGGCGCCGACGGCCTGGCCCGCAAGCGTGCCGAGCAGCAGCTCGACTTCACCTGGGCCCTGGTCCGCGACGAGCTCGACCAGCGGCTGCGCCACCACGCCGGCGTGCGCGCCGTCCAGGACGAGGTCCGCGACGCCGTGCTCTCGGGTGAGCTGAGCGCTCCGCTGGCCGCCGACCGGATCCTCGCCGCCTACGACGGCTGACCCCGGATAGGCTGGGTCGGTGGACCTGCGTGAGACCTCCGACCTGCTGGCGCTCGTCGCCTCCGTCGTCGACAAGTACGACGACGAGCTGGTCGCGTTCCGCCGGGACCTCCACCAGCACCCCGAGCTCTCCTGGGGCGAGCGGCGCACGATCGACCGGGTCGTGGAGCGCCTCGAGGGAACCGGTTGGCGGCTCCACCGCGCCCCGCGCAGCGGCCTCGTCGCCGACCTCGGTGAGAGCGGTCCGCTGGTGGCGCTCCGCGCCGACCTCGACGCGCTGCCGGTCGACGACCTGACCACCGACCCGTGGCGCAGCACGTCCGAGGGTGTGTCGCACGCGTGCGGCCACGACGTGCACGTCTCCGCCCTCGTCGGCGCGGCGCACGCGCTGGCCGAGCTGCACCAGCAGGGCCTGCTCGCGGGCCGGGTGCGGCTGCTGTTCCAGCCGGCCGAGGAGGTCATGCCGGGTGGCGCGAAGCACCTGATCAGTCACGGCGCCCTCGAGGGGGTGCAGCGGATCTTCGCCCTCCACTGCGACCCGTCGGTCGACGTGGGTGCGATCGGCGTGCGGTCCGGCCCGATCACCAGCGCGGCCGACCGCATCGACGTACGGCTCGAGGGCAACGGCGGGCACACGTCCCGGCCGCACCTCACCGGCGACCTCACCTTCGCGCTGGCGAAGATCACCAGCGAGCTGCCCGCCGTCCTCAGCCGGCGGATGGACCCCCGCGCGGGCGTCAGCGTCGTGTGGGGCATGCTCCGCGCCGGCTCGGCCCCGAACGTGATCCCCGACCACGGCATCGCGAGTGGCACGGTGCGGATCCTCGAGGCCCAGGCGTGGGCGTCGTGCGAGCCGGTCGTGCGCGAGGCGGTGCTCGACATCGTCCGGCCCTACGGCGTCACCGCCACCGTCGACTACCTCCAGGGCGTCCCGCCGGTCGTCAACGACGGCGTCAGCACCGCGATGGTCACCACCGCGGCCGACGAGCTGCTCGGCCCGCTCCACCGCACCGAGGTCGAGCAGAGCCTCGGCGGCGAGGACTTCGGGTGGTACCTCGAGGACGTCCCGGGCTCGATGTTCCGGCTCGGCACGCGCACGCCCGGGGGAGCGCGCTTCGACCTGCACCAGGGTGACTTCGAGGTCGACGAGCTCGCGATCGGCTACGGCGCGAAGATGCTCGCGGGCGTCGCCGTGGTCGCGCTCGCCGCCGGCTAGCCCTTCCGGTACGGCACCCCGTCGGCAGCGGGTGCCCGCGACGCCCCGACCAGGCCGGCGACGGCGATGATCGTGACGACATAGGGCAGCATCAGCATGAACTGGCTGGGCACGGCCGAGCCGAGCACCGACAGCACGCCGGACAGGTTCGTCGCGAAGCCGAAGAGCAGCGCCGCCAGGGTGGCCCGCACCGGGTCCCAGCGGCCGAAGATGACGGCCGCGAGGGCGATGTAGCCCGCGCCGTCGGTCATCTCCTCGCCGAACTGCGGCACCGAGACCAGCGTGTAGGTCGCGCCGCCGATCCCGGCGACCAGGCCGGCGATGAGCAGCGTCGTGTAGCGGGTGCGGTTGACCTTGATGCCGACCGTGTCGGCCGCCTTCGGGTGCTCGCCGACCGCGCGCACCCGCAGGCCCCACCGGGTGCGGTAGAGGGCCCAGGCGACCAGCGCGACGGCGGCGTACATCAGGTAGACGAGGATCGTCTGGCGGAAGAGCACGGGTCCCACGACGGGGATGTCGCCGAGGAGGGGGATCGCGATCCGCTCGAACTGCGCGGGGGCGTTGAGGCCCTCCGGGTTCTCCGTCATCACCTGGCCGTAGAGGAAGCTGGTGATGCCGATGACGAGCACGTTGAGGACGACACCGACGATGACCTGGTCGACGAAGTAGGTGATCGCGAAGAAGCCGAGCACCAGCGCGACGAGGGCTCCGGCCAGCATGGCCGCGACGAGGCCGCCCCACGGCGAGCCGGTGATCGTGCCGAACATGGCGGCGCCGAAGGCGCCGAAGAGGAGCTGGCCGTCGATCGCGATGTTGACGACGCCGGCGCGCTCGCCGAGAACGCCGCCCAGGGCGCCGAACACGAGCGGCACGGCCAGCGCGATCGAGCCGCCGAGCAGGCCGATGACCGGCAGCGTCTCGCCGGCGGCGGCCCAGCACAGGAAGCCCGTCATGGCGAGCACCGCGAAGAGCGCCACCAGCCAGAGCGGAGTACGACGACCGCGGCTCACCAGCAGCGCCGACGCCGCCGTCATGATCGCCAGCAGCACCACCACCGTGGCGAACGACGCGCTCGAGGGGACCACGACCTCCGGCAGCTCGAAGAAGTCGGTGTCCGTGGCCAGCCGGAAGGTGGTGTCGCCCTCGGCGCCCTTGAAGGCGAGCAGCAGGGCCAGCAGGAAGGTCACGATGCCCAGCACGATCGGCGCCTTGAGCGCGCCACGGGTCGCGACGACCGGCGTCTCGTCGGGGACGACGGGCATCGGGGTCTTGGCGGTGGTGGTCACGCCGTCACCTCCTTGCTGGGCAGGCGGAAGATCGCACGCACGAGGGGTGGTGCGGCGATGAAGAGCACGATCAGGGACTGCACGACGAGGACGATCTCGATCGGGATGCCCTCGGACGCGGACATCGCGAAGCCCCCGGCCTTGAGCGCGCCGAACAGCAGCCCGGCGGCGAGGATCCCGAGTGGGCGCGAGCGGCCGAGCAGGGCGACCGTGATGGCGTCGAAGCCGATGCCGGCGTCGAGGTCGACGGTCACGCCGCTGGTCGTCGTACCGAGGATCTGGTTGACGCCGGCGAGGCCGACCAGGCCGCCCGCGATCAGCATGACGACGACGTAGGTGCGGCCGACGTCGATGCCGGAGGCCCGGGCGGCGTCGGGGTTCTCGCCGACGGCGCGGAAGCGGAAGCCCATCGCGGACTTGTTCAGCAACCACCACACGAAGCCGACGGCGAGCAGCGCGAGGATGAAGCCGAAGTGCAGGTTGAACTTGTCGCCGAGCAGCTTCGGGAGGACGACCGACTCGGGCATCGCCTCGGACTTCGGGTTGCCCGAGCCGGGCGCCTGCAGCCAGCCCTGGCGGGAGAGGGCGTAGAAGACGAGGTAGTAGCCGACGTAGTTCAGCATGATCGTCACGATCACCTCGTGGGCGCCGGTGCGCGCCTTGAGGAGACCGGCGATGCCGGCCCACAGGGCGCCCGCCAGCGCACCGGCGAGGATCGCCAGGGGCAGGTGGAGGATCGTCGGCAGGTCCAGCGAGACGCCGACCCAGCCGGCCGCGGCACCGGCGAGCAGCATCTGCCCGCGGCCACCGATGTTGAACAGGCCGGCGCGGAAGGCGAGACCGACGCCGAGGCCGGCGAGGATCAGCGGGCCGGAGAACTTGAGGGTCTCCGTCAGCGGCCGGATC
>Ga0247823_10004814_pt1 | contig 10765 bp, 12 predicted proteins | sample 13C_PalmiticAcid_2_FD_192426 | JGI IMG/M metagenome (GOLD analysis project Ga0247823, IMG submission 192426) | Soil microbial communities from agricultural site in Penn Yan, New York, United States - 13C_PalmiticAcid_Day30 | ecosystem: Environmental > Terrestrial > Soil > Agricultural land...
GAGGTCGCGGGCGTCGCCGCCCTTCTCTTCACCGATGTCGGCCGCGACGGCCTGCTCAAGGGCTGCAATGTCGAAGCCACCGTGGCGCTCGCCGCCGAGGTCTCGATCCCGGTAATCGCCAGCGGCGGGGTGGCGGACATTTCCGACATCCATGCCCTTGTCGGCAAGCCCGGCATCGAAGGCGTCATCACCGGCCGTGCGCTTTACGACGGACGCCTCGACCTCGCCGAGGCGCTGAAAGCGGCAGCATGACCGTTCGCGCGCGCGTCATCCCCTGTCTCGACGTCGCCAACGGCCGCGTCGTCAAGGGCGTGAACTTTGTGAACCTGCGCGACGCGGGCGATCCGGTCGAGCAGGCGCGGGCCTATGACGCTGCTGGCGCCGACGAACTGTGCTTCCTCGACATTACCGCCAGCCATGAGGCGCGCGGCACGATCATCGACGTGGTGCGCCGCACCGCCGAGGTGTGCTTCATGCCCGTCACCGTCGGCGGCGGCGTTCGCTCCGCCGAGGACGCGCGCGCGCTCCTCCTCGCCGGGGCGGACAAGGTAGCGGTCAATTCCGCCGCAGTGACCCGACCCGAAGTGGTCAGCGAGATCGCCGAGCGCTTCGGCAGCCAGTGTGTCGTCGCCTCGGTCGATGCGCGCCGTGTGGCTGAAGGGCGCTGGGAAGTCTTCACCCATGGCGGCCGCAAGCCGACCGGCATCGACGCGGTCGAGCACGCGCTTCACCTCGCCAAGCTCGGCGCGGGCGAACTGCTGCTCACCTCGATGGACCGAGACGGCACCCGCGACGGCTATGACCTCGATCTGATCCGCACGATCGCCGATCAGGTGACCGTGCCCGTCGTCGCTTCGGGTGGGGTGGGCAATCTCAACCACCTCGTCGCCGGCATCCGCGACGGCCATGCCAGCGCCGTCCTCGCCGCGTCGATCTTCCATTTCGGCGAGGCCAGCATCGCCGACGCGCATGCCGCGCTCGCCGCTGCGGGCATTCCGGTACGCAGCCACAATTAACGCTTTCGCAGCGGGGCTCGAGGTACACCGGCCCGATGCTCCGCGCCCTGACTCTTTCGCTGCTCGCCGCTGCGCCCGCGCTCGCCGCGCATAGCGGAGAGGTGACGCGCCGCACGATGCCCGAACTGTCCGACCTCGCCCTCGCCGGGATGGCCGCGGGCGGCATCTGGCTCGCCCAGCGCGCGATGCGCCGCCGCGCCCGCAACAACCGCAAGGATTGACAGCGCCACGCCGCTGGAGGACTGCCCTCCCCATGGCCGCTGACATTCTCGACACGCTCGAAGCCGTGATCCGCGAGCGCCGCACCGGCGATCCCGCAACTTCCTATGTCGCAAAGCTGACGGCGAAAGGCCGCGCCAAGATCGCGCAGAAACTGGGCGAGGAAGCGGTCGAGGCCGCGATCGCCGCGGTGCAGGACGATCGCGAGGGCCTGAAGGGCGAGGCCGCGGACCTGATCTTCCACCTCCTCGTCCTGCTCGCGGATTCGGGCCTCTCGCTCGACGACGTCCGTGCCGAGCTTGCCCGCCGCGAGGGCATTTCGGGAATCGACGAGAAGGCCAGCCGGCCAGCAGGAGCCTGAAACGATGCCGATCGACGCGACCAAGCCCTATGACGACCAGAACATCTTCGCGAAGATCCTGCGCGGCGAGATCCCGTCGAAGCGCGTCTATGAGGACGCCTTCGCGATCGCCTTTCACGACATCAACCCGCTCGCTCCCACGCATCTGCTGGTGATCCCGACCGGACCCTATGTGTCGTGGGACGATTTCTCCGCGCGCGCCTCCGACGCGGAAATCGCGGGTTTCGTCCGCGCGGTCGGCATCGTCGCGCGTGAGGCCGGCGCGGTCGAGCCGGGCTATCGCCTGCTCGCCAATGTCGGCCTGAACAGTGGACAGGAAGTGCCTCACCTCCATGTCCACATCTTCGCCGGCCGGCCTTTGGGACCAATGCTGGCGCGATAAAGCGTTACACTGGGGGATTGCGCCATCCCATTTTCCGACTAGGCTCCCGGCTTTCGTATCAGCGGCAGCAGGGCAAGAGCCACGCCGCATTGGGGGAAGTTGCATGATATTCGGGCGCGTAAAGCCACTCGACGCCATTCTAGCCACTGCCGAGAAGAAATCGCTCCACCGTTCGCTGGGCTGGTTTCAGCTCACCCTGTTCGGCATCGGCTGCGTCATCGGCACCGGCATCTTCGTGCTGACCGCCGCCGGCGCGCAGAAGGCCGGCCCCGGCTTGATGCTCGCCTTCGCGATCGCCGGCGCGATCTGTATCGTCGCCGCGCTCTGCTACGCGGAAATCGCTGCGATGATCCCCGTCGCAGGATCAGCCTATACCTATACCTATTCGACGATGGGCGAGGTGCTCGCCTGGACGGTCGGCTGGGCGCTCGTCCTCGAATATGCCGTCGCCGCATCGGCGGTGTCGGTCGGGTGGTCCGGCTATTTCAGCGGCACCATATTGAACGAGTTCCTGGGCATCCAGTTGCCCGCCTTCCTCGCAGGCGCACCTCTCGCGCTCGGCGGTATCGAAGGCGGCTTCATCAACCTTCCCGCCGTCGTGATCGCGCTGCTCATCACCTGGCTGCTGATGGTCGGCACCACCGAAAGCGCCCGCGTCAACGCCATCCTGGTGGCGATCAAGGTCACCGCCCTCACCGCCTTCATCATCCTGACGCTGCCGAGCGACTATTTCTCGACCGACAAGTTCAACCCGTTCCTGCCGGCAGGTGTCTTCGGCGGCTTCGGGTCGGGCATCGGCGCGGTCGGCGCCGCGGCGACGATCTTCTTCGCCTATGTCGGCTTCGACGCGGTCTCGACCGCCGCTGAAGAGACCAAGAACCCGCAGCGCAACGTGCCGATCGGCCTGATCGGCTCGCTGCTGTTCTGCACCGTCTTCTACATCCTCGTCGCCGCGGGCGCGATCGGCACCGTCGGCGGCCAGCCGATCATGGGACCGAACGGCGTTCCCTTCCCCGCCGGTTCGGAAGAACTGGCGCGTCAGTGCGCGACCTATGCCGCGGACTCGCTGCCGCTGGTCTGCTCGAACGAAGCACTCGCGCACGTCCTTCGTCAGATCGGCTGGTCGGGCGTCGGCAACATGCTCGGCATCGCCGCCTTCGTCGCGCTGCCCTCGGTCATCCTGATCCTGCTGTTCGGCCAGACCCGCGTGGCGTTCGTGATGAGCCGCGACGGTCTGCTCCCCGAATCGTGGAGCAAAGTGCATCCGAAGTGGAAGACCCCGCACGTCATCACCGCGATCACCGGTGTCGTCGTGGCCTTCGCCGCCGCCTTCCTGCCGGTCGGCAAGCTCGCCGATATCGCGAATGCGGGCACGCTCTACGCGTTCATGATGGTCGCTATCGCGGTCATGATGCTGCGCAAGAGCGCTCCCAATCACCCGCGCAAGTTCAAGACGCCGGCGCTGTGGCTGGTCGGGCCGCTCACCATTGCCGGCACGATCTTCCTGTTCCTCAACCTGCCGCTCGATGCCATGCTGGTGCTGCCGGTCTGGGGCATCATCGGCCTGGTGATCTACTACGCGTACAGCCGCAGCCGCAGTCATCTTGGCCGTGGCATCGTGGAAAGCCATGAGGTCGAGGCGGTCACCGCGATCGAACCGCACCCGCCCGGCACGCACTGAGGCTTGCGGAAATCAGGAATTGGGGGCCGGAAGAGCGATCTTCCGGCCCCTTCTTCATTCCGGCCTCTCGTTTACTCGGCGAAGGTGAGCGCAGCCGCCGCCAGCGCGCCCAGCGCCAGCAGCGCCTCGATCCGTCCGCGATCGCCACGATCGCGGCCCGCATCGCGCAGCTTGGACGCAGCGAGATAGGCCTCGCGCGCGATTTCCGATTCCGCGCCCCAGCGCAGCCCCAGCAGCGACGCCGCCGGCCGGTTGCGAACGATCAGCAGGTCGAGAATTTCAGGCCCAGCCACGGCGCCCATCTCGCGCTTATAGCCCGAATCGCCGGCACCCAGATCAATCGTGTCGACCCCTGCCCCGCGAGCTTGATCGAGCTGATAGGCGGTGACGATCTTACCCGGCCGGAACGCGGCAAAACGCGCATCATAGCTGCTGGCGATGCCGTACTGCATCGTGCCGGACCGCAGGTCGAACGAGAAGGCGGCCGGCTTGCCACCGACCGACAGGATCGTCGCCGACAGCGCCTCGGCCAGCACGGGATCGGCCAGCACCTCCATCCAGCCCGTGCGCTTGGCATCGGTCAGAAACTTGGCGCCTGTCCCATCGGTGCCGGTTCCGACCCAGCTAGCCGCCTCGATAGCCGCCAGCTCGTCCAGCACGGCACGATCCCAGCCAACCCCTTGTACATGGCGCACCGTAACCGCGCCCAACTGCGCTAGCTGGCGTTCATAATTGGCGAGCCGCCGCCGGGTCGAGCGGCGCGGCCATCCGCCCGCATCCGCGGCATCGAACAGGAAAGTGCGGCCCAGTTTGCGTGCCAGCACCGTCCATCCCGCGGTTGCCGCGGCGCGCTTGATGCGAACCGCGGCCGGGTCATCGGCATAGATCGGTCCCAACCGCCAAGCGGGACCCAACGCAGAAATACTCGCCTGATCGGCAAAGAATCCGGCCAGCTCATCGTCCGAAGCGCCGTGATTCAGCGCCACCGAGCGGAACGGCCAGTAACTGCCGGGTACATTGCGTGCGCCGACCAGCGCGGGCCCCAGGGGCACAGTGGGAATCGCGATCAGCGGAGTGCCGTCGGCGCGCATGGCGGTGACAGTGCGGATCTCACCCGCGGGATTCAGTCGATACCAGGCCGCGCGCAGGAACCGGTGCCCGGGGCCGGTCAGCGCCGCGAGTTCGTCCGCCAGCGCAGGAACGCCAGCGTGCAGCCCGACGGTGATCGCCGGCCCGCACGCCTGTTCCATCTTTCGCGCCTGCTGCATCCATCCTCCCGGCTTCGCGCCGGGGATAGAAGCAAATCGCTGACATAAGGTAAGCGGCACGCCCGGCGGTTCACCGGGCACGCCACATCGGCGGGAATCAGCCCAGCTTGGCCGCCAGCGCCTTCAGATCGACCTCGGGCCGCGCGCCATAATGCGAGATGATCTCCGCCGCGCAAACCGCACCGAGCTTAAGCGATTTTTCGAGGCTCCATCCCTGCGCCTGCCCATGCAGGAACCCCGCCGCGAACAGGTCGCCCGCGCCGGTCGTGTCGACCACCTTGTCGATCGGTTCGGCGGGCACCGTGGCGCGTTCGCCATTGGAGATCGCGACTGCGCCCTTCTCACTGCGCGTCACCACCAGCACCGGCACCTGCGCGGCGATCTTGGCGATCGCGTCCTCGCAATCGTCCAGTTCGGCGAGCGCCAGCAGCTCATTCTCGTTGGCGAACAGGATGTCGACCAGTCCCTCGGCGATCAGCTTCCGAAAATCGTCGCCATGGCGGCTGATGCAGAAGACGTCGGATAGGGTGAAGGCGACTTTGCGCTGGGCGTTGCGCGCGATCTCGATCGCGGCGCGCATCGCCTGGCGCGGTTCTTCCGGATCCCACAGATAGCCTTCGAGATACAGGATCGCGCCGCCCGCGATCAGATCGCGGTCCAGCGCTTTTTCGGGCAGGAACTGCGACGCCCCGAGGAAGGTGTTCATCGTCCGCTGGCCGTCGGGCGTGACGAAGATGAGGCAGCGCGCCGTGGTCGGCTGGCCCGCACGCACCTCGGTCGCGAAATCGACGCCGGTGGCGCGCAGGTCGTGCGCGAAGACCTGGCCGAGCTGATCGTCGGCGACCTGCCCGATGAACGCGCAGCGGCCGCCGAGCGCGGCGATGCCCGCCACGGTGTTCGCGGCCGATCCGCCCGAAACCTCGCGCCCCGGCCCCATCCTGGCATAGAGCGCATCGGCTTCCTCGGGCGAGAACATCAGCTGCATCGAGCCCTTGGCGACGCCAATCTCCTCGATGAAGCTGTCCTCGGCCTGCGCCAGGATATCGACGATCGCGTTGCCGATGGCGACGACGTCATGGACGGGTGCAGTCACATTGGTCTCCGGTGAAAGTTTTTGCGCGCCTAGTGGACGCGGCGATCCTGTGCAACTGCGTTGACTTCGCGGCCACCCCCGGCCCATCCATGCCCGCAATGGTCGAAGCCTTCCTTCTCTCGGTCCGCCAGCTGGGCGACAAGCGGATCCTTGGCGTGTTCGTGAAATCGATGCTGCTGACGCTGGCCATCTTCGCCGCGCTCGGCACCGCGCTGTGGTTCGGGGTCGACGCGCTGGTCCGGCATTATTTCGAAGGCAGCGAGACCACGGCCAACGCCGCCTCCGCCGTGGCGCTGCTGATCGGCCTGCTCGGCGGCTGGCTGCTGTTCCGCGCCATCGCGGTCGCGGTGATCGGCATCTTCGCGGACGAGGTGGTTCATGCCGTCGAGGCAAAACACTATCCCGCGCGCTTCGCCGCGGCCCGCGACCTCAGCTTCGCGCGCTCGCTCGGCATGGGCGTGAAGTCCGCCGGCCGCGCGCTGCTGGTCAACCTCATCCTCGCCCCGCTCTATATCCTGCTGCTCGTCACCGGCGTCGGCACCGCGCTCGCCTTCTTCCTCGTCAACAGCTGGCTGCTCGGCCGCGATCTGGGCGATATGGTCGCGGTGCGGCACCTGCCCGCCGCCGACCTCCCCCGCTGGCGATCGGCGACGCGGCTGTCGCGGTTCACGCTCGGTGCAGCGGGCACCGCCTTATTCTTCGTTCCGTTCGTCAATTTCGCCGCACCCGTCCTCGGCGCGGCGATGGCAACGCACCTGTTCCACCGGAGGACCGCCAAGTGAGAGTTCCTATCGCCGCCATCCCGCTTATTCTGCTCGCGGGATGCGGCGGCACCACCGCACCGCCACCGGTCGTCCGCGCCGCACCGATCCCGGTGCCGCAGCCGGGCATGTCCGCGCTGACCACGGTGATTGGGGCAAGCGCCAACGCGCTGATCTCTCAGTTCGGCCGTCCGCAGCTCGACGTCAGCGAGGGCAGCGCGCGCAAGCTTCAGTTCGCGGGGCCGATCTGCGTGCTCGACGCGTATCTCTACCCGCCCAAGGCCGGCCGCGGCGACGCCACCGTCACCTTCGCCGAAACTCGCCAGCGCGACGGCAAGCCGATCGACCAGTCGAGCTGCGCGGCGGCGCTCAGGGCGAGCCGGGGGAAGTAAGCCGCTTCCGCGCCCATCCAGCCGCTTCCGCCACCACCGGATCAGGATCGTCCAGCAGCGCCTCCACCGCCGGCAGCAGCGCCGCATCGCCGCAATTCCCGGCCGCGATCAGGCAATTGCGCATCATCCGGTCTCGCCCGATCCGCTTGATCGGCGATCCGGAAAAGACCTGTCGGAACCCGGCATCGTCGAGCGCCAGCAGATCGGCCAGTTCGGGCGCGGTCAGCTCGGCACGCGGGGTGAAGGACAGATTCGCCCGTGCCGCCGCCGCGAACTTGTTCCAAGGGCACACCGCCAGACAATCGTCGCAGCCATAGATGCGATTGCCGATCCCCTCACGGAACTCCTCGGGGATCGGCCCCTTCAGCTCGATCGTCAGATACGAGATGCAGCGCCGCGCATCGAGCTGGTACGGCGCCGGAAAGGCGTTGGTCGGGCAAGCCGTCTGGCAGGCGTCGCACGATCCGCAACCACCGCCGCCGCGGCCATCCGGTTCCAGCTCGAGCGTGGTGTAGATCGCGCCAAGGAACAGCCAGCTGCCATGCTCGCGGCTGACCAGATTGGTGTGCTTGCCCTGCCACCCCAGCCCCGCCGCCTCGGCCAGCGGCTTTTCCATTACCGGCGCGGTATCGACGAACACCTTGAGATCGCACCCGGCGCTTTCGGCGAGCCAGCGTCCCAGCGCCTTGAGCGCCTTCTTCATCACGTCGTGATAGTCGGCGCCCTGCGCATAGACCGAAATGCGCCCATGCGTCCCCGCATCGGCCAGTGCCAGCGGATCGCCGGGCGGCGCGTAGCTCATCCCCAGCGAGATCACGCTGCGCACCTCCGGCCACAGCCCCGCCGGACTCTCGCGATGATGCGCGCGCTCGGCCATCCAGATCATGTCGCCGTGCCGCCCGTCGGCCAGCCATTCATGCAGCCTCTTGCCCGCCAGCGGCGCCGCGTCGGCACGCGCGATTCCGCAGGCCGCGAAGCCCAGCTCCGCCGCCTTTTCGCGGATTGCCGCTTCGAGGTTTCGGTTCAGCACGGCTGAACCGTTCGGCACCGCTTCAGCGAAGCTGAACTATCTGGCGTCTTGCCTAGCTGCATCACCGCCCGCTACCACGACATGAGAGCCAAGGGGATTCCTGTTGAGTATTGAACTGGCGGTCAGCGCCACCGGACTGGTGAAGCGCTTCGGGAACCGCCGCGTGGTGGACGGTGTCGACATCGCGGTGCCCAAGGGCATGATCTATGGCGTGCTGGGTCCCAACGGCGCGGGCAAGACGACCACGTTGCGCATGCTGCTGGGCATCATCGAACCCGACGAGGGCGAGCGCACCCTGCTCGGCAACCCGCGTCCGCGCGAGGTGAGCGATCAGGTCGGCTACCTTCCCGAGGAACGCGGCCTGTATCCGTCGATGAAGACGACGCAGGCGATCGCTTTCATGGGCGCGCTGCGCGGGCTCGACTGGCGCACCGGGCGCACCCGCGCGACGCAGCTGATGGAGGCCGCCGGCCTCGGCCACGCCACCGACCAGAAGATCCGCAAGCTGTCCAAGGGCATGGCGCAGCTCGTCCAGCTGCTCGGCTCGGTCGTCCACCAGCCCGACCTTCTCGTCCTCGACGAACCCTTTTCCGGCCTCGACCCGGTCAATCAGGAGCGGCTCGAGAAGCTGATCCTCGCCGAGCGCGACCGCGGCGCGACCGTACTCTTCTCCACCCATGTCATGGCGCATGCCGAGCGGCTGTGTGACCGGCTGGCGATCATCGCCGGCGGGAAGGTGCGCTTCGAGGGCACCGTGGCCGACGCGCGCGCCACCCTTCCCTTCAAGGCGCATTATGTCCCGCACCATCCCAATGACGGCATTCGTGCCCTGCTTCCCGCTGATTCGACGCCCGAGGGCGACGGCTGGCGCTTCACCCTTCCCGACGAGGGAATCGAGGGCACGCTCGTGAAGCTGATCGACGCCGGTTACGGCATTTCGGGCCTGTCGATCGAACGGCCGAGCCTGCACGACGTGTTCGTCCGCATCGTCGGGGCGAAAGCGATCGCCGAATCCGAAGCCGCCGAAGCGGAGGGCCGGGCATGAGCAGCCTCGCCCGTCTGATCCGCCAGACCATGACCATCGCGCGCCGCGATTTCGTCGCGACGGTGTTCACCCCCACCTTCCTGCTCTTCCTGTTCGCGCCGCTGATGATGGTCGGCTTCGGCGCGGTCGGCGGCGGCGCGGCGATGTCGATCACCAAGAGCGGTGACGACAAGGCGCGTATCGTCGTCCTTGCCGGCGGAGATCAGGCGCGCGTGGCGGTTGCCGCCGACCGCCAGCTTCGCCGGATGTTCCGCCCGATCGAACAGCCGGCGCGGCTGATCGTCGAGCGCCCAGGCGTCAATCCCGAAGCTCAGGCACGCGCGATGTTCGAGCGCAAGGAGAGCGACACTTATGCCGTGATGTACGGCCCGCTCGACAAGCCGCAGATCCTGCACAGCAAGAACGGAACCCGGTCCGCCGACTATCTCGCCGCGCTTGCCGATCAGGTGATGCGCGCCCAGCGCGCCGGCACCTCCGCGCCGCTGAGCGAAGCGACCAAGATCGTCGTCACGCGGGCGGGGTCCACCGCGGGCGGACATGGTCAGGCCGCCTTCTTCGCGGTCACCGCGCTGTTCATGATCAGCCTGCTGCTCGCAGGGCAGGTCGTCGGCACCATGGCCGAGGAACGATCCAACAAGGTGATCGAGGTGCTTGCCGCGGCGGTGCCGCTCGAAAGCGTGTTCTTCGGCAAGCTGGTCGGCATGTTCGGCGTCGCCCTGTTATTCCTCGGTTTTTGGGGGACGGTGGTCGTCAATGTCGGCTCGCTGCTGCCCGCCAAGCTCGCCACCGCCTTCATCGATGTCGGCCCCGCAGTCGGGCTGCCGATGTTCGGCCTGTTGTTCGTCGCCTATTTCGTCACCTCGTACATGCTGCTCGGCGCGGTGTTCCTGGGGCTGGGCGCGCAGGCGTCTACCCAGCGCGAGCTGCAGATGATGTCGCTCCCGATCACCATCTTCCAGGTCGCGATGTGGGGCATGGCGTCGGCCACCGCGCTCGAGCCGGACAGCTGGCTCGCCACCGCGGCGGCGGCATTCCCGTTCAGCTCGCCCTTCGCGATGGTCGCGCGCGCCGCCAACGCGCCCGAGCTGTGGCCGCACGCCGTGGCGCTGATCTGGCAGGCCCTGTGGGTCGCGATCACCGTCACCATCGCCGCGCGCCTGTTCCGCCGTGGCGTGCTTCAGTCGGGCAGCCCCCGCCTGCGGCTGCGCAAGAAGGCGGCCGCCTGACGCCTCGCCGCAGCGCTATTGACATTCCTGTAAGCTAAGCCACTCTCCCGGACAAACACATGTCCGGGAGAGTTAGCCATGGCCACCCTAGCCGCCGAACCCGCGGTCGATCCGCTCGACGTCACACGGCCGGAACTCTACCGTGACGATCTGTGGCACGAGCCCTTCCGCCGCCTGCGCGCGGAAGCCCCGGTCTATAAGTGCGAGGACAGCGCGTTCGGCCCCTATTGGTCGATCTCGACCTACAAGCCGATCGTCGAGGTTGAATCGCTTCCTGAGCTCTATTCGTCC
>Ga0247823_10004815_pt1 | contig 10764 bp, 11 predicted proteins | sample 13C_PalmiticAcid_2_FD_192426 | JGI IMG/M metagenome (GOLD analysis project Ga0247823, IMG submission 192426) | Soil microbial communities from agricultural site in Penn Yan, New York, United States - 13C_PalmiticAcid_Day30 | ecosystem: Environmental > Terrestrial > Soil > Agricultural land...
GGGATGAGTTGTGAGAGAGAGTGATTGGGAACGGTGCTGTTGAATCTAAGACATATTTTTCCAGTGGTGTATATGTGCTGCCTGTGACCTGCCACACTTTGTTGCAAACGCGAACATTCCACTTCGTAATCAGGAGACCACCAATGGAGCTCAATCATTTTATTACTTCATCTTGAAACTGCAGCAGGTTAACGTGCCACTTCGCTCGGTAAACCACCTGCAGATGCCAGCCTCCCTCGATCACTTCTCTGTGCCTTCATCACAGCCCTCCCCCATGACCAGCACGTCACCTCCTCTTCTGATATCAGCCTCCCAAGCGTGTTCTTCCCCAGAGACCACAGGTCCTGTCCCAAGACCACAAAAAACCAATCCTCATGAATTTTGCAAACCTTCAAACCCCCAAGGCATCGTGCCTGCTCCGTCTTGAAACAACCGCAAAAACTGCCACGAACGTGAGACCACCAATCCCCCACGATCTGATGAAAAAAAAAACCCCTAGCATGTGCAACGAATCTTAGCGGCATAAAAAACAACCAAACTCTTCCCGCAGTTTAATGACCCCCCCTCTTCAACTGCTCCATAATACTCTGCACCTGCTGCGCCGCATCCATCCCACCGTACCCGCCAGCACCCGCCGGGGCGCCATACCCGCCCGGCCCTGCTCCGTACCCCTGCACGGCCGCGGGCTGTTGCACGGCCGCGGCATTCCTCAGATTGCCCAGCAGCGCGTTCATATCGATCTGCGGGGCTGCCTGAGGAGGAGGGGCCTGGTGGGCGGCGTGGGCTGGTGCTGCCGGCGCGCCCTGCTGCTGGGGAGCCTGGAGCGACGCGAGGAGCGCGTGGAGGGCCGTGTTGTCGAGATTGCCGACCATGCTGGCGAGGTCGGGTGCTGCGGCCGCGGGCTGCGGCTGGGCAGGCGGCATGGCGTGTTGTGGGTATTGTTGGTACGGGTAGCCGGCGGGTGGTGGTTGTTGGTGAGCGGGGTGGTTGTACATGTTGGGCGCCTGGTAGGGTGGTTGTTGTGGGGCGAGGTGAGCCGAGGATTGCGATTTCTCGCGCATCACCAGCTCTGCTGCCACGGGCGGGTCGACGTCCTGATAGAGCTCGAAGCGGACGCTGCTGCCGCCAGACCGGATAAAGAGCTGGATGGGGATCTTGCCCTTTGCCTGGGCGCTGTAGTCGAGATCAACGATGCCGTGCACACCTTCGGCAACCTGACGCTGCAGTACCGTCTCCCGAGGGAACCGGGGGTTGAGGTACATGACGTCCGTCTTCAGCCCTTTGGTGTGGAAAGCGCCTTGGACCCAGCCGACAAAGTCTCTCGAGACTTCCTGGAGGAGCAGGATTTGCACGTCAGGAACATCAGCCCCAAAGCGGCGAGGCAGATCGAACTGGTCGCCATTCGACGGGGCCCGGCGGTGGGGGCTGGGACTCCTGCGCCGGTACGAGTCGTCGTTGTGGCGGTTGAAGCGCGGAGGCGACCGCGAGCGCCGACGCCCATGACTGCCGAATTCACGGTCGCGAGGAAAGTGGCCGTCTCGGCTGCCGCGGGGTTCGTGCCGGCGTGGTGAGGGAGAGCGTCCTGGGCGATAATCATCGCGTCTCCAACCGCCGCGATCCCCGTTCTCGAACCGCTCGTTCCCATGTGCGCCTCGTGGGCCTCGGCGGTCCGGCGACCGGTCTCTCTCATCTTTCTTCTTTTGGGCTCGCGAGATCTCCAGGTCTGTTGATCGGTTAGTCGGGTCAACGCGAACCCATGCGAAAGAAACTCACGAATCTTCCGGCCACCAAGCTCGATTCCCTGAGCGCCCTGCATGGCGGCGTGTCCTTCGGCGATGGTGTGGTACTGCACGAAACCATAGGCGCTCTTCAGAGAGATCTGCGCCAGTCGACCGAATTGGTGGAACACATCAAACACCTCACGTTTTGAGACCCTCTCGCTGGACAGGTTTCCTGATGACGGTGAGCTGGGAGCTGCAGAGCATGGCCGTGGCAGACTCACCGATAAAAATGCGAGAGCCTTCGGGGAATCTTTCCCACTTGGCCTCTGATGTGTACCGCTTCTCATCGGCCTGGAACTGATCCCAGAGCTGTTTGATGGACGAGCCGTGGTAGTGTTCGGAAGACGCATCGCCGTTAGCGGGCATGTGATGGGCATGAGAGTGATGGGAGCCGCCAAAACCCCCTGGGGGCGGCGCGGGCAAGGACGAGATGCCTTCATTAGCAGAATACGAGCCATGCGGCGCACTAGGGCTGGCAATGGCCATCGACCCCGGGCCTGCATGAGCATTGGGACCCCGGGACTGGAACGAGTAGTGCGCCGGGGGAATGGCGGGCAAGCTGGCGGGTGGGTTGGGGAGGGAGGGCTTGGGTGGCAGCGAGGGAGGAAGAGAGAGAGATAATGGAGCCGATGCGGCTTGTGTGGTGACGGGGGCGGCTTGCGCCGGAGCGTTGGAGGGCGAGTCTGAAGCTGCTGCCCGGGCAGTGATGTTGTCTACCAGCTTCTGGATGTCAACAGCGGCATCATCTTCATCCGGCGACGCGGGAGCGGCGGGAGCAGGGGCAACCGGGGCCGCATCAGGAGCAGTCGCAGCGGGGGGCTGCTCAGAGAGTCCGGCGGCAGGGGCTGTGGGAGGCGCCGTGGACGGTGGGCTGTCGTTCGGGGCGGCAGATGGAGGCTCAGAGGGGCGCTCAGCGCCGTCGACTCGCCCAGGCGGCGACGCGGGGCCCGGGGCCTGAACCGAGCCGTTGGCGAGGGGCACGGCCGAGGGAGGAGGAGTGGGCGATGGACGATCAGAAACGGCAGCTGCGGGGTCAGGCGCAGATGGACTATTCATGGATTCTGAGGCCATTGATACATCTGGTTGAGCGTCCCCAGCCTCACTCTGATCCTCATGTGCTGCGGGCGAATCAAAGGTTCTGGCATAGTCATCGACGGCAGCATCTGCATCGGCTGTCGCTTGTTCCTGCCCCTCCTCGCCCTCGCCATAGTCGATGCTGCCGTCGCTCTCGTCGTGAGACTCATCCGAGTAGTCTCCACCGACTACAATGGTGTCAGAAATCTCGGTGCTCTTCGGGTCGGAGGCCATGGTGACTGGGTGATGGGCAATGGATGGCGGGGTGGTGGCGAGGTTCAGAGCTGCCTCGTCAGCGGTCGCTGCTTGGTCCTGGAGCTTTGGGACTACCGTGTTCTGGATGGCGCTTTGGATGGAAACGGGAGTCGGAGAAATGGGATCTAGATTGGCAGAAGCCACGACTTCTGGCGACGGCTCTGGCATCAAGCGCGGGATGGGTCGCCTTGTGATCTCTACCAGGCCGCTGTGGTGGGCAAGTGAGTCGGTCGAATTGGGAGGAAGAGGATTTATTTTTTTGGGCGCAGGCAGGAATCAGACGGCTGCGCGCCACTTCACATTGAACGCGGGGATGAGAGGGCAGACTGCACTGGGCGCAGCGAGATTTTGCAGTCTTGATTGATGCGATTTGGTGATGGGTGATGGGGAATATGGCGGCCAATGATGGATTGAGAGGAAGGAGAGACGAGAATTTCGGGCGATCCTGCTCGGGAATATAGCAGATGGTGGACACCAGAAATCGAGTTGAGATTGAAGTCAACCGACGCGTTGTTTGGTGGGGAGTCACGACGAAATGATCAAACTTTGGAAGCAGTGCAAAAACTTGCGGGTGGGTGGGAGTGGAGGACAGGCGGCGGTCGTGATGGAAGTGCCGACCCACGCGACATGGCCGATGCGGAGATGCAACCATGCAAGGCTCGCACTCCGCCGAAAATTCTCGATCTTGGTTCCCGTCTCGCGCACCTGACAGGGCCGACTCGCTGAGCGGTCCACTTGCTGTCAATACCCTTTTCTGGCTTAGCGTACTGTTTCGTTCAGGCTGTCGGTTCCTCAACGGCTCCTTTCTTGGCTGCATCACTTCAATTGACAAAAGCACTCTTCCACAGCAAGAGGTTGGACTAATGTTCTCAAACTGCCAAAGGCAAAGCAAACATGACATATCACCTTGCCTTCCGGCCACGTCTGAGCCTGGCAGCCTGCAGATGGCCTTTAAACCAATGCGTTGTACCAGTATTTCAACGGTCTGTGAGACACCAAGCTTTTGATGCCTCCTTTGACCACGATCAACTGGCCGAAGCAAGGAAGTGGCATCAGTCCTTCCAGCCCAGCAGCCTGCCTGAGGGAAACACTTCCTTCTCTCGGTCCAGCGGCCCCGGCGGACAGCATGTAAACAAGTTTGTCCCACGGTTTCTCAAGTAGCGGCTTGACAGCTTGGGCTGACAGTGTCAGGACGGAAACAAAGGCAACAACAACATGGCCGATTGCCCAACTGCTCAGCGTTCTGCCAACGTTGCTGCACTCGGGTCTGCGGGAGTCAAAGTATTACTCCAGGCGGAGTGACTGCCTCACAATACAAGCACAGACTCAGAGAAGCCGCAGCGCAAATACAGACGAGAACAGGCAAAAGCTGTTTGATGAGCTAGATGCGCTGTACCGTCAGACGGTGCCCGGCGAAACCACGCCAGAAAAGGCCAAGAAATACGAGGCACTGTAAGTCGCTGTCATCTTTGTCGTTGTCATTCTGCTGTTTTTATCTCAAACCTAACTGCCAACCAGCAAGAAGAGTGCCAACGAGGCCCGAGTCAAAGCAAAGAAACACCAGGCTTCAAAAAAGTCATTCCGAAAGGGGTCTGACGGCTAAGCCACCGATTCTATTTGTATGCAGATCGGACTACCATCCATCTGCGTCAATTGGTCATCCCAACACCAATGCTTCCAGTGATACCACGGTGATGAATATCAGTTGCAATCCTTTACGCTGTTGCTCCTGGGGGTGGATTTATCGAACAAAGGTCAATGACAGGGGCTTGCCTGAGAGCGGTGAGTTGAAAGTGGATGCCATTGGCTCACCGCCCGGCAGAATAAAAATAATCCAGAGCTTTGGGGACTCGATTGCAGCAATTTTTGGGCCCCTCCATCGCCGTTGACAGTGCCCAGTCCGCAGTCTGCAGGTCTGCCCACATCCGCGACCATGACGACCCAAAAGACAGTGTAAGCCACGCGCATGCATTTGGCACTGAACCATGCTCGGATTCTGATATTTTGCCCATTGCAGAGACTCTCGGATCCCCACCCTCATCCGCAATGGCCTTCAGGAGAAGAAGCGCAGCTTCTTCGTCGTCGTCGGCGACCGCTCCAAGGATGCCATTGTCCATCTGTACTACATCATGTCCAGCATGGACGTGAGGCAGAACAAGTCGGTTCTCTGGGCGTACAAGAACAAGCTCCTCGGCTTCACAAGCCACCGGAAGAAGCGGGAAAACAAGATCAAGAAGGAGATCAAGCGCGGCACCCGCGAGGCCAACTCGGAAGACCCCTTTGAGCTCTTCATTTCGCTCCACGACATCCGCTATGTCTACTACAAGGAGACCGACAAGATTCTGGGCAACACGTATGGCATGGTACGTCTGGGTTCTGGAATTGGCTGGCTCTTGCCTTCGACGGCCAGGAGAGGCTGAAGACGCTGACGAGGTGGACAGTGCATTCTTCAAGATTTCGAGGCCATGACACCAAACATTCTTGCCCGGACCATCGAAACCGTCGAGGGTGGAGGTTTGGTAGTGCTGTTGGTCAAGGGCATGAACAGCCTGAAGCAGCTCTACACCATGTCCATGGACGTCCACTCACGGTACCGCACCGAGGCCCACGACGACGTTGTTGCGAGGTTCAACGAGCGCTTCATCCTGTCTCTTGGCAGCTGCGAATCATGCCTCGTCATTGACGACGAGCTCAACGTTCTTCCGATATCAGGAGGCAAGGGGGTGAAGCCGCTGCCACCACCGGACGAGGACGAACCCAAGAGCGCGGCGACAAAAGAGCTGGAAAAGATCAAGGATTCGCTCCAGGACACACAGCCCATTGGGTCTCTCGTCAAGCTGGCGCGCACAACAGACCAAGCGAAAGCCTTGCTGACATTTGTGGATGCCATTGCCGAGAAGACGCTGCGGAACACGGTCACCCTGACCGCAGCCCGTGGCCGCGGCAAGTCTGCCGCCATGGGTGTTGCGATTGCCGCCGCCGTTGCCTACGGATACAGCAACATCTTCATCACCTCGCCATCCCCAGAGAATTTGAAGACCCTCTTTGAGTTCGTGTTCAAGGGCTTCGACGCGCTCGACTACAAGGACCACGCCGACTACTCCATCATCCAGTCCACCAACCCCGATTTCAACAGGGCGATTGTCCGAGTGAACATCCACAGGAACCACCGCCAAACCATTCAGTACATTCGGCCTCAGGACAGCCACGTTCTTGGCCAGGCCGAACTGGTGGTTATTGATGAGGCGGCGGCCATCCCCTTGCCCCTCGTGAAGAAGCTCATGGGCCCCTACCTCGTGTTCATGGCGTCTACCATCAGCGGCTACGAAGGCACGGGCCGGTCGCTGTCGCTGAAGCTGATCAAGCAGCTACGGGAGCAGTCGAGAGCCGGTGCCAGCACCAACGGCGGCGCGATCGAGGTCGACCGCTCAAGCGGGAAGGCGACCAAGGATGCCGGCGCGGTGGGCGGGCGGTCGCTCAAGGAGATCACCCTCGCGGAGCCGATTCGTTATGCCCAGGGAGACAAGGTGGAGAAGTGGCTCAACACGCTCCTCTGTCTGGACGCGACGTTGCCAAAGGCCAAGATCAGCACTCAGGGGTGCCCGGATCCCTCGCAGTGCGAGCTGCTGCACGTCAATCGCGACACCCTCTTCTCGTTCCACCCGGTCTCGGAGAAGTTCCTGCAGCAGATGGTGGCGCTCTATGTTGCCAGCCACTACAAGAACTCTCCCAACGACCTGCAGCTCATGAGCGATGCGCCGGCACACGAGCTCTTCGTTCTGACGGGCCCCATTGAGCAAGGCCGCCTTCCGGAGCCGCTTTGTGTGATCCAGGTGTCGCTGGAAGGCAAGATCAGCAAGCAGAGCATCCTCAACAGCTTGAGCAGGGGCCAGCAGCCTGCCGGTGACCTGATCCCGTGGCTGGTCAGCCAGCAGTTCCAGGACGACGAGTTTGCTTCGCTTTCGGGTGCCCGTGTGGTTCGGATCGCAACGAACCCAGAGTACATGTCGATGGGGTATGGCTCGCGGGCGCTCCAGCTGCTGGTCGAGTACTACGAGGGCAAGTTCGCGGATCTTTCCGAGGATGGGAGCAGCGCTGTGCAGCACTCAATCCCCCGTGTCACAGATGCCGAGCTGGAAAACGCCAGCCTGTTTGACGACATCAAGGTCCGCGAGATGAACGAGCTGCCGCCGCTGTTTGCAAAGCTCGCCGAGCGCCGCCCAGAGAAGCTTGACTATGTGGGTGTCAGCTACGGTTTGACGCAGCCGCTGCACAAGTTTTGGAAGCGGGCGTCGTTTGCTCCAGTCTACCTGGTACGTGTCGCTTGATTTTCGTGTGCCTGATGACATGTTGCTTACACGACGACAGAGACAAACCGCAAATGACCTGACGGGCGAGCACACGTGCGTCATGATCCGGCCTCTCCAGGATGGCAACGACTCCAGCTGGCTCGGCGCGTTTGCCAACGACTTCCATCGCCGCTTCCTGTCCCTCCTCTCGTACAGGTTCCGCGAGTTCCCGCCCATCCTCGCTCTGACCATTGAGGAATCGGCCAACGCGGGCGCTCGTCTGGACTCGTCCAATGCGCCGGTGGAGATCAACAAGGCTGACCTGGACGGGCTTCTGACGCCCTTCGACCACAAGCGCCTCGAGTCGTACTCCAACGGGCTGCTCGACTACCATGTCGTCCTGGATCTCATGCCCACAATCGCCCAGCTGTACTTTTCCGGCCGGCTCAAGTCGAGCACCAAGCTCAGCGGCCTGCAGCAGGCGGTGCTGCTGGCGATTGGCCTGCAGCGGAAGGAGATTGACACGGTGGCCGAGGAGCTGGCGGTGCCCCCCTCGCAGCTGCTGGCCATGTTCATCAAGATCATGCGCAAGATCTCGTCTCACCTTGGCTCGCTGGTCACGGGGGCCATCGCGGCCGAGATGCCGGATATCAACAAGGTCGGGGTGAGCCGCGCGGATGCGTCGGGCGTGCACGACGACGAGGTGGTCGACAACAAGTTTGTGGCCCTCGAGACGAGCCTGGAGGACGAGCTCGAGCAGGGCGGTGATGAGGCGCTGAGCGAGCTGCGCGCGAAGCAGAGGGAGCTGATTGACTCGCTGCCGCTGGACCAGTAAGGAACCCCTCGCAGTGCCCAACAACTTGCCTGGTCATGTGTACTGACGAGATCAACCAGGTACGAGGTCGAGGGCGATGATACGGTGTGGGAGGACGCGGAGAAGCGGGTGCGGCAGGCGGCCAAGAGCGGGAAGGGGAACCCACTTGTGAGCGTCAAGACCAAGACGAAGCGCAAGGCTGAGGAGGCGGAGGGGCAGGAGGAGAGGGCGGGGGACAAGGGGCACTCCAAGTCCAAGAAGGCGAAGAGGGAGAAGAAGAGGTGAGGCGGGATGCGAGACTGTGAATTGTGAACTGTGGTATAGAGATGTGTCGACTAGTGGTAAAAAGATACCCAGCCTTGAGTGGGCTTCTCACTTGTGGTTACACAGTAGGTCCATTGTGATAGAGTGACGCCATGGCGTTCCCGGGTGGTCGGGACCCCTGAGGTGGGGTTTGGGGATGTGATTGGCTCCCCGAACGAGGGGCAGGAGGAGTCTGAACTGTGAAGGGGGTGCAAATCGAAGTGCGGCTGATCAATAAACCCAAGGATAGCATTTCGACCTGAGAGGAGGCCTGTTGCTATTTTCTCTCTTTTTCTCCAGCTATTTTGGCCAACTCTCCTGCCGATCGTTAAGAACTGTTCCACAGAGCTGTCTCGGGTCTGGCAGTGCCTGATAAGGGTCTCTCGTCTCTGCACGCGCACACCAAGTCCTGCATCGAGTCCTGCACCCTGAATTGGAAGTGTGCCCCGCACGACCCTCAACTCTCGACCCCTCGGTGCCCAGCGGCTCGCACCACGGCTGCAATCCGCAAGGCTGCCAGACTGCTGCTAGCGCCTCCACTGCTGGAACCACTTGACGAGAGCATCGATCGGATCGACGGCTCAGCCGACGCATTCCAAGCACTCTCCTGCGGCAGCGATTGTGCATTTGCCAACCTCCAGCACCTGAGTCCCTTCGAGACCAGCGACAGGCGCGACAGCAGCCTTCCCTCCTCCAAACGCGCCCCTCGACGCCATGAGCGCACCCCAAACAACCGGCGCGCAGCCGCCGCAGGTCCAGCCTTGCCGGTACAAGGTCGGCAAGGTGCTCGGCGCGGGGTCCTACTCGGTGGTGAAGGAGTGCATCCACATCGACACCGGGCGCTTCTATGCCGCCAAGGTGATCAACAAGCGGCTGATGGCCGGGAGAGAGCACATGGTATGTCCGGTCCTTCTCGCCGGGTGCACTGAGTCTAACCCGCGATCTCTCTCTCCAGGTGCGCAATGAGATCGCCGTGCTCAAAAAGGTGTCGATGGGCCACCAGAACATCCTCACCCTCGTTGACTACTTCGAGACCATGAACAACCTCTACCTGGTGACCGACCTGGCCCTCGGCGGCGAGCTCTTCGACCGCATCTGCCGCAAGGGCTCCTACTACGAATCCGACGCCGCCGACCTTATCCGCGCCGTCCTGTCCGCCGTGGCCTACCTGCACGACCACGGCATCGTCCACCGCGACCTCAAGCCCGAGAACCTCCTGTTCCGCACTCCGGAGGACAACGCGGACCTCCTCATCGCCGACTTCGGCCTCAGCCGCATCATGGACGAGGAGCAGTTCCACGTGCTGACCACCACCTGCGGCACCCCCGGCTACATGGCCCCCGAGATCTTCAAGAAGACGGGCCACGGCAAGCCCGTCGACCTGTGGGCCCTCGGCGTCATCACCTACTTCCTCCTGTGCGGCTACACCCCCTTCGACCGCGACTCGGACTTTGAGGAGATGCAGGCCATCCTCAACGCCGACTACAGCTTCACGCCGCTCGAGTACTGGCGCGGCGTGTCCGACAGCGCCAAGGACTTCATCCGGCGGTGCCTGACCATCGACCCGGCCAAGCGCATGACGGCGCACGAGGCGCTGCAACACCCCTTCGTGGCCGGCTGGGCGCGCCTGGCCGCCGCCGGCGGCGAGGGCGCCGACAAGGGCCAGAACCTGCTGCCGACCGTCAAGAAGAACTTCAACGCCCGCCGCACCCTGCACGCCGCCATCGACACCGTCCGCGCCATCAACAAGCTGCGCGAGGGCCAGGCCGGCGGCTTCATGAACGGCGGCCGCAGCCGCGAGCCCGTCAAGAACTCCCCTCCAGCCGGCGGCCAGACCCCAACCACCCAAACCCAAACCCAAAACAACCACCAGCAAACCCCGGCCCCGAAGAAGGAAGACAGCGCCATCTCCGTCGGCCTCAACAACCACGCCCAGAGCCAGAGCAAGGACAGCGGGTACGACACGCAGACGCTCGACTCTACCGCGGCGGCGAGAGATGGGGACGACGACGTGAGGATGGACGACGCGCCGCCTTCTTCAGCAGGGCAACAGCAACAACAACAAGAAGGGAATGGAACAACGACGGCGTCGTCGTCGCCGCCGCCGCCGCCGCTGCCCGTGTTTGCCGTGCCCGAGAGCCTGCGGCCGGGGAGCGAGGCGAACCGCGTCGTGGAGACGAGCAAGGGGCTGTGGAGCGGGGTGGGGAGTCGGTATCCGTGATGTTTTTTTTTCGGATACATCTAAGGA
>Ga0247823_10004817_pt1 | contig 10762 bp, 9 predicted proteins | sample 13C_PalmiticAcid_2_FD_192426 | JGI IMG/M metagenome (GOLD analysis project Ga0247823, IMG submission 192426) | Soil microbial communities from agricultural site in Penn Yan, New York, United States - 13C_PalmiticAcid_Day30 | ecosystem: Environmental > Terrestrial > Soil > Agricultural land...
CTGAGGGCGGTGGGGGAGGGGGACGGGGTGTTCCGGCTGACCGTGCGTGTACCCGCGCAGCCTGTGGCGTGAAATCAGGGAGTCAGGTCAGAGCCAGCCCGACTCGGTGGCGATGCGGATCGCGTCCACGCGGTTGCGGGCGTTGAGTTTGGTGACGATCGTCGTCAGGTAGTTCCTTACGGTCCCTGCCGACAGATACAGGCGGGCGGCGATGTCGACGGCGTTCGCGCCGCCCGCCGCCATCTGCAGGACTTCGATCTCCCGGCTGGTCAACGGGCAGTCCGCCCCGTCCCAGGCGGCCAAGGCGAGATCTCCGTCGACCACACGTCGCCCGGCGGCTACGCCTCGGATCGCGTTGGCGAGTTTGTCGGCGGGGGCGTCTTTGAGGATGAAGCCGCCGACCTTGGCCGCCAACGCGCGGCGTAATGTGCCCGGTCTGCCCAGGCTGGTGAGGATCAGGGTGCGGCACTCCGGCAGGTGCTCGTGTAGTTCCGTGGCCGCCGTCAGGCCGTCCTTGCCGGGGAGGTCGATGTCGATGACCGCGACGTCGGCCTGTGACTTCCGCGCGGTGGGCAGGATGTCGTCGCCGGAAGCGACTTCGGCGACCACGTTGACGTCCAGTTCGAGGTTCAGCAGGGCCACCAGGGCGCCACGGACCATGTGCATGTCTTCAGCAATCAACACTCTGATCACTTCACGCACCCTTCGCCCGCCCGACCCATGTTGTTTGTACCACCTTCCCGGTGTCTGAATTACGGCCGTCTGGCCGCCGGTAGTTATGAACATGTACCTGCGAATGGCGGTAGGGGTTCCACGTTACCGGGTGTGGCCTGCGGTTTTGGCGAGTTCGGCCACCCGGCGGGCGGCGGCGAGACTCGCCCAGGAAGTCAGGTCGACCAGTGCGGCGTCGCTCAGGGCGGCTTCGTCCACGACGGACGGTTCGACCTGGTAGGCCGCGATCGCGGTGAGCAGGGCCAGCACGCCCGCCGCGCGGTCGGCCTCCGGCAGGACCGAAACAGCGTCGCGGACCCAGACGCGGCTGATTCCCTTGGGTTTGCCGTCCCACGCCGCGAGTTCGGCGGCGACGAGGTCGCGCACCAGTGGCGGCACCGACCGTCGGCCCGCCTCGTCGATCACCGCGTAGGCGCGGGCGAACGCGTCGGCGATCGTCGGGTTGCCCTCGGCCCACCACAGTTCCGGGCCGATAGGGGTACGCGGCAGCAGGTCCAGCGAGCGGCCCGGCTCGTGGTCGGCGCTGGCGGAGGACTTCATGACCCGGCCGAGGAACTTGCCCGCGCGGCCACGCGCGCTGTCCGGCACGTTCGGCGGCAGCGGTGAACCGGGCAGGAAGACGTTGACCACCCGGTTGAGGTAGTGGAACGTGATCGCCACGCCCATGACCTCCGCGGTCGGAGTTGGCACCGGCCCACCCGAGCCGCTGTCGCGGGACCACTCGGCCAGTGCCCGTAGGTCCGCGTTCTCGATGTCGTTGAGCCGGGCCATCGCCAGGGCGGCGGCCTCGGGGCCGTCGGTCAGCCCGCCCAGCGTGGCGCTGGGCACCTCGACGCAGTACGGGCACTCGTTGCCGACTGACACCCCGGCCGCGACGATCTCCCTGGTCGCCCGGTCTATCGCGCCCCTGGCCAGCAGTGACTCGCGCAGCATCGCCCACACAGCGGCCATGACGTCCGGCGCGGGGGAGTGCAGGGCGATGGGCGGGGCGAGCATGCCGAACTCGCGCTCCACCCTGCGGTACACCTCGGCGACCTGCTCGCGGGCACGTCGGGGGCGGACCGGGATGACGTACTGGATCTGGTTCAACGCCGTGCGCAGCGCTGTGCGAATCAGCAAACCGCTCATGAGGGCGCGTTCCTTCCAGGCAGGGGTATCCAGACCAAACCTACGGGGCCAGGCGCGCCAGGTGATCTTGCATCGTGCTCAATTCAGACGTCCACTATCGACTAAAACGCCGCCGCGACGGTTGCCTGGGCGGCGGCGCCGAGCACGGCGATCGCCAATAGACCCGCGGCGGGCACGACCGCGAACCGGACAAGGCGACCGGGGCGGTCCAGCAGCGGGAGCCACGCCAGCCCGGCCAGCGCGAGGATCACTCCACTGTGGAGTGCCGGGATACCAGCCCCGGACCAAGCCCTGCTGAACGCGACAGCGGCGCCGACACCGCCCGCGGCCAGCACGAACGGCGCCACGCGGGACACATAGGGGGTCAGTGGGCGTGACACCGGCGCGATCGTGTGGAACGCGGGGAACACCGCGGCCACGAAGGCGAAGAACGCGACCTGGTTGGGCAGGCCGACCCGGCCCGCGAGCATCAGCTCCAACACCACGCCCACCGCGGCGCTGCCACACACGAACGCGGCCGTGCGCCTGGTCGGCGCGCCGAGGAATCCCCGCAGCAGCGCGAAACCCGCCACGGCGGGGACCGCGTAGAGCAACGCGATCCGCAGCGTGAGCGGGCCAAGGGAGATCGGTACCGACAGGGTGTGCTCGTGCTGGGCCTGCGCCGCGCTCGACGTCGTGACCAGCAGGTACGCGGTAAGGACGAGGATGGTGAGCCGCCGCGGGAGGCGGCTCACCATCGAGCTCATCCGACGGGCACAGGCTTGGCGCACGAGCAGGTCATCTCGGCGCGCTCCTCCGGTCGAGGGCGCAGGTGCAGGACCATCGCCACGACCATCGGGACGAAGACGATGAAGTTGTAGAACAGGTGCAGCTCCACGCGCGGGGCGATCAGCTGCACGATGCTGGTCGGCTTGGCCTCACCGAGCAGGTTGCTCCCGGCGAGCGCCTGGATGAGCAGCAGCAGGTGCTCGAAGTGGTGCCAGACCTGGATCCACATCGAGGCCACCCACCACTTGCGCGCGCGGCCGGTGAAGCCGTGGCGCAGGATGACCAGGCCGGTCAGCATGATGATCGCGTAGCCGTAGTGCATCCACTCGGAGGTCACCAGCCACGGGAAGTAGAGGCCGAGAACACCGCCCGCCTTGGGCCGCGGCCAGCCGAGGCCGAAGACCTGGATGGCCTGCACGATGTGCTCGGCCCAGTGGGCCAGCACGATGAAAAGGAAACCCATCAGGGCGGCCTTGTGGTATTTCCCGTTGAGCGCGGCGATCAGGCCACCCTGCTTGCCCGCGCTCACTTGCGTCGTCATCACGCCCTACCTCTCGTCGCGATGTGCGGACCGCCCGGCACGGCGACCCGACGGGTGATCTTGGCCTCACGCGGCACGATCTTGCAAGGACTCCGATCGCCGATAGGCCAACAGGGCCAACTCGCGCACCTGTTCAGCGTCCGGTCCACCCTCGGCCGCGATGTGTTCGAGCAACCTTGCCTTCCTGGCGTACCAGGCGGCCACTTCCTGCGTGCCCGCTTTGGGCCCAGGCATGTCCAGCATCAGCTTCGTCATCTCTTCGAGCACACTCATGTCCCGCCACCACCGTCGTCTCAGCCGTCCCCGCCGCCCAGGCGGGGTTGGCCGACGGCGTACCGCCTATGCGCTCAGCGGTACCGTCCCCGGCCGCAGCAACGGCTTGGTCGTCGCCGGGTCCGGCAGCGATCCGTCGTAGCTGACCTTGATGCCACGCGCCTGCGCCGCGGCGACGATCCCGGGCATCGCCCGTTCGGCCAGCGCGGAGATCGTGAGCGCGGGGTTGACCGTCAGCGCGGCGGGCACCGCCGAGCCGTCGGTCACGAAGATGCCCGGGTGGCCGCGCAGCTCGTGCCGGTCGTCCAGGGCCGACGTGGCCGGGTCGTCGCCGATGCGGCACGACGACAGCGGGTGCACCGTGTAGGCGCCCACGAGGTCGTTCGTCCATGGCAGCACCGTGGCGATGCCGTCGCGCTCAAGGATGTCGCGGACGTCGGCGTCGGCCGCGGCCCACGCGCCAAGTGTGTTGGGCGTCGGGTCGTAGCTCAGCGGCCCGCGGCCCAGCATCTGCTGGGAGATGCGGTAGGCGTTGCCGGTGGGCGGCGGCGGGCCGAACACGCCCTCGTTGTCGTCCTCGACGATCTGGAAGATCGTCAGCCACGACTGCCAGCGGCGCAGCATCTCCTTCTTGGCCGGGCCGAGCCACGTCGGGCCGTCCGCGCCGGGAGCCTGGGCCAGGATCGTGCCGAGCCCGGGCGGGAAGTAGAGCTGTTCGAGGGAGTAGCGCCGGTACTCAGGCAGGGAGCCGTCGAGCCGGTCCCAGCTGGCGATCACCGGGCCCTTGCCGATCTGGTTGGCCTCATAGGCCTTGCCGTCCCCGCGCTCCAGGCCGAGGACCTCGCGGGCGCGGTCCTCGTTGATGATCGCGGTGTTGAGCCGTTCGCCGTTGCCGGAGAAGTAGCGGCCGACGGCGTGCGGCATCGGGCCGAGCTCGGCCTCCGACCGCTGCAGGATGACCGGGGTCGCGCCCGCGCCCGCGGCCAGGATGACGATCTTGGCCTCGATGGTGCCGCCGCCGGTGGTGATCCGGTAATCCTCTTCGTCGACGTGCAGATAGTGCACCCGGTAGCCGCCGTCGTCGAGCCGCTCCAGCCGCTGGACCTCGTGCAGCGGGCGGATCTCCGCGCCCGCGGCGACCGCGCCGGGCAGGTAGTTGAACAGCAGCGACTTCTTCGCGTCGAACTTGCAGCCCGCCATCATCCAGTTGCAGTTGGTGCACTTGCCGTTGTCGATGCCCACCGGCACCGGGTTGGCCGTGCGGCCGGCGTTGTCACAGGCCGCGGCCCACAGCCCGCCCGCGTAGCTGATGTCGTCCCAGGTCTGCTGCTTCACCGGGATCGCCGAGGACACCCGGTCGTACCAGGGGTCGAGGGTGTCGCGGTCGATCGCGGCTGGCCACATCCGGCGGCCGATGCTGCCCTGGCGCTCGAAGACGAACCGCGGCGCGCGCGGCAGGGCGGCGAAGTAGACCACGCTGCCGCCGCCGACGCAGTTGCCGCTCAGGATGCTCATGCCGTCGCCCGCGACGAAGTCGAACGCGCGGGTGTAGCTCTTGCCGAGCAGGTAGTCGTGGTCGAAGTCCTCGGCCTGCAGCCACGGGCCGCGTTCGAGGACGGTGACCTTCGCGCCGCCGGTGGCCAGGTGGTAGGCGGCGATGGCGCCGCCGAACCCGCTGCCGACGATCAGGACGTCGGTGGTCTCAGTGCTCACGCCGGGCTCCCGGTGGCAGTCGTGTCGGGGTGCGGCTTGGCGAACTGCCTGCCGTAGGAGTAGTCCTTGAACCGCCACAGGCCGTCCTTCTGCGGCAGCTCGAAGCCGATCGTCAGCAGGCCGGGGTGGCCCTGCGCGATCGCGTCGTGCGTGCTGATGTGCGCGGCGCTGTCGAAGGCCATGTTGCAGAACAGGGCCAGCAGCACCCAGCCCGACTTCTCCGGGTGACCGGGGGCGGTCAGGATCTTGATGAGCGCGGCCCGGTCGTCGAACTCCAGCGCCACGAACGGCGGAACCGTCTCGTCGAGGGTGATCCCCTTGTCCGCGGCGTAGGCGGTGGCGTGCCCGTTGAGCATCCCGACCAGCGACTCCAGACCGGCGGTGATGCCGGTCGCGGGGTGGTGCAGCATCTCCAGGGCGCCGGACTGCACGGCACCGCCACCGGTCGAGACGCCTGCGATGGCCCTGTCGTCGGGGTCGCGCTTCTCGCCAGGCACGATGGTGTCCGCGAACGCTTCCAACGTGATCGTCTTGACCTGTTCGTCTGAGGTGCCCGAGTGCACGGCGGTGTCCTCCCTCGGCTGCGGTAGACGTTCATCGTCTTGCCACTGGGTCACGGGGTGCATCTCCCGCTATGCCCATCTTTTCTTGCGGTATAAGGAAAATCCGCATTCAGGAAGGTGTCCGCAGGCCGGTTGTCGCGCCACAGTCGGGTTTCGGAGGGAGACTGTTGTGCGGATGCGCGAACTCTGTGCCGAGGCAGGCCTGTCGGTGGCGACCGTGAAGTTCTACCTGCGGGAGGGCTTGCTGCCGCCCGGTGAGCGCAAGGGCCCGAACCAGGCCGACTACGACGAGAGCCATGTGCGCAGGCTGCGATTGATTCGGTCCCTCGCCGACATCGGCGGTCTGTCGATCGCGGCGATCCGCGACGTGCTCACCGACTCCGCCCACGACCTGCTGAAGGCCGGGCGCGGCAAGCTGGACGTGACCGACGAGGAGCGCGAGTGGGCGCTAGCGCGGATCGCGGAGATGGCCGAATCCCGGGGCTGGGACCTGCGCGGCGCCGATACTGCCGTCTCGGCACTGGTCGGCGTGCTGTGCGCGTTCCGCCGCCTCGGCCACGGCGAACTCCTGGCTCACATCGACAGCTATGCCGAACTGGCCGAGGCCCTCGCGGGATTGGACGCCCGGGCGAAGGCGACCACTGCCGCGGGGTCCGTACTTGGGGACATACTTCTGGTCACGTTGCGCCGCATTGCTCGGCGATAACCGATCTGGGCAGCGTCATCCGAGCACGGCGGCCCGAACCGGGCTCGCCCACCCGGCTGATCTCGGGTGCGCGACCATGAGATCCAGTGCGACCAGCTCGTGGCGGTCCCCGGGTCGGCGGGTACTGGACTGATCGGCGAGCAGCTGTAGTGCCTCCTCCCCTCTGCCGAGACCGCTCAGTGCGATCGCGCGGAGTTCGGCGCGCTCGAACGGGGTTGACGCTGACCATGGATTCCGCTCGACGCGTAGTGCGGTGCGAAAGTGGTCGACCGCGGCGTCATGGTCGTCACACACCGTGGCCGCGACACCCGCGAGTACCGCGATCTGAAGATTGTTGTCCGGGTCGCGGCGCAACTCGGGAAGCCACAATGCCGATGCGCGCTCGAAGTCCCTTCGCATCCACGCTGCGAAGCCCGCGCAGACGGACACTTCAAACGGGTCGGTGACGACCTCCGCGGCGCGGTCGTAGTCAGCCACGGCGGCGGCAGGGTCACCCGATCGCAGCGCCATGATGTCGCCCCTGAACTGCCGGCAGTCCGCGTCGTCCTGGGCGAGTTCGATCGCTCGGTCGATCGAGGCGAGCGCGTCGTCGAAGTGGCCCGCCGACATCAGCGCGGTGCCGAGCCAGGCGTGCAGCCCGCTCTCCTCCGGGGCGAGTCTTATCGCGGCGCGGTAGGTATTGAGGGCGTCGTCGAAGCGGGACAAGCCGACCATGGCCACGGCCTGACTGCGGACCGCCTGTGCCATCGTCGGATCCATCTTCCCGGCTTGCCGGTAGAACGCGAGCGCCGACGCGAAGTCACCCGTCCACAGCAGACAGTCGCCGCGCGCGATCGGTCCCGCGACGTCAGCCGGATCGGACTCGGCCGCGGCGACCGCCGCTGACTCCGCTTCGGCATGTCGGCGGAGGTCGGTCAGCGCGTAGCAATGTCGTGCGTGTGCTTTGGCATAGGTCGGATCGACCTCGACGGCCTTTTCGGCGCTGCGCAGAGCGGCCTCGCGCTCCTTGTGCCAGCTCAGCACCTCGCTCAGCTGGATGTGGGCGTCCGGGTCGTCAGGTCCGCATCCCACAGCGTCGTGGGCGGCGGCGAGGGCGTCGTGGGGCCGCATCAGGCCTGCCAAGACGCTGGATCGGCGGATGTGCGCGGCAGGCGAGTCGGGTTCAAGCGTGACCGCCGCCGTAGCGGCGGTCAGTGCGCCGTCAAGGTCGAGCATGTGCTGCAGCGTCCGCGCCACTTGCAGGTGGGCGCTCGCGCGGTGTTGGTCGGCCGCGACCGCGCGGTGAGCCGATGCCAGTGCCTCCGAATCGCGGCGCGCGATCGTCAGCGCGGTGCTCAAGACGATGTGGGTGTCCGGGTCGTCTGGGTCGGCCTGGACCGACTGCCTCGCGGCTTCGAGCATCGCGTTCCAGTTGTAGTGCCACGATAGGAGATAGGCGCGGTCGATGTGGTTGCGAGCGTTGTCCGGATCGAGGTCGGTCGCCTGCTCGATCGCCTTCAGCGCGCGTGGATACTGGTGGTGGGCGAACTCGGCGATGGTGAGAGTGCGCCAGGTCTCCGGGTTCTCCGGGGCCAGCCGGGTTGCCAACCTGGCTGCCGTGAGGCCTGGGACGGACGGGGTCGCCCGTCCAGAACCAGTCCGCCAGACCAGAAGTTCGGAAAGCCCGATCAGGTCGTCGGCGACTGCCCGATGCAGTGTGCCGGGCTCCTCGGACATCCCGCGCGCGGCGCTCTGGAATGCACGCAGCGCGGACTCCACTCGGCCGTTGTCGAGCAGTGACTTCGCCTTCTGCCAGCAGATTATCGCTGTGCGTTCCCCGCGCGTGCCGTGGTCACCCTGCACGCCGTCGGTCAGTGGCTTGCGCTCCAGGATGGAGAACACATCGGGATCCGCGGCCGACCACGGCCGGTGTGCCGAGATCGCTGTGCGCAGCGCGCGGAGTTCCGCCCGGTGGTGGTCGGTGGTCGCCACGGCGAACTGCTCCGCGTCATCGAGCAGAGCGGTGCCCAGTCGGTGGTCATAGGCCATCGCGGCGGGAAACGCGGCCCGCACGGTTTCCCAGCCCGCTTCGAAGTCTCCCCAGAACCGGTGCCAGGCCAACGCGCTGAAGGTCTGGGTCCACCGGTCGTCTGAGAGGCGGTCGTGCAGGGTCGGCAGCCGAGTATTGCGGTCGGTGAGCCTGCGCTCGAGCAGATCGATCACCCGCTGGTTCGCCGTGTGCAGGGTGCCGCTCATGTTGCCCGGATAACGCAGGAATCCCCGGAACTGGTCACGCACGACATCGTGCAGCAGCATCGTGCCGGTGAACACGAAGTCGTGGCGGGCGGTCACCGCGCGCAGCATCGGCTCGGCGTCCGGCACATCCCACAATCTGCCCACCAGCTCCATGTCCTCCGGTGTGCTCACCAGGGATAGTGTCAGCAGGCGGGCGCGGTCGCCGCTCGGGTCGCCATCCTGCTCGGTGTGGGTGAGGAAGCGCGTAGTGAGCAGGTTCGGCAGTGGTGTGTGGCGACCATTCGCGGGCTGCTCCGCCGTGATCGCGGACATCGGCTCACCCTCCCGCCAGCGGGCCGCCGCGGCACCCACCGCAAGTGGGATCCCGCTCGTCGCCTGATAGAGCGTGGTGAGTTCGCTCTTGTCGGCGGGGCGGCCCGGGACCATGCCGGTGAGGTAAGCGTCGGATTCCCGCAGGGAGAAGCCGCTGAGTTTGATGACGCGCAGACGTCCGCCCGGATGCACCTCGCGGACGAACTCGGCCAGGTCACCAGGAAGCCCCGGCTCGGCGTCCTCCAGTCGGCCAGCCAGCACCCAGCCGACCCGGGGTCCACATCGCGCCATGATCTCCCTGAGCCATGGACCCACAGCGCGGACGATCTCGTAGGTGTCCATCAGTACCACGAGAGGACGCTTGGCAGCCGCGGATCGCAGTGCCTCGGCGAACCCGGCGGCCTTGGTCGGCATTGGGTCGGCGATCAGATCCCGCTCCTGTGCGCTAAGCGTGGTGCGCATCCGGTGCTGGGCTTGTGTGAGCAGCGTGCGAACCTCGTCGATACCCACCTTGGCCAGTTGAGCGACCTGCTCCTCGGACACGCCATCCGGCAGACCACCTGAGACCAGCGATCCCAGAGTGAGAGCGGCCCTCAACACGGGCAACGCACGTGACCCCGTCTCGGCACCGCCTGCGTTGCCCGCCACTTGTGGGCCCAAGCTCGCCTCAAGTTTCGCGAGTGCCTTCTGCTCGCGCTCGCCGAGGTCGTCGAACTGCCGGAAGTGCCGGTCGCTGAGCCTGTCGGCCACCACGCGCCGGAGGACCTTGATCACGGTGTCGGGCGAGGGCCCCGAACTGGCCGGGAACTGAGCCTTTGCCAACCCTCGCTCGCGCTCCCAGTCGATCCGCACCACGGTGAACTGGTTGCGGTAGCGCGGGTCCGCGCGGTTGCCGTGCAGCCAGGACCCCACCTGGGCGAGCAGAGTGCTCTTGCCGATACCGCCGAGGCCATGGATCACCGCGACCTGTGACCAGCTTGTGTCGCGTTCGCGTGGAGCTTCGAGGAGGTCATTGAAGAGTCCCCGTAGCCGAACCTGCTCGTCCACGCGACCGTAGAAGGTGAACGCTGGGTCGGTCGCGGACGTCATGCCCCACCCCCGGGTGTCGCTGCGTAGTCGCACGATAGCAGGGTGTGCACGATGTGGGCGAGGATGAAGCCCGAGCCCCCCGAACAAGTTCGAGGAGATCGGGCTCCACGCAGACCGGCTCGGCTCTCAGGCGGAGTGAACGGTCATGGGCAGGCCGCCCTTGACCCGCAGCGACAGCATCGGCTCCGGCACCACCTCGTAGCCGGGCACCAGCTTCATCCGCATCTCCCGGGAGATCATGGAGACCACGAACGCGGCCTCCATCAGCCCCAGGTGGCTGCCGACGCAGAACCGCGGTCCGGCCCCGAACGGCAGATACGCGTACCGCGGCCGGGTGTTGGGCAGTGACGGGTCGAACCGGGACGGGTCGAACTTCTCCGGCTCGTCCCAGAACGCCGGGTGCCGGTGCATGGTGTAGGGGCACACCATGACATCGGAGCCCGCCGGGACGTGGTAGCCGCCGACCTCGTCGTCGGCCACCGCGCGCCGGGTGAGGATCCAGACCGGCGGGAACAGCCGCATGGCCTCTTCGAGGACCATGTTGGTGTAGGTGAGCTTCTTGAGGTCGTCGAGCACGGGGGTGCGGTCGCCGAGCACCGCGACCGCCTCCTCGTGCAGCCGCTGGGCCACCTCGGGGTGTTTGTCCACAAGGTACAGAGCCCAGCCGACCGTGCTCGCCGTCGTCTCGTGCCCGGCGAGCAC
>Ga0247823_10004818_pt1 | contig 10761 bp, 13 predicted proteins | sample 13C_PalmiticAcid_2_FD_192426 | JGI IMG/M metagenome (GOLD analysis project Ga0247823, IMG submission 192426) | Soil microbial communities from agricultural site in Penn Yan, New York, United States - 13C_PalmiticAcid_Day30 | ecosystem: Environmental > Terrestrial > Soil > Agricultural land...
ACGCTTATGTTTCGTAGAGAAATTTTGTGGAGAGCAACGTGCTTATTCATCCTCAAAACCTTAGTAGCATACCCGTAGAGACGCAAAAGTAAGGGACGCTTGCCCCCCCCACCCGACTAAGGCCTTCTCACTTTATGAATCACCCAAGGCAGCTCATTCCATTTCGGATTAAACAATATGTGCTGTCGTCGCGAAGCCCGCACGTCTCATCTCTAATACAAAATAGAAACAGTCGTCAGCACCCTTTCCCCACAAGAAAGTCTTTCAAACAACAAGCCAAAAAATCACGCCACTCAGGACGAAAAATCCCAAAGATTTCCTCCACCTTCTCACAACTCAACACCGAATTAGCAGGCCGCACCGCCACCGCCCCATAACTCTCAGAAGAAATTGGAACAATACGCGGCCCGTCCCGCCGCAATCCAAGCACGGCTCTGTTCTCGCAAATCGCATCACTCCCGAAGATCTCCTTGGCGAAGTCATACCAGCTCCCGCTGCCAGCAGCGGTTAGATGGTAAATACCGCTCAGCGCCGCCAACTCCCGCGAATTCCGGGCAAGCGCCTGCCCAACAGCCTCGGCCACAAACCGGCTCCAAGTCGGCGCCCCGATTTGATCGTTCACAACCCGCAACTCGTCCCGCTCTCCGGCCAAGCGCAACATCGTCAATAGAAAATTCTTCCCACGCGCGCCATAGATCCAGCTAATGCGAAAAATCAGATGAGCGCATCCGACCGCCGATATGGCGCGCTCGCCTTCAAGTTTTGTCTTGCCATAAACATTGAGCGGATTAGGCTGATCTTCCTCACGATAAGGCTCCGACTTCCTGCCGTCGAACACGTAATCGGTGGAAAAGTGAATCAGCATCGCATTCAGGCGCATCGCCTCCTCTGCCAGAATGCCGGGGGCGACGCCATTGACGGCCATGGCGAGATCGGGCTCCGATTCCGCTTGATCGACTGCGGTGTAGGCGGCGGCGTTCACGATCAAGTCGGGACTCACCTCTCGCACGGCGCGTCGAATCGAATCGGGATTGGCGAGATCCATGTCATTCCTGCCCAGGGCGACTATGGGACCTAAAGGCGCAAGCGTCCGCAACAACTCCCAGCCTATTTGCCCATTTTTGCCGACAAGCAGGATTTTTTTCATGAAAACACTTCGGCTTCCCGTAGCGATACGCCCACCCGGTCTCTAGCGGAAAGTATTGGTTCATCCACAACCGGCCATGCAATGCCGATATCAGGATCGTTCCAGGCGATGCTTCTCTCCCATTCCGGCGCCCAGTAGTCGGTGACCTTATACAAAAACTCAGCGTGATCGGAAAGCACAAGAAATCCGTGCGCGAAGCCTGGCGGTATCCATACCATTCGCTTGTTCTCGGCGGATAATCGGGTAACCACATGCTTGCCAAAGTTTGACGAGGACCGTCGAATATCCACTGCGACATCCAGCACTTCGCCCACGACGACACGGACGAGCTTTCCCTGCGGTTGCTTGATCTGGTAATGCAATCCGCGCAAGACATTGCGGGCGGACCGTGAATGGTTATCTTGGACGAACTCAAGGTTCAGCCCTGCGGCTTCCGCCAACGCGCGCTTGTTGAAACTCTCAAAAAAGAAACCGCGTTCATCGCTGTTCACTTCGGGTTCGATGATCAGTATGTCAGGAATCGCTGTTTTGACTATTCGCATAGGATTTTTCCACTGCCCGCATACTTGCCGGACAAGACATTCTCAAGCCATCGCTCGTTGCTCAAATACCATTGCACGGTCTTGCGGAGCCCCGTCTCGAAGGTTTCAACGGGACGCCAACCCAGCGACTGCTCCATCTTGCTTGCGTCAATCGCATAACGCCGGTCATTCAACGGCCGGTCTTGCACAAATACGATCTTGCTTCGGTAGCTGGTCCCATCAGCGCGCGGCCGCAGGTCGTCCAGTAAATCGCAAACCAGATTGACGACAGCAATATTCGTGTATTCATTATCGCCGCCGATGTTATACGTCTCGCCTATTCGTCCCTCGGCAAGCGCCACACGAATCGCCGCGCAATGATCGCGCACATACAGCCAGTCGCGAATATGCTGGCCATCGCCGTGGACTGGCAATGGCTTATCCGCCAATGCGTTGACGAGCATCAAGGGAATCAACTTCTCGGGGAACTGATACGGACCGTAATTGTTGGAGCAATTGGTGGTCACCGTCGGCAAACCGTAGGTTTGGTGGTATGCACGCACCAAATGATCGGCGGCCGCCTTGGTCGCCGAATAAGGGCTGTTCGGCGCGTACCGCGTCTGCTCATTGAAGCCTGGCTCGCCAGATTCGAGAGAGCCGTACACTTCGTCGGTCGAAACATGCAGAAATCGGAACTCGGCTCGAGCGCCTTCATCCAGTTTAGTCCAATAATTCTTCGATGCTTCCAGCAGAACAAAAACGCCATTGATATTGGTCTGAATGAAGTCTTCCGGCCAGAGAACCGAGCGATCGACGTGACTTTCCGCGGCAAAATGGACCACTGCGCGCGGTCGGTGAGCCTTAATCAGAGACTCAACGAGAGGACGGTCGCAAATATCTCCACGAACAAACGTATGCCGGTCATCGCCCTGTAGCGACTCCAGATTTTGCAAATTCCCAGCATAGGTCAGCTTATCGAGCGAGACTACCGGCTCGCCGACAGTCTCGATCCAATCAAGAACAAAATTGGAACCGATGAAGCCTGCTCCGCCTGTCACCAGAATCACGGCTACGCCTTAGTATACGAACGGTACCAATCAACGAATCGCTCGATACCCACTTCCAATGGCGTCGATGGCGCAAACCCCACTGCTTGCTTGAGCGCCTGCACATCGGCGTAAGTCGCCACCACATCCCCCGCTTGCATCGGCAACATATTGAAAACCGCCTTCTTGCCAATCGCCTTCTCCAAGCACTCGATAAAACTCATCAATTCGACGGGCTCGTTATTGCCAATGTTGTATATCCGATAAGGCGCGTAACTGGATGCTGGATCGGGAGCCGCAAGATCAAAGCTCGGATCGGAGGCCGCGATGTTATCCACTGTCGCCACAACGCCGGTGACGATGTCATCGACGTAAGTGAAATCCCGCCGCATCTTCCCTTCGTTGAATACATCGATTGGTCGACCCTCAAGAATCGCGTTGGCGAATAAATACGCCGACATATCAGGTCGTCCCCACGGGCCATATACGGTGAAGAACCGCAATCCGGTCGTCGGCAAGCCATAAAGATGACTGTAGGAATGCGCCATGGCCTCGTTGGCCTTCTTGGTCGCCGCATAGAGGCTAACGGGGTGGTCCACGTTGTCGTGCTCGCTAAACGGCATCTTCGTATTAGCGCCGTACACGCTGGAGGTGCTGGCGTAGACAAGATGCTCAACTTGGTTTTGCCTGCAACCTTCGAGAATGTTTACAAAGCCGACAAGATTGCTTTGCGCATAGGCATGCGGGTTCTTCAACGAATACCTCACGCCCGCTTGCGCCGCGAGGTGAATGACGCGATGGGGTTTGATTTCCGCGAAGTACCGTTGCATCGCTTCCACGTCGGCAATGTCCAATTTCTGAAAATGAAATTGCGGATATGCCTCCAATTGCCGCAACCGATCCTGCTTCAGACGAACATCGTAGTAATCGTTCAGATTGTCTACGCCAAATACCTCGTCGCCGCGCGCCAACAAACGTTGAGCGGTATGCATCCCGATAAATCCGGCGGCGCCGGTGACTAAAATTCTCATGCCGTTTCCTGCTGTCGTTGTAACTCACGCAACTTCGCGTATTTGATAAAACTGTTAAAGCAACCGATGGCTATGTGCACTAAACCGGGCACACCGTCCAGAAAGCCTAACTTGAATATATAGAATTTGATAAAGCGAGCCATCGGGCTCAATGCAATTCTAAAAAAGGAAACTCGCTTTCCCCGCCCAAACAAAATCTCGGCCTGTGTGGTGGTGTAACGATTCTGCTTGTTCAAGTAAGTGGCAATGTCCTCCGCCGATTCATGCATCAGATCGCCCGCTAAGCGCTCCACGATCTCAACCGTAACGATCTTTTCATGAACCAGATCGTCGCTCCATCGAGCATGCCGCCGATCAAATAAACGCAAACTTTCATCTGGATATCCCTCGCCATGTTTCAGCCAGCGTCCCATGAACCGGTTACAGCGAGGCATGGAATAGGCTTTGCGCATCGGCTTTTCCAAGGCGACTCGAATGCTTTCCTGCAATTCGGCGCTGACCCGTTCATCGGTGTCCAGACACAACACCCAATCATGCCTTGCCTGACTGACAGCGAATTGCTTCTGCGGCCCAAATCCGCACCAATCGTGCTGAATTACGCGCGCGCCGCAACGTTGGGCGATGTCTATTGTCCCATCCATACTGCCTGAATCCACGACAACGATCTCATCAGCGAACGCAACGCTTCGCAGACAGGGCTCGATAATGCCTGCCGCATTGTGGCTAATTATGACGACCGAGAGAGGAAGCTTATGGTTTTGGGATGTCACGGAAAGCTCGGAAACGGCTTTTATTTGGAAGTTCGTACTGGACGAAGCGGGCGCCATTCTATGCGCATTTGAGCGGGAGGCAAAGGATAGGAGCGCTGTTCATTTACGCCAGCCCGAAATCCCGTCGGATGTAGTTGACGATTCGCTTCTGATCATTTTCGCTAACGGGGAGAAGTTCAACTCGATTGATTAATGTATCAAATTCGACCATCTTGGACCGGATGACCTCACGATTGAAATCAATATCCTTCGGTCTGTTAGCAACATATTTGGATAAAACAAGATCGTGAACGTCAATGCAATAACCCGTCGCATATCGTGTGTTTTCGTTCTGAACCTTCGTTAGCCGACCTTCCCATCCACGCGGAAGTATGGCGGTCCCCGGAGAAACTCCCTGTGCGTAGTATCCGAAGGTTTGCTCAAAGGGAGACCCCTCGCCTATCGACCCTTCAATCAAATCCGCCAGCTCGGGACGATTGGAAGGGTACATATCAGCTTCCATGGAAACTTTAAGGCTATCTGGCGCATCTGGGAACTGTCCCAACACCGACTGACTGCCAACGATCACGAGCTCTGCATCGTCAACGATCGAAGATGCAGCGCGAATCAAGTGCTCAAGGTGCTTTCTTTCCATTTTCTCAAAAACTCCCATCGTTCTTTTGGGCTCAGAACGCCAGCAAACGGCGTGGATTGCCTCAACCTGTCAGCCTCCGGACTCGATTCGGTCACAAATGAAAGGGCAAACTCCATACCGTGACCGAGGATTTTGCGCCACTCCTCCAAATAAAACGGCACATGGCCGGAAGACAACTCCTTCCATCGTTCGACATTGTCGATGGCGATCTGAAATAACGCCGGCTGATTGCGGATTTTGTTTGCAATCAATCGATGCATTTCCCTACTACGCAGATCATATTTGACATGGTCACTGATTAACGCCGTCATATTTGTCCCCTCACAACTAACCTATGTTGCCAGGACGAACACCCTACATCAACCAGGAAAAAAGAAAGTAGGGCGGCGGAACGAGCTTGCTCGCGATTGTCAGCGTGACCCCAGACGCAATCGCGAGCAAGCTCGCTCTTACACGCGATAGTAGATTTTTTGAGGGATTGCTCTACGCGACAAATACTTCTATTGCCGGACATACATCGCAAAACTACAATGCCGCATGCTGCGAATCCTCATAGTAAAAACGTCATCCATGGGCGACGTCATTCATAACCTGCCCGTGGCGACAGACATCCGGCGACAATTTCCCGACGCAATCATCGACTGGGTAGTCGAAGAGTCCTTCGCACAGGTTCCTGTTTTACATCCGGGGGTACGCAATGTCATTCCAGTTGCGTTACGTCGTTGGCGTAAATCGCTGACCTCCCCCGCCATTCGCCAAGAACTGAGCGCGTTCAGGAGCAGGCTGCGGATGGAAACCTATGACGTCATCCTGGACACACAAGGCTTGGTTAAAAGCGCGCTTATCGCCAGTCTCGCTCGTGGCGATCGCCGTGGCTATGGCTGGAATAGCGCCCGCGAACCTATCGCCTCGTGTTTTTATCAGCATCGTTTTTCAGTCGAGAAAACGCTTCATGCGGTGGAGCGTAACCGTCTGCTTGCGGCGAAAGCATTGAACTATGATCTGGAATCGTTGGCGCTGGATTACGGCGTCAAGGCGCCGGCCGAGCGCCCTGACTGGTTGCCGGACACCCCCTATGCCGTGCTGCTTCACGCCACCAGCCGCGATGACAAACTATGGCTAGAAAACAACTGGATCACGCTGGGTCACAAGATGGTTGCCGCAGGTTTACGGTGCATCACACCCTGGGGAAACGAGAAGGAAAAAGCGCGTAGCGAACGACTCGCGCAAGAAATCCCTCAGGCCATTGTTCCGAATAGTATGACCCTTAACCAAGCGGCAACCATGCTTGCCAACGCCAATGTGGTCGTTGGCGTCGACACCGGCCTCACCCATTTCGCCGCCGCGTTAGGAACTAATGTGATTGCTCTCTACACAGCAACATCGCCCGGCCTTACTGGCGTATATGGGGATAAGAACGCAATCAATCTCGGCGGCGCGGGAACACCGCCAACCGTGGACGATGTCTGGCATCACGCCTTCACGCTAATCAATCCGAGCTTATAAAATGCGCCGCGCCCTCTACAGTCTGTTGATATTTCTATTGCTGCCCTTCGCGTGGCTGCGCCTGCAATGGCGCGGCCGCAAGGAACCCGGCTACACACAACACATTGGTGAACGCTTCGGGCGTTACCGCTTCAAGGCCTCGCGCCCTGTAATTTGGGTACATGCGGTTTCCGTCGGAGAAACTCGCGCAGCCGCGCCGCTTATTACGGCCTTGCAGACCAAGTATCCAAATCATCAGTTGCTAGTAACCCACATGACGCCCACCGGCCGCGCTACCGGCGAATCATTGTTTGGCGACCGGGTGCTACGTTCGTTCCTTCCTTACGACGCCCCCTTTCTGGTGCGTCGATTTCTCGATCATTTCAAGCCGGAGCTGGGGCTTATCATGGAGACCGAAATCTGGCCCAATCTCATCGCTCATTGCCATGAAAAAACCATTCCGCTCTGGCTGGTCAATGCGCGAATGTCGCAAAAGTCGGCGAATAAATACGCGCGTTTTGCGAAGTTGACGGCGGAAAGTTTGGCGAAGTTCGCCGGAATCTGCGCGCAGACTACGTCCGACGCAAAGCGCCTGACAGAACTCGGCGCGCCCCATATTGAGATATGCGGCAATGTGAAGTTTGACGTAACACCGCCGGATAGCATGCTTAAACTGGGGTCGGACTTGCGCGAACGTTTCGGCGCGGCGCGTCCGACGCTTCTGATTGCGAGCACTCGCGAAGGCGAAGAAGAGTTGTTGCTCGACGCCTTGAGCAAGATTTCGATCGATAAACTTCTCGTGATCCTAGTCCCGCGCCATCCGCAACGCTTCGACGAAGTCGCCGCGCTCGTTCAGAAGCGCGGTTTGAAACTTCAGCGACGTAGCGCCAACGAGCCAATCGATGCAGCGACGCACGTTGTATTGGGCGATTCCATGGGTGAAATGTTCGCCTACTACAACGCCTGCGATATCGCTTTCATTGGGGGCAGCTTAGTGCCTTGGGGAGGGCAGAACCTGATCGAGGCGTGCGCGGTTGGTAAGGCGGTATTGATTGGCCCGCATACGTTTAACTTCGCGGAAGCGTCGGAACAAGCGGTCGCCTGCGGGGCGGCAAGGCGGGTGGCGAACGCGGATGCGCTGGCTCAAGAAGTGACCATGCTCTTACGTGATGAAAACGCGCGCCGTGCGATGAGCGCTGCTGGAATAGCGTTTTCACAAGCGCATCGGGGCGCCGTGGAACGAATTCTTAAAATCGTTACAAAAGAACGGAACCTGTAGGAGCGAGCTTGCTCGCGATTGCGTCCGGGACCACGCCACCAATCGCGAGCAAGCTCGCTCCTGCGAGAGCCAGATGGCGTCCCATAAGGGGTAATCGCCTAGACGCTTCACCAGTCCTGCTCGTAACGGATTGGCCACGACATAGCGAGCAATTTCCCTCAAGTCCTCCTCCTGCCGAATAGCGCGATCGTGGTATCCCTTTTGCCACACTTGCCCTCTACCACCCCGACATTTGTTAATTGCGATGGCGCTTCGTCCTTTTACACCCTGCATAAGGGTCGAGAGGGAGCCGCTCTGGAGCGTAACCAACCAATGAAAATGGTCTGGCATGACCACCCCACGCGAGAGATTCGGCGAGACTGTCTTTTTGAGTTAGAGCGAATTCGTTAACTACCAAGCGCCCCATTCGCCAATCTGCAAATATTGGCTGTCGTTCGTAGGTTACCGCGGTGAGGAGATAAATCCGACCAATTTCGGAGTAACGGCCCTTACGAAGATCTTTGCCGCGCTGATCCATAGCGCCCTCCTGTAGGAGCGAGCTTGCTCGCGAATGCGTCCGGGGCCACGCCACCAATCGCGAGCAAGCTCGCTCCTACAGTCCGTTACTTGACCAGCAGGTTATTGACCTCCGCCAGATCACCCTCGATAAGCTGACCGGCGGCAGCCTTAAGATTCAGCTGATTCAATATCACACTGTACCGGGCTTGCAAGAGATCCCTTCGCGCCTGGAAAACCTGTTGCTCGGCGTTCAAGACATCCAAGCTAGTTCGTACACCGACTTCGCGGCCCAACTTGGTGGAATCCAATGACACCTGGCTCGACTTGAGCGCTTGTTCCAGCGCCTTAACCTGCGTGACGCCGCTGGTCACGCCCAGATAGGCCGTACGCGTGGTTTGGGCGACGGACCGGCGGTTTGCCTCAAGGTCATAACCTGAACGATCCCGATTGGCGAGCGCCTCGCGCACCCGGGATTGCGTGGCGCCTCCCGCATACAACGGCAGGGTGAGTTGAACGCCAACCTGAGAGGTCTTGATATCGATACGCTCACCAAACGCATTCGCCATACCGTTGCGGGTATCGTTGTAGTTGGCCACTAGATCCAACGTTGGCATATGCCCGGCTCGTTGCTTCGTCACCTCGGACTTGGCGATTTCCACGGAGGCGCGGAGAAAGGTGAGGGTCTGATTATTCTTCTCGGAAGCATTCACCCATTCGCCAATGTTGTCTGGCGAGGGGCGAGGCAATTCCAATTGATCCTTCAAAGGTGAAAGCCGCTCGGGAATTCTCGAAACCAGTTGTTGTAACGCTTGCCGCCGGATTTCCAAATCATTTTGATCGGCAATTTCCTTGGCGATTGCCTGGTCATAGCGCGCCTGCGCTTCATTGGTGTCGGTGATCGTTGCCGTACCCACCTCGAAGTTGCGTTTAGCTTGTGCCAGTTGTTCGCTGATCGCTGATTTCTGCGCCAGCGAGACGGTCACGTTGTCCTGCGCGAGCAGCACATCGAAGTAAGCCTGGGCCACGCGCAGGATCAATTCCTGCTGCGCGTTGGAAAACTGCGCTTCGGCTTGCAATACCTGCTGCTTCGCCTGATCGTAAGTCGCCCAGTTCTGCATGCGGAACAACGGCTGCGTCAGAGAGAGCGTATATCCAACCATGTTGAACGTAGTGGTCGGCAAAAGGCCTTCCGGATCGTTCTCGTTGCGGGAGGCATTGGCGGAGGCGGTGAGCGTGGGCAGTAACCCAGCCCGACCTTGCGGAAGGCGCTCCACCCCGGCCTGATACGCCGCCTGCGCGGAAGCGAAAGTCGCGTCCTGAACTTTCGCCTCCTGATATAGCTGGAACAGATCCGCAGAAAACGTCGACGCCGGGGCATTGGTCACTGGAAGAGAAGCAGGCGCCGGGGCGGGCGTAGGAGCCGGCGCCCGCACAATAACCCGGGGGGCCGCCCCCATGATTTCCCGTTCGGCCGACGGAATCTCTCCCTCCGCCGCCACAGCCATCATCATCGGCCGCGGTTTGAAGTTCAACTTGGTCGCCGTTCGTAACTGAGGTATCTGCAAAGAATCGGCGGAAAACACCGGCTGAGACAGCATGGCGACAATCAGAACGGAGATGGGCTTCATCGGCTTCCTTTTTAAAAGACGAACCGCTTTGGCTGGAGTGCGTTCCTAAGTGGGGAAATACAAGTTTCAAAAAGCTCGACGCTACCGATTGCGCCTTTTTCCGCAGCAGTGAAAAGCGTCGCCTTCATTACCGGCGCATCGCCAATCACCGCCAATAAACGGCCGCCTGGCTTGAGCATTTTCAAAAATGCGGGCGGAAGCACAGGGGTAGAGCCGGTCAGAACGATCACGTCGTAGGGGCCACCGGACCAACCCTGAGCGCCATCACCTACGTGGAGCTTTACGTTTTCGACGCCATGCGCGGCAAGATTTTTGGCGGCGAAAGCAGAAAGCTCCGGAATAATTTCCACGCTATCGACAAAAGCCGCCCGACGCGCCAGCAGGGCCGTCATGTAGCCGCTGCCGCTGCCGATCTCCAGCGCTTTATCCGTGGATTTAACGCCGAGTTCCTGCAACATGCGGGCTTCGAGTTTGGGAGAAAGCATGACTTCGCCATGGCCAAGCGGGATTTCCATATCCACAAAGGCAAGCGACCGAGCGTTCGACGGAACGAATTCCTCGCGCCGCAATTCGAAGAGTAGATCCAGAACCTGCTGGTCCAGGACTTCCCAGGTGCGAATCTGTTGCTCCACCATGTTGAAACGCGCCTGATCGAGATTCATTTGTTTCACATCCATATTTGGTAAATTTATTTAATTGGGTCGCTAGAGCCTGTTATGAAC
>Ga0247823_10004820_pt1 | contig 10759 bp, 11 predicted proteins | sample 13C_PalmiticAcid_2_FD_192426 | JGI IMG/M metagenome (GOLD analysis project Ga0247823, IMG submission 192426) | Soil microbial communities from agricultural site in Penn Yan, New York, United States - 13C_PalmiticAcid_Day30 | ecosystem: Environmental > Terrestrial > Soil > Agricultural land...
GAACAGAAGGCCGGCGAGATCAACGCCGCCTACGACCGCATCAAGACCCTGCGCAAGCGCAAGTGAGCCCCTCCATGTCGAACTGCATCATCGCCCCGTCCATCCTGTCCGCGAACTTCGCCCGCCTCGGCGAGGAAGTCGACAACGTGCTGAAGGCCGGCGCCGACTGGGTGCACTTCGACGTGATGGACAACCACTACGTACCCAACCTGACCATCGGCCCGATGGTGTGCAGCGCACTGCGCAAGCATGGCGTCACCGCGCCGATCGACGTGCACCTGATGGTGGAGCCGGTGGACCGGATCGTGCCGGATTTCGCCGAGGCCGGCGCCAGCATCATCAGCTTCCACCCGGAAGCGTCGAAGCACGTGCACCGCACGATCCAGCTGATCAAGTCGCTCGGTTGCAAGGCCGGCCTGGTGCTCAACCCGGGTACGCCGGTGGAGGTGCTGGACTGGGTGCTGCCGGAGCTCGACCTGGTGCTGCTGATGTCGGTGAACCCGGGCTTCGGCGGCCAGGCCTTCATCCCGTCGGCGCTGGACAAGCTGCGCGCGGTGCGCGCGATGATCGACAAGACCGGCAAGGACATCCGCCTGGAAATCGACGGCGGCGTGAAGGCCGACAACATCGGCCAGATCGCGGCGGCCGGCGCGGACGCCTTCGTCGCCGGTTCGGCGATCTTCAATGCACCGGACTACAAGGACGTGATCGAGCGCATGCGCGCCGCGGTCGCCGAAGCGCGCGGCGCCTGAAAAAGCAGAAGGGCGATGGCCTGCGCCACCGCCCCGGAAAAATTGGAGGCTGATCCTGCCTCCGCCCGTCGTCCCTGCTATGGCCTTCCACGTTACGGATCATCTGTGACGGGAAGATGACGGCGCCCCCGGCTCGGGCTCTTGTGGGAGCGTCGCGAGTCGCGAGCTTTCCCGCCAGCCAGCGCGATCCCAATACCGGGAAGGGCGGGAAGATGTTCGCGGCTCACGTCGCTCCCACACCCGCACCCGCTATCCTCGCGCATCCCCAAGGAAGCTCCCATGTCCGCACCCCGCTGGCGCCTGATCCTCAATGGAAAATCCGCCGGCGACGACGCCCTGCGCGAGGCCGTGGGCACGATGCGCGAGGCGGGCATCGCGTTGGACGTGCGCGTCACCTGGGAAGACGGCGACGCCGAACGCTACGTCGCCGAGGCCATCGCCGATGGCGTGGATACCGTGATCGCGGCCGGCGGCGACGGCACGCTGAGCGAAGTGGCGACCACGCTGGCGCATCGGGATGAAGCCGCCGAGGCGCTGCCCTCGCTGGGTCTGCTCCCCATGGGGACCGCGAACGATTTCGCCACGGCGGCCGGCATTCCCGAAGACCCACTGCCCGCCCTGCAGCTGGTTCGCGACGCGGCCGCCGTGCCGCTCGACCTGCTGCGCATCGACGCCGACGACGGCACCCACTGGTGCGCGAACCTGGCCAGCGGCGGCTTCGGCACCGAGGTGACCGTGGAAACGGATGAGGGCCTGAAGAAGATGCTCGGCGGTCTGGCATACCTGATCACCGGCATCGCCAAGCTCGGGCGCATCGAACCTGTGCGCGCCCGGGTGCGTGGCCCGGCGTTCGAGTGGGAAGGCGATTTCATCGCCCTCGGTCTCGGCAACGGGCGGCAGGCCGGCGGCGGCCAGGCCTTGTGCCCGGACGCGTGGGTCGACGACGGACAGCTGGACCTGACCATCGTCCCCGAGCTGTCGGGCGAGGTCGCCGCGACCGTCGGCACGCTGGTCAAGGACGGCAAGCACGCCGCCCTCGACCGGGTGGCCGTGCGGACGCGATTGACCTCGGTGGAACTGACCGCCGAGGCGCCGTTCACGCTCAATCTGGACGGCGAACCGGTGCAGTCGCGGCGCTTCCGCGTGGACTGCGTGCCGGGCCGGGTCCGCATGCACCTGCCGGCCGATTGCCCCTTGCGGAGGTAGGTCCGCGCCGGCTGGCCGGTGGGGCCGGGCATCGGGTAGAGTAGAGCGGTGTCCCACCCCACGCGCCCGCTTTCCAAACTTTCCGCACGCCGCAGCTGGCGATGGTGGCCCGTAGCCGTCGCCCGCCCCGCCACCGCGTCCCGGAAGGAAAGCCCGCTTGATCTCGCACGACCAGTTCCAGCAGTTCGCTGCTGAAGGCCACAGCCGCATCCCCGTTGTCCGTGAAGTGCTGTCCGACCTGGACACGCCGCTTTCGGTCTACCTGAAACTCGCCGACGCGCCACATACCTACCTGTTCGAGTCGGTGGAAGGCGGCGAGCGCTTCGGCCGCTATTCCATCATCGGCCTGCCCGTGCGCCGCGTGGCCACCTTTCGGGGCCACACCTTGCAGGTCCACGACCATGGCCGCCTGGTCGAGGCGCGCGACGTCGCCGATCCCTTCGCCGAAGTCGAAGCGCTGCGTGCCGCCTACAGGGTGCCGAAGCTCGAGGGTCTGCCCGGGTTTACCGGCGGCCTGGTCGGCTGGTTCGGCTTCGAATGCATCGGTTACATCGAACCGCGGCTGGCGATCGGCGAGAAACCCGATGAACTCGGCACGCCCGATATCCTGCTGATGCTGTCGGAAGAGGTCGCGGTCTTCGACAATCTCAAGGGCCGGCTTTACCTGATCGTGCACGCCGATCCGCGCGAGCCCGACGCGTGGGACGCGGCGCAGGCACGGCTGGACGCGTTGACCGCCAAGCTGCGCCAGCCCGGTTCGTACCCCACGCCGATCACCCGCGACGTGCTGGACGAAAGCCACTTCGTCTCCGGTTTCACCCACGACGGTTTCATCGCCGCGGTCGAGCAGTCGAAGGAATACATCCGCGCCGGCGATATCTTCCAGGTGGTGCTCAGCCAGCGGCTGAGCGTGCCGTTCAATGCGCGGCCGGTGGACGTCTATCGCGCGCTGCGCGCGCTGAATCCGTCGCCGTACATGTACTTCCTCGATGTCGGCGATGTGCAGGTGGTGGGCTCCTCGCCGGAAATCCTCGTGCGGCTGGAACAGGGCGAGGTCACGGTCCGCCCTATCGCCGGCACGCGCCCGCGCGGCAAGACCCACGACGAGGATCTGGCGCTGGAAGCCGAGCTGCTGGCCGATCCCAAGGAGCGCGCCGAGCACCTGATGCTGATCGATCTGGGTCGCAACGATACCGGTCGCGTGTCGGAAGCCGGCACCGTGCAGGTCGGCGAACAATTCGTCATCGAACGCTACAGCCACGTCATGCACATCGTCAGCGAAGTCACGGGCAAACTGCTGCCCGGCCTGAGCTACGCCGACGTGCTGCGTGCGACGTTCCCGGCCGGAACCGTCAGCGGCGCGCCGAAGATACGGGCGCTGGAAGTGATCCGCGAACTGGAGCCGATCAAGCGCAATGTCTACGCCGGCAGTATCGGCTACATCGGCTGGCACGGCGACGCCGACACCGCCATCGCCATCCGTACCGCCGTCATCAAGGACGGCCGACTGCACGTGCAGGCCGGTGCCGGCATCGTCTACGACTCTGACCCCGAGAAGGAATGGGACGAGACGATGAACAAGGGCCGCGCCCTGTTCCGCGCGGTCGCCGAAGCGGCGAAGGGGTTGTGATGGAGGTCGCGACCGACAACGCCAGGATCAGCCTGCGCAACGACTACAGCGAGGGCGCGCATCCGCGCCTGCTGCAGGCCCTGGCCGTGGCGAGCGCCGAAGTCAATCGCGGTTACGGTCTCGACGTCCACAGCGCCCGCGCTGCCGCGCTGATCCGCGACCGCCTGGGTCGCGACGCCGACATCCATTTTCTCGCCGGCGGCACCCAGACCAATCTCGTTGCCCTGGCCGCATTCCTGCGTCCCCACGAAGCGGTGATCGCGCCGGCCAGCGGCCATATCGCCACGCACGAAACCGGTGCCATCGAGGCCAGCGGCCACAAGGTGCTGACGGTCGCCACGCCGGACGGCAAGCTGAGCCCGGCGCTGGTCGGGCCCTGCGTGGACGGTCACGCCGGCGAACACATGGTGAAGCCGCGAGTGGTCTACATCTCCAATTCCACCGAATGGGGTACGGTCTACAGCGCGGCGGAACTGCAGGCGCTGGGCGTGTTCTGCCGCGACCGCGACCTGCTGCTCTACGTCGATGGCGCGCGGCTTGCATCAGCGCTGACGACGCCGGGCAATGACGTGGATCTCGCGCTGCTGTCGACCGAGGCCGACGCGTTCTACATCGGCGGCACCAAGAACGGCGCGCTGCTGGGCGAAGCCCTGGTGATCGTGAACCCCATGCTGCGCGCCGACTTCCGCCACATCATCAAGCAGCGCGGCGCAATGCTGGCCAAGGGCATGGCGGTCGGCGCGCAGTTCGAGGCGCTGTTCGAAGACGGGCTGTACTTCGTGCTGGCGACGCACGCGAATGCCATGGCCGACCGGTTGCGGGAGATCCTGCACCAGGCCGGCGTGCCGCTGGCCGTCGACTCGCCCAGCAACCAGGTGTTCCCGGTGCTGCCGGACGCGGTGGTCGAGCGCCTGCAGCAGTACGTCGAGTTCGAAACCTGGGAGCGGCGTGGCGATGGCAGCACGGTGATCCGGCTGATGACGTCGTGGGCGACGCCGGAGTCCGACATCGAAGCGTTCGCCGCGACCTTTTCCTCGCTTTATCCGGCAAGTCCGGCCGCGACGGCCGCCCCGCAGGCACAAGGAGCCTGAGCGATGCTGTTGATGATCGACAACTACGACAGCTTCACCTACAACCTCGTGCAGTACCTGCAGTCGCTGGGCGCCGAGGTGAAGGTGGTGCGCAATGATGCGATGACGGTGGACGAGATCGCGAAGCTCGCGCCCGAGCGCATCGTCATTTCGCCTGGCCCATGCACCCCGAACGAGGCCGGCGTCTCGCTGGAGATCATCGAGCGGCTGGGCGCCACCACGCCGATCCTCGGCGTGTGCCTGGGCCACCAGAGTCTCGGGCAGGCGTACGGCGGCAACGTCATCCGCGCGGGCCGCATCATGCATGGCAAGACGTCGCGCATCCGCCATGAGGGCAAGGGCGTCTTTGCCGGGTTGCCGGATGCCTACGAGGCCACGCGCTACCACTCGCTGGTGGTGGAGCGCAGCAGCCTGCCGGACGCACTGGAAGTCACCGCCTGGACCGAGAACGAGGACGGCAGCTTCGAGGAGATCATGGGGCTGCGCCATCGCCAGTTCCCGGTGGAAGGCGTGCAGTTCCACCCGGAGTCGATCCTGACCGAGCATGGGCACGCCCTGCTGAAGAACTTTCTCGAACGATGACGTAGGGCGGGCCTTGGCCCGCCATCGTCACGCCGGTGGGCCAAGGCCCACCCTACGGAGCCTCCATGCCACTGACCCCTCAAGAAGCCCTGCAGCGCACCATCGAGCACCGCGAGATCTTCCACGACGAGATGGTGGACCTGATGCGCCAGATCATGCGCGGCGACGTGTCGCCGACGATGACGGCGGCCATCCTGACCGGGTTGCGCGTGAAGAAGGAGACCGTCGGCGAGATCGCCGGCGCCGCCACCGTGATGCGCGAGTTCTCGCGTACCGTCGACGTCCCGGACCGCGCGCATCTGGTCGATATCGTCGGAACGGGGGGCGACGGCTCCCACACGTTCAACATCTCCACCTGTTCGATGTTCGTGGCGGCCGCCGCAGGCGCCAAGATCGCCAAGCACGGCAACCGCAGCGTGTCGTCGAAGTCGGGTAGCGCCGACGTGCTGGAGGCGCTTGGCGTGAACATCGAGCTGCAGCCCGACCAGGTCGCGCAATCGATCGCACAGGCCGGCATCGGTTTCATGTACGCGCCGGTCCACCATCCCGCCATGAAAGTCGTCGCCCCGGTGCGACGCGAGATGGGCGTGCGCACCATCTTCAACATCCTGGGTCCGCTGACCAATCCTGCCGGTGCGCCGAGCATCCTGATGGGCGTCTTCCACCCGGACCTGGTCGGCATCCAGGCGCGCGTGCTGCAGGAACTGGGCGCCGAGCGTGCGCTCGTGGTCTGGGGCCGCGACGGGATGGATGAGCTGTCGCTCGGTGCGGGCACGCTCGTCGGCGAACTGCGCGACGGCCAGGTGCGCGAGTACGAACTGCACCCGGAGGACTTCGGCATCGCCATGGCCGCCAGCCGCAACCTGCGCGTGGGCGATGCGGCCGAGTCGAAGGCGATGCTGCTCGGCGTGCTGGATAACCGGCCCGGACCGGCGCGCGAGATCGTCGTGCTCAACGCCGGCGCGGCGCTGTACGTGGCCGGCGTGGCGGAGAGCATCGAGGCCGGCATCGCCGCCTCGCGCGAAGCGATCGCCAGCGGCAAGGCCCTGGAACGGCTTCAGCATTTCGTCGCCACGACCCAGGCGCTGGGAAAACAGGGAGTGCACTGACATGGCCGCCAGCGGATTCGCCAGCCTGCCCAAACCGCCGTACTACGCGGTGATCTTTTCATCGCTGCGCAACGCGCAGGACGATGCCGGCTATGGGGCCATGGCCGAACGCATGGTCGAACTGGCCCAGCAGCAACCCGGCTTCCTCGGCGTGGAGTCCACCCGCGGCGCCGACGGCTTCGGCATCACCGTGGCCTATTGGGAGAGCGAGGCGTCCATCCTCGCCTGGCGGCAGCATGCCGAACACACCGCGGCGCGCGAGCAGGGCCGGCGGGACTGGTACGACCACTTCGAACTGCGGGTCGCCAAGGTCGAGCGGGCCTACGGCTGGGACCGCGCAGCGGCCGAACGGCGCGGATAGTGCGAAAATGAGGGTCCCGCACAGGCGGGCACCCGCCTGAGGACTGCATGAGCGACATCCTGACCACCATCCTCGCCCGTAAGGCGGACGAGATCGCCGAACGCAGCGCCCGCGCGCCGCTGGCCGACCTGCGCTCGCGCGCCGAGGATGCGCCGCCCACGCGCGGCTTCGCCGATGCGCTCAACGCGATGATCGCGCAGGGCGACCCGGCGGTGATCGCCGAGGTGAAGAAGGCCAGCCCCTCCAAGGGCGTCATCCGCCCGGATTTCAGGCCCGCCGACATCGCGGTCAGTTACGAGTTCGGCGGCGCGGCCTGCCTGTCGGTGCTCACGGACGTCGACTTCTTCCAGGGCGCCGACGACTACCTGCGCCAGGCGCGCGAGGCGTGCACGCTGCCCGTGCTGCGCAAGGACTTCACCGTCGATCCCTACCAGGTGTACGAGGCGCGCGTGCTGGGCGCCGACTGCATCCTGCTGATCGTCTCCGCACTGGACGACGGCCAGCTGGTCGACCTGTCCGGCCTGGCGCTGCAACTCGGCATGGACGTGCTGGTGGAAGTGCACGACATCGACGAGCTCGAGCGCGCGCTGCAGGTGCCGGTCCCGCTGGTCGGCATCAACAACCGCAACCTGCGCACCTTCGAAGTCACCCTGGAGACGACGCTGGCGATGAAGGACGCGGTGCCCAAAGACCGCCTGCTGGTCACCGAGAGCGGCATTGTCGTGCCGGACGACGTGGCGAAGATGCGGGCTGCTGGCGTGAATGCGTTCCTGGTCGGTGAGACCTTCATGCGGGCGGAAGAACCCGGCGAGGCGCTGCGTCAGCTATTCTTCGCAGCATGACGGACACGCCTTATCCCGCGCCGCGCCCGGATGCTCCGGTCGTAGTCTTCGATTTCGATCACACGCTGTACGACGGCGACTCCGGCGGGCACCTGGTCAGCTGGCTGATCAAGCGCAACCCACTGCGCGCCGCGGTGGCGATCGCCGCGTCGATCGTCTTGGGCCCCATGGTGGCCTTCCTACCCACGCGCCGGCGCGGGATTTCCGGGTACATCTGGATCGGCACCTTCGGCCTGCACGGGCGCCGCAGCTTCGATGCCCTGATCGATCAGTACGTGGACACGCACCGCGACGAGGTGCAGCAGCGCCTGCTGCCCCACGCGCTGGAGGTCTTCCGCGAGCATCGTGCGACCGGCGATCGCATCGTCGTGGCCACGGGCGCGCCGCCTGAGCTCGCGCGCGCCATCCTCAGCTTCGTCGCTCACGAGGATGTGCCCGTCATCGGCACCGCCGTGGGACCGCGGCTGGGCGCGGTGGTGGCCACGCGCCACTGCCATAACGAAGAGAAGATGCGGATGCTGCGCGAGCGCGGCTACGGCGAGATCGCAGTAGCGTATTCGGACAGCAGTGCGGACCTTCCGCTGCTGAAGGCGGCCCGCGCACCGGTCGTGGTCAACCCGAAGCCGGGGCGCGTGGAGATGTTCAGGCGGGTGCTCCCGCCCGGCACGCCGATCCTCAACTGGGGCTGCAAGGAGCGGGGCGGGGCAGCGAACCGCTGACCGCCTGTCGCATCAGCTACGTTCGGGGGCGTTCCAGTCCCTGATCAGGTCGGCGAACTCGATCTCGGCGAAGTCCTGGTACTCGCCCGCGTCGTAGAACCGTCCGTAGCAGTTCTTGCAGCTTTCGAACCAGATGTGGGGCTGCTGGGGATCGACCATACGGATCAGGTCCCGGCTGCCGATGCACACCGGACACTTGATGCGGTCCACCTTGTTGCATGCCTCGCCCTGAGCCGGGTCCCCGGTATCGATCTCCTCGGCGCGGTGCTTGAGGGTCTCGTGCGCCATCATCTCGAACCACAACCCTTTGCACTGGGTGCACCGGTGCGCGCTGGCTTCCGGTTCCACGATCAGTTCCATCACGCTATGGCATTTGGGGCACTGCATGGGCGGAACTCCTGGACGTCTGCGAGCGAATTCCGGCGGATTCTAACCCCGATTCCCGCCTTGGCGGCAGGAGCCGCGTGCGTCATATGCGCAGCGGCTCGACGTCCGCCCTCGGCAGCAAGCGGCGGGTGAAGTAGGCATCCTCGAAGTACCGGATCTTGCGGCACAGGATCGGGTGCGCCAGGCCCTCGTACAGGATGATTTCCTTCTTGGGCCCCATGGCCTTCAGCTCCTGGGGCAGCATCAGCGCCCGCTTCTCCAGCACCTCGTTGTCCGACACGTTCCGGCCCTGGCCATGCGAGCGGGTCCGGGCCCGTCGCCGGATCGTCGTGTAGCCGAGCATCTCGGAATAATCGTTGGCGTCCTGCTGCTCGCGGGGTGCATAGATGATCTGGAGCGCATGGTTGGTGATGATGGTGCGGGAAAGTTCCTTCCCGTACACCGCATCCAGTTGCGCCATCGATTGGATGATCGGCAGCAGCCTGAGGTTGTATCCCGCCATGTAGGCGACCGACTTCGAAATGATGTCCACGCGGCCGATCGCGGTGAACTCATCCATCAGCAGCAAACATTGATGCTTGAGCGATGCGTCGTTCTGCGGCAGCGTCTTGGTATTGACGTTGATCAGCTGGCTGAAGAACAGGTTCACGATCAGCCGGCTTTCCGCGAGCTTGTTGGGCTGGATGCCGACATAGATCGTCATGCGCCGCCGGCGCACATCGTCGAGACGGAAATCGTCGGCGCTGGTAGCCGCGTCGAGGACGGGGTTCAGCCAAGGATTCAGGGGCTCGCGGAACGAGCCGATGATCGACGCGAAGGTCACGTCCGCCTGCGACAGCAACCCGGAAAAGGCGGTGCGCGCCTGGGCGCTGAGGAACGGCGCTTCCACGAGCTTCTGGAGGTAGGGCTTCAGCTCGCCCCCGTCGCCCGATGCCACCCGCAGGATGGTGCCGAGCGTGGGTGCGTCAGTCGTGCGGTCATGCGCATGCCGCTCGAAGACGAAGAGCGCGAAGGCTAGAAAGGCATTGCGCGCCTGGCTGACCCAGAACTTGTCCTTGTCGTCACCGTCGGGGTACAGCATCGCCGCGATGCTTTGCAGGTCCGATACCCGGAAAGCGGGATCGCCCGAGACATAGGTCATTGGATTCCATCGGTGCGTCCGACGGTCCTCCGCAAAAGGATTGAACAGGTAGACCTCGTGCCCGATCGACTTCCGCCAGCCGGAGGTGAGGTCGAAGTTCTCCTGTTTGATGTCCAGCACCACGGCGGATTCTCGGTAGTCCAAGAGGTTGGGGATCACGATGCCGACGCCTTTACCGGATCGGGTGGGCGCCGCCAGAATCACGAATTGCTGTCCGCGCAGGCGAAGCAGCTTTCCGTTCATTTGGCCGACGACGACGCCGTCATCGCCATCGGCAAGGAATCCCTTCCTGCCAAGGTCGATCAAGCCAGCGAATCTGGCTCGGCCGTGCAGGTTGCGATGGCTTCTCAGCTTGAAGATCATCACCACAAGCGCAGCCCACACCAGCAGCATCAATCCGCCGCCGACCAGACCCGCAGACTTGATGCGCCATGCGTAGGGCTGGACCCGCGGGTGGTCGAGGTGTTTCAGATAGTTGAAGTAGGTGTCCCAACCGACCTGAGCCCCGTCGAGCCCAAGAGAAATCAGCGACAGATATCCCGCCAGATAGATGCCAGCCAGTAGGGCGCCAATACCCAGCGCCACGCTTGCAAGAATGCGCATGTTTGCCAAGAGTCCCCCTTGTGAATCCCTTCGTGCGACAGCCCAGTCACACATCACGCTTTCGCTAGCGCAGGCCCGTCGGTTCTTCGTTGCTCGCGCGCTCCCCATCGACAAGCACATAGTCCTGGTTCTTGCCCCAACGACGGAGCCCGTCCTCGAGCTTGATGCAGGGCTTCCCATCACATGCCGTGATGGTGACTTGCCGGAGAGCGCCAAGGACCTCAGCATCCGCGTGGGCGCGCTGTGCACGCTTGACGTTGTACCAGGAGGCATAGCCGGTTCCGGCCACGAGTAGTGTGCAGGCGATGACGATAACGCTCATGGTGCTCGTGCCGA
>Ga0247823_10004821_pt1 | contig 10757 bp, 7 predicted proteins | sample 13C_PalmiticAcid_2_FD_192426 | JGI IMG/M metagenome (GOLD analysis project Ga0247823, IMG submission 192426) | Soil microbial communities from agricultural site in Penn Yan, New York, United States - 13C_PalmiticAcid_Day30 | ecosystem: Environmental > Terrestrial > Soil > Agricultural land...
TCATCGTCTTGCCCGGGCCTTGTACGGCGGTGTCATACTTCGCTGCGACCTTGGCGCCCGGATCGGCTGCGACGGCGAATTTGTCGCGGCATTCCGACCTGGAAAACTCCGCGACGCGATCGATGTTGCCGGCGGTTACTCCAACGACGCGTGCGCCCAGCCGGTTGAAGCTGCTGCTCGCTTCGGCGAAAAGATGGGCTTCCACCGTGCAGCCGGGCGTAAAGGCGGCGGGAAAGAAGTAGAGCACGACCGGCCCTTTCTTCAGCGTCTGCTTCAACGACAGGCTGAAGGGCTTGCCGCCCTGCGCGGCGTTCAGTGTGAAGTCGGGCGCCTTCGCACCTTGCTGGAGCGCCGCGATACCCTGAGCAGGAATGACAGCCAGCAGCAGGCCAAGGCCAAACGACATCGCAATCTTCTTTTGGATCGTCATCTGCGGTCCTCCAATTCCATATTCGTCTGCACGCGGCAAAAGTTGCAGCCGGGTCTCAAGATGATGGAAAAGGATGAAGGCGTCTACATCGATCGTCCGCTCCGTGGGGGCGCCCTCAAAAGCGGTGTGGCCACAACCGGCCAAGCTATGCCTTTCGCCCGCCGGCGTTCCACGCGATTGCGGCGAGCGCCGCAAATATGACGCCGCTGAAGACGAGCATCGCGTTGATCGAGAAGCGACCGACGGCCAGGCCGGCCAGCGATGGCAGCAGCGCCGCTCCACCGAGTTGGAAGGCGGTTAGATAGAGAATAGCGCGGCGGGCCGGATCGATTTCGATGAGCCACCCTGCGAAAAAGGGAAGTGTGAAGAGCCAGACGAAACCGAACGCCATGCTGATCGTGATGATGGCAGCGGCGCTGCCGCGGAAGAGGAAGAAGAGCGCCACCAACAACGCACCCGTCAGGGCGCAGCCGGCAATCGTCTTCCGGTTGGGCAGTCGTTCACCGAAGCGCGCGGCGGCAAGCGCACCAACGACCTGCGAGACGAGGCATAGCGCTACCGCCGTTCCTTCGAAGGCTGGCGGGTATCCATATTGGATCAGCCAAAGGCCGAAATAGCTCCACACCGAAACAATAGCGCCGAGGAACAGCCCGGCGCAAAGCAGCGCGGTCAGGCTGGCGGGTGTCAGCGCGCCGCGTTCGCCGTCGGGCTCGGCTGGCCGGAGCTGTGACGGTAATGCGACGACCGATACGGCCGCAACCACGCCGGCCGCCGCCAGCGTGGCGAGCGCGGCGTCGGTCCGCGATTGGGCGACCGACAGCAGGGGAAGCGCCCCGGCGACGGCCGCTTGCAGAAGCGTCTGCGCGGCGAGGAAGATCGCACTGGCGCGCTCCACCCTTGCGACGCGCGAAATGGCGACGAGCGCGGCGGCGACAAGAATCCCCTCGGTCAGCCCCGTTGCGGCCCGCATCAGCGAGAGAAAGAGCATCCCCGATTGCCCGAGCATCGCGAAATTGGCGGCCGCGAGTGTGACCCCGGCGACGCCGATCACAATCCTCGCGCCGATTCTGCGCAGCATCCCGATGCCGAGAAGCGACCCGAGAACGATCGCGAGCATTTCGATCGTGACGAGATTGCCGACCTGACTGTCGGCGATCCGGCCTTCCTGCACCAGAGCGCCGAGCAGCACGGGCTGCACCCCGAGGACGAGCAGGGCGCAGGACCCGATCAGGATGGACGTGGTGAGGGTGCGACCGTCGACCGGCAGAAGCGGCGCGGTCAAGACGGCAGGGTCCCGTCATTGCGCAGGGGGAGATATTCGGGAAGGAAGGTCCGCGAATAGGCAATCCGGGCGCGGCGAGCCTGTTCTTCCATCGCGTCGGTGATGACGCCGTAACGATGGATCGACAGCGACCAGATCGCGTCGCTGATCGCGATGACCTCGACCAGGCGATCCTCGATGTCTGGAATGTCGGGCATCAAAAATCGCTGGGCCATCAGTTGGATGCTGCGGCCGGCCATGACGAAATTGCTGTCGAGATCCTGCGCGTGAATGTCGGAGGACCATGCGGGCCCTCCAAGCAGGACCTGGCGAGCGGCCGGGTGCGCGTTGAACCATGTTTGCCCGGCGCGAAACTGTAGGGTCTGCAGTTCCTGCCAGCTTTCGACATGGCCCGGGGCTTCGGTCAGCACACCTTCCTCGAAGCGCTTGAGATAGCGCTCGGCGAGCGCGCTGAACACGAGCTGCGGCTCGGGGAAGAAATGATAGATCGACGGCGGCGAGATGCCGACCTCGGCGGCGATGGCGTGAATGCTGATCGCCGAGGGCGGAAGCGTGTCGAGCAAGCGTTCGGCGCCGTCGAGAATAGCTTCAAACCGGGCACGACTCCGTTTCTGGGCGGGGCGGCGGATTTCCGCCCGGGTCAATTCACTTGTGGTCATGCGCGCTCCTGGTCGCGTCGACTATTCCTCAGGCGTCAATTCAAATCAACCTTTTATCTGGTTTTGATGTCGGCAAGATGAAATTTTCTTGACTCTCTGGTTGCTGCTTGCTCTCTAAACCGGATAAATATCCGAAATGGAGAAGGGGAAGTCGATGAAACGCGGTTTTGCAATGATTTCGGTTTCGTTGCTGGCACTCACTCCGGCGGTTGCATCGGCGCAGGACGCCGATGTCCCGGCCGATGCGGCCTCCACTGCCCCCCAGGAGGGCCTCGGCGAGATCGTCGTGACCGCGCAGCGGCGGTCGCAGAATATCCAGGATGTGCCGATCAGCATCGCAGCGATCAGCGGCGAAGCGCTCACCGAGGTCGGCATCCGCGATCCGCGTGACCTCTCGATCCTCGTCCCCGGCCTCTCGTCGCAAGCCGGGACGTCGGCCACGACCACCTCGCTGTTTCTACGCGGCGTCGGGATCGGCGATTTCAACTCGAACACGACGGGCGCGGTGGGCGTCTATGTCGACGATGTCTTCCTCGGCGCGAATGCCGGCAAGCTCTTCAACGTCTTCGACAGCGATGGCATTGAAGTGCTGAAGGGCCCGCAAGGCACGCTTTACGGCCGCAATACGACTGCGGGCGCGATCCGTTTTTCCTCGCGCAAGCCAACCGACGAGTTCAGCGCCAACGCCGCGCTATCCTATGGCCGTTTCAACGAGGTGCAGGTCGAAGGCGGCGTTGGCGGGCCGATCGTCACCGATCTCCTCAAGATGCGCGTCGCGGGCACCTATCTTCGCCGCGACGGCTGGCTGCTCAACCGCGTCACCGGCAACAAGCTCAACGACCTCGATATGTGGGCGGGCCGCGCAATCGTCGACCTCACGCCGAGCGAAGATGTCCTGATCCGCGCGATCGTCCACGGCGGCCAGAATCGCGGTGGCGCGCGCCAGTTCCAGCACCGGGGGCAGGGCGTGGATTTTGCCGGCAATCCCAATTTCGCGGACGGTGTGCCGCTCGATGGCTTGGGCTATGCCGACACCGATGGCGATCTGAACGCGGGCGATTATGACATCGAGGGGCAGGAGCGCGTCAATGTGTTCGGCGCCTCGCTGACCGCCAGCATCAATTTTTCGGGCGTCACCCTGACCTCGATCAGCGCTTATGAGCAGGTACGCCGCAGCACGGTCGAGGATACCGATGCGAGCCCGAACAACGTGCTGACCGCGACCTATATCGATCGGCCGCAGCAATATAGCCAGGAACTGCGCCTGCAGTCGCGCGACGGCGGCGCGGTCAACTGGATCGTCGGCGGCTATTATTTCCACGACAAGCTGGTGACCGAAAGCGCGTTCGACATATTGCGCGTGTTCCGCGATCCGAACGATCTTCTCGGCACGTTCGACCCGGTCAATTCGATCGGCAATTTCGCCTATCCCTATACCCAGAAGACTGAAAGCTGGGCGGCGTTCGCGCAGGCCGATGTGAAGCTGTCTGATCGGCTGACGCTGACGGGCGGCCTGCGCTATTCGGCCGACAGCATCGATTTCGATTTCCACAGCTTCTTCGACGATGTGATCGTCGTTCCGGTGCTTGATTTCGAAGGGTCGAAGACATTCAAGGACCTGTCGTGGCGCGCGGCGCTGTCGTTCCAGGCGACCGACGACCTGCTCTTCTACGCCTCGTCGTCGAAGGGCTATAACAGCGGCGGGTTTGCGGGCGGTTCGTCGAGCGATCCGGCGCAGTTGCAGCCGTTTCGCTCGGAAAAGCTCTACGCCTATGAAGCGGGTTTCAAGAGCGATCTGCTCGACCGGACGCTACGCTTCAACGCGGCGGCCTTCTATTATGATTATCGCGATCTGCAGGTGTTCGTTTTCGACACGTCGGGGGTGCTGCCGGTCCAGCGCAAGCTCAATGCCGGCAATGCCGAGCTTTACGGTCTTGAAATCGAACTTCAGGCGCAGCCCTCGCGCACCTTCAACGCCTTCGTCAACGCGAGCCTGCTGCACGCGCGCTACAAGGATTTCACCGCGCTGGCGGCCGACGATTATTCGGGCAACAAGCTCGTCAATGCGCCCGAATATGCAATCTCGGCGGGCTTCTCGCTGACCCAACCGCTGCCGGGCGACAGCGCGCTCAAGCTGCGCGTCGACGGCAGTCTCCAGTCCGAAACCTTCCTCACGCCCGACAATGTCCGGGCCAACCGGGTCAAGCCCTATGGCATCGCCAACGCGCGCCTGTCCTGGCTCTCGGCCGACGAGAATCTGGAGGTCGCGCTCTGGGCGAAGAATATCACCGGCACGCGCTATGTGACCTATGTCTCGCCCGTCGTGACGATGGATCAGCTCAACTACAATGATCCGGCGACCTACGGCGTTCAGGCCGTCCTGAAATTCTGACAAAGCAAGCGAGATAGATATGACCAGAATGCAGGATGCTGCGCTGCGCGCGCGCGCGCTCAAAGTGATCCCGAACGGGATGTACGGACATGAATCGGTGCGGCTGTTGCCGGACAGTTTTCCGCAATTCTTCAGCAAGGCCGAAGGCGCCTATATCTGGGATGCCGACGGCAACCGCTATCTCGATTATATGTGCGCCTATGGCCCGAGCCTGCTCGGCTATCGCGATGAGCGGGTCGAGGCCGCGGCGCGCGCGCAGGCGGCGCTCGGCGATACGCTGACCGGTCCGTCGCCCGCGATGGTCGAACTCGCCGAAACGCTGGTGGCGATGGTCGATCATGCCGACTGGGCGATGTTCTGCAAGAATGGCACCGACGCCACGACGATGGCGATGAGCAGCGCGCGCGCGCAGACGGGCAAGCGGATCGTGCTGGTGGCGAAAGGCGCCTATCACGGGGCCGCGCCGTGGTGCACGCCGATCCCCGCGGGCACGGTCGCCGAGGATCGCGCGCATGTCCGTACCTATGCGTATAACGACGTCGCCAGCCTCGAGGCGGCGGTCGCCGACGCGGGCGACGATCTCGCCGCGATCTTCGCATCGCCGTTCCGTCACGATGCCTTCATCGATCAGGAAGCACCCGACCCTGCTTATGCCCGCCGCGCGCGTGCGCTTTGCGACACGACCGGCGCGATGCTCATCGTCGACGAGGTTCGCGCGGGCTTCCGTATCGCGCGGGGCAGCAGCTGGGCCGACCTCGGCGTGGCGCCCGACCTCAGCGCGTGGGGCAAATGCTTCGCGAACGGGCACCCGATTTCGGCGCTGCTCGGCTCGGACAGCTGCCGCGAGGGCGCCGGTGCCATCTATGCGACCGGGTCTTTCTGGCTCTCCGCTGTCCCGATGGCCGCGGCGATCGAGACGCTGCGCATCATTCGCGAGACCGATTATCTTGAGCATATGATCCGCCTCGGCGACCGACTGCGAGCGGGGCTCGACGCTGCAGCCGCGGGAAGCGGTTTTGTGTTGCGCCAGACCGGCCCGGTCCAGATGCCGCAGATCATGTTCGAGGGCGACCCCGATTTCCGCGTCGGCTATGCCTGGGCCGAGGAAATGCTCGCGCGCGGGATTTATGTTCACCCGTGGCACAACATGTTCCTCTGCGCCGCGATGACCGAGGCCGATATCGACCGCACTATCGCCGCCGCCAGGGATGCGTTCGGCGCCATTGCTGCGCGCCGCGACGAGCTCATCCCGCACGCGGTGCTTGTTGCGATGGCGGCGGCGATGGCGACGCCCGAAACGGCCGGCTGAGGCGCCGCATGGACCAGCCTCTCGATCTGCTGGCGGTCGGGCTCACGACGCTCGACATCACCGTCCATCCGGTGTCGTCGCTTCCCGACGCCGATACCGGCGACCTTGTCGATTCGATCGTGCTTTCGCCCGCGGGTACGGCCGGCGGGACGGCGCTTGTCGCGCAGAAACTCGGTATGGCGGCCGGCATCGCCTCGGCCGTCGGCGACGATCCGCAGGGTAAGCTTGTGCGTTCGATGTTCGTTGCAGCAGGCGTCGACACCCGCATGCTCGCCACGCAGTCGGATATGCCGACCTCGACGACCGTGCTCCCGGTCCGTCCGGGCGGTGAACGGCCGAACTGGCACATGATGGGCGCCAGCGTCTTTGCGCCCGTCACTGATGCGATGTTCGCAGCGCTGCCGCGTACGACGGCGATTCATTGGGGAGCCGTCGGCTTCCCGGGCGTCGCGGATCGCGGCGCCGATTTTCTCCGTCAGGCGCGCGCGCTGGGCGCGTTCACGTCATGCGACCTGATCGCGCCGTCGGACGCCGCCAATGCCGACCTCGACAGGCTGCTGCCGCATATCGACCTGTTCATGCCAAGCCTGGCCGAAGTTCGCGCGCTTGCCCGCACCGACGATCCGGTGGAGGGTGCGCGATATTTCATGGCCAAGGGTGCTGGCGGCTGCCTTGTGAAGCTGGGCGCAAAGGGCGCCTTGCTGGCGCAGTCGGACCGGCAAATCCACGTCCCCGCCTATCGGATCGACCCCGTCGACACGACAAGCTGCGGCGACAGTCTGTGCGCGGGCTTCCATGCCGGGCGAAGCCGGGGACTCGATGGGGATGCGGCCCTGCGCTTCGCGGTTGCGACGGCGGCGCAGGTTGCCCTGGGCGTCGGAACGCTGGGCCGGCTCGAAGGCTATGAAGAGACGCGCGCGTTTGCGCGCGGCACACCGGTTAGCGGAGAGGTGCGATGACCGAAGCCGAAGCCCGTCAACAACTCGTCGACGCCATGCGCTCTCTCGATGCGCGCGGACTCAATCGCGGCACATCGGGGAATCTTTCGGTGCGCTACACTTCCGGTATGCTGGTCACGCCTTCGGGTATCACGCCCGATCGCCTCGTGCCCGACACGATCGTCTTCGTCGACGGCGACGGCAGCGTCGCGCCGGGTGCTGCGCGACCCTCGAGCGAATGGCAGATGCATCTCGGCCTTTACCGCCGCCGCGCCGATGCAAAAGCCATCGTCCACTGCCATGCGCGTCATTCGACCATTTTGGCGTGCGCGCATCGCGAAATCCCTCCGCTTCACTACATGGTCGCGGTGAGTGGCGGCGCAAGCGTTCCGGTCGCGCCCTATGCAACCTTCGGCAGCGAGGAACTTGCGGAAGGGGTCGCGCAAACGCTTGGTGGCCGCTTCGCTTGCCTGATGGCCAATCATGGGTTGATCGCGCTCGGCCCGAGCCTCGCCACTGCCATGGCGATCGCCGAAGAGGTCGAAGAGCAGGCGGCGGTCTATTGCGGCACGCTGGCGATCGGCAGTCCCAAGCTGCTCGATCCTGTCGAGATGGAGCGAATCCTGGAAGCCTTCAAAGGGTATGGCCAGCGGTGACCGCGGCGGCTTTTCATCGAGTTCGTCCGGATAGCCGCCAGAAGGCCTTGCTCTCGCCATCGTTCTCGCCGCCCCGGTCCTCTTCAGGCTATGATGCCTTTGAGGCCTGACTAACGCCGGCCAATGCCGTAATCGATCCTGATCCTGACCCAAGCGCCCACCAGCGGCCGTCCACCGAGTCGCGGAGGCCGCACCTGGAACGCCCACGCCGCGGCGAGCACCGCGCGATTGATCTGCGATCCGTTCGGATATTCGTCGAGCCCGACGCAATCCTCGACTCGATAATCCGGCGCTGTGCGGCAAGCGATCAGTCCCCAACCGGGCCCGCTGGCGGTGGACAAATAGCCGCGCAGCTCGTCATCTCGCGGCTCGCGATACCATGCCGCTGCATAGAGCGGCTCGCCATTGGGGGCCGTTCCCACCCGCTCCGTATCGCGGGAGGAAGAGCTCCCGCCAATGTTAGGTGGCCCATAGACCTGCCCGCCAGGTGGACGAGTGCCGATCCGGGGAGGCGCCGGCGATGGTAGCCGTTCGGCTGGCGTCGCTATTGCCGGCGCGGCCTTGGATACTGCTACGGGCGGGGGCAGCGGTTCGGCCGGTTTGGACGGCAGCGGTTCCTCAGGTGCTGGCTGCGGCGGTTCGGGCTGCTCCTCGGTTCGCTCCGCGCTGCTCGGTTTGGGCGCTTCCTCCGAAATCTCGGTGGCCTCTAGGCTCACCACGCTGACGCGCGCCTCCCGATAATCGGGCGGCGTTTCCGAGCCAAAGGTGAGCAGCATGAGCAGCAGGAGCCCGGGAATCAGAACGGCCAGGCTTATGGCAAGCGTGCGGCGCCCAAGCCCGATGTTGAGCGGTTCAACGTAGGGGGTGGCTGGAACAGGGCTCAGCTGAAGCAATCTTTGGTGGTGGCGTCCGCTGGTCAACGTGCCGGGGCTACATCCGCGATGGGGTAGTGGGGCGCCAGACCTTTGACAAGTGTGAGCGCCGTCTGATGAACGAAATGGCGGCCGGAGGCCAGTGTTTCGCTTCGACCGGCTGCAGCGCGGGGGGCATCGGCCCAGAGATTGGCCTTAAAAAAAGGGAGGGCTACAGGGCCCTCCCTTTTTCTTTCGTTCGCCTCGCGTCAGCGTGTCTTGAACCGAACGCCCACGCGGAATGCACGGCCCAAGAGGTCCGAATAGGTGCTGTTCGCGGCCAGGCCGGTTTCGGGCAGCAGGATCGGGTCGCCGTTGAGCAGGTTCGTCACATTAAAGAAGAACTCGCCCTGCGTGTCGCCACCGCCGGAGAATTTCTGCGTCAGATTGAGATCGACGTAGAATGCTCCTTTGACGCGGTTCTTTTCATAGGTCGGCGCGTTGACCGTCGAGACGGGGCAGGTGGTCTGGCATTCGATGCCGTTGGCGACATATTTGCCCGCGCTTACGCCGCGGCCAACTGCCGTGATGCTGAAATCGTCGTGATCATAGGCGGCGCTGACGCGGTAGATCCATTTCGGCGTGCTGAACTGGCCGCCGTTCACGCCCACCGTGTTGAGCACCACCGTGCCGGGGACGCCGCTGTCGAAGCGGTTTTCCAGATAGCGCGTGGCAAGGCCGCGGAGCGTGAAGGTGCCGCTGCTTTCTCCGAGCGGGATGCGATAGGACGCGTCGATGTCGAGGCCACGCATTTTTTGGCTTGCCGCGTTAAACGGCCGCGTCAGGATGACCAAATAGGGCTGCGCTGGGTTCTGGGTTCGCGCTGGATCGACGCTAATCGCGTCGCAGAACGCCTGCTCGCCCAGAAAGCACAGATTGACGATCTGTTGGGCGCTGAAAGCGCTGATCCCGCTTTTCAATTTGATGTCGAAATAGTCGACCGCAAGGTTGAACCCCGGAAGGAAGGTTGGCGTAAAGACTGCGCCGACATTCCACTGGTCAGACTTTTCGGGTGTCAGATCGGTGTTGCCGGTCGCGAACCCGGAATAGCTGTAGCCCGCCTGCGGCGGCTGTCCGGCAGGGACGAAGGACGGGCTGGTGCCCGTAATGAAACCGGGATTGCTGACCGAATCGCTGTTCGCCGTACCCGCCTGGAACAGATCGTTGAGGTTGGGTGCGCGGATGTCGCGCGAACGGGTGACTCGCAGGCGAATATCGTCGATCGGCTGCCAGGTCGCGCCCGCCTTCCATGTCGTGACATAGCCGGCGGTCGAATAATCGGTCGCGCGCACCGCACCATTGAATTCCAGGCCGAAACCGAGCGGAACGACGGTTTCGAAATAGGCTTCCTTGACGTTATAGGATCCGCGGCTGGGCAGATAGTTGCCCACCGACCAGCGATTGGTGGCACCGGTGACGTTGCCGTTCGCATCGCGGATCGGCACCGGCTGGAACTCATCGGGGACAAAACCGCTGACCTCTTCCTTGCGATATTCGGCGCCGATCGCGACGCTGACATCGCCCGCCCAGGTCGCGAACGGCGTGGCCGAGAAGTTCGCGCCGACCACCATCTGTTCGATCACCTGGTCGCGGTACGGATCGCCCAGCACATAATCGATCGCCGCCGGATCAGCGACGCCGAGGCCGAGGCGATTTAACGGAACGCACGCCGCATCGTTGTTGTTCGGGTTCGCATCGACGTTGATCAGGCACTGGATCGACCCTGCGGGAAAGCCGCTGCCGGCGGGCGCAAAGGCCGCGTCGCGTGCGGCGTTGATGCGTGCAATGTTCTGGATGTCGCGCAGTTGCTCACGCAGTTCGGCGCGGCCATATTGACCGTATATATCCCAGCGTGCCGTCTTTCCAAATGCGTCAAACTCCCCCTCCGCGCCGATCAGGTAACGCTGCACCTCGCGCTTGTTGTTGATCCCGCGGAACGGCAGGTCGGCCGACGTCGTGGCGACGGTGACGCTGGTGATGCCCTGCAACCGTGCCGCGCCCAGCGTGTTGAGCAGGAAAGCGTTGCAGGTGATCGGGACCGGCGTCTGGGTGCAGCCGGTCGCATTGAGCACGATGCCGGTCTGCAGGTTCGGACCGGCGTTGAACAACACCTCCTGCTTGTTGTAAGCGGCTTCGGCGAACAGTTCGATGCCGTCGCTGACCTCATAGCTGAGGCGGCC
>Ga0247823_10004822_pt1 | contig 10756 bp, 9 predicted proteins | sample 13C_PalmiticAcid_2_FD_192426 | JGI IMG/M metagenome (GOLD analysis project Ga0247823, IMG submission 192426) | Soil microbial communities from agricultural site in Penn Yan, New York, United States - 13C_PalmiticAcid_Day30 | ecosystem: Environmental > Terrestrial > Soil > Agricultural land...
GGCGGCGTGCCGCAGCCCGTCGCAGAGCCCGGCGAGCGACAGCAGCGGGAACCCGGGCCACAGCAGGATGCCGATGCGCAGCTCGGCCTGCGAGGCGGGCTTGCGACCCGGGCGCGGCGTGGCGCGTGACTGGTCGAGCCGGTCGATGGTGTGGCGCGGGTCGTCGTCGGCGAGCAGCATGTCGGTCGGTATTTTCCCGGGATGTCGCATATGTTCAATGTCGCCGCACCGCCCTGCCATCGGGTCCGCGCAAAGGTTTCTACGATCGCGTTGTCAACTTCTGCATTTGGCGACAGGATTTTATGAACGACATACTGCTGACGGTCAAGGGCCTGAAAAAGAGTTACGGCGCGGTCGAGGTGCTGAAGGACATCTCCTTCGACCTGCGGCGTGGCGAGACGCTCTCGTTGATCGGCCCGAGCGGTTCGGGCAAGTCCACCTGCCTGCGCTGCGTGAACTACCTCGAGAAGCCGTCGGGCGGCGAGATCGTGCTCGAAGGCGAGCACATCGGCCGCGTGCGCACCGGCGACGGGCGCACGCGCACCATGACCGACCGCGAACTGGCACCACAGCGCAGCGAAATCGGCATGGTGTTCCAGCTCTTCTACCTGTGGCCCCACCTCACGGTGCGCGACAACGTGGCGCTCGCGTCCATCAAGACCGGCCGCATGTCGAAGGCCGAGGCCTACGAGCTGGCCGAGGCGATGCTCGAGAAGGTGCACCTGCGCCACAAGGCCGACGAGTACCCCGAGCGGCTCTCGGGCGGCCAGCAGCAGCGGGTGGCCATCGCCCGCGCGCTCGCGCAGCGGCCCAAGCTGATCCTGTTCGACGAGCCCACCTCCGCGCTCGACCCCGAGCTGGTGGGCGAGGTGCTGGGCGTGATCCGGGAACTGGCGGAGGAGGGGATGTCGATGATCCTCGTGACCCACGAGATCCGCTTCGCCCGCGACGTGGGCGACCGCGTGATCTTCATGGACGGCGGGGTGATCGTCGAGGAAGGCCCCGCGGCCGAGGTGATCGACCACCCGAGGAAGGACCGCACGCGGGCCTTCCTCGGCCAGGTGGGCCACGCCGCCTCCACCATCGTCAGGGCCGCATGATGCTGGACGCCTTGCCCTCCATCCTGACGGCGCTGCTCGCTGGTGCCGTCACCGCGGCCCAGGTCGCGTTCGGCGCCGCGCTGATCGCGTTCGGCCTCGGCCTCGCGCTCGCGCTGGTCAACGTGTTCACATCGGTGGCCGTGCTGCGGCTGGCGATCGCCGCCTACATCGAGTGGATGCGCAACGTGCCGGCGCTCGCGCACCTGTTCCTCCTCTACTTCGGCCTCGCCTCGGTGGGCGTGCGCTTCTCGCCGAAGGCGGCGGCCATCATCGGCCTCGGCCTCGTGGGGGCGGCGGTGCTGTGCGACGTGTTCTCGGCGGGCATGCGCGCGCTGCACGTGGGCCAGCGGGAGGCGGCGCTGGCCGTGGGCCTCACGCCGATGCAGGCGCTGCGCTGCGTGGTGCTGCCGCAGATGCTGCGGCTCACGCTGCCGTCGATCGGCAACTACGCGAGCCAGCTGATCAAGGACACCTCGATCGCGTCGGCCATCGCCGCGCCGGAGATCATGTTCTACGCGCGCAGCCTCGTGACGTCGACGTTCCAGACGCCGCTGATCTACGCGAGCGCCATCGCGCTGTACGCGAGCATCGTCTTCCCCGTCAGCTGGATGTTCAACCGCCTCGAGCGGCGACTGGGGGTGGGGCGATGAGCGACTTCTTCAACGTCTACCGGGAACACCTGCCGGAGTGGTGGCCGCGCCTGATGGACGCGGCGCGGGTCACGGCCGAGATATCGTCACTCGGGTTCGTGCTGGCCCTCGTGCTCGCCGCCGGGCTCGTTGCGATGCACCGCTCGCGGTTCGCCGCGCTGCAGGTCGCGGCCCGCACCGTCGTCGAGTTCCTGCGCGCGGTGCCGCTGCTCGCGCTGCTGCTCGCGTTGTACTTCGGGCTGCCGGCCGTCGGGCTCACGCTGTCGGGCTATTGGGCGGGCGTGCTGGGCCTCGGGCTGCAGGGCGCCGCCTACGTGGCCGAGGTGTTCCGCAGCGGGCTCGATTCCATCCACCGGGGACAGCGCGAGGCGGGCCTCGCCGCCGGCATGTCCCCGTTCCAGGTCTTCACCGCGGTCGTGCTGCCCCAGGCCCTGCGCGTGATGCTGCCGCCGCTCGTCAACTGCTACGTGTCCCTCCTGAAGGACAGCTCGCTCTGCGCGCTGATCGCGACGGACGAGCTGATGCTCGCGGCACGGGCGATGTCGAGCGAGTACTTCCTGCCCCTGCACATCTTCGTGCTGGTCGGGCTGATCTATTTTGCAATCGCGTTCCCGCTGTCGATGTTCTCCCGCCTGCTCGGGCGGAGACTGTCGCGCGGCCGGCGCGCCCTGGGGACGACATGACCACCATCGAACGTTTCGCCCATGCCTCGCTCGAGGACACCGCCGCCGCGATCAGCGACGGGCAGCTCACCAGCGAGGCCCTCGTCGAGTTCCAGCTGGCCCGTGCGTCGCGGCTCGAGCCGCGGCTGCAGGCCTTCGTCGAGGTGTATGCCGACGAGGCGCGGCAGGTGGCGCGTGCGCTCGACGGCATGTTGCGTGCCGGTGTCCGCCTCGGGCCATTGCACGGGATCACCATCGCCATCAAGGACCTCTTCGAGATCGAGGGCCGCGCCCTCGGCGCGGGGTCGCGGGCCCTGCCGGCGAAGGTGTCGAGCCTCAGCGCCACCGTGGTCGACCGGCTGCGGGCCGCCGGCGCCGTGATCATCGGCAAGACGCAGACGGTGGAGTTCGCGTTCGGCGGGTGGGGCACCAACGCGGTGATGGGCACCCCCTGGAACCCGTGGGACCTCGACACGCACCGGGTGCCCGGTGGCTCCAGCAGCGGCTCGTCGGTGGCGGTGGCCGCGGGCCTGTGTTCGGCCGCGCTCGGCACCGACACCGGCGGTTCGGTGCGCATTCCCGCGGGCCTGTGCGGCCTGGTGGGACTGAAGACCACGCACGGCCTCGTCAGCCGACACGGGCTCGTGGAGCTGTGCCCCACGCACGACACCGTGGGGCCCATCACCCGCAGCGTGCGCGACGCCGCGCTGATGCTCGACGTGATCGCCGGCCCCGACCCGCGCGACCCCGCCAGCGCCCAGGCGCCGGTGCGCCGCGTGCTCGGCGGCATCGAACACGACGTGGCCGGCACCCGCGTGTGGGTGCTGCCGGCGTCGGAGCGGCATTCCATCGAATCCGACGTGCTCGCGCTGTACGACCGCGCGTTGTCGACGCTGTCGGACCTCGGCATGCAGCTCGTCGAGCGGCCGCTTCCGCAGTCGCTCACCGAGTCGATGCGCATCGCCGGCAAGCTGATGAGCGCCGAAGGCTACGCCAACCTCGGCGAGCTGTTCGAGCAGGACCTGGTGTTCGATCCGCACGTGCAGCGCCGCATCCTCGCGGGCCGCGACATCGACGCGGCGCAGTACATCGAGCTGCTCAAGATGCGCGAGAAGGCCCACAGGGCGATGCTCGACGCGATGGAGGGCATCGACGTCTGCGTGATGCCCACGAACGCCATCACCGCGATCCCGGTGAGCGAGGTCGACGAACAGTCGACGCCGCTCTCGCGCTTCGGCCGCTTCGTCAACCTGCTCGACCTGTGCGCCGTCGCGGTGCAGGCGGGCCAGTCCGGGCAGGGACTGCCCGTTTCGGTGCAGTTCATCGGCCGCCCGCTGGCCGAACCGCTGATCCTGCGCATCGCCCATGCCTTCGAGAAGGCCACGCCCTGGCACAAGGCCGTGCCCGCCGGCCTCGGCTGACCTCTTCCATCCCGATCCCCATCGCCATGACCATGCTCCACATCTCCGACGCCCAAGTGGCCGAACTGCTCGACTTCCGCGGCGTGACGGAGGTCCTCGCGCAGGCCTTTCAGGACCTCGCCGAAGGGCGGGCCGCCGTGCACCCGCGCCAGCGCACCGATTGCGCCGGCCTCAAGCTGAGTTCGATGGGCGCCATCTGGGCGGCGCGCAACGTCGCGGGCCTCAAGGTCTATCCGACCGTCGCGGGCCAGTTCAGCTTCTCCATCATCCTGTTCGACCTCGAGACCAACACGCCGATGGCCGTGCTCGACGGCAACGAACTCACGCGCTTCCGCACCGCGGCGATCACGACGCTCGTCGCTTCACGTGCGGTGGCGCCGGGTGCCCGCAAGCTCGCGCTGTTCGGCGCGGGGCTGCAGGGGCGCTCGCAGGCGCAGGCGCTGTGCGAGCGGTTCCACTTCGAGGACATCGCGGTGGTGGACCCGCTCGCCAATCCGGCCTGGTGCAAGCGCCTCGAGCAGGCGACGGGCGCCCGCGTGCGCGTCACGGTGGCCGACGACGCCATCGCGGACGCGGACATCGTGGTGACCGCCACGCGCTCGGCCGAACCCGTGTTCGACGGCAGCCGCCTCGCGCCCGGTGCGTTCGTGGCCGCCATCGGCACCAGCACCCCGAAGGTGCGCGAGCTGGACGACACCACGATGTCGCGTGCCGAGCGCATCATCGTGGAGTGGAAACCGCAGAGCCTCGTGGAGGCCGGCGAGATCGTGTTGTGGAACGAACGGCACCAGGCCGGCCGCTACGTGGACCTGCCGCAGCTGTTCGGCGGCGAGGCGCCCTGGCACCTCGACCGCCGCGGCATCACCGTGTTCAAGTCGGTGGGGGTGGGGCTGGCCGACGTGGCGACCGCGCAGCTCGTGCTGTCGCGCGCCCGCGAGGGCTGGCTGCTGACGGACCATGCCGACACCGCGATGGGCGCGCTCACATGAAGGTCGTGGTCATCGGCGCGGGGCTGGTCGGCTGCGCGAGCGCCTACCAGCTCGTGCGTGCCGGGTTCGAGGTCGAGCTGGTGGACGCCGCCGCCGAACCCGGCCTGCTGACGAGCTTCGCCAACGGCGCGCAGCTGAGCTACAGCTACGCCGAACCGTTCGCGTCACCGGGCACCTTGAAGTCGCTGCCGAAGATGCTGCTGTCGCCGGATTCGCCGGTGAAGTTCCGCCTGCGCGCGGACTGGCGCCAGTGGGCCTGGGGGCTGCAGTTCCTCGCGGCGTGCCGCGAGGGCACGGCCCGTCGTGGCACCACCTCGCTGATCCGGCTGGCGCAGCTCAGCCGGCGTGTGCTCGAGGGCTGGATGCAGGACGAGTGCTGGTCCGTCGGCTTCGCCCGGAACGGCAAGCTCGTGCTGTGTCCGGACGAGGCCACGCTCGCGCGCCAGCGCGACCTGGTGGGGTTCCAGGCCACGCTGGGCTGCCGCCAGGAGGTGCTGTCGGCCGCCGAATGCCGGGACCGCGAACCGGCGCTGGGCCGCGCGCTCGAGGGCATCGCCGGTGGCGTCTGGACGGCCGACGAATGCATCGCCGATCCCCTGCTGCTGTGCCGCGAGCTCGTGTTGTCGACCCGCAAGCTCGGCGGGCGCACGTGGTTCAACACCGAGGTCACCGGGTTCGCGCGCGAAGGCCGGCGCATCGTCGCGGCGCGGTCGTCCGCAGGAGACCTCACGGCCGATGCCTTCGTGCTGGCCGCGGGGCCGCACGTGGCGGCGCTCGCCTCGGGCGCGGGCTTCCACCTGCCCGTGTACCCGGTCAAGGGGTACAGCATCACGGTGCCGTTCCGTGGCCGCGAGCGTCCGACGGCGAGTGTCACGCACCTCGGCCGCAAGACGGTGTTCGCACCGCTCGGCGACCACCTGCGGGTGGCGGCGATGGCCGAGATCACCGGCTACGAACGGGACGTGCCGGCCTCGCGCGTGTCGGCCATGATCGACAGCGTGGAGGCGGTGTACCCCGGGCTGTGCGCGACGGACGCGCCGCGGCCGTGGGCCGGGCTGCGGCCCGCGACGCCCGATTCGGTGCCGCTCATCGGGCGGCTGAAGTCGACGAACCTGTTCGTCAACGCGGGGCAGGGGGCGCTCGGGCTCACGCTGGCCGCGGGCAGCGCGGTGAAGCTCTCGGAGGAGATGCTCGCGTTCGCCGCCTGATACAGCTTTATCTTCACCGAGGCCCCGCCGCGCCTGCGCCGGGGCCTTTTTCTTTATGCGCGCCGCAGGCACAGTGCGCGCACCGAATCGAGGCCTCCGGGGTTTCCCGCGCTGTCGCAAACGTGCAATTCCAACGTCAGCGCCTGCAATCCACGGGGCACCCGCGTCCCTATATTTCGCTCCACGTTCTGTTCGAGGACGCCCCATTCACCAGGAGTTCCCATGTTCAACCGACACATCCGAATCACCGCCTGGCTGGCCGCGCTGGCCACCGTCCTCGCGGCCCACGCCCCCGCGCTCGCCCAGCAGGTCGAGACCGTCGAGAAGGGCCAGTTGACCATCGCCTTCACCGGCGACATGCCCGGCACCGGCTACCAGGACGGCAAGATGGTGGGCTACGACGGCGAGATCCTCCAGCGCGTCAGCGAGGCCTCTCAGCTCAAGGTGAAGCCGGCATTGATGGAGTGGTCGGGCACCATCGCCTCGGTGCAATCGAAGCGCGTGGACGTGATGGCCGGCACCATGGGCTGGACCGAGCAGCGCTCGAAGATCATGGCGCTCAGCGACCCCATCCACTACTTCAAGAACGGCATCACGCAGCTCGACAAGAACAACTGGAGCAGCCTGAAGGACCTGGAAGGCAAGAAGGTCGGCACGATCACCGGCTTCTCGTTCATCCCCGAGATGCGCAAGATCAAGGGCCTGCAGGTCGCCCTGTACGACACCTCGGACGCCGCCGTGCGCGACCTGCTGGCCGGCCGCATCGACGCGGTGATCGGCGACCCGCCGGTGATGCAGTACGCCATCTCGCGCAACCCGCAGTGGAAGCTCAAGTTCAACGCCTTCACCGACAACTCGCCCGAGTTCCCGCTGCTGACCGGGCTGGGCCAGGTGGTGTTCGGCCTGAACAAGGACAACCCGGAGCTGGTCAAGGCCGTGAACGCCGAGATCGCGAAGCTCTGGCAGACCTGCGAGATGCGCAAGATCGGCAAGACCTATGGCCTCGTGCAGGACGTGTGGTTCGTGCCGGCCGGGCAGAACAGCCGCGCGGGGGTGGACCGCCCGGCGGGCTGGTCGCTGCCGTCCTGCAAGCCCACGGCCTGAACACGGTTCCGGCGCGCGCCGGGAAATACTGTATAAAATGACAGTATGCGCGCGCCGCCCCACACCCCTTTGCCTTCCGGCTACAGCCGGGAGCGCGAGCCTGCGGGTGACGGCCCGGACGAGGAACCGGGCGCGGTGCCCGACCCCGGCTGGCTGCCGGTCGCCCCGCCGCTGAAGGGGCGGGGCACGGCCTGGTCCGTCGCGCACCGCTTCACGCGCGACACCCACGAGGCGTACGACGACGGCTGGGGCACGCTCGACCAGCAGGCGACGGAGGAAACGCTGCCACCGGACACGCAGGTGGTCGAGGAACACGTCAAGTCCATCATCGCGGCCAACGACTCGCCCGACATCTCGTTCGACCTGTCCATCAACCCGTACCGGGGCTGCGAACACGGCTGCATCTACTGCTTCGCCCGGCCCACGCACAGCTACCTGAACCTCTCGCCGGGCCTCGACTTCGAGACCCGCATCGTCGCGAAGGTGAACGCCGCCGAGCGCCTGCGCGAGGCGCTGATGCGGCCGAAGCACGTGCCGAAGGTGATCAACCTCGGCTCGGCCACCGATGCCTATCAGCCGGTCGAGCGCCGGCTGCGCATCACACGCTCGGTGATCGAGGTGCTCCGCGAGTTCAGGCACCCGTTCTCGGTGATCACGAAGTCCTCGGGTGTCGAGCGTGACCTCGACCTGATCGCTCCCATGGCGGCCGACGGCCTCGCGATGGCCTTCGTCTCGGTCACCACGCTGGACCCTGCGCTCGCCCGCATCCTCGAGCCGCGCGCGGCGTCGCCGGCGCGGCGGCTCAAGACCATCGAGGCGCTCGCCAAGGCCGGGGTGCCGGTGGGCATCAGCGTGTCGCCGCTGATCCCGTTCATCAACGAACCCGAGCTCGAGCGGGTGCTGGAGGCGGGTGCCTCGGCCGGCGCCACCAGCGGGTTCTCGATCGTGCTGCGCCTGCCGTGGGAGGTGAACCCGCTGTTCCAGCGCTGGCTCGACGAACACTTCCCCGACCGCGCCGCGCGTGTGATGGCGCGCGTGCGCGAGATGCGCGGCGGCAAGGACTACGACGCCGGGTTCGGCCAGCGCATGCGGGGGCAGGGCGTGTGGGCCGACCTGATCACGCAGCGCCTGCGCAAGGCGCTCGCGCGGTACGGCCTCGATGGCGGGCGGCAGGTGCTCGACACCAGCCAGTTCCAGCGGCCGGTGCGGGTCGACAACCCGGCGCAAACCTCGCTGTTCTGAACGGACCGGGGTCAGCGTTCCGGGGAGGGGGCCGGCTGCGCGACCCGTGCCGCCAGCGGATGGGCCGATGTGTCGGATGCCTGTCCGAGCGGGGGCAGGGCGCCGCCGGAAGCCAGAGCCCGCTGCATCAGGTCGATCTCCTTGGAGAGCGCCTCGGGGGTGTCGAGCCGCTCGCGGTGCCGCTGCAGACTCATGCGGGCCAGGTCCACGAACTTGGTGTTTAGCGTGCGGCCCGCCTCGTGCACCAGGGCCTGGATGGCCTCCTGCTGGCGCCCCTCGAGGGCCAGCGCCACCGCGCGTTCCGCCTGGGCGTTCACCGCCTGCTGGGCTTGCGCCACCAGGGCGGCGAACGGCGGATGGCTCGCCGCGGCCCCGGTGAGCAGGTTGGTCGTGGCGCGTGACGATGCGAAACGCGTGGCGAGCACCTCGAGCCACGCGGGCGTGCCGGCGGGCAGGGCAACCCCGGCGGCGGCGAGCGTCGCGCAGACGGACAGCAGGTTGCAGGCTGTCTCGAGGTCCAGCGTGGGGTCGAGGACGCGGCCGCCCCACGGCTCGAGCCGTTCGGCGAGCTCGCCCGTCTGTTTGTGCGCGGCGAGCCCGAGCAGTCCGGCGATGTCGGCGAGGCGCGCCAGGCGGATGGTGTCGGGCTCCTTCGCGGCGGCATCCTGGAGCTGGTCGAGCGCCCGCTGCAGGCCCTTCGAGTCACGCTGCTCGAAGCGCAGGCAGGCCAGCAGCACCAGCACCTGGGCATCGAACATGCGCGAGCCGGCGCCCAGCACGGCGGCGCGTTCGAGGGGCTTCAGGGCATCGTCCTTCTGGTCCGCGTACCAGGCGAGCAGGCCGTGGCGCTGCAGCCGGCCGATGGACCCGCGGGTGAACTCCGCGGCCCGCCGGTACGTCACGGCGGCGGCGGACAAGTCGCCCTGTTCGACCTGCAGGCGGCCGAGGATGTCGAGCGCGTCGGTGTAATTTGGCTGGTCGGCCACCAGGGCCTCCAGGCTGCGTGCGGCGGCGGTGGTCTGGTTCGCGGCGATCTGCGCCCGGGCCACGCCCAGGCGGGCCCAGGGCACCGAGGCATTGCCCTCCAGCACCAGCTCGTTGAGCTTGCGCGCGGCCTCGGGTTCGCCGATGCGCAACAGCAGTTCGGCCCCGAGCCGCGCCGCATAGGCGTGGAAGGGTCCTTGGTCCTTGAAGCGCTTCAGGCACAGCCGCGCGGCGGCGGCGAGGTCGCCCGCCTCGACGGGCGCGAAGATGTCCGCGAGCGCCTTCTTGCGCTTGCGCACCTGCGCCAGCCGTTCGCCGAGCGCGGCGGCGGTGTAGGGCTTGAGCAGGTAGCTGTCGACGGCCGATTCGGCGGCGTCGACCACGGTGGTGGTGGAGGCGGTGCCGGTCACGATGACGAACACGGTGGACAGCGGCAGCAGTTGCAGGCGGCGCAGGTCGTCGAGCAGGTTCTGGCCCGAATAGCCTTCGGCCTCGAAGTCCTGCTCGCACAACACGATGTCGAACGGGCGCGACTCGAGCAGGCGCCGGGCATCGTGGATGCGGCTCGACTGCACGACCTGGCCCACGCCGAAGTCGCGCAATTGGGTCACCAGCATGCTGCGTGACGTGGGGTTCGCATCGATGACAAGGGCGGACGACTTCGCGATGTCGCGGTCGATCATCTGCATCTGAGGCTCCGGACTGAGGGAACGCGTACGGCTCCTGCGCCCCATATCGGCTCGGCGCACGGCCGACTTGAGCGCTGCCTTCGAGTGTCGCGCCGGAGGGCGGAAAGCACAACGGCGCCCGAAGGCGCCGTTGGCGTACCGCAGCGGGGCGCCGCGCTTACTTGAAGAGGTCCTTGACCCGGTGGGTCCAGCTCTTCGCGTTCGGCGAGTGCTTGTCCGACTTGCTCAGCGACTCGTCCAGTTCCTTGAGCAGCTTGCGCTGGTGCTCGGTGAGCTTGACCGGCGTCTCGACGGCGATGTGGCAGTACAGGTCGCCCGGGTAGCTCGACCGGATGCCCTTGATCCCCTTGCCGCGCAGGCGGAAGGTCTTGCCGTGCTGCGTGCCCTCGGGCAGTTCGATCTCGGCCTTGCCGCCCAGCGTGGGGACCTCGAGGCTGCCGCCCAGGCACGCCGTGGTCAGGCCCACGGGCACCGTGCAGTGCAGATCGTCGCCGTCGCGCTCGAAGATGTCGTGCTGCTTGATGCGGATCTCGATGTACAGGTCACCCGCCGGGCCGCCGTTGGTGCCCGGTTCGCCGTTGCCTGCCGAACGGATGCGCATGCCTTCGTTGATGCCGGCCGGGATCTTGACCTCGAGGGTCTTGTTCTTCTTGACCTTGCCTTGCCCATGGCACGTGGTGCAGGGCTCGGGGATGATCTTGCCCGTG
>Ga0247823_10004823_pt1 | contig 10756 bp, 5 predicted proteins | sample 13C_PalmiticAcid_2_FD_192426 | JGI IMG/M metagenome (GOLD analysis project Ga0247823, IMG submission 192426) | Soil microbial communities from agricultural site in Penn Yan, New York, United States - 13C_PalmiticAcid_Day30 | ecosystem: Environmental > Terrestrial > Soil > Agricultural land...
CCCCCCAAACAGGCCAACCCTTCGACATCGTCAAAGTCCGCCTCCAGACCTCGACCGCCTACCCCTCCGCCCTCGCCGCCGCGACCTCCATCTACCGCCACGAGGGCGCCCTGGCCTTCTACAAGGGCACGCTGACCCCGCTCCTCGGCATCGGCGCCTGCGTCTCCATCCAGTTCGGCGCCTTCCACTCGGCCCGCCGCTGGCTCGAGCAGCGCAAGAGTGGGCTCCCCCTCAGCTACGGCGAGTACTACGCCGCGGGCGCCTTCGCGGGCCTCGCCAACAGCGCCCTCTCGGGCCCCATCGAGCACGTGCGCATCCGGCTGCAGACGCAGCCGCACGGCAGCGCGCGGCTGTACGCCGGGCCGTGGGACTGCGTGCGCAAGCTGTGCGCGCAGGGCGGGGTCGGCGGCGGGCTGTACCGCGGCGAGGCGGTGACGCTGCTGCGCGAGGCGCAGGCGTACGGGGTGTGGTTCCTGGCGTTTGAGTGGCTGATGAACGCGGACGCGGCGCGCAACAAGATCGAGCGCAAGGAGATTGCGAGCTGGAAGGTGGCGCTGTACGGTGGGTTGGCCGGCGAGGCGCTGTGGCTGGGGAGTTACCCGCTGGACGTGGTCAAGAGCAAGATGCAGACGGACGGGTTCGGGGAGGGGCAGCGGTACAAGACGATGCGGGACTGCTTCGCGCAGACGTGGCGGGCCGAGGGGATGCGGGGGTTCTGGAAGGGCATCGGGCCGACGCTGCTGAGGGCCATGCCCGTGAGCGCGGGGACGTTTGCCGTGGTGGAGATGACCATGCGGGCGATCAACTAAGGGACGGAAGAGCGGAAATGAAGATAGAGGAGCGCGAGCACCAAGGGGGACGGGGTTTCAACGGGGCCGGGTCAGCGCCCTCAACAGGCGCTGCAACGCGCAGGAGAGACAGAGTCGAGGACTCAGATGATATCCATTAGATCCAAGCCATGTGTTGTATATAGACTATTCGGCGTTTTCTACCCTGCGCTGCAGTATCTGTCTTGCATTGGCAGGCGTCAACGAGTCGACGTCCAACTCATCCAACACCTTCTTGGCCTCGGTATTGTCCGTGAACACCCTGTCTGTGGCCTGCTTGAGAGACAAGGCGCCTTCTTGGGCGGCGACAGGGAGGTTCAGCAGCCGGAGGGCATCGCTGAGACTGCCGAGCGAGCCCGAGCCGTCAGGGATGAACCGCTCGACAAGCGCCGAGATGGCCTGCACGTCCCGCATGAACTGCGCGGCGCCCGACGCTGTGAACTTGTGGTTCATTAACACGTCGCTCCACAGGGTGCCGTTGAGCCTCTCGAGCGCCTCGCGCCAGACGCGGCGGAAGACGGCTGTGCCGAGGGCGCGTTGGAGGAAGTCGAGGTCGCGTTTCAGGATCTGTTGGGGTTAGCCGACACTCGGTCTATGGCTTACACACAAGGAAACTCACCCTCAATGGCTCGTCCAACTCGGCAGTGACAGCCAGATCGCCCGAAGCAGCGTCGTCGGCGATGGTGCTCCACTGTGGCCGGTGGAGGTACGCCTTGAACGCCTTGCGATGCGAATCAACGAGTGCCTCGGACAGAAATTCGGCAGCCCGCTTCCTCCGTTGGCTGTATGCTGCAATCGTCTCATCGAAGAGGACGCCGCCATCCTCCGCCTTGCCGACGGCTGCCGAGGTCCGGTCCCGAACGTGGTCGTAGCTCATGCCGCCAGCGAGGTTGGTCTGGTCCTCGGTGGCCTTGGCTCTGGTCTGGAGCTGTTCCCATAAAGTGACGAAGAACTAACCGGGTCAGAATATGGACAGGAACGGGAAAGGAGACGGCTCACCTCTTCGTTGCTCCAGTCTTTCAGGGTGTTGACGACGTGGTCAGCGCTGCCGTATACTTTGCAGAGCGTCTCGAGCGCCCCTGTGCCTTCAAGGGCAGCCAGCTGTTCTTTGGTCACGCCAAAGGCTCGGCCTACGGTCGACGTGATGCTCAGGTACGCCTCCAGCGTGCCACGAAGATGGTCGTGGTACTCATCCAGGATGGTGAGCTGGATGTCAATGAGGAACCGCAGCTTGTGAGAGAAGCGCCTGACGCGCTCATACTGCGTCGTGACGGACCGAAGCAGGTCGGTGACCCGGACGGCAGCAAACGTCGGCTTGGTCTTGCCTGTGCCGGCAAAGTCGTGGTCAATGTTCCTCGCGTCTGGCGCCGCCATGATGGCCTGGTAGCGCTCCAAAGCAAACTTCTTTTCGGCGTCAAGCCATGTCCTGAAGTGCTCGCTGAGCACCTCGGAGGTCAACCCGCCCCATCCTTCCTCGGCGTCTCCGCCGTCATAGGTGAAGCCGGATCTAAGCCTCTCGTCGAATGTCATGAGCTGAGACAGAAGGCTGCTCAGAAAGACGGTGTCCCCGGCGGTCTCTGTTATTGTGGTGGCAATCTTCTCCCTCATGACCGACAGCATTGAGGTGATGAAGGCGCAGACGGGGTCCATGTACACCATCTTGTGGGCGACGGCCGTGTCGCCAAACTTGGAGGCCAGGATGGGCCCAAAATTGTCCCTCAAAAAGTCCTCCCACTTTTCGACCAGAGCCAGAAACCAGGGGAAGCAGTGCGCGTTGATGACCTGCGGACTGCTGGTCGGCTTGTCGCTGAGGAAGTGGAAGCGGAACTCCTTGACGAATATCTGCGCCATGACATCGACCGGGAGGAGGCTGACGGTGCTGGGCGAGTACAGGACCTCGGGGACCTGCAGGTCGACGAGCTTCTCAAAGCACTGCAGCCATTCCTCGTCGGCCTCCGAGTCTGGATCGACCTTCGGCCAGCCGCGCGCCGCCAGCACCGCCTCGAGCTCGTCCCACATGGTCCTCTTCATCTCGTCCCACAGCTTCTCCACGACGGACTCGACATGGGTGACGAGATGCACGGCAGCGCCGTCGGCGTCGTGCTGGAGGTCCTTGAGGCGTATGGCCAGCTGCTTCAACTTGGTGTAGGGCTCGAGGGCGGCCTTGGGGTCCTGCGGCAGATGGGAGCGGGCAGCCTGGCGCAGGCCCTCGACGTCCTGCAGCAGCACCAGGTAGCGATAGGCGAGGTCGACCTGGTGGAGCTGCTTCATGGGCGGCTCGAGGCGGCGGATGGCGTCGTCGGGGGCGTCGGACGCGGCGATGATCTGGAGGCGCACGTCGATGCTCTGCTGCAGGGCGTGGAACTCGTCGATCTGGGCGGCGAGGGCGGCACCGCGGTCGGCCGACGAGCGGCGGGCCTCGTCGAGCTCGCGGCTGGCATCGTCGAGCTGCGACTGCAGCTGGCTGCGCTGGTACTCGACGCTGCTGAGCAACGTGTCCAGGTGCTCAAAGTCGGTCGTCGACTGCAGCTTGTCGTCCAGGTAGTCCTCGACCCGGATGTCGGGCTCCATGGCTGCTGGTTGTGTATAGCGTAAGGCCGGAGACGGCGGGTCGAGGGGCGGGACAGTTTGTGCGTTGTCAGTCCATCGAGTTGTCGTGGACTCGTGGTGGTGGTGGTGGAGCTCGAGAGCTTGACCAGCTTCAAGGAATCAGGGCCTGGAATTGGTGTCAATACATACAATACAGGCCAGCGATGTGCAAACCCAGTGTAAATTACAGCGTCTTACAGCAGCACTTCACTCAGATGAATTGCCAAGCCTGTGACGACACTGGCACTGCCTGCCGCGGAACCCTGTCAACTTTTTTGTCTCCAACACGACACGACCCGACCCGACCTTCCCGTCATCCGGCGCCGACCACGACCGTACACGAACCACTGCGTTGCCTCTCACCACCAGAGGCTCGATTCACCGATTGCCTTTCGAGGTCAATCTCCCTTCAATGGCGCCATCATGAGGCCGTATTTGCCGAACCTTGGGTCCGCCGCGCGCAGTGCCGGCAACCCTGTGGCCTCCATCTTCGCTCCGGCTCCCAGGCCCTTCCTCAGCCAGCGACACTTCCACCCCACTCCCGCAGCCTGCATCCCGCGCCGTCGCAACTTCTTTACCTCCAACGTCCTCCTCCAACAAAATGGCACCGAGCCATCCCGCCCGTCTCCTCCCGCCAGGGCCCCAAGCGACCAGGCGAACAGCACCGCGAACCAGGCAGGCCAGAAGAAGCGCAAGCCGCCATTGAAGAACTCACTTCACCGCGTGGCCATTGTTGCCCAAAAGGGCGTGCCGGGGAAGCCACCGTCGCCCGCTGCAGAGCCTGCAGTCGGCGTAGATGGCAGCACCACCATCAGCGCCGTGTGCGCCGCCGAGTCGTTCGAGATGGATAAGGTCGAGGACATACTCAAGAACCACGGCTTCTCGCTCGACCCGGACGGCACGGGTTTTGAGTCACACGAAGTCGTCCACGCCCGGGGGTTCAACAATGGCGACATCTTTGTCTTCCCATCCGGGACTGTCGTGAGCTGGGGCCTGCCGTCGGACGTGGTCAACACCCTCGCCACCAAGCACCTACTCCCGGCCGCCGAGATACCCTTCACCGAGAATAAAGAGGAGGAAGATCTCGAGTTTCTGGTTGACCCAGAACAAGAACAAAGCCGCGTGAACGGGGCCGTGGTCGTACTAGGCACACGCCGCGAAGTGGAGGCCGGCGACCGGCTCGACACCACCCTCGCCAAGATCGCCTTCTCGTCCGGCCTGGCCCGCAGCACCAAGCTGGCCGTGCTCGAGAGCTCGCTGACCCGCTACCTCGAAAGCACGCGGCACATCCCCGACCACCTCTCCCAAGGCCTGCGGGCGCCGCTCTCCCGAGGCATGATCCTGCAGAAGGCAGGCGAGCTCCTCAACCTCCGCAGCCAGCTGAACCACTACAACGACCTGACGGACGCCCTGCCCGACATCTTCTGGGACAGCGAGGAGAAGCTCGAGACGTACTACGCCAAGATCGGCAAGGCCCTCGACGTCGGCGTGCGCATCAAGACGCTCAACGACAAGATGACGTACGCCCAAGAGGTCGTCAGCGTCGCCCAGGGCGTGCTCGACATCAGCGAGAAGATGTCGAGCGAGAAGCACAGCACCCGCCTCGAGTGGATCATCATCATCCTGATCGCCATCGAGGTCGGGTTTGAGCTGCGGAGGTTGTACATGGAGCGGTACGATGTGTTTCAGGAGGACCTGCTTGCCGAGCTGCGTGCGCTGAGGGCGGATGTGCGGAAGCAAGACAAGACGGACGCTGCGTCGAGATGAAGCGTGTCACGGGGCTGCCCGTGGAAATGATACCCAACTCACTACATGAGCCAGCGCTGCTGGCGATAGATTAGATATATACTCACGAATAAACCCCTTCTCACCTCATATCATCTCGCTGTTCGACTTGGAAACTCAATGTCTGACAAGTTGGGCTCCAGAAACGTCCGCTCCTCATCCCACCCACTGTTAGACGACCACAGCAAGACATCATGAGGTCCACAGCACAGAGAGTACATTTCCGTCTATCTATCCAAGCCATTCATTCCCTCGAGTCCACCAACCCCTCATAAGATATACACACACCAACGACCACGGCTCTTGAGAAGGGATGATCAGGAAGTGCCCAGTCGCCAGGGCAGCAAGCAAACAAGAAAAAAAAAAGACCTCTACCGCCACAACGCATACAACGCAAGGCGCAAACCAACCCAAACAAGCACTACCAACAGCAAGCACTCTTTGAAACGCGGAGACCACACCAACCGACCGAGTCCGGTCACCTTCCCCCAAAGCACTAACATACAAATCACAACAACAACAACAACAACAACGAACCTCACAATCCGCTCCTTTTAATTCCCTGCCCGAGTAAGCATAAAGCGGGTACTGTACCACCAGTACCGAGTACAAGTACCGAAATTCAGAGTACAAAAAAAAAAAGAAACAAGACAACGAAGACAAAGAGCCCAAAGGACCAAACGCAAGAGACCAAACCCGGCCCGCTGCACCAACTCCAAGTCCCCACCAGTTCCCCCCGTCCCGTCCCATTAGATCATCCAGAGCGTGGTTTCCACCCCGTCTTGTTCCTCCTCCCTTCCCTTCTCTTCTCCCCCCACCACCCAAGAGTCTCTCTCTCTAACCCCCTCACTGAGTGATCTTTCGCCCTCGACCCTCTAAGACGTACGTACCCTAAGGGAGATTAGGGTAGGCAAGGTAAGGGAAGGTGTTCTCTCTCTGTCTTTGATACAAGCCCACGCGTCTTGCTCGCCCATCTTTCCCATCTTATTCGTCTTCTCCCCGTAAATAAAACATCCCCCCAAGCATGCCGCAGAACTGATTCACCGCGCGAATCGGCCTGGGGGACTATTCACCACCGCCGCCGCCCACAGACCCGACCGCCGACGGCGGGGGAGCACCCACGGCACCATTAATCGGGCTCGGCCCCCCGGCGGCGGCACCAGCACCAGCAGCCACCACCCTCGGACTGCTCACCCCGCTGTTTCCATTCTGGCTACCCCCATTGTGGTTGTTGTTATTGTTATTCCCCATCTGCATCTTGGCCGCGGCGACCTTGTGCACGTCCATGTGGCCCGCGAGCCCAATCCCCGCGAGGCCCACGACCTCGCCCTGCGTCTGGGTCTGCGTGACTTTGCCCATGTGCCCGCTGGCGCGCTGCTCCGCGTCGGCGCGGGCGCGCGCCTGCTCCATCACCTGCCGCTGCTGCACCTCGGGCATGACGGTCGCGAAGCCCGTCAGGTTTGAGGGGGGTCGGTTGCCGCTGCCCGCCATCATGCCGGGGCCGGGCGAGCCGGCGCCGTATTGGCGGGGTACTGCGTTGGGCTGCATCCCTGGTCCTGGACTCCCGTAAGGCGGACGGGCGATTTGCTGGTGCTGCTGGGGTGGGGTGGGGGACTGGCTGTATTGGTGTTGTTGCGGGATCTGCGGGGAGATGGTCCGGGGCATCTGCCCGCCGTTAGCGTACGGCGAGAAGGGCTGTTGTTGGGCGTGGACCATGGGCGACTGGTGTGAAGGGTGTTGCGGGTGCGGAGAGGGCTGGCCGTGTTGTGGGTGCGGCTGGATTTGTTGATGCGGTTGGTAGCCGGCAGGGTAGCCCTGCTGCGGGAACCGGTTGGGAGTGCCCGCCTGCCCCATGTTGTAATTTTGGTGCTGCTGCAGCCGTGGTTGTGAAGGGGTTGTCGCAAATTGATGCGGCATGTTGGAATGGCCATACGGACCCTGCGCCTTGGCGAGCTGGGGTGCATACATCGGCCGGAACTGTGTCCCAGGCGCCGGCCGCGGCTGGACCTGTTGGTGGGGTTGAGGGATGGGAACGCTGGATGGCGCCCGCGGATACATGTTGGCCGCCTGTGGCCGGACCGGCGTCTGCGGGAAGTGCTGCCCGGTACCGACGGGACGGGCCGATGGCGTGAACTGGCCCTGATACTGGTGATTGGCGTACGGGCCGGAAACGCTGGGCGTCCGGTGCGCTTGGCGTTGGCTGTTTGTCGCCGCCGCTTGTGCAGCCAACCGGGCAAGCCTCGCCGGCTCATCCTCCTCCATGACTCCCCGGTACTCGTCTGAGCGAATCTCGATCTTGGTGCTCACGGCCAGGTCTGCAAGCTTGTCCGAGTTCAGGCGGGCCACCGCATAGGGCGGCAGGGTTTGGATGATGAGCGAAAGCTGTGCTTTCAGCGCCTCGTAGGTCAACATCTCCTCCTCGCTCGGCTGGTGCGATAGGCTGCCGTTACGCAGCATGTCCCCGTTAACCGGATCGGCCGAGTAGCGGTCTTGGCTGGTGGGTAGAGTGAGGTTTCGGTTCCGCTGGTAGGATGCGAGCGTCTCGATCAGATCCGAGACCTCCTCCAAAAGATCGTCGGCCTCCTTTTCTTGGTCGGTCTTCTTGCCCAGCGCGTGATCCAGGCTCGGATCAACCACGCTTTCATCCCAGTTCTCGATGGCGTCCTTCACACGTTCTTCATCGATCTCCAGCGCCGCGATCGACTCCGCGACTGCGCCATCCTGGTTTCCGTTCTCCGGCTCCTCCGCCTCGGCGATTTTCGCAAAGCTTCGCCGGCCGACCCGCTGCCACCAGATGCGGCTCACCTGACCCGACGAGACGATAGCCGCCGAGTCGTCCTTGCATGGGGCAAACGTCGAGAACGCCCCGCGGAAGAGAGCCTCCATCTCGGACACCTCGAGCTCAATCGTTGACGGCTTGACGCCTGCCAAGCTCTGGGCCCGCTCGCGCTGCTTCGTCTTGGCATGAATCGTTGGTGTGGCATTGCTGTAGTCCAGCCAGTGGCCCGCTGAGACGTTTTGGGAGAAGTAGCTGCCAGATCGGTATTTTGCCTTGCCGGCGAGTTCGGGGTGGTAGAAAGTCAGCACGTTGCTTTTCGTAGTCGTTTTCGGAGCCTTCGGGGGCTGCAGCGGCGGCAGATTCCGAGGCGAGGGAAACAACTCCCCGAGCGTGAGGGTGCGGCCGCTCTTTTCGCCAGATATTGAAGATTCTGGCAGAATCTTGGTGACATTAACACCCCTGGGCAAGGGGGTTCCGGCGAAAGACTTGGCTGCATCCCGCGGCAGGCTGGTGAAGAGAGGGCGTGCCGTTGGGGCGGTGCCCACAGTTGTCAGGACCAAGCTGCCCGAGGTCGAAGATTGGCCTTGTCCGAGGGCGGGTTTTGCAGAGGCCGGCGGGGGCACGTTGGGGTATGCCAGTTCTCGCTTGTAGAGCTCCAGCGCCTTGCTTCGGAACGCGATCGTCTTTGAGAGAACGTTGGCATTGCCCGATGTGCCTGCTGTCTCAAGTTCCTTGACTTGTGCACTTGCAGTCTGCACAACGTCGGACACCAGATCATCCAGAGCCTCATACGTGCCCTGGGTCACCTTGTCGGCGATGGACACGGGCTTGTTGTTCTCCTCCGACTTTGCTCGCTTCGAGGACGGCTCGTCATCGGAGAGAGTGTCTGCAAGGGGGCGCTTGAGAAGTGAGGGCTCGTTGGTGTCGAGACTGAAGCGCACGAGATTAGCGGCAGTGCAGGGAGGATGGGGATGGGAAGGTGGGGAGGGGCGGTTGCGGGTGCAATTGAATGACCGATGCACAAGAGGGACCGAGAGCGACAGGGCGCATACCTTTGCAAAACGTGGAAGAAATCGCGGACGAGCGACTTGCGGTCCTGGGAAGCGTGCACGCCATTGACGGACGGCTTCGGCGGGACGGGGCGGTCGAGCTTGGGGTCGTTGTCGTCGGTGGATTCGCGCTTCCGCTTGGTGGAGGAATTGACTGAAGCGGGCGAGTCGGGACGCGACAGGGCTGCGACGCCGTTGGCCTGGGGCGCCAGGACGGCGGGCGAGGCCATGGCTTTGGAGATTTGGACCCCTGAAGGCGCAAGGTGAGGTAAGAGGTGCAAGGTGGGATGCGGGCGTGATTTTGGCGTGGTGGTTTGGCAGTGCTGGGCCGGGTCTGGTTCTGGCGCGCGATTCGCGTCTGCGAAAGGGAGGCCTTGGTGCTGGCTGGCTGCGACGTGCTGTGCGTGGGACGGTCACTTGCAAGGCCAAAAAGTTTTGTCGTCGGCGGGTCGGCACGCTGAGTGGAGAAAGTCCATCCAAAACGGCTGCATGCGATGGCGAGACGGTTCCCAAGTTCGATTCCAACCAGGCTTCAACTCGGCATGCGGCATCCGATGGCCATTTCCTCAATGCAGCGACAGGCTCAGAGGGCAGAGGAGGGAAGCCGGACGCTCCTGCACAGCGTTGGTTGCAAAAAGCCAGCGTGAGCCTAGTTTGCGCTAGCCATGCTTGCGGCAATTAGTGGGTCCCTGTGCCATGCACGGCGCGCACGTGACTGGCCAGGGAGCTGGTCGAGATGGCTTCCCTAACCCAGCCTCCAGCGCTTGACACTTTGTAATGCAACATCAAAGATCACCTCAACAACCCGGGCACCTCGCCATTCCGCAAACATTTTGGAGACAATAAAATACAACGTGACATGGTCTCTGAATATGAGAATATTCTATTGGTCCAAATCCCAGCTGCCCCTCTCACCAATCTGAAACTTCCCCAGCCCAGAGCTTCTCTCAATGTTGCTGCAAAGGCCGCATCTGCAAGCCACAGAAGAGTATGGGATCGGTGAGCGCCATTGCTCCGCTCCGTGGACAAGAACCACATCCATATTCATATAAGGGCATGAGATCCTCGAAGGAAACGGGGCTTGGATTCAGAGTGATTGCTTGGGTCTCTGATTGAGTCACTCCCAGGAATATCGACATGGGTTGTCTGTGTCAGGACCCTCTCGCAACTCCGGTCCCGACCCTGGCCCCGAGACACAGAGCTCGGCGAAGCAAGTGGACCTTGGGAGAGCTTGACTGTGCGAGCCGGCATCTTCTTGAAGGATACCCCAAAATGCCAAATCAAATACATAGGTATCTTGCATAGGCAGCTATCCGTGCTGTGTATCTCCTATTTACACAGTATAACCACATCCAGGTACTTCAGTTGCGATGTTGGCGCATGTTGGGCGGAGCATGACACACGAGCGACGACCGAGATCGCTGCGGCCCACGCTGGGTAGGTGCATGGCGTCCCCGATACCTGCATATTCACCTTGGCAACGCGCGAGGCCAGCCACTCTGGGCCCGCAATGCCCCTCCTTTTCGCAGTCGAGCTCCGCAATTGATGCTTGACGGCGACTGCGGGGTCCTCAATTTTTCTTTCCTGCTCCGATCCCCCTCCATGCCGCTCCCCCACAAAACAGCTGCCCCCCAGCTCGGATCTCCCGTCTCTGAGCTTTCTCCATTCCTCCCAGCAGCCCTCACCCTCAGCAATCCTCCCGTCCGCATCACCAGCTCTACTCCCAC
>Ga0247823_10004824_pt1 | contig 10756 bp, 6 predicted proteins | sample 13C_PalmiticAcid_2_FD_192426 | JGI IMG/M metagenome (GOLD analysis project Ga0247823, IMG submission 192426) | Soil microbial communities from agricultural site in Penn Yan, New York, United States - 13C_PalmiticAcid_Day30 | ecosystem: Environmental > Terrestrial > Soil > Agricultural land...
GCCGGCGTCAACATCGAGATGGGCAAAACGTGCGTTCCCTATCACCTGCCCCCGGACTCGCCGAACCTGCGCATGCTGATGGCGACGGTGAACGAGGATCAGCGCGAGCGTTATCTGGCGCCTTATGTTCAGAGGGGCACCGTCTCGGCCATCGGGATTTCGGAGCCGGGCGCGGGCGCCGACCCCGCCGCGATGATCACGCGCGCGGTGCGCGAGGGCGATGAGTGGATCATCAACGGTCGCAAGATCTGGATCAGCCGCGCGCAGGAAGCGGACTTCACCATTCTGATGGCAGTGACCGACAAGCAGAAGGGCGCGCGCGGCGGCATCAGCGCGTTCCTCGTCGACAAGGGCACGCCGGGCTTCAATGTGCTGCGGCGTATCCCGATGCTGGGCGGACAGTTCACCTATGAGGTCGCGCTGGAGAATTGCCGCGTGCCGGCGGCGAACCTGCTCGGCGCCGAGGGACAGGGCTTTGCGCCGATGCAGGTGCGGCTATCGACGCGGCGGCTGCAGATGGCGTCGTGGTCGATCGGCATGGCGCAGCGCGCGCTCGACATGATGCTGGAGTATGCGCCGCAGCGCGTGGTGTTCGGCGAGCCGCTGGCCAATCGCCAGGCGATCCAGTGGTGGATCGCGGACGCCTATACGAAGATCAAGGCGGCGACCTTGATGACGTACGAGACTGCTTGGAAGCTCGACAAGGGCGCAGACGTGCGCACCGATATTTCCTCGGTGAAAGCTTACGCCACCGAGATGGCCTACGAAGTACTCGACCACGCCATGCAGATGTACGGCGCGATGGGCATGACCAAGGAGTTGCCGCTGGCGCTCATGCAGGCGCAGATGCGCACGATGCGCATCTATGATGGGCCTACTGAAGTACATAAGTGGGTAGTGGCGCGGAATCTGTTGGGGTTGAAACGTTGAGCCTGATGACCGTCAGGCTTTTTCTGGCGGCCATTGTGTTTGCCATTTCATCAGTATTTGTATTCTTCTCGGGCGGAAGCCTCGGCGCTTGCATAAGTGTTGGCGCCTTCTGCACTTTGGTGTTCTTCATCACGTCAATGAAATACGCGGGCTATGAACGCAGAAAGTCGCGCTACCGGTACGAAGAATAGCGCCGACAGGAACAGGACCACCGGATGACCGACCGCATCGGCGATGTGCACATATCTCGGGCTGGGTTTGTGGCGACGGTCACGATTGACCGGCCGCCGATCAATGCGGTGAGCGTGGATCTGATGCGTGATCTGGCGGATGTGCTGGAGGCGCTGGACAAGGATGGCGCGACGCGGGCGGTGGTGCTGGCGACGGCGGGCAAGGTGTTCTGTTCGGGCGCTGACCTATCGAACCGCACATCGGAGGGGCCGATACCGGAGCGGTCGATCAACCCGCTGTATGATCAGGCGGTGCGGCTGTATTCGACCGAGCTGCCGATCGTGGTGGCGGTTCAGGGCGCGGCGGTGGGCGCGGGGCTGGGGCTGGCGATGATCGGAGATTTCCGCGTGGCGGCGCCCGAGGCGCGCTTTGCGGCGAACTTCACCAAGCTTGGTTTCCATCCGGGCTTTGGCCTCACCTACACACTGCCGCGCCTGATCGGGCGGCAGAATGCGAGCATGATGTTCCTGTCGGGCGACCGCTATGACGGGGCGGAGGCGCTGGAGATGGGGCTGGTGGATGATCTGGTCGATCTCTCCCGCCTCACCGGTCGCGCGCAGAGCATGGCCGCGACGATCGCTGAGAATGCGCCGCTGGCGATCCGCTCAACGCGCAAGACGCTGCGCGCCGATCTGGCGGCAGGCGTGCGGGCGGCGACGGATCATGAGTTCAGCGAACAGCAATGGCTGATGAAGACGGATGATTTCAAGGAAGGCGTGCGCGCGGTGAGCGAGCGCCGGCCGGGGGAATTCAGGGGGAAGTAGCGTGCGTCGGTGAGCACGCGCTCGTGGTTCGACGGACGCCGCTAAACGGCTGGACACCATGAGCGCTAAGACCCGAAACGTAGGGTGCATTGAAGCGTAGCGGAAATGCACCGCGCGCGCGGTCGTGGCACGGTGCATCTTCGATGGACCCTACGGGATCTTGGACGAACCGCCTAAAGCGCTTCGATGCCGCCGAGGAAGACCTTTACGGCGCGGGCCACGGTGTCGTGGATGTCCTGCTCGGTGGGGCGGTAGCTGGGCAGCATGATCGCGCGGAACTGGATGCGCGAGCGGACGAGGTCGAAGTAGATCGAGGCTGCCAGGTCGTAGTTCTCGATCTTGATCTCGCCGGCCTTCACGCGGTCTTCGAGATAGCCAGCCAGCGCCTTGCGCACGGCTTCGGGGGCGCGCTTGCTCCAGGTCTCGGCGACCTCAGGAAACTTCTTCGCCTGCGCCGCCATGAGGCGCATCGTGTCGAGATTGTCGGGGTGTGTCTGCTTGGTGAGGAAGGCCTCGCCGATGCGCTGCAGGCCCTCGCGCAGGGGGGCGTGGGCGGCGAGTTCGACGCCCATCTGCTCGGTCAGCTCGCTGACGCGGCTGTCGATCATCGCCTCGAACAAGCCCTGCTTGCCGCCGAACTGGGCATAGAGGGTTGAGAGCGAACCGCCTGCCCGGCGGACGATTTCGGCCATGTTGGCCTGCTCGTAACCGAACTCAAGGAAGACCTCGCGCGCGGCGCGAAGGAAGGCGGCGCGGCGAAGCTCGGCACGGCCGGCCTCGGGCTCTGGAGCGATGACCGTATCGGCCTGAGGGGATTCGTCCTGCGACATTTATATAGAAGTACCCGTTATTCAGACGTCTTGATACTGAAAGGACTATAGTTACATTTCAACGGAAACGTAACACGAATTACATATCCTGCCTGCTCTCCGGCGGTGGGATGTACCTGCTTCCGTACAGGACAACAGATAATGGCCCTGACACCTCTCAAGAAGGACGCAGAGGCGCCTCAACCCGCCGCAGCCCCTCCGGCAGGCGCTCAGGCCGACGGGGCTGCCCCGGCCGCTACCGCGACGGGCGGCGCGAAGAATGGGCTGCGCAGGAAGATCCTGCTCGGCGTGGCCGCCGTGGCGGTCGTGGGACTCGCCTGGTTCGGGACAGACTGGTTCTTCAATGGCCGGTACAACATCTCGACCGACAACGCCTTCATCCGCTCCGACATCACGCGCGTGACGCCCAAGGTGCAGGGCTATGTCACGGCGATCCATGTGAAGGAAAACCAGGCCGTCAAAACGGGCGACCTGCTGATCTCGCTCGAAGCCGCCGATTTCGAAGCCCGCGTGGCGCAGGCGAAGGCCGAGCTGGCGCAGGCCGAAGCCGACGCCGCCCAGGCTGATGCCCGCATCGCCGCCCAGCGCGACACGCTGGCCGAAGCGCGCGCGGCGCGTGAGGCGGCGGACGCATCCGCCGATCTCTCCTCCTCCGACGCCAAGCGCTTTGCCGAGCTGGCCGACAAGGGCTGGTATCCGAAGGCCAAGGTCGAACAGGCCGAAGCCGCCAAGCGCACGACTGCCGCGCAACTCACACAGGCCGAAGCCGCGATCACCTCGCAACGCAGCCAGCTGACCTCGACGCAGGCCGCCGCTCAGTCAGCCGTCGCCAAGGTGGAAGCGGCACGCGCCAAGCTCGCCGCCGCCGAACTCGATCTCGGCCGCACGCAGATCCGCGCGCCGATCGATGGCATTGTCGCCAACAAGACGGTCGCTGAGGGCCAGCTTCTGTCACCGAACCAGGCAGCGCTTGCCATCGTCACTTCGGGCGATGCGTGGGTGATCGCCAACTTCAAGGAAACCCAGATTGCCGAGATGAAGGTCGGCCAGTGCGCCCACATCCATGTCGATGCCTATCCGCATCTCAAGGTGACGGGCCGCGTCGAAAGCATCGCGCCGAACACGGGGGCGACGTTCAGCCTCGTGCCGCAGGATACGGCGACGGGCAACTTCACCAAGATCGTGCAACGCGTGCCGGTGAAGATCGTGGTCGACAAGGAAGCGCTGTCTTCCGGCCTGCTCCGCTCCGGCCTGCTGGTCGGCGCCACGGTTTCCACCAAGCCTGACTGCGAGTAACGCAGATGGCTGGCGCTGCCGCCACCGCAACGCCCGGCGCTGTGCCCGGCGTCTACACGCCGCCTGCCCCCGGCACGCGTGAAGCCCTGCTGCTGAACATCGGCTTCTTCGCCATGGTCATCGGCATGTTCATGGCGATCCTGGATATCCAGATTGTCGCCTCGTCGATCCAACAGATCCAGGCGGGCGTGTCGGCCTCGGCTGAGGAAGTCGCTTGGATCCAGACCAGCTATCTCATCGCCGAAGTCATCGGCATTCCGTTGTCGGGCCTGCTCAACCGCGCGCTGTCGATGCGGCGACTGTTCGTGTTCTCGGCGACCGGCTTCACCCTTGCCTCGATGCTGTGCGCGCTGGCGTGGGACCTCAACAGCCTCGTTGTCTTCCGCTGCATCCAGGGCTTCCTCGGCGCAGCGATGATCCCGACGACGATGGCCGCGGCCTTCACCCTGTTCGGCCCCAACCGCTCCGTCTTCCAGCAGGTTGCGATCGGCATGGTGGCGACGCTTGCTCCCTCCATCGGCCCGACGCTGGGCGGGTGGATCACCGAACACCTTAGCTGGCACTGGCTGTTCCTCGTGAACGTCATCCCCGGCATCATCGCGGCCACGGTGGTCTGGCGCCTGATCCCGAAACAGCCGCCGCAGCTCAACCTGATCAAGAACATCGACATCATCGGCCTTGCCGCGATGGCGCTGTTCCTTGGCTCATTCGAATACGTATTCGAAGAGGGTCCGGCGGCTGGCTGGTTCGAGGACGAGGAACTCGTCGTATGGATGTTCCTGTGCTCGCTGGGCGGGATCATCTTCTTCTGGCGCGCCCTCACCCGCACCAACCCGGTGGTCGACCTCAAGGTCTTCAAGGACCGCAACTTCGCCGTCGGTTCCATGGTGGCGATCGTGGTGGGCTTCGGCCTGTTCGGCTCGGTCTATCTGACACCGCTCTTCCTCGGCTCGGTGCGCGGCTACAACTCGCTGCAGATCGGCCAGATCATGAGCGTGGGCGGAATCGCCATGTTCATCGGCGGCCCGCTGGCCGGCGCGCTGATCCGCAAGATAGACCCGCGCATTGTCATGGCGTTTGGGTTGAGCCTCGCCGCCATCGGACTCTACTGGAACAGCTTCCTGACAGCTGACTCCTCCTTCGAGGAACTGTTCTGGCCGCAAGCCCTGCGCGGCGCCGGCCTGATCATGTCGATGGTGCCGTCGAACTTCGTGGCGCTCGGCACGCTGCCGCCGCTGAAGCTTCCCAACGCCACGGGTCTCATCACCGTTTGCCGGAACCTCGGCGGCGCCGTGGGCCTCGCGGCGCTCAACACGATGCGACTCAACTACACCAACCTGCACACGCAGGAGATCTCGGCCGGGCTCGACCCGTCACGGCCCGAGGTTCAGGACTGGTTGCTGCAGGCCGAGGCGAGCATGCGTGCGGCCGGTAATGGCGACCCAACAGCCGCCGCCATCGCTCAACTTACCCGCCGGATGCAGGTCGAAGCAGCCGTGATGACCTTCAACAACCTCTTCCTCGCCATGGCGATCTGCTTCGCCGTGATGATCCTGCTGGTGCCCATGCTGAAGCGCCCGGCTCCGGCCAACGCAGGCGCGGCGAAAGAGGCGCACTAAAGCAACTGGCCCGCCGAAGCGGGCCAGTAACCTAGTCGAGATGCAGGTAAGCCGGATCGAAGCCGGAGATTTCCGCTAGTCGTGCGCGGTCGAGCAGGTCGATCGCGCCCTTGCGGTATTCCGCAGTCTTCTCTTCTGACAGGCGGCGGAAAGTGCGGTTCACGTGGATCACGCTGATCCCGAGGATATCGGCGAAGTCTTCCTGGTTGAGCGGCAGCTCGATCGTCTTGCCGCGCATCAGGCCGATGGCCGACAGGCGCGCCTCAAGCTCGCACAGCGCATGCGCCAGCTTTTCGAGGCTGTCGCGGCGGCCCAGCGAGACCACGCGCTCGGCAAGGATCGAGTCCTCCTGCCCCATCGTCCAGGCGATGGCGGCGGCGAGGCCGGGGTGCCGTTCGAACAGCTCGGGCCCTTGCGGGGCTTCGATGCGGATCACGCTGACGGACGTGCGCGCCGTGAGGTCGAAGCCAGACGATTTGAACAGCAGGCTGTCCGCGCACAGGATGTCACCCGGCAGCGCGTAGTTGACGATCTGGCGGCGGCCGGAGGCCAGTCCGCGTGATTTGAACACCCATCCGGATTCAACCAGATAGAGTTGCGGGCAACGCTCATTCTCTTTGACGAGCGGCCGGTTGGCGGAAATCTCGACACGGTCACGCGCCAGCGCCTTCACGTCGCGAACGAGCGTATCGGCCAGACCGTTCAGGCTGGTCATTTTGCGGCGCAACAGTTCAGCCGCTTTATCGATGGGGGAGTCGGTCCTGTACATGTCTGTGACGTCCATCAACGTCCCAAGCTGACGCGACAGGCCGCGCCAACCTTCAAATCCATAACGGAGACACGTCCGTCGAACTCTACAGAAATGGAGCGCTTAATGGCTCGGTTCGGCATGTAGCACCTTCGTTCGTCCCACCCGGCCCAAGTAGCTCAGGTAAATCGAACGCGACTTTGCTCAGATTAGTTCCGAGATAAAAAACTTGGAGAATCAGTGCGTGACCGCTGTTGGCGATCGGTTCCCGGCTTGCCACAGGCAAAGCAGTGACCATTCCGTGGCGTCCCGCCGTCAAAACGGGGCAGCAGAGGGCTAGAGGTGACGCATGGGAGGGGACGGCCCTCCGTATCCCACTTATCTCCGTCAGGTGTTCGATACTGAACGGTTACGGCCTCTTGAGTTGGGCAGCGCTATCCCTAACTCATGGCAAGGTGAACGTCGCGGCCTCATGGCGCGCCATTCGCTTCCTGACGGGATGCCGATACCGGGTCCCGCTTCCTACCGACTGCTTTTCACGCCGACTGCTTCTTGAAGGGTCAGACAGTACATGGACTTCGAACGCTATACCGAGCGCGCCCGCGCAGCTGTGCAGAGCGCCCAGACGAGCGCGCTTGCCGGCGGGCATCCGCAGATACTCCCCGAACATCTCATCAAGGCGATGTTCAATGATCGCGACAAGCTCGCGCTCAACCTCATCCGCGCGGCAGGCGGTGATCCTGACCTCGCGCAACAGAATATCGACAAGCTGCTGGGTGCGCTGCCGCGCTCGACCGGCGGCTCGCAGCCGGGGCTGAGCCAGGATCTCGCTCGTCTGTTCCAACTTGCAGAAGAAGAAGCCACCCAGGCCGGCGACGACTATGTCACCACCGAGCGCCTGCTGCTCGCCGCCACCAAGATGAAGAACAAGGCGGCCGACGCGCTAAGCATGGCCGGCGCGACCACCGGGGCGCTGGTGAAAGCCATTGCCGATCTCCGCAAGGGCCGCACAGCCGACACGGCGACGTCTGAAGAGAAATACGAAGCGCTCAAGAAATACGCGCGTGACCTCACCGAAGCGGCCCGCGAGGGCAAGCTCGATCCGGTGATCGGCCGCGACGAGGAAATCCGCCGCTGTATCCAGGTGCTGAGCCGCCGCACCAAGAATAACCCCGTCCTCATCGGCGAGCCGGGCGTCGGCAAGACCGCCATCGCGGAAGGTCTCGCTATCCGCATCGTCGATGGCGACGTGCCGGAGAGCCTGAAAGAGAAAAGCCTGATGTCGCTCGACATGGGCGCGCTGATCGCTGGCGCGAAATTCCGTGGCGAGTTCGAAGAGCGCTTGAAATCCGTCCTGCAGGAAGTGACGCAAGCCCAAGGGCAGATCATCCTGTTCATCGACGAGATGCATACGCTCGTCGGCGCCGGCAAGGCCGAAGGCGCGATGGATGCCTCCAACCTGCTCAAGCCCGCCTTGGCACGCGGCGAGCTGCATTGTGTCGGGGCGACCACGCTCGAGGAATACCGCAAGCACGTCGAGAAGGACGCTGCCCTTGCCCGCCGCTTCCAGCCCGTATTCGTGGGCGAGCCGACGGTCGAGGACACGATCTCGATCCTGCGCGGATTAAAAGAGAAGTACGAAGTCCACCATGGCATCCGCATTTCGGACGCCGCCATCGTGGCCGCCGCGACGCTCTCCAACCGCTACATCACCGACCGCTTCCTGCCGGATAAAGCCATCGACCTGATGGACGAGGCCGCCTCGCGCCTGCGCATGGCGGTCGAATCCAAGCCGGAAGAACTCGACGAGGTTGATCGCCGCCTGATGCAGCTGCGCATCGAGGTCGAAGCGCTGAAGAAGGAAAAGGACGACGCCTCGCGCGATCGCCTTGTTCGCCGCGAAGCCGAGATCAAGGAACTGCAAGCCAAGTCCGATGAGATCACCTCGGCTTGGAAAGCCGAGAAGGATCGCCTCGCCGGCGGCACGCAGGCCAAAGAAAAGCTGGATAAAGCCCGCGCCGAATTGGCCGACGCCGAGCGCCGCTCGGATTGGGCGCGTGCCGGTCAGATCAAGTATGGCGACATCCCGGCGCTCGAGAAGCTGATTACCGACGCCGAGGGCAAGGAAGACAGCGCCAATGAAGGCAAGCCGCTTGTGAAAGAAGTGGTGGACGCCGAAGCCATCGCCGCCGTCGTCTCACGCTGGACGGGCATCCCCGTCGACAAGATGATGGAAGGCGAGCGCGAGAAGCTGCTGCAAATGGAAGACAAGCTGCGCGAGCGGGTTGTCGGCCAGGAAGAAGCGCTCGAGATCGTCTCTAACGCTGTCCGCCGCGGACGCGCGGGCCTGCAGGACCCGAACAAGCCGATCGGCTCCTTCATGTTCGTCGGCCCCACGGGCGTCGGCAAGACCGAGCTCACCAAAGCCCTCGCCGAATTCCTGTTCGACGACGACAGCGCCGTGCTCCGCATCGACATGTCGGAGTACATGGAAAAACACGCTGTCAGCCGCCTGATCGGCGCGCCTCCGGGCTATGTCGGTTATGAGGAAGGCGGCGCGTTGACCGAAGCCGTCCGCCGCCGTCCCTATCAGGTCATCCTGTTCGACGAGATCGAGAAGGCGCACCCGGACGTGTTCAACACGCTGCTGCAGGTGCTCGACGATGGCCGCCTCACGGATGGCCAGGGCCGCACCGTGAACTTCAACAACACGGTCATCATCATGACGTCCAACCTCGGCGCCCATGCGCTGGCGGAGGACAAGTCGGAAGGTGAGATCTCGGGTCACGCCCGCGATGCCGTGATGGAAGCGATCCGCGCGCATTTCCGCCCGGAATTCCTCAACCGCGTCGATGAGATCGTGTTCTTCAAACGCCTCGGCCGCAGCGAGATCGACCGCATCGTCAGCGTGCAGATGAAGCGCCTCGAGAAAATCCTCGCCGACCGCCGCATGACCATCCAGCTCGACGAGCCGGCCATGCACTGGCTGGCCGAGCGTGGCTATGATCCGGTCTATGGCGCACGTCCGCTGAAGCGCGCGATCCAGAAGGAGCTGCAGGATCCACTTGCGCGCCTCATTCTGGAAGGCCGCATCACGGATGGCGACGACATCAAGGTCACCGTCGACAAGGAGACCGGCACGCTCGCGCTCAACGGCGTGCCTGCGCAGATGAAGCGCGGCGCGATGAACTAACGTGAAATCCGGCTGGCGCGTTTAACCACGCCAGCCGGAACGCGCTTCGCGTGGATCAAGAAGCGTAGTCGCCTTCAGCGGCGAATCTGTCACCCAAGTGCCACAAGCATCCAAGAACGCGCTTCCCAACGGCAGGGTCTCGTCGCGTCATAGATTGCCGCATGCGGCCTCGCCGCACAGCTTGTCTCCACAAGTTGCCCAACAAGGGCGTTGGAGGGACACGCATGCTTCGCACAATGAAGTCCGTAATTCTCGCCGGCGTGGCTTCGACCCCGCTTCTATTCGGCGTTGCGATGGCGCAACAAGCCGCCCCGCCCGCCGATGACATCGTCATCGTCACCGGCACGCGCGTCGAGAACCGATCGGCGCTCGAAACGGCCGTGGCGGTTGACGTGGTGTCGGAGGCAGTGCTCGAAGCCGGCGGCGTCACCGAGGTGAACCAGGCGCTCTCGATCGCGCTGCCTTCGTTCAACTTCCCGCGCCCCTCCCTGAACGACGGCACGGACACGATCCGTCCCGCCACGCTGCGCGGCCTCGCCCCTGACCAGACGCTTGTGCTCGTCAACTCCAAGCGCCGCCATGCGGCCTCGCTGGTGAACGTCAACGGCTCGATCGGCCGTGGCTCGTCGTCGGTCGACATGAACACCATCCCGACCGCCGCCATCAGCGCGGTCGAAGTCCTGCGCGATGGCGCATCGGCGCAATACGGCTCGGACGCCATCGCTGGCGTCATCAACGTGCGCCTGCGTGAAGCCAATGCCGGCGGCAACATCACCGCCTCGTACGGCCAGCGCGAGACATCTTACGAAGTCCCGACCAATCCCTTCCCGGCCGTGCTCGGCCAGCCGGCAGTTCCCGCCACGATCAGCCGCGACCGCAGCGACGGCCGCGTCTCCACCGTGTCCGGCTGGGTCGGCATGCCGCTCTTCACCGAGCAGGGCTTCGTCACACTGTCGGCTGAATACAAGCACCAGGATCACACCGAGCGCGGCGGCTACGACACGCGCCAGCAGTATGCCCTCATCAGCGGCTCGCCGGATCCGCGCGAAGGCACGGTCAATCGCTGGAACGCCTGGTCGGGCGAGCCGGAAATGGACCAGTACACCGCCATGGCCAATGCCGGGTATGACGTCGGCGAAGGTACC
>Ga0247823_10004825_pt1 | contig 10754 bp, 19 predicted proteins | sample 13C_PalmiticAcid_2_FD_192426 | JGI IMG/M metagenome (GOLD analysis project Ga0247823, IMG submission 192426) | Soil microbial communities from agricultural site in Penn Yan, New York, United States - 13C_PalmiticAcid_Day30 | ecosystem: Environmental > Terrestrial > Soil > Agricultural land...
TGAAGATGATCTAATTTGCAGTTGACCGAAGGAATGAACGGATCGGCAGATCAGCAGCCGTACTGGAAGGACCAGGACGAGATCGTCATTTCTGGAGTATCGGGAAGATTCCCCAGGTATGCAAGTTAATTCATTGAGAATGATCATTGATCTGAGGAGCAACTCAGAAACGACATTACTTTTAATAGCAGGCTTTGAAATAGCAAGAAAATCATCCAAACCAAGTCAACGTAACCCCTGAATATTCAATAGTCTCAAGGCCTTATTATGTCATGTCTTGTTGTCAAAAGGCTTATCCTCGATAGCTTTCAAGTTAGCACCGAAGCAATTGTACTTGCAGATGTGAAAACGTGAAGGAGTTCGGAGACTTGCTACTGGCCGGCGAGGATCTGATCACCGAGGACGATCTGCGATGGCCTCCCGGTTCGTCATCTAACAAAGTTCAACTCTTTACCGATTTTCCCTATTAAGGTTTCTACGATTTGCCTAAGCGCCACGGCAAACTCAAGGACTTGAAAAAATTCGACGCTCAATTTTTCTCGGTTCGTGTAAATTGAATTAATTTAAACGACAATAATTGTCGAATGGACTCAAGTGTCCGAGTTCTCGAATAAACGGCGAACATTGCAGGTGACTCCGAAGCAAGCGAACTACATGGACCCTCAGGTTCGCATGCTCCTCGAGGTCTCTTGGGAAGCCATGATTGATGCAGGTACACAATACAGCAATATCGTTGATTGAAGAGCAAAGTCGATATTCATTTCGCAATAAGAAATCGAATTTGGGGAGCGAAATAGTGAGTCGCGTGGAAGAGAAACGAGACGGATAGCGTGTAATTTTTGGATATCGACGCGTTCTCTTCAATCAATAATACAACAATACAACAGTAGAAAATTACATGGCTCGCTAAGAGCCTAGACTGCTTTTACATTTAAATCTGGGACTCTAAAACGAATCAATTATGATCATATGGGATTATATATCGCGTGCATGCTTGATAATTGTTATAATTTTTATTAGTCTTGTGTGGGATTTTTCTAAAACGTCTTTAGCTGCTCAGATTCTGACGCGCCACTATGCTAAAATTGACTCATAGATGCGTATTTGCGTAGAGTTTCTCGAGTTCTTTCATATCTTCACGAAAGGCAATCAATATTCTTCATGGATCTTCATCCTTCATCCAATTTGTCTCTTCTCCTATTCTTCTGTGAGGGAGCCCTTTGATGTGTCTCACTCTCTCTCTCTCTCTCTATCTCTAAATCTCCACGCAACGCTTACAGTGCGTATATCTCTCTAGTACCCGCATGTACCATGCAACGTCGGCCTTGAACTCGATCTGTCTCGCTGTAGGCTGCTGTCCGACTCGACCTGGGGGCATCTCTCTTTCTCTTTACCCTCTTCACTCTCTTCACCCTCTTTCTCATTCTATCCTTGATCACATTCGCAAGTCATATGATTGGATAAGCGATAAAGCAGATCTCTAAAAACAAGCGAATGAGAGTTAATCTTATAAGGAAATGAATTCTAGGCATCAATCCCGTTGATCTTCGCGGCTCTCGCACTGGAGTCTTCGTCGGCTGCTCGGCCTCGGAGACTTCCGGTGCGCTGACGCAGGATCCCGAAACAGTCACTGGATACACCCTGACTGGCTGCGTCCGCAGCATGTTCTCCAACAGAATATCATACACTTTCGATCTGCAGGTAGAAAGAGAACGAGGAATTTAATCGCGAAGACCAGCTTGTGTTCAGGGCCCCTCGTTCTCGGTGGACACAGCCTGCTCGTCGTCTCTGCTGGCCCTGCAACTGGCCGTGGACGCCATCCGCCAGAAGCAGTGCGACGCGGCCATCGTGGCGGGTGCCCATCTCACCCTCACTCCCACTGCAGCTCTGCAATTCCTTCGTCTGGGAATGCTCACTGACAAGGGCAGTTGCCGTTCCTTCGACGATTCTGGCGACGGCTACTGCAGAACCGAGGGAGTCGCTGCCATTTTCATCCAACGAAGATCCAAAGCCAACAGAATCTATGCCTCTGTCCTTCATGCCAAATCCAACACCGATGGTAGATTTTAGATAGATTTCTTGAAAACTTTAAGGAATTTAGGCTACAAGGAACAGGGCATCACTTTCCCTTCTGGCGAACGACAAGCCCAACTGCTGGAAGAGGTCTATTCAGAAGCGGGAATAGATCCTAATCAGGTCTACTACGTCGAGACGCATGGAACTGGAACCAAGGTATGGGAAAAGAGCGAATAATTTCGAAAAATAAGGGGATGAATAAAATTAGGTCGGTGATCCGCAAGAAGCGAATGCCATCGCCCAAGTGTTCTGCAGCAATCGACAAGGCAGTCTCCTCATCGGCTCTGTCAAATCGAACATGGGCCATGCCGAACCAGCTTCAGGAGTCTGTTCGCTCGCCAAGGTCTGTCTCGCCATCGAAAGACAGAGCATTCCACCCAATCTTCACTTCAATACACCGAATCAGTACATTCCAGCGTTGACTGATGGAAGATTAAAGGTTAGCTAGAAATAGTAGGTAGAGGAAATATCATCATGTTTGAATGAATTAAGGTCGTCACTGAACCAACCCCTCTGCCAGGCGGCATCATCGGAGTCAACTCCTTCGGCTTTGGAGGCTCCAACACTCACGTCATTCTGAGAGCGGCCGACCACGTCGCGCCCACCATCCAACCACCGTCCTTCACGAAGATCATCACGTAAGATGCGGGAGAAATTAAATCTCCAAGCTTTTCTTTCTAGGTATTGCGGTCGAACGCAGGAGGCCGTGAATTACGTATTCGAAAATGTCGAGAACAGCATCGACGACCTCTATCTGCAAGCCCTTCTCTCGAACCAGGCCAATCTGCCTGCAAAGGACACTCCATTCAGAGGGTACATGCTCATCAACCGGGAGGGCAATCAGGCGCCCATCAAGGACATCCAGAAGGTCTCCATCACCGAACCACGACCCATTTACTTCGTCTATTCTGGAATGGGCTCGCAGTGGCCTGGAATGGGCATAAAACTGATGGAAATCCCCATCTTCAATGACTCGCTCAAGCAGAGCAGCAAAACGCTTGAGGAGTTCGGACTGGACGTCTACAAAATGCTGTGCAATCCAGATCCAGAGCAGTACAAGGGCAACACTCTCAACTGCATGCTCGCCATCACCGCCATTCAAATCGCCTTGACTGATTTGCTCACGGCGATCGGAGTCACTCCCGGTATGAGTAATGCAATTTGAGATCAAGAAAATCTTACGATTTCAGACGGTATCATCGGTCACTCGACTGGTGAAATGGGCTGCGGCTATGCGGATGGAGGCATCACTCGCGAACAGACCATGCGCCTGGCCTACCACAGAGGAATGACCATCATGAAGCACAAGGAGATCAAGGGAGCCATGGCCGCTGTGGGACTGACCTGGGAAGAAGTGCAAGCCCAGGCTCCTGAAGGCGTGGTTGCTGCTTGCCACAATGGAGCTGACAGTGTCACTATCTCTGGAGACGCTGAACAAGTCACCAAGTTCTGCGATCAGCTCCAAGAGAAAGGCATCTTCGCGAAGGTAGACTTGTATATAAGAATCTTTAAACACCCAATATCCGTTTATTTTAGATTGTCGACACTTCTGGAATTCCCTTCCACTCGCCCGCAATGCTCTCCGTCAAGCAGGAGATGTACGAATGCATGCTCACAGCTGTGCCTGAGCCGAAGCCTCGTTCGTCTCGCTGGATCTCCACTTCCATCCCGCAATCCGAGTGGGAATCCGACTTGGCATCCACCTGCTCGGCTGAGTACCACGTTAACAACGCGTGCTCTCCGGTGCTCTTCTACGAGGCGCTCCAAAACATCCCAGCCAATGCAGTCGTCATCGAAATCGCACCACACTCGCTCATGCAGGTAGGACTGTAAAACGTTGAACTGAACGATATTCAGAAATTTGACAATTTTTTAAGGCTGTCCTTCGTCGAGCTCTCACGAAGACCATCGCCAACATCGGCTTGATGAATCGTCCCAAGTCTGAGACCGACAACGAGTTGGAGTCCTTCTTGGCCTCCATAGGCAAGATCTATCAGAGTGGAGTCAATCTCAGACACTCTGAAATGTACCCAGGATCTCAATTGAAGGTATTTTTCAAAGGGACATCGAAAATTGAAATCGTGAAAATTTGAGGGCCCAGTTCCCAAAGGCACTCCGATGATTGGTCCGATGTGGAAGTGGGATCACTCCCTCGACTGGCCGACAATCGACGGCAAGCAGATGATCTCTGGAGGCGGTGGCTCCATTCCTGCATCAGCCACCTACAACATCGATCCGTTCGCGGCTGACTCTAAGGAGACCTATCTGCTCGATCACGCGATCGACGGCCGAGTGCTTTATCCATTCACTGGGCACATGGTTCGATTTAAGAGGATTTTGAAGCAAATCTGATTAATTTGCTCTCAGGTACTCGCCTGGAAGACCCTCTGCAAGCTGAAGGGCGTCGACTTCCAAAAGACCCCGGTCGTCTTCGAGAACATCAACGTCTATTCCGCAACGATAGTCACGAAGCCAATCAAGTTGGATGTGGTGATGACTCCAGGCAACGGACAGTTTGAGATCATCTCAGAGGAGCAAGTCTGTGCATCGGGACGAATCTACATCCCGGACGAGAATCAGCCATTCTACTACGGAAATCTTCAGGTTCGGAATAAAGCTTATGAAAAAGATTCAACAAATCAAATATATAGGACATTCGCACCTCTGAAATTGCCGACAGAATCGAATTGGACACCGAGGACGCGTACAAGGAGTTCTTGCTCAGAGGATACGAATATGGACAAGCGTTCCGCGGCATCTATAAGACCTGCAACTCTGGAGAGCGTGGATACCTCTACTGGACTGGCAACTGGGTGACCTTCTTGGACTCGCTTCTGCAGACGGCTTTGTTGGCCGAACGAGCAGACACCCTCCGACTGCCAACCAGAGTCAGACATCTCAGAATCGATCCCGCCAAACATCTTGAGTATGCACACAAAGTGGCCGTTTTCCTTGAAAGGCTGAAGTTTCAGACATGTGTTCGAGAAGGACGGAATCCAAGTCGTCGAGCTTCGCAACGACCACTGCACGAATGGCTGCGTGGCTGGAGGAGTCGAGTGCTGCGATCTCACGGTCCACACCGTCTCCCGACGCATCCAGTGTTCCGGCCAACTCTACCACGAGAAGATCTTCTTCGTGCCGCACTTCGACTCCAACTGCTTGCTCGACTTCCCCAGGGAGAAGGGCATTCTCGAGCAGTACAAAGCTGTACTTCACAAAGGTTCGAATTGACTATTTATTGTGTCTGTAGAAAGAGAAGATTGAATTTTAGTGCTGTATCGTGGCTTGAAGAAGTGGAAGGACGCTGGAGTACTGAGCAAGCTGAAGCACGGCAGAGCGTTGGAGACTGCGATGTGCGCCCTTAATCAAATCACTGCTAGCGAAGAAATCGACCAGCACCAACTCAGCCGATTCAATGACGACAGCAAGTGCTCTCTGCTCCATGCTTTCGATCTGGTAAGGGAAAACTCCTCAAAATCCCAATGTTCATATTCTTCTTGAAGATCTTCCAAATCGATCCAACATCCCCTGACTTCGAGCAACAAGTCCAGCAGAATATGAAGGACAGACGACCCATCGTCGAGACTGACCGACTGTGGGGCGGATGCCTCGTTCTCGACAGAGTCCTCAAATCCCAGCAAGATATTTGCATTGAGAACTCCGCAGGTCACAACGCGAAGTACGTCGGCGTAGAGCTCGTGACGACGGACCAGCTAAAGGTCTGCCAGGAATCACTTTCCTCGCACCCATTGCTCGAGGTAAGAAAAGGATCATCTTCGAGAATGTACAAATTTCAATTAGATGAGTTGGACTGTGGTCGGACCGGAAGTCGAGCAGCTGGAAACTAACACACTCGAACAGCTTGGCGCACAGAAAGTCAAGCTGACGCTCGATGAGAATTTCCAAGGACACAACGAAGTGAAGAACAAAGACTACCTTCTCATCGACAAAGTCCTCAGCAGGTTGAACCATTTAATCTCTATCTGAAACGAGAATGATCATTTAGAAAATCCGATCCAGTCGCCTATCTGAATGCCTGCAAACATCTGCTCAGAGATGATGGATTCGCGATTATAGTCGAAGTCACCAAGGACTATGAAGTCGCTCTTCCAATTCATGGTATTTGGAGATGAAAACCTTCAGATGAAATAAAAATTATTTAGCTCTACTCGATCAAGAAATCAGCATCGCAAGCGGCCGCAAATATGAGTCCTACCTCGATCACGACTCCCTCCTGCACATCTTCAAAGAAGCTGGATTCAAGCTGTGCAACTTCCAGACAGACTCATCTCTGATGACGACAGCCTACATCATCAGAAAGGAGTGCAGCCAGAAGAAAGATCCAGTGTTCGTGGATGTGGACGATGTGAAGGAGTTCACCTGGATCGAGCCACTTCAGAAGATCATCGAAGACAGACTCAACGAGCCTGACTGGAAGACCATCTGGTTGACTAATACGAAAGTCAGGAACAATGGTAGAAAATCTCAATCGATTGTCAGAACCTATTCAAAACCAAATTATAGGAGTCGTCGGCCTGGCCTTGTGCTTTGTGGAAGAGAACCTGAAGGCGAATCGCTTCCGCTCCCTCATCGACATGAGTGTGAAGAAGGAGACCAGAAGTGGTCCAGCCGTCCTTCATCTGGAAGACGAGCCAGTCAAGAAGATCATCGACATGGATCTGCACGCCAACAACTTCAAAGATGGAGTCTTCGGGTCGCTCAGACATTGCGTCGTCAAAGACGGTATTTGAAAAAATGGGAAAATAAAAAGACATAAATTTCAGATGAGCTGCACACAACGAGAGAGTGCGAACATGCCTTCATCAACACCCTGACTCGAGGCGATGTGTCATCACTGACTTGGTTCGAATCGCCCAACCAGTTCTTCAACGCAATTCCAAACAGGAGGGCTAGCCACGAACTCTGCAGGTATTTCAGATTTGATTGTTTGCAAAGATGCTCGATATTTTTCAAAATTCAGCGTCTACTACGCGCCCATCAACTTCCGCGATGTAATGCTCGCCTACGGCCGACTGCCTCCCGATGCGATTCCTGGCAACTTCGCCGACAGAGAATGTCTTCTGGGAATGGAGTTTGCTGGTCGACTCAAGGATGGCACAAGACTGATGGGCATTCTCCCAGCTCAGGCATTGGCTACATCTGTCGTCGTCGATCGCGAGTTCGCCTGGGTTGTTCCTTCGAACTGGAGTCTGGCTGAGGCTTCGACCGTGCCTGTCGTCTACACAACTGCATACTACGCACTCGTCAGGCGGGGACAGATAAAGAGGGTATATACGCCGTTGTGAAGAGTATCATTGAAGTTGTATGTTGTTAGGGTGACAAAGTGCTGATCCACGGAGGCGCAGGTGGAGTTGGCCAAGCAGCGATCGCTGTCGCTCTATCTTATGGATGCGAGGTGTTCACGACTGTCGGCAACAAGGACAAACGAGAATATCTGAAGAAGAAGTTCCCTCAGCTCAAGGAACACCACTTCGCCAATTCGAGAAGCGCCGACTTCGAACTTCACATTCGACAGCACACCAAGGTATGCAAAGATCTGCGAGTTTAAACAAAAAACAATTCTTATTTAAGGGCCGTGGTGTCGACATCGTGCTGAACTCGCTCGCGCACGAAATGCTCCAAGCCTCTCTGCGCTGCCTGGCTCGTCACGGTCGATTCCTCGAAATCGGCAAGGTCGATCTGGCACAGAACTCCTCGCTCGGCATGTCCAAGCTGCTCGACAACGTCTCCGTGCACGGCATCCTCCTCGATGCCATCATGGACCCGACTGTGGGAGACTTCGACGAGTGGAAGGAGGTCGCCAAACTGCTCGAGGCAGGAATCAAAAGCAATGTCGTCCAGCCCCTGCCTGCCAGCACCTTCTCTGCGGACAAGGCTGAGGAGGCATTCAGATTCATGTCCGCTGGAAAGCACATCGGAAAGGTCGACTATTTCGTAAAACAGTCCAATAGTTAAGCCAATTTCAGGTTGTGATGGAAATCCGCAAAGAAGAGCCCGAGCGACAAGCTCTGCCCTCGAAAATCTCAGTCCGCGCCATCTGCAGAACCCTCTGCCATCCCCAGCACGTCTACCTCATCACCGGTGGATTGGGTGGCTTCGGCTTGGAGTTGGCCCAATGGCTCATCAATCGAGGCGCTCGCAAACTCGTCCTCACCTCTCGTTCCGGCATCCGCACTGGCTACCAGGCTCGTTGCATCCACTTCTGGCGCAGAACCGGGATCTCCGTGCTCATCTCGACTCTCAACATCGCCAGAGCAGACGATGCAGACGAACTGATCAAGCAGTGCCAGGCAATGGGCCCGGTTGGAGGCGTCTTCCACTTGGCCATGGTTCTCAGAGACTGTCTCTTCGAAAATCAGAACATCAAGAACTTCAAGGATGCAGCTGAGGTATGAAATATATGAAATCTTCATTGAAACACCTGCGATTTAAGGCCAAATACGACGGAACGATCAATTTGGACAATGCGACGAGGAAATTCTGCTCGAATGACAACTTGCGGTCAGATCAAAAGAAAGACAACCAATTGGAAATAAATAGTTTAGGTGGTTCGTCGTGTTCTCCTCGATTACGTCTGGCAGAGGAAACGCTGGACAGACCAACTACGGATGGTCCAATTCGACGATGGAACGAATGATCGAGCACAGAAGAGAGGATGGGTTCCCCGGCATCGCTATCCAGTGGGGAGCCATTGGAGACGTGGGCGTCATTCTGGAGAACATGGGAGACAACAACACAGTCGTCGGGGGCACTCTTCCACAGAGAATGCCTTCCTGCCTCGCTTCGCTCGATCTCTTCCTCGCCTGGAACCATCCGATTGTCAGTTCGTACATCAAGGCTGATATGGGACAGAAGAAGAGCGCCGGAGGTGGAAATCTGCTTCAAGTATGCGTCCTTACTTGAAGAATGGTGTGTTTAACATGAGATTTAGACAATCGCCCACATTCTGGGAGTGAACGACGTGTCCCAGCTGAACCCTGATGCGAACCTGGGTGACCTGGGTCTGGATTCCCTCATGGGCGTGGAAATCAAACAGGCACTTGAGAGGGACTACGACATCGTGCTCTCGATGAAGGACATCCGAACTCTGACACTCAACAAACTGCAGCAATTGGCTGAAAACGGAGGACAGGGCAACACGACGCTACAGTCCACTGAATTGGATATCAGAAAGGTTGGGATACTGAAGATAAGGGCAAACGAGGGAATTGGAATTCCAGGAAGGAGAAGCTGCAGCCGAGCAGAACACCGTGGAGCAGCTGGAGAAGCAGATGAACCAGTTGTTCAAGATGCGAGTCGACGTGAACGACCTCGATCCGCAAGACGCCGTCCTCAAAACCAACAAAGTCGACGAAGGCCCGACGACGTTCTTCGTGCACTCGATTGAAGGAATCGCCACGCCGCTGAAGAGGGTGATGAACAAATGCGAGTTCCCCGCCTACTGCTTCCAGTCCACGAAGGATGTTCCACAGGTATGGAAGATTTTCAATACGAAACCTATGATGGATGCTCTTAGGACTCGATCGAAAATGTGGCCCGACACTACATCCGCGAAATGAAGAAGATCCAGCCCCAGGGTCCGTACAGGATAGTCGGCTATTCGTACGGCGCCTGCATCGGCTTTGAGATGGCGACGATGCTGCAGGAGACGGACGGACCTGACGCCGTTGAGAGGCTGATTCTCCTCGACGGATCGCATCTCTACATGCAGACATACCGAAACGTGCTGTCGATCTAGTCATTCTTGAGACGAAGTCAGACAATTTCAGGTCTACCGCATGGCGTTCGGCGTGACAGGCGACAGTCTCGTCAACAACCCCCTCTTCGAGTCGGAGATCATGTGCGCAATGACGCTGCGATTCGCCAACGTCGACTACAAGAAATTCCGAGTCGAACTCCTTCAGCAGCCTGGATTCAAGGCCCGAATTCAAAAGGTAGGACAGTTTATTAGGATTTCAGAAGTGGAAGAATTTGCAGGTGGTTGAAACCGTGATGACGACGGGTCTGTTCAAATCGCCAGAGACGATCGCGTTCGCCTGCGAGGCCATGAGATCCAAGTTCCTTATGGCTGACAAGTATAAAAAATTCACACTTAACAAAAATGCCCATATTTTGTAGGTACAAACCCGATAAGAAATTCCATGGCCTGATCACGTTGATTCGAGCAGAGCAAGGAGCTGCTAGGGAGGAAGATGTCGGACAGGACTACGGTATCAGCCAGGTCTCCGACGAATCCAAGGTAGGAATAAAACTATGATAATTCGAAAATCAGGCAACCTCACCACCTTATGAAATAATGTGTAAAAGAGAGAGAGAGAGCTTTTCCTCTACATTTCCCTATTCTCTCTTATTCCTACATACTATTTCTCAAAGGTGCGAGGCTTCGAGATTTCCGATTACCCTAAATTATCGTTGACTTTTAAAAGATGTCAAATTCAGGTCTACGTTGTCGAGGGAGATCACGACACTTTCGTCCAGGGCAAGACCTCGGCCAAGACTGTGTCCATCATCAACCAACTCATCAAAGGCACGCCGCCAGCTGCCTCTTCATGATTCCTTTTCTTCTCTCTAATACTTAATTTCTTATTTATCACCTTTGTTACTTAAAATTGTTTGTCATATTTAAAGTGTTCTTACGATATCGCAGCGTTTTAAAT
>Ga0247823_10004826_pt1 | contig 10754 bp, 8 predicted proteins | sample 13C_PalmiticAcid_2_FD_192426 | JGI IMG/M metagenome (GOLD analysis project Ga0247823, IMG submission 192426) | Soil microbial communities from agricultural site in Penn Yan, New York, United States - 13C_PalmiticAcid_Day30 | ecosystem: Environmental > Terrestrial > Soil > Agricultural land...
CGGGGGCGCCACGCGCGAAGACGATCGCCAGCATCTTGCAATAGGCGCGATGCTGCGCGGCGAGGTCGGGCAACAAGTCGCTCGACCGGGCGATATGGATGCCCGCTCGGCCAGCCGCTGCGTCGAGCCGGGCGAGTGCGTCGCGGATCGCGGGGTGGGTGGGGGCGGCGGGGTGGTGGTCGAGCAGCAGCAACTGCTTGCTGCCCGGATCGAGGAAGCGGCCGGGGCGCGGCAGCGGCGTATCCGCGAGGATATCGAGCATCGCGGCGAGATCGGTGGCGTCGCGTGCCATCGGGCCGACCACGCCCAGCGGGACCGGCCCGCTATCGGTGCCGGGGAAGCGATGGCCATAGGCGTCGATCAGCTCGTAGCTGGGCTTGTGTCCCCACACACCGCAGAAAGCGGAGGGAACGCGGATCGATCCGCCGATGTCCGATCCGATCTCGATCGGCACGAACCCGGCCGCCAGCGCTGCCGCCGACCCGCCTGAGGAGCCGCCCGCCGTCCGTGAAAGATCATGCGGATTGCTGGTGCGGCCATAGACGACATTGTCCGACTGCCAGTCGGCAAGGCCCGGCGCGACATTGGTCTTGCCGAGGACGATCGCGCCGGCGGCCTTCATCCGCTGCACCACCACCGCGTCGCCGGTGGCGATATTGTTTGCAGCATGGGCGAAGCCCCAGCTGGTCGGCAGCCCGGCGACGTCGAACGCTTCCTTGACGGTCATCGGCACGCCGAGGAACGGTTGGCGCTCCCCGCGCGCGACCGCCGCGTCGGCGCGGTCCGCGGCCGCCAGCGCGCGCGCGAAATCGCGGACGACGACGGCGTTGATCGCCCCGTCGCCCGCTTCGATCCGCGCGATCGCCAGTTCGCATTGCGCGCGCGCGCTGGTCTCGCCTGCGGCAATCGCCGCGGCGATCTCCAGCGCGCTTGCCCCGGCCCATGCGTCAGCCGCACGGGAGGCCGGGGCAGCCAGCTCAGCCATTGAACTTCCCGCCGCTCTCGGCCTTGTCGCGGAGCAGCTTGGAAATCTCGAAGCCGTGCTTCTCCAGCCCCGCGACGATGGTCTTGAGGCCCACCTGATCGGCCCAGAACATCGGGCCGCCGCGATAGGGAGGCCAGCCATAGCCATAGATCCACACGACATCGATGTCCGACGCGCGCTGGGCCATGCCCTCTTCCAGGATCTTCGCGCCCTCGTTCACCATCGTGTAGAAGGTGCGCTCCATGATCTCCTCGTCGGTCACCTCATGCTGCGGGGTGCCGGTCTTGGTGCGGAACTCCTCGATGATCTCGGCGACGCGCGGCGATGGCGACGGGTTGCGCTTGTCGTCATAGTCGTAGAAGCCCGCCTTGGTCTTCTGGCCCCAGCGGTTCTCGGCGGCGAGCGCGTCGCGGATATTCTCGATCCGGGTCGGGTCGCGGTGCCAGCCGATGTCGACGCCGGCAAGGTCGCTCATCTGGAACGGGCCCATCGGCATGCCGAACTCGACATGGACCTTGTCGACCTGCATCGGCGTCGCGCCCTCGTGGAGCAGCTTCATCGCCTCCATCTGACGCGGGATCAGCATGCGGTTGCCGATGAAGCCGTAGCAAACGCCCGCCACGACAGCGACCTTCTTGATCTTCTTGGCGAGGTCCATGACCGTCGCCAGCACGTCCTTATCGGTCTTGGCGCCGCGCACGACCTCGAGCAGCTTCATGATGTTGGCGGGCGAGAAGAAGTGCATGCCGACGACGTCGCCCGGACGGCTGGTCGCCGCCGCGATCTCGTCGATGCTCAGGTAGCTGGTGTTGGACGCCAGGATCGCGCCCGGCCTGGCGATCTTGTCGAGCTTGCCGAAGATGTCCTTCTTGACGTCCATATTCTCATACACGGCCTCGATGATGAGGTCGCATTCGGCGAGGTCGTTCAGGTCGAGCGTCGGCTTGAGCAGCCCCATCGCGCCCTCGACCTGCTCGGCGGTCATCCGGCCCTTGGCGGCGCTCGCCTCGTAATTCTTGCGGATCGTGCCGGCGCCGCGATCAAGCGCTTCCTGCTGCATCTCCGCGATCGTCACCGGGATGCCAGCCGACAGGAAGTTCATCGAAATGCCGCCACCCATCGTGCCGGCGCCGATCACGCCGACGCGCTTGATCGGGCGCAGCGTGGTATCCTCGGGCACATCGTCGATCTTCGCAGCCTTGCGCTCGGCGAAGAAGATGTGGCGCAGCGCTGCGCTCTGCGCGCCCATGATCAGCTTCATGAAGCCCATGCGCTCGCGCTGCACGCCCTCGGCATAGGGCTTGCCCGCCGTTTCCTCGATCACCGCGATGATCTCGGCCGGGGCGTCCATGTTGCGGAAGCGCTTGGCGTTGGTCTTGCGGAAGGCGTCGAACACGCCGGCATCGACATTCACCGGCTGCTCGCTGGTGCGGGGCAGGGGGCGCGCGGCGGCGACTTCATTGGCATAGGCGATCGCGTCGGCGGTCAGGCTGTCCTCACCGGCAAGGCGGTCGACCAGGCCGGCGTCTTTGGCGGCGCTGGCCGAAACCGGGTCGCCCTTGGTCGCCAGCTCGAGCGCGAACTCGACGCCCGCGACGCGCGGCAGCCGCTGGGTGCCGCCCGCGCCGGGCAGGATGCCGAGCTTGACCTCGGGCAGGCCGAATTTCGCGGAGGGCACGGCGATGCGGTAATGGCATGCCAGTGCGACCTCGCACCCGCCGCCAAGGGCGGTGCCGTGGACGGCCGCGACGACCGGCTTCTCGCTCGCCTCGATCAGGTCGACCAATACGGGGAGCGACGGCTCCTGCATCGGCTTGCCGAATTCGGTGATGTCGGCGCCGGCGAAGAAGGTGCGCCCTTCGCAGCGGATCACCGCCGCCTTCAGGCTGTCGTCGCCCGCCAGTTCCTTGATTGCCGCGTCCAGCCCCTGCCGCACCGCCGCGCCGAGCGCGTTCACCGGCGGGTTGTTCGAGGTGATGACAAGGATTTCGCCCTGACGTTCGGTGGTGATGGGGGAGGTCATTGGTCCTGCACTTCCTTCTTCTGGTCGTCATCCCCGCGCAGGCGGGGATCCATTGGCGCTGATGTCGCGGCTCTTGCCGGAACGTCAGCCCTGAATGGATTCCCGCCTTCGCGGGAATGACGGGGTAAGGGTTGGGTTCGAAATCATGTCAGCGCCGAATAGATCATCGTCTTGAGTTCGCGCCGGATCGGGTAGAGGCCCGAGGGTGAGAGCTGGGTCATGAACACCATGGTGATCCGCTCGACCGGATCGACGAAGAAGGCGGTCGAGAACATGCCGCCCCAATAGAATTCGCCGACCGATCCGGGGATCATCGTCTTCGCGACATCGATGTTGACCGCGAAGCCGAGGCCGAAGCCGGTGCCGGCGTTCTGTGTCTCGCTGAACAGCGAGCGCGACATCGATGCCAGATCCTGCCCGCCGGGTAGATGGTTCGCCGTCATCAGATCGAGCGTCTTGCGCCCGATGATGCGTGCGCCCTCCAGCGTTCCGCCGTTGAGCAGCATCGTGCAGAAACGGTGATAGTCGAGCGCGGTCGAAACGAGGCCGCCACCACCCGAGACGAGGGTGGGGCGCTTGCTCCATGCCGACTTCGCGCCTTCGTCATACATGACGCGGCTGCCCTGGATGAACGTCCAGCAGTCGGTGAGGCGATCGATCTTGTCCTCGGGCACCCAGAAGCCGGTATCGGCCATGCCGAGCGGCGCGAAGATGCGCTCCTCGAAGTAACGGTCGAGCGGCATCCCGGCGCCGCGTTCGACCACCGCGCCGAGCACGTCGGTCGACACCGAATAGTTCCACGCCTCGCCCGGCGAGAATTCGAGCGGCAGCTTGCCCAGGGCGGCGATGAAGCCGTCGAGATCGAGATTGCCGTGCCAGTTCTCGATCTTTCCGGCGCGGTAAGCCGCATCGATATTGCCGCGGTTCTGGAAGCCATAGGTCAGGCCCGACGTGTGGCGCAGCAGATCGATCATCCGCATCGGTTCGTCGGTCGCTTTGGTCAGGAACGGCACGCCGCCGCCCCCGCCATTATAGACGCCGACGCCCTTCAGCTCGGGCAGGACGTGATGGACCGGCGTGTCGAGCGCGACCTTGCCCTCTTCCACCAGCTGCATGAACGCGATGGAGGTGACCGGCTTGGTCATCGACGCGATGCGGAAAATCGAGGTCTCGTCGATCGCCGCGCCATTTTCCCGCGCGGCGCCCTGATGGCTGAAATGCGCGATTCGGCCATCGCGCGCGATCAGCAGCTGCGCGTGCGGCAGCTTGCCCGAGTCGAGATAGCGCACCTTGATGAATGCATCGATCGCGGCGAGCCGGTCGGTGTCGAATCCCGTCTGGGCGGGCGGTGCGAAGGTGGCGGCGTCCATACCCCTAATTCGAATCCTTGTTTCCGGCGCTTTCCTCCGCCTGTCGCTTCCCTATTGCGTTTGGCGGCGTATGAATCAAGAATAACCTGAAACAAGCGGTGGCGGAAACGCCAAACCGAAAATTCAACAATGCCGGCCGGAGCTGGCGATATCGCTGGAGAGTGTGTCTTGGCTGCCGAACCGATCATCCCGCTCGACCCCAACTGGCCGAAGATGACGCTAGGGCAAGCTCAGGCGCTGATGACCGCGCCCGGCCAGAAGTTCGAAATGGACGAGGTCGAGATCCGCGGCGTTCGCACCCGCGTGTGGAAGAACGCGCCGCCCAGCCTTGCCTGGCTGATCCAGGCGTCGCGCATGCATGGCGACCGGCTGTTCACGATCCATGAGGATGAGCGCGTCACCTTCGACGCCAATTTCCGCGCGGTCGCGCACCTAGCCACCAAGTTGCGCGAGATGGGGATCGGGAAGGGCGACCGTGTCGCGCTGGCGATGCGCAACCTGCCCGAATGGCCGGTGATCTTCTTCGCCACAGTCAGCATCGGCGCGATCCTGGTGCCATTGAATGCGTGGTGGACGTCGGGCGAACTCGACTACGGCCTGCGCGATTCGGGCAGCGTGGTGCTGTTCACCGATGGCGAGCGCTACGTCCGGCTGGCGGAGGCGCTGCCGGGGCTGCCCGATCTCAAGCACATCGTCGTCAGCCGTGCGCGTGGCGAGCTCGCCGCGGGTGTCCAGCAGCTGGAAGACCTGATCGGGAAGCCGAATGACTGGGCGGACCTGACCGACGTGCCGCTGCCCGCCGAAGCGTCGCTGGTGCCCGAGGACGATGCCACGATCTTCTACACCAGCGGCACCACCGGCCATCCCAAGGGTGCGCTCGGCACGCACCGCAACCTCATCACCAACATCCTCTCCAGCGGCTATTGCGGCGCGCGCCCCTATCTGCGTCGCGGCGAGATGCCGCCCGAGCCGACCCCGCGCGTCGGCCTGATGGTGATCCCGCTGTTCCACGTCACCGCCTGTTCGGCGAGCCTGATGGGTGCGGTCTTCGCCGGCCACACCACGATCTTCATGCGTAAATGGGATGTCGAGCAGGCGATGGAGATCATCCAGCGCGAGAAGGTCAATCTGACCGGTGGCGTGCCGACGATCGCCTGGCAGCTGCTCGAGCATCCCGCGCGCGCCAATTACGACCTCTCCAGCCTCGAGATGATCGCCTATGGCGGCGCGCCCTCGGCGCCCGAGCTGGTCAAGCGGATCTTCACCGAATTCGGGGCGCTGCCGGGCAACGGCTGGGGGATGACCGAGACCATGGCCACGGTGACGCAACATTCGGCGGAGGATTATCTCAACCGCCCGACCAGCGCCGGCCCGCCCGTGCCGGTCGCCGAACTCAAGATCATGGATGCCGAGGGCGAGAACGAGCTGCCTGTCGGCGAGGTCGGCGAGCTGTGGGCCAAGGGGCCGATGGTCGTGAAGGGCTATTGGAACAAGCCTGCGGAAACCGCCGAATGTTTCCGCGACGGCTGGGTCCGCACCGGCGATCTCGCCCGCGTCGACGAGGAAGGCTTCCTGTTCATCGTCGACCGCGCCAAGGACATCATCATCCGCGGCGGCGAGAACATCTACTCGTCCGAGGTCGAGGACGTCCTCTATGCGCATCCTGCGGTCACCGACGCGGCGTTGATCGGCATCCCGCACAAGACGCTGGGCGAGGAGCCCGTTGCGGTCGTTCACCTCGCCCCCGGCACGCATGCGACCGAGGCGGAGCTTCAGCAATGGGTGCGCGACCGGATCGCCGGCTTCAAGGTGCCTGTGGCAATCCGCTTCGTGCACGAAACGCTGCCGCGCAATGCCAACGGCAAGATCCTGAAGAAGGATCTGAAGGGATTGTTCGCGGAGGAAGCGGCGGCCTAGCCCGTTTCGGCGCGCTCGAAGCGGTAGTGGAGGCGGACGCAGCCGCGATCGAGCGCTTTGGCGGACAGCAGCCGCGGCGACGCCGCGAACCCTGTCGGCGGAAACAGCGGTTTGCCGCCGCCGATCAGCTCGGGCATCACATAGATCTCGATCTCGTCGAGCGCGGCGCGCTCGAGGAACGCCATCTGCAGCGATCCGCCGCCGAGCATCCACACATCGCCATCGTCGAGCGCGCGCAGTTCGGCGATCAGTGCGTCGACGTCGCTCCGCGTCTCCAGCGGGCCTTTCGGCGCGGGGACGGGCCGCGAGGTGACGACGATCGTGCGCTGCTCGCCATAGGGCCAGGGCGCATCGTCGCGCTCGAGAAAGTCATAGGTCGAGCGGCCCATCACCACGGTGCGGATGCCCTTCAGGAACTGGCCGTAATCATGCTCGCCAAGGTCCAGCCCGTCATATTTGAACAGCCAGTCCAGCCCGTCGTCCGGCGTGGCGATGAACCCGTCGAGGCTGGCGGCGATATAGCCCAGAATCCGTGCCATCGCGTCGCTCCTTGCCAATAAACGAACGGTCATTCATAAATAATCCATGGGACGGCGCAAGACGGTTTCGGACGAGGCAGTGCTGGATGCGCTGCTCGCGGCACTCAAGCTCAGCGGGCCGGACCGGCTGAGTTTCGCGGTGGCGTCCAGGGCGGCCGGGCTGGCGGCGGCGACACTGGTCCAGCGCTTCGGTTCGCGCGAGGCGATGGTGGAGGCGGTGCTGCTGCATGGCTGGGATCTGCTCGATCGCGCCACTGCCGAAGCCGATCGGGAGGCGCCGGCGACCGCGGACGGGGCGATCGCCCTGCTGATCCGGCTGACGCCGGCCGAGACCGTCGCCGCTGACCTGACCGACGGTCTGCTCCTGCTGCGCGAGGATTTCCGCAACCCGGTGCTGCGCGCCCGCGGGCTGGCCTGGGGGCGGGTGCTGGCGCAGGCGGTCGGCCGCCGCCTCGCCACCCGGCCGGAGGATGTCGAACGCCTCGGCTGGCAGATGGCGCGGCTGTGGCAGGGCGCGCTGATCTGGTGGGGCTTCGCGCGAGAGGGCGATCCGCGCACCCATATCGAGGCCGCGTTGCGGGGCGGCTATTCCTCCGGTGCCGCGCCGACATCCATGCCGTCATAGCTCGACAGGCCGTGCGCCGTCGCGAAGGCGGCGAGTTCGCGGTTGCGCGCATCCAGGGCGTCGAGCGTCAGATGCTCGACGCGCGCGACCTGCAGCCACCAGGTTTCCGGACCGTCGCTATCCTCCGGTACGGTCGAGAAGATTTCGACGAAGCGATAGCCGGCCGCTTCCAGTTCATGCGCGGCGAGGTCGAGCGGCTCGGGCGTTGTGGCGGTGAAGAAGAAGCCCCAGAGCAGGGGACCGTCGAGATCCCATTGCTCGCGCTCGCGGATTCCGTCGAACATCTGTTCGAGCTGCGCGCGTTCGATCATGCCTGCACCACTCCCTCGACCGCGCGGCGCCATCCGGTAAGGCGGATGGTGCGCGCATCATCTGTCATTTCCGGCGCGAATGTCTCGACGTTGCCGCGCATCGCTGCCGCTTGCTCCAGCCCGGCGAACATCCCGCAGCCGACCCCCGCCAGCATCGCCGCGCCGAGCGCGGTGGTTTCGGTGAAGGCGGGCCGCTCGACCGTCACATCCAGCACATCGGCCAGATCCTGCGCGATCCAGTCATTGGTGACCATGCCGCCGTCGATGCGCAGGCTCGACCAGTCGGCGCCGTCGGAGGCGAAGGCGGTCTTCAGATCGTGGCTTTGATGCGCCATCGCCTCGAGCGCGGCGCGCACGATATGCGCCCGGGTGCTGGCAAGGCTCAGTCCGCTGATCGCACCGCGTGCGTCCGGCTCCCAATAGGGCGCGCCAAGCCCGGTCAGGGCGGGGACGAAATAGACGCCGCCATTGTCGGGAACCGAGCGCGCGAGGGACTCGGTCTCTGCGGCGTTGGCGATCAGCCCCAGCGAATCGCGCAGCCATTTCACCACGCTGCCCGCGATGAACACCGATCCCTCGATCGCATAGGTGCGCCGCCCGCCGAGCTGCCACAGCACGGTCGAGAGCAACCGGTTCCTGGAAGTCGGCTGGCGTTCACCCGCATTGGTCAGCACGAACGCGCCGGTGCCATAGGTCGCCTTGGTATCGCCCGGCGACAGGCATGCCTGCCCGATCGTTGCCGCCTGCTGATCGCCGGCCATGCCGCAGATCGGGATGCGCCCGCCGAACAATGTCGTCTCGCCGAAGCGTCCGGCGCAATCGACGATCTCGGCCAGGGCCGCGCGCGGGGCGCCGAACAGGTCGATCAGCCCGTCGCTCCACCCGCCGCTGCCCAGACCCATCAGCAGGGTGCGCGAGGCATTGGTCGCGTCGGTGATGTGCAGGCCGCCCCGATTCCCGTTGGCGGTAAGCTTCCATGCCAGCCAGCTTTCGACCGTGCCGATCGCCAGCCGCTCCCCGGCCTCGCGCAGTTGCGGCCAGTTGGCCATCGCCCAGGCGATCTTGGTGCCGCTGAAATAGGGATCGAGCAGCAGGCCGGTGCGCGCCTGTACGCCCGGTTCCTCACCCGCTTCCTTGAGGTCGCGGCAGATCGCCGCGCTGCGCCGGTCCTGCCAGACGATGGCGGGGGCCAATGGTTCGCCGGTGGTCCTGTCCCAGAAGACGATCGTCTCGCGCTGGTTGGTGATGCCGATCGCGGCGATCGCGTCCGCGCCGCCCGCCGCCTCGACCATCGCCGCCGCGCAGCGCAGCGTCTTGTCCCAGATTTCCGCGGCGTCGTGCTCGACCAGCCCTGGCGCCGGATAATATTGCGTCAGCTCGGCGGATTGGCTGGCGAGCGGCGTCCCGTCCGGCGCGAACAGCATCGCGCGGGTCGAGGTGGTGCCTTCGTCGATGACCAGCAGTTTCTCTCCCATGAATCTACGCTAGCCGGGATTACGCGGGCTGCAAAATCGCGCTAGGAAAGCCGTTGAAAGGCGGGCGAAACTTGGGCGAGCAAGCGGGCAGGGAAGGGGACGCGGAAACCGGCGCGGTGTCGCATCCCGCGCCGCAGCCCCAGCCGCTGGTCGGGCTTGCGGTCAGCGAGGCGGAGAATCGCCGCGACCGGCTGATCGCCGCGTTGACGCTGATGATCGGCGCCGGGCTGTTCCTCGCCTTGCCCTTCGCGCTTCAGGCGGGTTCGCCCTTCTTCCTGCCGCTCACCGCGGCGCTGGTGATCGCCGTCGCGCTGGTGCCGGTGCTCGAATGGCTCGAGCGGCACCGCGTGCCCGCGCCGCTCGCCTCGCTGATCTGCGTGCTGCTGTTCCTCACCGCTGCCAATGCCGCGATCGTCTCGATCGTCGTGCCCGCCTGGGGCTGGCTCAGCGCGATCCCCGAGCGGATCGACAATATCCAGTCGAACGTGAAGCCGCTGATCGACTTCTACGCCAATCTCGAATCCTTCGTGAACAAGACGATCGAAGAGTTCGCGCAGCGCCCGATGCGCCCGACCCGGGCTGCTGCCGAGCCTCCGCGCTCGCTGCTCGAATTCGTCACCACCGCCGCGCCGACGGCGTTCATCGAGATGTTCTTCGCGATCCTGGTGATCTTCTTCTTCCTGTCCGGCTGGACGCGATTGCGGCGCCGGGCGATCACCAGCCGCACCAGCTTTGGCGGGGCGATGGCGACGGCGCGGGTGATCCAGGACGTGGTCGACGACACCTCGGCCTATCTCGGCACGATCACCGCGATCAACGTGACGCTCGGCCTGCTGGTCGCGGGGGCGCTGTGGCTGATCGGCATGCCCAGCCCGCTGATGTGGGGCGGCATCGTCACCTTGCTCAACTACATCCCCTATCTGGGGCCGATCTTCGCGGCGATGCTGCTCGCGCTGGGCGGCCTGATGACCTATCAGGACGTGTGGACCGCGCTACTGCCCGCGGGGATCATGATCGCCTTCCATCTGATCGAGGCGAACGTCGTGACTCCGCTGATCGTCGGGCGGCGGCTGACGATCAATCCGATCATGATCCTGATATCGCTGTCCTTCTGGGGCTGGGTGTGGGGAACGCCGGGGGCGCTGCTCGCGGTGCCGCTGCTGATCATCTTCCAGACCGTGCTCAACGCCGCGGGAAAGCCCGACATTGCCGGATTCCTGTTCGAACATGGCACGCTGGTGGCGGGCGGAACCCCGTTGCCGCCGGACGCGCAAAATAAACGCGGGAGCGGGTACGAAAGGGCTGTTGACAGCCCCGAACCCCCCGTCTAGTTGCCGCGCTCTCGCAAGGGAAGGCGCCGCGGCGCAGGACTTAAGCGGGTGTAGCTCAGTTGGTTAGAGCGCCGGCCTGTCACGCCGGAGGTCGCGGGTTCGAGCCCCGTCACTCGCGCCATCCTCTTCAGGATGGCGGCCCCTTGTTCTACAGTTTCGCTGAATTGCGGCACCATAC
>Ga0247823_10004830_pt1 | contig 10753 bp, 26 predicted proteins | sample 13C_PalmiticAcid_2_FD_192426 | JGI IMG/M metagenome (GOLD analysis project Ga0247823, IMG submission 192426) | Soil microbial communities from agricultural site in Penn Yan, New York, United States - 13C_PalmiticAcid_Day30 | ecosystem: Environmental > Terrestrial > Soil > Agricultural land...
GCAGCAATAAACGAGAAGTTGACTTCATGGTCAACATAAAGTTGTCTAGTCGGCATGAACGAACTCCATGCCGACGCCGACCTCATCGAGCAGCTGGGCGGCCCTGCCGCACTCGCTCGCGCTCTGGGCTACGAAGGGAAGGGCGCCGTACAGCGCGTCCAGAACTGGAAGTACCGGGGCATCCCGGAACTCGTCTGGCGCCGCCGCGAGGATCTGTTCGGACCGTTCCCGGAATCTCGGGTTACTGCGAACGCTGCTTAACACCTGGCTGGGACTCCGAAAGGGGCCCGGCCATTTTTCGGTCTGCGACCGAAAACGACTGACAACAGGGGTTTTCACTCATGGTCAAGCGAGCCTCGCCGACCAATCAGCTCAGCCTCCAACTGGAGCCCGGCCTCGCCCGGAAGTTCCGGTCCCTGCGCCGTGCGACGGCACAGGTCATTTACCAGCACGGGCTCGACCGCTGCGCCATCGCCGCCGATGAGTCCCCTGGCAACTTTTCCAAGTCGCTCGGCGACCGCGAGAAGGGCGACACCACGGCGCGCCGCTTCGACCTGGACGCGCTGGAGGCGGTCATGGACGAGACCGGCGACTACACGCCGATCTACTACCTGATCGACAAGTACCTGCATGACGACCAGGCCAAGAAGGATCAGGCGGTCGCCGCGCTGGGCGCCATGCTGCCCGAACTCCAGAAGCTGCTGAAGCAGGCGGGTGTGGCATGAAGCCCGTCCGTCACGACAGCGCCTACTTCGACCACTGGGAGGCGCTTTTGCGCCAGCCCATGACGCCGGCCGAGACCGCGCGCTTCCGGTCCCAGATCGCCGCCCAGATGGCGGAGGACGAGCGCCGCCGCGCGCCGGTGCCGCAGCTCCCGCTACCGGTGGCCGCATGAGCGCGCACGAGTACACGGCAGCTGAGGCAGTCAGTGCTGCCATGGCGGATATCCGCGCGTGCCAAGGGCTGGTCACCATCGATCCGGACGGCTACGTGGAGATGCGGACAGAGCCAAGCTGCGAGCCTTACGGGTTTGAGGTGACCGGCGTGGGCGACTCGCTGCGCTGGATCGAGCACATCGCCCAGAAGACCTGGTGCACGCCCACGCACATCCAAATGTTCGCCGCGCTGGCGGCGGAGCACTTCGGCGTGAGGTATCGCTGATGCGCGAGTACGGTCAAATCCAGTGCGCGTTCTGGCAGTCGGCCGACGCGACCACGTTCACGGACGCCGGGAAGCTGCTGGCGTGCTACCTGCTGACAGGACCCCACTCGAACGGGATCGGCTGCTATCGCTGCCCTGACGGCTACGTCGTCGAGGACTTGGGATGGTCGTCTGAAAGGGTTTCGGAAGGGTTTGCCGAACTGTTCCGAAACGGTTTCGCATACCGTTTCGCCGGGGTTGTTTTCATCCCCAAATTCCTGGCCTGGAACAAGGTCGCCAATGGCAACGTGGCGACGGCCCGAATGGCAGAGTTTGAGGCCCTGCCAAAGGGCGAGGCAAAGGCGCGTGTCGCAGCGGCAATTCTTCGCCACGTCAAGCACTTAAGTGCAGACCAGCGAACGGTTCTGCAAACCGTTTCAGAAACGGTTTCGGGAACGGTTACTGAAACCGTTACCCAAACAGAAACCAACCCAACCCAACCCAACCAAAACCAATCCTCCCTACGGTCGGATTCGGAATCTGCGCCAGAAGCGGGACCCATCTCCGATGACCTGCTCGGGGGCGGTAACGTTTCACAGCATCCGGGAGACCGCCTGGTCAGCATCGTCCTGGCTGCCTACCACGAGATCCTGCCGAATTGCCAGCGGGCAGTTGTGCAGAACCCGAAGCGGCTCAAGCGCATTCGTGAAGCCGACAAGCTCGCGAAGCAGGTCTGTCGAACGCAGGGATGGCGATACGACGCCGATGCCTTCTGGCGGGCGTACTTCGGGCAATGCCTCGGCGACCCGTGGCTTCGAGGCGAGGTGGCAAATCCCCGAAACGCCAGCTGGCGGCAGAACATCGACGTTCTGCTGGAGGAGGACCGCTTTGCGAAGATCATGGACCAGGCGCTGTCCGGCATGGAGGCAGCGGCATGAACCGCCCGCAGTTCGATCCCGAAGCCGCACTCGTCGGCGCGATCCTGCTTGCGCCCGAGGCGTACTGGCGCGTTGCTGACGTTGTCAGCGAGGATGACTTCGCGCGCCGCGACCTGGGCAAGCTCTGGGCCACCTGCGCCCAGCTGATCAAGCGGGGCGATGCAGCGGATGCCGTCACCATCGGCGAGCGTCTGCCGAACTTGGCTGTGCTGGCGGTGGAGCTGGCGAACAGCACGCCGAGCGCCGCGAATGCCAAGGCTTACGCCGAGTTGGTCGCTAAGCGGGCCACCGAGCGCAAGGTCCGTGCCGCTGGGCAGCGCATCGCATCGCTGACTGGCGAAGACCTGGTGGGCGAGGCGCAGCGGATCATCTCGACCTGCGTGCCGCGTGCCGGTGCCGCAGTCGCGAAGCTGGCGCACTTCACCGACCAGTCGATGGCCGGGATCATCGAGCGCAACAACTCGGTGATGGACATGTCGGGTGTCCCGACCGGGTTCGAGGAGCTGGACAAGCTCACCGGCGGCTGGCAGGCGACTGACCTCATCGTCGTGGCGGCGCGGCCTTCGGTCGGTAAAACGGCGATGGCGCTGCAGACCGCGATGCACGCGGCATCTGGCGGCACGCCGGTGATTTTCGTCACGCTTGAGATGAACGGCAAACAGCTGTCCGACCGCGCGCTGGCGCATGTCGGCGGGATCAATGCCCTGCACATCCGCAACCCGAAGGAAATGGAGGAATGGGAGTGGGGCGCGCTCACGGAAGCGAAGGCTAAGGCCGATGCCTACCCGTTCTACATCGACGAGAACGCCAATGCGACCGTGGAAGCTATCGCGGCGCGCGTGCGGCAGGTGGACGCCGAGCACCGACTCGGCCTCGTCGTCATCGACTACCTGACCTACATTCGACCGCCGAAAGCGGACAAGGTGGCCGACGCTATCCAGGAGATCACCCGCGCGCTGAAGTCGCTGGCGAAGGAACTGAAGCTGCCGGTGATCCTGCTGTCCCAGCTCAACCGCGAAGGCGAAGATGCCCCGGTGCTGAAGAGCCTGCGTGACTCCGGCGCTATCGAGCAGGACGCCGACGTGGTGATGTTTCTGCACCGTCCGGACAAGGCGGACCGCGACACGATCAAGGTCATCATCGGGAAGCAGCGCAACGGACCGCTTGGCGACTTCTACCTGCGCGCGGACATGGCGCGCATGCGGTTCTGCCCAACGGACTACGAGCCGCCGCGCAAGAAGCCGGTTTCGGACTTCGCGACGATGCCGCGTCGTGCGGGCAAAGATGCAGCGGCGGGTGTGCAATGACCACCGCCGCCCAGAAGATCCGTGCCAAGCGCGCGCGCCGGCCGATATACCTGACCTGCCGGAAGCTGGTCGATCCGAGCACCGGCGAGGAGATGGGCTGCTTCGTTCCGTCGCATCCGATAGACCAGCGCCTAGCGAAGGAACGCGGCTACCGCGTCGGCCACGAGTACCGAGCGGAGATCAAGCAGGCGCGGGTGAGCTGGCAGCACAGGCTGATCCACAAGATCGGAACGCTGATGGTGGAGAACGTCGAGGGCTGGGAGCAGTTGAACAGTCACGACGCAGTGAAGCGCCTACAGCTGGAATCTGGCGTCTGCTGCGACGAGGCCGAGATCGACGCGCGACCGGTGATCGCCGCAGTGCTGGCGGTCGTAGATACCGCTGTCGGGCGGCGCACGTTCAAGAAGCTGTCGAGGCTGCTGCCGGTCATCGAGACCGTGCCGGTGAAGTCGGCCGAGAGCCTGGCCTATGACGACATGGAGCAGGACCGCTTCGAGCAGCTGTTCGACGGCATCACCGAGCACATCGGCAAGCACTACTCGCACGTGATGCTGGACGAGGTGTGCGGAGAATTCTGGGAGATGGCCGGGCGCAATCGCAGGGAGGCAGCATGAAGCGTGGCCGTTCCACGGGGAACCCGACGCGCGCCGAGGCCGTCTGGCTGCGAACCGTGAAGCACGCGGGCTGCGTCTGCTGCGCGGCGCACGGCTACTACCGGGAGGAGGGCGGCCCGCTTGCGGAGGCGCACCACCTGCTGCTGGGCGGCATTCGTCGCGGGCACCATCACACCGTCGGACTGTGCCCGTGGCATCACCGCGGCGCGCTGATCGTCACCGGCTGGACGCACGCGAGCCATCGCCGACTGCTGGGCCCGTCGCTTGCCGAGGGCTCGGTTCCATTCCATGAGGCTTTCGGCGACGACGGCGCGCTGATGGCCGCCACGCACGCGCTGATCGCGCGCCAATCATCGAGGGCCGCATGACTGCAATGAAATCGTGTTCCTGCTGCGGGCAGGAGAAGCCGGTCTCCGAATTCCACATCCGCACGGACAGGAAGACGCTCCAGTACCAGTCGATATGCAAGCCGTGCGGCGTTCGAAAGGTTCGGATGCGCCGTCGCCGGATCAATCCCCCGGCGGCTCCTCGCGTCTGGAAATCGGAATCGGTGCGCGAGAACAACGCCTTCAACCTGTGGCACGGACCCGTGTCGCGCGAGCAGCCGCTGAGGTGGTGTGCATGAACACTTTCATGGGAGGCGAGTTCTCCAGCCAGGAGGAACTGCGCAGGACGTTTCCCGCTTTCGGGACGGATGACGCTTGGCGCGCCATCCAGCACGGGGCGAAGACGCCGCACGAAGTCGAGGTCTTCTGCTTCAAGCGCCGACAGAAGGGCGCCGCCGCATCGCGGAAGGCCGCACGGGAGAACAAGTCCATGCAGGCACCAGCTGCTGCGAAGGCGCAGGCGCGGCGCTCGCGAGGCGGTGAAGCGACGGCAAAGCGGAGGAGGGCAGCATGATCCTGGCGATCGACCCGGGCACCACAGAAAGCGGGTGGGTCACGTTCCGCGACGGCGCGGTCGTCGACAGTGGCGTCATGCCGAACCACGACCTGCTTCGTCGTATTCCGCTGCTTGGCAACTGGTCCGACACGCTAGCGATAGAGATGGTGGCCAGCTACGGCATGGCTGTCGGCCGTGAAGTGTTTGAGACCTGCGTCTGGATCGGCCGCTTCCAGCAGGCGTGGCACATCCCAGATTCCGCAAAACTGGTCTACCGCCGCGACGTGAAGCTGCACCTATGTGGCAACGCGAAGGCTAAGGACCCGAACATCCGGCAGGCGCTACTGGACCTGATCGGGCCTGCCGGCACGAAGAAGCAGCCGGGGCCGACCTACGGGGTCAAGTCGCACGCGTGGGCGGCGCTGGCGGTCGCTGTGACTGTCGCCGGCATCACGCCGGAATCGCGGAGGATCGCAGCGTGATACATATCGGCGACTGCCGAGCTCTTCTCCCCGCGTTGGACGCTGACAGTGTGCAGTGCGTCGTAACGTCGCCTCCTTACCTGGGGCTTCGAGACTATGGCGTCGATGGGCAAATTGGGCTGGAAGAGGTGCCCGATTGCCTCGGGTGGGCCACCGGCGCCGAGTGTGGCCACTGCTTCGTGTGTGAGCTCGTCGGTGTGTTTCGGCACGTGCGGCGGGTCCTCAAGCCGGACGGCGTGTGCTGGGTCAATCTCGGTGACAGTTATGCCGGCAGCGGTCGCGGTGGAAGCCCCGGCGGCCCATCCTCAACGCTCGCCGGCGTGCAGCCTGAGCATGCGATGGTCAAGCGCACTCGCGATGACGTGTCGGACAGTAAGCGCAACCATTCTAGACCAGCACGCGGTAGCCGCTTGCCTGCAGGCCTTCACGCAAACCAGGTGGAGGCTGGTGCGTCGGGGCGTGCATGGGTCCCACCACCCAAAGGATGGAAGCAGAAGGACCTCATGGGGATGCCGTGGCGCGTGGCGCTGGCCATGCAGGCGGACGGCTGGTATCTGCGGCAGGACATCATCTGGGCGAAGCCGAACCCGATGCCTGAATCGGTCACCGACCGCTGCACGAAGGCGCATGAGTACCTGTTCATGCTCACCAAGTCGCCCAAGTACTACTTCGATGCGACCGCAGTATCGGAGCCGATGGCGCCGGCATCGATCAATCGATTGGCGCAGAACGTGGAGGCGCAGCGAGGTTCGGATCGCGTTCCCGGCAAGACAAACGGGGCAATGAAGGCGGTATCGCGCCCGGAGAACGCAGAGAGAATCTCAGCATCAAGGGACAAATATCGCGAGGCCGGCCTGCCCGATGGCCCGGGGCTGACGCGCAATCGCCGGAGCGTCTGGACCGTGCCAACGGTGCCATTTAAGGAAGCACATTTCGCGACCTACCCTGAGAGGCTGATTGAGCCGTGCATCTTGGCCAGCACGCGGCCTGGCGATCTGGTTCTTGACCCGTTCCTCGGCGCGGGCACAACGGCAGTGGTCGCGGATCGACTGGGTAGGCGCTGGACAGGTTGCGAGTTGAATTCGGAGTACGCCGCCATCGCCGAGGCGCGCATCCGGGCGGTACAGCCCGGTCTGCCACTGGACAACGCCGCATGACCGACGCCGACCACTACAGCCGCCCCGAGCGCTTCACAGAGCTTCAGCAGGCTCGACGCGTCTCGAAGCGCATGAAAGCGGTGAAGCGCAACGAAGGCCTATGCGCCTTGTGCGTGCACCGGGAGACGACCTTCGGCCTGCACCACTGCACGAACCGCATGGACCGCCGCTTCGGGCAGTGCGAGATGGACGGCCAGAAGCCGAAGTTTGAAGTAGACACGACCGCCGTGGAGGCCCTACGCGATGCAGCCTGACACCATGAACAGCTACGTCCGGCGCAGGCTGGAGCATTGGGGCGACGAGTTCGCCCTCGCGCGCGACTGTGAGTACCTGGGCCACCAGTCGAAGAACCTGCTCTATGTGCTGATGCAGCACCACGGCATGCCGGGCAAGGCGACCGGGTACAAGCCGCTGGAAGTGAACGCCGAGGCGCAGCAGATCGAGGACATCGTGTCAGAGATCGGCAAGCACGCTCCGGGTATAGGCTGGGTCATGCGGGCCTATTACTGCGGGCAGGGCCGACGGAAGTTCGAGCGCTTCGAGACGGCGAACCTGCTGCTGGGCAACGCCGGTCTGGCGCTGGTCAGCAAGCCCAGTTACCTGGACATGGCACGGCGCGGCACGGAGCGAGTCCACGGCATGCTGCTGGGCGTTGCCATGGCCGCATAGGCGGCGCGCTCGGTGCCGCCGTATCATCGGCCCTCACCAATGGCGAGGAGCGGACATGGCAGTTCGAGCGATTTTCATCTTCGAGGATGGCGAGACCGTGCTGGAGCCTTGGCACGGGTCGGCGCCGATGATCCTGTATCCGGACCCGCCGAGGCAGGTCCCCATGCAGCGGCTGCGGGCGCGGACGCACCTGCCCAGCGACATGACCTACGAGGTGTACGCCGAGCCGCACATCGCGGACGGTGACGCGATGCGCAGGGTGTCAGAGTGGAACCAGCGCTTTCCGCACCAGGCAGTGCCACCGGCGGGAATCGTCTTCTGACATCCGCTTGACGGGATAAACCCGGAGGGGTAGAAAGCGCGCAAGATGACATACGAGCCCCTGGCGAAAGCCGGGGGTTTTCCGTTTTCGAGGCCCGCCAATGCTCCCCACCGCCAAACAACTCGTGGCGGCAGGGGTCTGCACGCCGCCCGCGGCGGCCAGGTTTGAGGGCCCTCTGCAGGAAACCTGCCGGGTCTACGAGATCGACACGGGCAAGCGGATCGCGGCCTTTGTGGCTCAGACAGGGCACGAGTCCATCGGTTTCAGTCGGCTTGTCGAGGGCCTGAGCTACAGCCACGAGCGACTGCGCGAAGTTGTGCTGGAGGCAAAGCCTGGCAGCCGCTGGCGCTCCCTGCTGCCGCGCATCGCCCAGCTGGCACGTAATCCCGAGGCGCTTGGCAATGCGGCGTACGGCGGGCGCATGGGGAATGGCCCGGAGGCCACTGGTGACGGGTACCGGTACCGGGGCCGCGGCATCATCCAGAACACGGGCAAGGCCAACTACGAGGCCATCACCGAGCTGCTGGCCAAGAAGCTGGGCGGCGTGCCCGACCTCGTGCTTCACCCGGAGCAACTGGAGTCGCCCCGATGGGCTTGCCTTGCGGCCGGCGCATTCTGGGACGACCACGAACTGAATGATCTCGCCGACAGGGGGCAGATCACGGCCATTTCCAAGATCGTCAATGGTGGCGAGCACGGGCTGGCGGATCGGAAGGAGCGCTATTCCCGCGCGATGCGGGTATTCGGCGAATGAGCGTGGAAGCCCAGCCCGGCAAAGACGGCCGTATGCACTTCAGCCTCGGCCCGGTCGAGCGCTGGATCGCGGTGGTCATTGGTGGCGCGATCGTCGCCGTCGGCTACTGGCTGGTGTCGTCCATGCAGACGGTCCTCACCCAGCAGGCGGTCGCCAACCAGCAGTTGCAGACCATCGGAGCCCAGCTGACGGACGTCCCGCAGCTGCGCCGTGATGTTGTGGAGCTTCGCGTGCAGGTCAAAGCGCACGACGAGGCAATCAAGGAACTTCGCCAAACACGAGGCCTGAAATGAATTTCATCTACGCCCTGATCGCGCTGGTCGTCCTGGTCGGCATCCTGCTGGCAATCGCCATCCGCGCCGCCGGCGGCAACCTGGCGCTGGTCGACCACTGGAAGGCCGCGTTCAAGCACTACAGCACCTACGGCTTCGGCCTGATCGCCTTCCTGCCGGAGATCTTCAACGAGATCATCCGCGGCGGCTACCTCGAAGGCACCGAGGTCAGCGACAGCTTCAGCTGGATCAACAAGGGCATGGTGCTGTTCACCTTCCTCGTGTTGAAGATCAAGCAGGCTCCCAAACCGACCCTGCCGAGCTTCGGAGACGGCGGAGCCGCCTGATGTTCTGGGTAGGCGTCGCCATCGGTGTGGTGGTCGGCATCGTGCTGACCGTCGGCCTCTGCGCGCTCGCGTTCTCGCGGCGGAACTGGTCATGACCCCGCTGGCATACCTCAAGCTGATCCTCGGCGCCGGCGTGGCCTTCCTGCTGTTCTTCGGTGGCATGTCCTGCGGGAGGGCGTCCAGCGTGCAACTGGTCGCCGCCAAGGATCGAGCGCTGGAAGCCGCCGGGCGATCGCTGAAGGCATCCGCAGACGTGCTGGACCTGGTGAACCAGCGGGCAGCCGAGTCGAAGGTCGAGGCGCAGGCACAGGCCGTGCGTGCGCAGCAGGCCGTGCAGGCCGCGGCCGTGGACAAGGCGGACTACCAGGCCCGCATCGGCAACATCACCGAGGCGTTGGAGAAGGCCAAGCGCCAGCCCACTTGCCGCGCCCAACTGGAGCAGCCCCTGTGCGTCGACTTGCACTGACCCTGTGTGTGCTGGTGCTGGGCGCCTGCAACACCACGCCCGACCTGCCGCAGCCGCCGAAGGTGGTGGAGGTGGTGGTCGAGAAGATCGTCGATGTGCCGCCCGAGCTGACCGCGGACTGCGGCAACACGACCAAGCAGGACAACAGCATCTCCGAGGCCGGCCGTCTGGCCAACACCAGGGACGAGTTCCTGAAGGAATGCACGTCCCGCATGCGCCGGATCAGGGGCCTGAAGCCGTGAAGCGATCCCCCGCCAAGGAAGTGGAAGTCGACCTCGGCGAGGCCGGCATCCTCGTCCTGCAGTACCCCAAGGTCCTGACCCCGCAGCAGCGCGCCCACACCAAGGCGGTGATGGACCAGATCGCAGCCACCCCGGGCCGGCAGACCATCGTGCTGGAGGCCGGCGTGAAGTACAGCGTCATCCAGCGTGGCCGGCAGGTGGTGAACAAGGTCACCGTCGAGGCAAGCGGTCCCATCGACCGCGACCACATCGCCACCTTGGTCGGCGCAGTCGGAGGTCCGATCCTATGAAGCGCAGCCAGCCGAAGTTCGAGGTCTACCCGGCGCGGGACGGCTGGCGCTGGCGCCTGAGGGCTGCGAACGGCCGCATCGTGGCCACCGGTGAGGCGCACACCTGCAAGGCCGATGCCGTGCGCGCGGCCGCCGCACTGTCTGGGCTGGCTGAGGTGGCAAGCAAGCAATCCCCCGAGGTGATCGCATGACGCTGGCCCGCAGGCTGAACGCTATGGAGACCGAGATCCGCGCCCTGCGCGGGACGGTCGAGGAGCTGTCCCAGTGGAAGGCCAGCGTCGAGGATGCGCTGGCAGCCGAGGAAGCGGACGAGCCGGACACCCAGACCACCACGCTGGACGGCGAGCGCATCGAAGCCGGCGAGCGGGACCAGTCGCAGAGCCTTGGCTGATGGCACGCCTTCAGTCCCTCCGCCCGCAGGTGGCCAGCCTCCCCAGCAGGCTGAAGTCCACCTTCACCTTGGGCAGGGAACAGGAAGCCTACGGCCAAGGCCGAGGCGGCCGCCCCTGGCGCCGTAAGCGCGATGCCGTGCTGAAGCGTGACGGTTACGTGTGCCAGCCCTGCAAGCGCAACAACCACACCACGATGGCCACTGAGGTGGACCACGTGATCCCGCAGGCCGAGGGCGGCAGCGACGACGAGACGAACCTGCAAGCCATATGCGACCCGTGCCACAAGGCCAAGACGGCCGACGAGGCGAAACGCGGTGCGAATCGTTCTCGGTCAGGTGGAACGTCTCAGCGTGGAACGCGAAGCTGAACACCGTTCGTGGAACCTTAACAATCGGCACGAAGCTGAACGTGGAACCTGAACGAACAAACCTGAACGTGAAACCTGAACGGCGTTAAGGTTCCACGGCACGGAGCTGAAC
>Ga0247823_10004831_pt1 | contig 10753 bp, 11 predicted proteins | sample 13C_PalmiticAcid_2_FD_192426 | JGI IMG/M metagenome (GOLD analysis project Ga0247823, IMG submission 192426) | Soil microbial communities from agricultural site in Penn Yan, New York, United States - 13C_PalmiticAcid_Day30 | ecosystem: Environmental > Terrestrial > Soil > Agricultural land...
GGAAGACGCTGATCGTCTGGAACTGGCACGTCAGGCTACTGCTGATCTGCAAAATGGCCGTCCGGGGTACCGCGCGCTGTGGCAGCATTTCATGAAGCTTTCGATCGCCGATCTCAAGAAGAATACCGATGCCTTAGGCGTTCATTTTGAAATCTGGAAAGGTGAGGCCGATGTAAACGACCTTATCCCGGCTTTCGCAGAAGAGCTGAAGGCGAAAGGATTGCTGGTTGAAAGCGATGGTGCACAGGTCATCGAGGTCGTTGAAGAAGGCGATAAGAAAGAAGTGCCGCCCTTGATGTTCTTTAAATCAAACGGTGCACAGACATATGGCACGACCGACCTTGCGACGCTTTATGAGCGTGTGAAGCTGTATCCTGATCTGGTAAAAGTTATTTATGTGACGGATAAGCGCCAGAACCTTCATTTTGAACAAGTATTCCGTGCGGCGAAGAAGGCTCATCTGGTTGATAAGATCGAACTGGTTCATATCGGCTTTGGTACGCTCAATGGTGCCGATGGCAAGCCGTTCAAAACCCGTGATGGCGGTGTTATGCGCTTTGATATGCTGCTGGATCTGGCCAAAGACAAGGCCGCCGAGCGTATGAAGGAAGCCAATCTGGCGCAAGATCTCTCTGCCCAAGAATGGAATGATACGGCGCGCATGATTGGCGTCGCTGCGATCAAGTTTGCCGACCTTTTGAATCAGGCGCATGTCGATTACATTTTTGATATTGATCAGATGACCAGTTTTGAGGGCAAAACAGGCCCTTATATCCTGTATCAGGCGGTGCGGATTAAATCATTGCTGCGTAAGGCGGGCGAGATTAACCAGACCTTGCCGTTCCAGTTACAAGATGGTGATCGTGGCTTGGCTTTGCTGATGACGCAGTTGCCGGAAGTGTTCGGCAATGCGCTAAAAAATTATACGCCGCACGTTCTGTGTGAATATGCACACCGTCTGGCACAGGAATTCAGCAGTTTCTACGGCAACTGCCATATTCTTTCGGAAGCTGATGAGGGATTGAAGCAGAGCCGCTTGCAACTTTGCCGTATGGCCTTGGCGCAGCTGACATTGCTGACCAGCCTGATGGGTATTGATATCCCCGAGCGCATGTAGCGCTCTGAGGTTTTCTAGCGCGTCAATAACACCTGATAGTAATAGGCTTGTTTAGGCTGCGTGCAGGGCAGTGCACCTGCGCAGAAGCATCCGGCAGGTGATAGATTGCTATTCGCACCTGTGGAAATGGTAACGGGGCCGCCGCTGGCGCCATAATTACCTATAAAGCGTGTTGATGTATTGGCGGTGCCGACATTCGACCAGATGGGCAGTTTGCTGGTGATGCCGTTAATGGCTTCGCATACATTCGCATTTACTGGCAGCAGTATAACCAGATCACGCTCATCGGTGCCGATATCGGTCATGCCATCGGTTGATGCAACACGATTGGCACTAATGAAATAGTCGGCGCTGGTAAAGTTTACGCCACTTGGCGGTGTCTTCCATTTTATAGCACCACCCTCGGGGTTGAACACCAAGCATCTGTTGTCGGCGCAAGCGGGGTTGACGTAGTTTGTGTCGGCGTCATTGGCAAAACTTAAATCTGATTCTGAAATGCTGCGGCCGATAATACGTTCGACACCGCGTTGTACTTGCTGGCCATAGGTGACGATATCACTGGCGGCGAGTTCCGCTTCTCGTCCGGCCATACCTTCAGTGCCTTGCTGTACCCCGCGTGAGAATGTGAACATCAGGGCTGCAAACAAAACAATGCCGACCAGAATGATCAGAAAGACGTTACCGGACTGGCTTTGTGCTTCCTGATTATTTGTCATTGCCATCATCATTGCCGCTGATCTTGCTTTGCAGGTCCTTGGCGGCCTTATCCAGAAGCTTGCGTGTTTCCTCATCGACTTCAGGCAGTTTTTCGACGGGTGGTGGAGCATCGGCCGGTGGCTGTTCCGGCGTGGCAGGGGCTGCCGGTTCTTGCGGTGCGTTGATCAGTGCTTCCCAGTTGACCGGTTTTGCCGGTTTGGGTTCGGCATATGATGTCGGTTCCGGTGCGACCGCTGGTGGCGGTTCTTCGCCTGTTGGCTTCTTGAAGAATGCCATCGGGTTGCCTGACGCTGCGGGCTGTGCCGCAGGGGCTTCTGGTTGCGCAGGCGGCATCGGTGGTGTCGCTGTCAATGGCGGCGTTCCCGCTGGCGGTGTGGCTGGCGCTTGCGGACGTGCTGCAATAATTGACGCAATTGGTGATGGTTGTTGTGTCGCTGGTGCGGCTGGCGCGGGTGGTGTTGCGCTCAGTGCCGGGCCGCCACTTGTGGCGGTTCCGGATGCGGCACCGGCTGGTGGTGCTTCCAGATCGCCCGGGTTGTGCAGGATATGCACGCTGGCGACAGCGGCCATGCCACCTTGTGCGGGGGTAATGTCGCCTGCCTTTTCTGCATATTGCAGAGCTTTGGCAATCGCGGCGATTTCATCCGGTACTTCAATCTTGGCGGCGGCGTTTTTTGCAGTCCATGTTTTATGTACTAGCAAGTCGCGCACTTTGGTAATTACGGGGGCATGACGCAGTAATTGCTCATCCGGTGGCGGCAGTGCGACGAAGCGTTGCACGCGCATCGCCTTGGCGAAACCAGGCGCACAATAGAAGATCTGGGTGTCGATAACCATATCACTGAACGCGATACAGGCCTGACCGGCCTTGAAACCACGCAGGGCATCATAGCTGGCGCGCGAACGGATCTGCAGACCTGCTTGTTTGGTATCGTAATAAGAACCTGTGGAGGCTGATCCGCCTGATAACTGGAAGCCTGATGCTTCCATGACGAGGGTCGAACCGACTGTCTTTTCGAAGAATTCTTTTGTCTGTGTGGGATCTTCCAGTTTGCCGAAGATTTTAATGTTACAGTTCGCGGTAATAGAACGCGCTTCTTCTTTCACGCGCTTTTCCATCGCGGGCAAATCCTGCGCGGAGTAAATGAGGCAGAAGCCCAGAGAACGCGCCTGCGCGGCCATAACCGCCATACCTTGCGCGGTATAGTAACCGACCTCGTCGAAGACGGTCATGAATGGTGTAGCTGATGTCGTGACCTTATTTTCAATCACGGTTGCAGATTCACCTTCCACGGTGGAACCCAACGTTGAACCCATCATCCCCTTGATCGTTGCGGCAACGATCTTACCGAGGTTGGCGGTTTCGTCCGATGATTTTTCAAGGGCCGGGATCAGAACGATCAGGATACGACGGTTCAGAACCACGTCGAGCATGTCAACGTCGGCCGCTTGCGTGTCAAAGATGTAACCATAGTCATCACCGAGCGATTGCAGCGAACGGGTGAACTGCATCGCAAGATAGCCGTGCTGCTGGCGTGGTGTGGTTGTATCGGCACCCGGGTTATCAGGGCCTACGGGTTTTTCCTTACCGTCATCATCGAAGGCCGCGTCAATGTAGCCGGGCAGTGTGTCGAGGTAACCTTTCACACCGGCTTTCAGGTGATCAGGCACAGCCGGGTCACGTGAGAGGCGAATAACCGCATCAAGATTCAGCGCGGTACGAATGGTACTGACCGACATCGGCAGTTCCTGATTGTCACGCTTCCAGGTCATCACAGGCATTAAAGAGGCAACGAGCGCCACCGCACGCTCTTTCCACATCGCGTTATCGCCTTCGGCGTTCGGCATCAGGGATACAAGCATGTTGGTGAGGTATGACGCAGAACCAGAACTGAACGGGTTCATGGTGTTTGATGGGGCTTTCGTGTCTGAGTTACCGGTCATGTAGTTCAAGACCAGCAAGTCATCATCACGGCCAAAGCGGCGTACGAGAGAGGAAAGTGAAGACCACAAGTCAGTATCGGCTTTACCGTCGATGTACACAAAGCCCGATGCCCATGTCAGGGCATTGGTGACCATTGATTTCAGGCCTTCGGTCTTACCGGCACCGGTGGTGCCGAGGTAAAGAATGTGCGTACGGGCATCAGAGTTGGTGAACCATACTTCTTCATTCGTCTTGTCTACGTTACCGAGATAAAGAATGCCTTCGGCTTTGCCGCTGCTACCGGGGCCAGAGTTACGTTTATCTTTGTATTTGGCACCCATGGGCATTTTGAAAGCCAATGAGCGATCGCGGGTCAGTAACCACCAGAGCAATATAAGGTAGCCGATCATGACAATGTCGGCGGTCAGCAACGCTAAATCCCAGAACCATAGTGCGGAGCAGCCCATGAAGCAGACAGCAAAAGTGCTGTCCGGCTTTTTCAGCCATTCACCAAAGCGCACATAAAGAGGCCGCGTATCACGCAGGAGCTCGGTATGCTTCTTCTCATACTTCCGGGTATCTAGTGCCATCTGTCAGAGATGTCCCTTGCTAATTACTTTATGGTCTAACGGTTATTCAAGAAGTCGTCGGCGGATTCAGGTACGCCCGTATTTGTCGGTGCACTGCCATGTGCTGATACGGCTGCGTGCTCACCGCCAGCGGGGGCGATATCGTGCGGTGCCTTGCTCATATTGACGAAAATCGCAATCAGGCCCAGCAGTAATATGGTGCCGATGATGCCGGTGGCAAACTGTCCTTTGGTGCTGCCGGTCTTCACGTTCTCTGCGCGGGGTGCCTGCATACTGGTGACGCCTGTTTCGTTGGCGGCTGTATAAGACGGGCGCATCTGGCCGTGGGCATGTTCCATAGCGCGGCTGACCGCCATCAGGGCCTGTACGGCTTTGCCGCGTGTATCGAACGGGGCGATATCATTCACATCACCCTTGGGTGTTTTCAGTGTCAGGACGTAAGCATTTTCCTGCTGGCGCACTTCAAGGGCTGAGGCACGTACATGGCCCAGTTCCATACGCCACACAACCGGTGTGATCGCCTGCGGTAATGAAATGATCAGCGTGCCGTCAACGACACGCGCGCTTGATGTGTAATTACCGGTCAGTGTTTCGATCCATTTCATATTGTGCCTCTTTTTCGTCCTGAAAGTTGTCAGCGGTGAATGGTTAAGCGCGTGCCGGCTTTTTTACGCCGCCGGAAACTGGTTTCTTGATGCCGCCTGCGGGTTTTTTCACGCCACGGCTCTTTGTGCTGTTTTTGTAATCAAGTTGTGGAATCGGGCGCGCACGGCTTGATTTCATGTAATCCATGATGCTCTGCACGGCTTCGGTTACTTTTGGTTTGGGGATTGGACGCTGTGTCATTTTTTCAGCTTTGAAATGGCACATAGCCCCTAGTGCTTCCATATGGAATGCCTGACGACCCAGATTATTCAGCGGATACCAGAGGGTGCGGTTGTGACCACGCAGCCATACGAACTGTGCGGGGGCCAGAACGCCACCTTCCTGACGTGACACCTGTAACGCACGCAGCATCGCGGTTGTTTCAAACGCATGCATGTTACATTGTGCCAGCGTTTTCTTGGCGGCATCACTTTTCAGTGCCTTGCGGGCATCCCCCAGTAATTTCTTATCGACACTCAGGTTCATACCCTTTTGGCCTTGCCAGCAAATCGCCAGACGTCCCAACAGATCATCACTCTCCTTGCGCTTACGCGCGGCCTTCATGCAGAACGCCGCCAGCAGGATTTGTTTGTAAGGGGAGAGTTTCATCCAGCCTTGCCAACGCGGGCCCAGTTGTTTGGCAAACGCGATATAGGCTGCATGCTCATCCATCTTGCCATCAGGGATGGGAATTTGGTTGAACGCCAGCCATTCTTCAGGACCCAAAGCTTCGGAATATAGCGGCAACTCTGATGGCACGGGTGCACCGGGCGGGCGCACGGGCATGGTTGTCGGATTAAAGCGCACAAATGGTGTAATGTATGGGAATACTTTTGCTTGTACGCCGATAAGGCCATCAAGGTTCAGCTTGCGGCGGAACTGTGTACCCGGGCCTTTGCGCAGACCCCAGAAACCGATCAGGAAAATCGCGACCATGAATATAAGCTGCAGCGGTTTCATCGCCAGCGTGCCAATCATACCCATGACTTCGTCGGTCAGTTTATATTTATCCATCGCGGCGATCTGGTCGATGGCTTGATCATAATTGATTTCGATGGTGGTCAGTTTGCCGTTCATCATGGTGCTGACAGGCACGGTGTAGTCGTCATCGACAAAGAACGAGATCAGATACATCTGGCTCCAGCGGATCCATCGGACGAAATTCTTGACGTCGTATTCCTTGAAATACCAGAACAGGGCAAACAGCGCCAAAGCGACCAGGCCCAGAATGAACCAGCCGATGGCATTTTCGTGAAGCGTATTGGCGGCCTTTTGATCAGACACTTGAACTCTAACCCCGGTTTAAAAGCGAATCCGGATGGAACCATCCGGTGTGATCGTAAAGGGATGAGATTTCATGGAAAAATGCCTTAAGCGGCATTTGCAAGACATCACACCCCGAACCTTTCCACCCAAATCAGGAAAGGCATCCCAATTTATCAGAAAAAACCCTTCTAAACCAATAACAACGGGGAAAAAAACGAAGGCAAAGTGACAAAATTTAATGTTATGAAAAATCATGAGGAAAATAAGCGCTCTTCGGCCTTTTTTAGCCTGAAAACTCGTGTTTTTAAGAGTTGATAACCGCCGCGGCAATCGGTATAAGAAGGGCCTCTTTGGTGCGCCGGCATAGCACAGCGGTAGTGCAGCGGTTTTGTAAACCGAAGGTCGGGAGTTCAAATCTCTCTGCCGGCACCATTTTCAAGCTCCCTCACGGGGGCTTTTTTATTGCCTTAGGATTCCGCCCGAGACTCTATCGGTTCTGACATTCTGTTGTTATGATTTACTCATCGCTTTCCGGTTCAGGAAAATCTCATGCTGCAGAGTAATAAAAAAACTTACACATTGGCTGTCTTGCTGGCGGCATTGGCGGGTTATGTCGATGCGCTGGGTTTCATCAGTATAGGCGGGTTCTTCGTTTCGTTTATGAGTGGTAACTCAACCCGTCTGGGTATCGCGCTGTCTTCGGGTGATTTCTCCGTTATTATTATTCCGTTATGCCTGATTTTTCTTTTTGTCGTGGGTGTTGTTGCGGGTTCTTTAATGGGTCATTTCTCCCATGGGCGTCGCTTTGTATCCATTATGTCGTTTGTGACGTTGATGCTGGGCGTGGCCGCTTTGTTGCATGAATCCGCAGGCCACTTGCAGGCGATGGCGGCGACTGTGATTGCCATGGGGGCGATCAATACATTGTTTGAACGCAATGGCGAGGTCAGCATCGCTGTGACTTACATGACCGGCACGCTGGTGCGCATGGGGCAATGGATTGCCAATATGCTGCTGGGCGGTTCACCCTATGTTTGGCTGCGTTATTTTGTGATCTGGGCCGCGTTAGTCGCGGGGGCGTGTTTAGGTGCGTTTATCTATACGCAAATGGCACTTGATGGCATCTGGATTGCCGTGATTGCATCGTGTGTTCTTACGCTGCTGGCGTCGCGTCTGGAAAAGGGCGCTGACGCTACATCTTAAGATTTTGGTTTCTTGTAACAGAAGCAATCAACGCTGTGATCATTCACCATGCCGATGCCCTGCATATAAGCATAGATAATCGTGGTGCCGACAAAGGTCATGCCGCGCTTCTTTAGGTCTTTCGAGAGTGCATCTGATTCAGCTGTGCTGACAGGCACATCACCGCGCTTCTTTGGCGAATTGATTTTCGGCTTGCCGCCGACAAAGGGCCACAGATAGGCGTCGAATGATCCGAATTCTTTTTGAATATCTAGAAACGCTATGGCGTTTTTGCGGGTGCCGAATACTTTCAGGCGATTGCGGATGATGCCGGGGTTCTCGAGTTGCTTTTCCAGTTCCGCATCCGTCATGCGTGCAACTTTTTTCGCATCAAAATTTTTGAAGGCTTTGCGGTAATTCTCACGCTTGTTCAGCACGGTTTCCCAGCTTAAGCCCGCTTGCGCGCCTTCAAGGATCAGCATTTCAAACAGCAAACGATCATCATGAACGGGTACGCCCCATTCCGTGTCGTGGTAATGCTCGTAATCCGGTTTCAGGCCTGTGGCCCATGCGCAACGTGTTTTGGTTTTAGTCATGATAACCCCGTATTTATAAGGGTTATCATAAGGCCTTAGTACCCGACTGTGAAACGCTTTTGCACGTGCTGCGGATTTTCTAATTCGTCGATCAGGGCAATGGCGTAATCCTCTTCCGAGATATGGCTTTTACCATCATGATCAACCAGCAACTGATCTGTTCCCAAACGGAATGTGCCTGTGCGCTCACCGGCGGCAATCAAGGCCGAAGGGGAAAGGAACGTCCAGTTCAATTCTTTTTCGGCTTTTAGTTTTTCAAGATAGTCGGCACCCTTACGGGCTTCGGGTTTCCATTCTTCGGGGAATGCGGCGCTATCAACAATGCGACTGCCATCAGGGGCGAGCAAGCTGCCAGCACCCCCGACAGAGATATAACGTTTTACGGCTGAGGCGCGAATGGCCGCCAGCAACATATCAGGATCAAAATCAGAGAAGTGCAGACTGCTGATCACGGCATCGTGATTACGGAGCAGGGCCGTTAGCCCCGGGCCATCGCGCACATCGCCATGGCGCGCATGCAGATTGGCGCGTGTCGGAATTTTTTCAGGGTGACGGACAATCGCTGTGACTTCGTGGCCGCGGCTTAAGGCTTCGTCCCTGATCTTACTGCCGATATTACCCGATGCGCCGATCAATGCGATTTTCATCATAACCTCCTGATTTCAATAAGATGGTGACGGACGGACCTTTTGTGAAGGTCCGTCCGGCTGAGGAATTTTCTAAGCGTTGGCGCCGCCGTCCACGGGAATGGTGGCCCCGGTGACGTAGCTGGCATCCGGTGCCGCAAGGAATGATGCCACAGCGGCCACTTCCTCTGGTTTACCCAGACGCTTCATCGCTGTTACGGCGGCGGCATCGGGGTTGCCCATGTCCGTATCAATCGGGCCGGGCAGGATGGAATTCACCGTAATGCCGCGCGGTGCGAGATCATGTGCCCATGAGCGTGTCAGGCCGTTAACAGCGAATTTGCTCATGTTATAGATGCTGGCACCGGCGAAGATACCCCGTTCACCTAGAACGCTTGAAAGGTTGATGATACGGCCATTATCAGGCAGCACTTTCACTACGGCCTGTGTCAGTGTAAAGACCGAGCGCACGTTGATATTCAGCGTGCGTTCCAGTGCCTCGAGTGATGCATCCTGCACAAGGCCTGCGCCTTCGAAAATACCGGCATTGTTCACCAGAATGTCGATACGGCCATATTGTTTCACGACGGCGTCGGCAACAGATTGCATGGTTTCCGGTTTGTTGGCATCGCCATGCAGGACAAATGCTTTGCCGCCTGCCTTGATAATGTCATTGGCAACCGCATCGGCTTTATCTTTCGATCCACCGTATGTCAGGGCCACGGACGCGCCATCTGCTGCCAGACGTTTGGCAATCGCGGCGCCAATGCCGCGTGAGCCGCCTGTAACCAGTGCTACTTTACCTTCTAATTTTTTAGTCATGATATTCTAGTCCTTCTTTAATGTTGGTGTGTTGAGTGATTAGTTAAAAGCTTTACGCAGGGCGGCATTGGCTTGCGCTACGGCGGCCTCGACAGCAGGTGTTCCTGCCAGGGCATTCAGCATGACGAAATCATGGATGGTGCCGTTATAGCGTGTCACCGTTGTGCGGACGCCCGCATTGCTGAGTTTCTCACCGAATGCTTCACCTTCATCACGCAGCAGGTCATTTCCGGCTGTGATAATCAGGGTTTCCGGCAGATTAGTGAGTTCCTCAGTCGTTGCACGCAGTGGGAATAACGTAATGTCATTCAGGTCTGTGTCCTTATCGAACAACGCGTCAGCAAACCAGTTCATCGCAGACTTGGTCAGCCATGGGCCGTTACCAAAGTCAGTATAAGAACTGTTGTCTGATACGTTATCTGTGACCGGGTAGAACAGAATTTGAGTGCTGATTTTCGGTCCTTTGCGGGCTTTGCTCATCAGTGTCAGGGCAATCGCCATCGTACCACCGGCACTATCACCGGCCACAGCCAGACGGCTGGCATCAACATTCAATGCTGACGCATTGGCCACCACATGTTCCAGTGCGGCGTAGGCTTGTTCCTGCGGTACAGGGAATTTCACATCTGGTGTGCGGTCATAATCAACGAACACAACAGCGGCATGAGAACCGACAGCGATCTCGCGGATCAGGCGGTCATGGGTGTTCTTGCTACCCAGCATCCAGCCACCGCCATGTGTGTAAAGAATGACAGGGAGTTTTTCATTTTTGGTATCCAGCGGACGAACGATGCGGATGGATACTTTACCTGTGGGGCCAATCGCCCATGTTGTATCGACACTATCAACGTCCAGTTTTTTGACATCGATATTTTGTACGCTTTCCAGCACTTCGCGGGCCTGTGACGGTGTCAGTGTGTAAAGGGGCGGGCCGCCGGCCGCAGCAACAGCATCAAGGAAGCCTTTGGTTTGGCCTTCCAGAAAAATGGGTTTGCTTACAGGGCTGATAGTTTTTTTAGCGACGTTGGTCATGATGTCTCTCTCTTTCTTTCTATAATTTAAAAATCAAAGCGCAATACGGCGGGGGGTTACAACGTGGGGCTTCACGGAATAACCGTCGTGGGCTTCACACATGGCTGCTGTCATATCTTGGTAAGAAGAGGTCATTTCCGTTTCCTTTCGTTATTGTGTACCGTTAAGTACAATAATAGGAGCGAAAGCGGGTCTGGTCAATACAAATTTGTACCAATCGGTAATTTATTTTACAT
>Ga0247823_10004834_pt1 | contig 10750 bp, 10 predicted proteins | sample 13C_PalmiticAcid_2_FD_192426 | JGI IMG/M metagenome (GOLD analysis project Ga0247823, IMG submission 192426) | Soil microbial communities from agricultural site in Penn Yan, New York, United States - 13C_PalmiticAcid_Day30 | ecosystem: Environmental > Terrestrial > Soil > Agricultural land...
ATATATGACCATTGCAAAGCGTCGCGGCTGGAGGAAGGGAAAAGATCGGTGGTGATAAACGCGCAGATATCGAGTTCCTCCAGGCGACTTCCCAGGTCCCGCAGCCCAAGAGACACAGGATCCTTGTCTCCAAACTCGTTAGTCGACGACGACGACGACAACGAGGCGCCAACAAGGTCAGGCATCTGCTCCGCTTGGTCCATCTCGTCCCCCCAGGCCTTGGGCCTCCAGAACCAGAGACGGGCCTTGGTGAGGGAGGACGGCAACAGAGGTAGAGCGCGGCGCACACCGCGCGCAAAGTCGGCGCGGTCATCGCGCCAAGGACCTGCCCAGACGCCGCAAATGATACGCAACGCCTTGGATGTGAAGGGAACGGGGAGGCGCTCCCAGAGCCAGCCGCAGTCCAGCCGGCGCAGCTGGGGGAGACGGGTAGCGAGCTCGAGGGGCGTGCGCATAGAGACCGGCCGCATATAAATCGGGTTCCCGACGTACGTCTCAGCAGGGAAGATGCGCAGTTGGGTGACGCGGTGGAGGAGGGGTAGGCTATCTGGGTTCTGGATGGTGAGGCGGCGAGTGTGGAAGGCGCGGTGCAAACAGTCGAAATCGGGCTCGAATAACTGGTTGGCCACGCGGATGACGGGTTGGAGACCCTCACCTAGACCGGCGCGGATGAAGGGGAGCTCGTCTGGCGACTGTTTGGCTGCCATGTCCTCGAGATCGTGTAGTGCGTTGAAAAAGGCGTGTACTTGGGCTGAAAAGTGGGCGTTGACGGCCTCGAAGTCGGCGGCCGGCTCCCTGCATGGGAGGGGCGTGCCAGGCCGGTGGTTAAGGAGCAGAGGCATTTCCACATCGAGTACGCACACGCCAAAGCCAGCGCGGGCATGGACCATCTCGGGGGGTTGGCGCGCATTGTAGGCGCGGATGGTGTCCAGGAGGGAATTGAGAACGGCGTCCTTGGAGGGCGGTGTGACTACCTGGAGGTGTTGGGACGCCATTGTGAGAAATGTAGTTGGTAGCTATTGTAGAGAGTTAGGGCTAATGGGAGCGTCGAAAAAATCCCGAGATATTATTTTATGTAGGCTTCTCGGGATAGAGAACGGCGCGTAGGTTGTTAGTTGTGAACGGTGGGTGGGCTTATTAGAGTGTGTGGGTTGTCGGTCCTGCGGAAGGTGGGTGGTCGAAGGATGGAGAGATGTAGGGCTGGGTATTTAAAATATTAGGCTTTAAAAACTACTTTCCTTCCCCTTCTTCGAAAATTACTTCTGCTTAGCGAGGCTCGCCGAGCGAAGTCCCCTCAATTATAGGAAAGGGAGAAGAATCCGCCTGCCTAGGAGAGGTACTTGTAGAAAGCCAATGAAGAGAAGATGTAAACCCAGCGCATCCCTGTCGTACAAAGCTGTGATTTAGGCGGCGATGGAAAAGAAATTGCTGTAGCAGCTGCACAGTTGGAGTTGTGTTGCTTAAGCAGCCCTGCATCTGGTCAATCCCCATCCAGGGCAAACTCATTGTATGCACTTACCTACGCCTTTCTACCCCGTTTCTTCGGGGTCGGGGCAGCTTTCTTCGCCGCAGCCTTACGGCCTCTCTTGGCCTTAGGAGTCGGCTCCTCCTCCTCCTCCTGCTCCTCTTCCTCCTCTTCCTCCTCCTCCTCTCCAGACTCAGTTCCATAAGCACCGCCCTCTGAAACCTCAGACTCAACATCCGACGGCTCCGACTCGGGCTCCGGCGAAGGTTCCTTCTTCACCTTTCTCGCCCGCGCAGCCCGCTTCTTAACCGGCTCAGGGGCCGGCTCGGGCTCTTCCTCGCTCTCCTCCTTGACAGCGGCCTTGGCCTTGGTGCGCCTCGCCGCCCTCTTGGGTTTCTCCGGCTCCGGCTCCGGCTCCGGCTCGGCTTTGACCTCAGACTCGGGCTCGACCTTTTCCTCGCCCTCCTCCTCGACCGCAGCCGCTGCCTTTGCGCCGCGCTTGCCCTTGGCCGGGGTCTTGGGCGCGGCCTTCTTCACGGGAGTACGCTTGGCTTTTTTTGCGGGAGGCTCATCGTCTTCCTCGTCGTCGGCCTCGGCCTGCTTGGCGCGGCCGCGCTTGGCGGTGGTTTTCTTAGGCTTCTCCGGCTCTGCCTCGCCTTCGGCGTTCTCGGCGTCATCTTCGGGCTCAGCGGCCTTCTTTTTACGCTTGTGAATGCCCTTCTGTCCGGGTTTGTTCATCTCAGGGTCCTAGACCACCCAACGTTAATCATGCATCCCAGTGCGTAAACGGGAAACAGTAGAGTACTCACGCCCTTGAAGTCCTCCGGGTCAATATGCCCCTGCGTAATGACGCGCTTAATTTTCTCTTGCACCTCAGGATGATCCCTTCTGGCTGTTAGAACCGGCAGAGCTAACACAAAAAAAGCCCAGACCACACCAGATGCAAAGGATAAAACTTACTCGAGGTCCTCCCACCCATCAATGGCATCCCAGTTGTACTCGCCATTCTTGTCCTTGCCGATCTTGCGCTGCATGTTGACGACCTGCTCCCCCGAGACGCAGCCCCAGTGCCTCCACTGCCAGCCGCCATGGTCCTGGATCATGACCCAGACGCCCATGCGCAGCTCTCCTTTCTGGATCTTGACGCCCGCGTCCTTGCACGCCGCGACTTTGCAGCCGGCCCGCTTGTTGGGCGAGATCTCTGTCAAGTGTTAATGGCATTTCCGTGTAATTGAGAAGGCAGTATTGTGGTTACTGTCCGCAGTGGATGATGAACGATGCTCGGGGCCGTTGATGGTGCCAGGCTAGGCAAGAGAGTTCAAGCGCCGAATCATCCCGACTTTGGGATGGAAAGGTGGCTGAGGTGGATGAGATGAATTGAAATGGGGGGGAAAAAATATCTTACCAATACGATAGTCAGACATCTTGATAGTTGAATTCCTGATAAATCCTGCGCGGAGAATGGATGAAAAGAGGTAGATGAAGTCCGTTGTCTGGACGCAAAGTGGTGTCGTTTGCAGAGGTCGCTCAGTGGCGCGACCGAGATGGGCGCGTCAGACAGATCGCGTTTCTTTCAGGTTCAGTTGTCTTTTCAGCCTGATGGAAACTTGGCAATAAAAGGTGCTGCAGAAGTTTCGAGTTGACTCCCACAAGATTCAATCAAAAATTCCAATTGAACCTTAGGCAGCAGCAGAGATTCCGAGATGAATAGGAAGGTGCGATGGGAAGTTGACACGAGAAATTAGCAGCGAGCTGCTGGCAAGGGTCAATTTGGCGGGGTGTGAATTGCCTAGCAACCAGGGCACTCAACTCAGGTACATCGCATGCTTGGAACTTTTGCTCCTCCCCTTTTTCCACTCTGTTGACTTACAGTCAGGTCAGGAGAAGTATGTACATTGTCAAAAACAACGCAGTCATCAAGGGTATTTTCGCTATTTACTCCAAGCCATATCCATACACGCCATAAATTCCCACATCCTCATCCTCATCCTCGCCCACATTAACGCCCTTGCACAGTTCCCCTGATACCTGTCCCTGAATGACAGAAACCCCTAAACAACTCGCTACAAGAAAGGACACCATCCAATGTACATCGCCGCCAAATTCTTTGGGTTGGTCGCCTGCTTGATCAGCTCCTCCACCTGCCCCTCCACGCCCAGCGGTATGCTCTCGTCGGGCAACAGGCCCCTGACCTTGCGCCGGATGCTCTCGACCACGCTCGTCGGGTTCAGCTTGACCCCGTCGAAATTCTTCCTCTTGTTCTTCTGCAGGTCCAGCGTCGGGTCGTAGATGAAGGCCTCGAGGATCGTCATGAGCGTCTCCTCCTGCTGCCGCAGCACCCGCAGCGTCAGTTCGCTGCAGTGCCGGAAGGGCCCCTCGGTGCGGTAGATGCCCATGGCCGCCTCCATGTTGTGCGTCAGCCGGAAGGGCACCTTTTCCGGCTGCGCAAACGTCATGCCCTTGTCGAAGAGGCAGTTGAAGTCAACGTGGAAGATGCCGCCGTTGCCCTCCTCCAGCAGCACGTTCTCGCCGTGCCGGTCCCCGAGCCCCAGGATCGTGCCGACCATGGACATGACGGCGCAGGAGCGCGTGTACTTGAGCCGCGCGGCGAACCAGGCCGACGGGTTGGGGAACTGCGCGATGAACCAGTCCGGTAGGACGGGCGGGTATTGGCCGAGCACGTCCTCGGTGAAGATGCGTATGTTGGCGTCCGACAGCGTCGCCTGCTTCATCTTTTGCCCGAGGTCGCGGTAGTTGGGCGGCGGGTAGATGCCCAGCAGGATGTCGCGCAGCGCCCGGAGGCCGTCGACCCACTCGATGATGCCGCACTCGTCGTTGAGCGGCGTGACGGCGTAGGTGCGGATGTAGAGCTGCCGCCGGGTGGCTTCGGCGTCCCGCTTGAGCGAGCGGTTGATGAGGCTGTTGAACTCCATCAGCCGCTGGTCGTTGCGGAGGTCGTCCTTGGGCTTGATGAGGAGGCCGTAGAGCTTGCCGTCGGATCCGCGCGCCGTCAGCTTCCGGGGTTTCGCCATCGAGCCGAGGACAAGGACTCGGTCGAGGAACGAATCGATGGTGATTACGTCTCTGGAAAATGCCTTGTGTTTCCGGACGCTATCTGTCAGTGTCGGCAGTGTGGCCGACAGACACGATTCAACCGGGACCACCAGCGGACAAGGCGTGCACTTGTGGTTGAAGTTGAGATCCTTCGTGATGCTTGCCGTCGTTGTTCTGTTGCTCTGAAAGTCCCCGTTGTTGCAAGCCAGCAACAGCTGCTCGGCCAACTTCTCGCCCATCCTCAGCAGCTGCCTCAGATCGAAGGATGACCCGTCCACCTTCTTCCCGATGGAACGGGCGTTTTGTAGGATCTGGAGTCCCCGCGTCCGCCGCTCGGGGGCCTGCCTTGACGCCATTAGGGGGAAAAGGCTCCAGATAGCCTGTCGAGGATGAGCCTCGACTACTTTGAGAATCATTTTCTCCAGCACCTTGAAGACCTCGCTGTTTGGGTGGGCTATTCTTGCCACGATCTGGGGGAGCGAAGTGTAGAATATGTATGCAGGCATGCGGTCGATATGCTTTTGGAAGTGTTTGACCACCTCTTGCAAAATAGTCCTCCTGCGTATGTGCAGCTCTCGGGATATCGATACCTTGCCATCAGGTGCCTTGTCGACTTGAGCGCCGAGGTCGAGGAACAGCGTCAAGATCCGTGGCAAGGTTTGAGATAGGTATTTTGTGCCATAGTTGAGAGAGCGAAGGTAATTCTCGATGACTAGCTTCGCGGTCTCGCCTGTCAGGTATTCATCGCTCTGATCGTCCGGCTTGAGAGCCTTCTCCGATTCCAGAATTTTCTTGTAATGCCGGCCAAGATAGTAGTGGCCCTTCTCCCACTGTGGATGCGTCTTGGCCGCCTGCTGGTACTGCGATCGGAGAGCACTGGCATGCGTTTGGCCCGTTGAGTCGAGCCACTTCGCAAGCAGAAGGTGGGCTCTCGCCGTCAAGAGATTGCGCTGCGCCTCCGGCCCTTTGCTTGAAGTCGGCGGCACGCTGATAGAGATGAAGCTCTCACTGATGAAGGAGCTAGTCGAGATGGCGTGCTGCAGAACTTGAATAGCTTTGCGGTGGTGGCCGTCCTTGTACAGAAGCTTTGCGTTCTCGATGACAGCAGAACCGTCACCAAGCTGCTGAGCATGCAGGACCGCGTTGAATGACTGATGCATCGAACCCGACTTCCTCGCCAGCCGGGCGCTGGAGAGCCACAGCGAGGAAATGTCTTCGTTGCCAAATCTGGGCCTGGGAATATCAGCAATCTGTCCGCAGCCGGGAGAAGCATCGCTCAAACTTACCGCATCAACTCCATCGCTGCTCGCCTGATCCCAAGCAGATACTGCTTGTCACTCACATACGCCCCAAGAACCTCCAGACGCCGGTCCAGCGCCACAAGAACGCCCTGCTGGTCACCGTCTCCCTTGAGGTGCTCGTTCGCGATCATCTCTAGGTCGCTCAGGACATGGCACTTGAGCATGGCATCGTGGCAAGCCCGCAGCGAAGATGTCGCCGAGTATGTCATGGACCCGGCCACCTTGTCCCGCAGCATCTGGATGTGCCCCCTGAACTTCTCCACGTTGCCGTCCCTGAGGCAGAGCAGGGCTTGCCCGACGCCGAGGTTGAACACCTCGGAGACGTCTCCTGCGCTGTAGAGACGGAGATACTTCTCGAGAGTCTGCCATCTCCCGGTCGCCCACGAGGCCTCCACGGCAAATGGGGCGATCCTGTTCACTGTGTTGTTTGTCATCCCTTCAACATAATTGAGCAAGACATCTGGGGATACACGTCAGCAACCAACCACGACCACTTTTTGCATGGCAGAGCAAACTCACCGTGCTGGCCTGACTCCTTGAGACAAGTGAGGAGGTCCAGCTGAATGTCGGCATCCTCGGGGTTTTCGGCAAGCCTGATTTCATACCACGTCTGCGCCGCCGTCCAGCGACCAGCCTTGCGGTGATTGAGGGCCTGCTGGTCTAGCGTGATGTGCTGCAAGTGCGCTGACACGCCTTCGAGACCATCCGGGTCGTCGATCTGCGTGTAGATGTTCTGCAACGATTGCAGGATCCGGTCATTCTCCTCCTTCCCGGCCCTCTTCTGCCTGCTCTCAATGTGTGGCTCCAAGAAGAAGAGCGCGCGGGCATACTCGTTGCAGTCGATTGCTCGCTGCGATATCAGCTCCGGGTCAAGAGAGTCGATGACTCCCTGCACCCAGTTGATCCATTTCTGGTCTCTCGCCGTGTGTCCGTGCTGGGATTTCTTGACCTGCTTCCACCTCATGCAATAGTCCAGGATGCGAAACACAGCCTTTCATGGTCAGCTACTGCTACTCCGGAGCGGAAGGGCGGGATTCTCACCTGGTAAAACAGCTTCGTCTCTTCCTTTTCAACATACGAAGCAGTCTCCGAGGGCTGGTGCTTCATGATCGCCGTCAGCTCCGCCGATACTTTGTTCCTGAACTCATCCCTCTCTTCCTGCCCCACAATGACATGTAACACGACATACGGCAGCAAGAACTCGGTGACAATGAGGTCCTTAACCTTGATCAGCCGGCAGAGCGGCTCAAAGACGGCCTGACTGAACAGGTTCTGGCCGTTGCGGAGGAGATCAAGTACAAAGGCCCTCAGCCAGACGGCATACGACCTCCCAGGCTTGAAGATGGGGTACTCGGTCGTCTGCTGCGGCATGGGCGCGACCAAGAACTTGGAGGACAGGAAGGGCGTCAACACTTCCCGCGTGTTGTCCGAGAAGGCAAGCCACTTCCTGTAAATGGCCTCGCTGATGTCCTGCCCTCGATGCGTGTAGGCATACTTGAAATCGGTCCTCTCGAGGAGCTCTTGCATCGCGTAGGAGAGAAACCCCTGGAATTTGGTGTCAGTGGTCGACAAGAAGGCCTTGACGAGCACGTTCTCGAGTATGAAGGCCACGAAGTCGGTCGTCTCGCGCGCGTCCTCAAAGTTGTGGATGACGACGAACTGCTGCTCTTCCCTCGCGGTCTCGAGACGGTTCGAGTCCAAGCACCCAATGAGGCCGACGGCCTGGGCACAGAGACGAGTGATGTCAGCATGCCAGCCGTTGTACTTGGCCGAGCAGTCCAGCAACGAGCGGGACAGCGTGGCGACAACTGAATCCGGCTGCTCGCTGATGGCTGATGTCTGGAGATAGTCTTGGTTCTTGTCGAGGAACGCAAGCAGCTCAACCAACGCCTGCTCGACAACGCCAGGGTTTTCGTGATTCAGTCGCTGTGCAAACACAGCAAACGCTGCCCTGTTGTCCAGGGTGTCGCGGAGAGTGTCCAAGGCCTTGCAGAGGTCCCTCAGCTCAACCACATGGTTCAGCGATGGCAGCGTATGGGCGTGTTTGGTCAAGGTTTCTTGATGCCCTTTTTGTAGAAGGGTGGAGATCAAATCCCGAGCTTTCTTCCGTGTCGCTCCGTCGAAACTTTTCCAGTAGGAGCCAATGATGAAAAAAGTCGTCTCGATCAGTGCCTCGACGTCGGCTTCTTCCATGTGGGTGAGCATGGCTTCCCAGCAAGAGAACGCCGCAGAGCGCAGGTCGTCGGAGGCCAGGGCAGAGATGAGGCAGGCCGAGATCTGCGGCCGAGCGATGCACACATAGGAATTGCAAACCCGGATCATCTCCTCCATTGCGCCGAGACAACGCCTCTGTTCCGAGACTGGCGGACGCGACAACCAGGTGTCATTGATGACCTCGCTCAGCCGAGATGTCAAGCCGAGAGCGTGTTGTTGGAGGAAGGATCCCACAATCTGAGACTTCTTAGGGCGCTTCTCCTTCTGGTCGGCCTTTTGGTCGGGTAGCAGAAGAGTGGCCATCGTTGTCAATGCTGCTCGAACCTGCGTGCTGTTAGTGCCGGGTCGCTCGGTCGGGTTGGGCAGACTGACCCTGGCCTTGCGAGTCTCGTTCGCTTCGGCACCAGCCTTGAAAAGCTCCAGAGCGATCGTAAGAGGATCCGTCCGAAGAAGCTCCACCAGTTCAAAGCCATTGATATGAGAGGAGACATGCCCGAGCAACGACATGGCATGCGCGGCTATGTCAGGGGCGTCCTGGACAAGAAGGAGAGCCAGGATGGACGGCAGGTTGGCGTGATCCATACAAGTCTGCCAGGTCTCCGTCTCGCCTCGCGCCTCAGTGATTTTCTGTATGACCTCCCGTTTCTTGGTCAGGACGAGCCAGGGCAGCGCATGCTTCTGAAGCACAAGAAGAAGGCCGGACACGCTCATATGCATCAAGTCGGCAACCAAACGTGCCGTCTGTGGTTTAGTGGCCGAATCTTTGACGACGGAAAAGGCCAGACTCGCCCAGAAGGGCTCAAACAGTTGCGCCGGTGTTTCGCCTCTCGACTCTGCCAAGTTCAAAAGCTCGTTGAAGGCTAGGCCAGACACGATCATGTTGCGGTGCCCGAGGTACTCGACGAGCTTGATGACAACCAGGTTGAGCTCCTCGGCAGACACAACCTTTCCCACCTGAGACCACGCCATGATGCAGGTTTCGTGCAGATTGGAAACCCCCTTGTCCGAGACGGATTTGAGGATTCCCAGGGCAGTGGCTCTATTCCGCTTCAGAACTTCCCAGTCAAAGGCAGGGGTGGGTGGCTCCGAGATGAAGGCCGAGAGAGCTCGCCCAGCGGCGATGCGGAGCTCTCGGATGGAGCTGCGTAGGGACTGGAGACACCATTGCCCCGGGCCGGGTCTCTCTAGGTCCCAGAATTCTCTGTATGTTGAGTGTTTCGCGATGCGCCGGAGTGCAACCATGGCAAACACTCGAGGCCGCCTCGACTCCAGGAATGTGGGAAGCTTGATGAGACTGCTGAAGATGGAGATTCCGGCAGTCTTGACTTGTTCCTGGCTTGACCGGGGCAGGTCGACAGGTGTCGTCTCAGCGCAGAACGAGCATTTGAAATAAGCCGGGGCTGCTGGCTCTGTCTTCCTGAGCGTTAGGGTGAAATCAGCAACGCAGGGCATACGCGAGACGAGGTCGATGAGGCGGCACTGCTCATCTTCATTCATCTGAGGAAACTGTTCTCTGTGGCACGGTCAGTGTCAAGTGGTGAGACAACCAAGGGCTACAAACAATATGCGCGGCTCCAACTCATCCATGTCACTGTCAGGCTCGATTTCGACCAGGCGGCATAGCTGGTCTGCTAGATAACCTGATAATGACGCTTCGTCATGGTTTTGCTTTTGACGTTTAGTCACCGGGCCCTCGAGATGCTGACTCTTTGGCCGGAGATCAAGCTTCTCCGCTTGTTGGCGGAGCATACTATCAGCGAAAAGGGCCGGTTTCGTCTCGTTCCCGAGTCTTTGGGGTTGAGGGTTCGCCATTGCTTCTGTCAACAGATGAACAGCTCGCTGAGACACAATTAGCGAGCGAACCTAAGCACGACGCACAGAAGACCAACCCAGACATCCGTGTCTGTCCCAACGATGGAGTTTTCGGAGACCAGTTCTTGTGCAGAAGCGAGCAGCCCGGAAGCGACGAGCCGTGACGTGGGTGCATGATCAACCGAGGCCTTGGCGAGTTGAAGTAGGGCGAAGCAGAACGTCCGTCGCAGGGACACGCCATCCTCATCTTCAGCAAGTAGCGGTTTTGGATTTTGCAGAAGGTCCGAACACACCAAGGCTAGAGCAGCGCTGACTTTATGATAGAGGACTGCATCGTCTGGCCGGAGAAAGCTGGCGTGAGCTTCTGCCAGATCTACAGCTATCTGGACAAGCGGGGCCAGGCCAACTCCAAGTGGCGTCGGCCAGCTCACCAAGATGGAGCTCAGGGGCTGCAAGGTGTCCAAGAGCCAAACCAGATTCTGGCCGTAAAGTAGCAAAGCCTGGGAATCATTCGATGCAATCGCCCCTTTGATTATTGCCAGCAAGCTCAGAGCATGCCGGATGGCGTGTTCGGCGTCTCGTAAGCTGAAAGTGCAACCTCGGGGCGCGCCATTAGGCAAGGTCTCGAGGAAGGCTTCGGGTGGCAGCTTAATTTCGAAGGGCTCTCGTGCAGATGGAATCGTCAACTTGAATCGGGCGAGAATCGCTGTCATCCCAACAAGTCAGCACCAGCAACTCTCAACAAGAAAACCCTCCCAAACTCAACTCACCACCAAGACTCGCCCGAAAGTACCCCATCAATCCCCGTGCCACATCCCACATCCCCGTATCGCCCGCGGCAAGCACCAAGATATACCGACACAGCTCCTCAATCTCCCCCCCAATACCCACACACCGCCGATGC
>Ga0247823_10004837_pt1 | contig 10749 bp, 3 predicted proteins | sample 13C_PalmiticAcid_2_FD_192426 | JGI IMG/M metagenome (GOLD analysis project Ga0247823, IMG submission 192426) | Soil microbial communities from agricultural site in Penn Yan, New York, United States - 13C_PalmiticAcid_Day30 | ecosystem: Environmental > Terrestrial > Soil > Agricultural land...
AATTGGGTCGTTCTACCCGAGGGATCGGAAATCAAGGTCAGATAGGGAGCGACAGCCGACTCGATGGAGTCATCGGTGAGCCATTTCTTCTTCTTGCGAGGCTTCAGATTTCCCTCGGTGAAGATGCTGGTCGGGTCGTGAGGCTGGGGAAGAGCAGTGTTGTGGGTCGTCGGCTTCCGGAAATCGAGGTGCAGCCCGAAGCGGCGAACGCCACCGTCAGGAAGCACCACCTTCGTGAGAACCGGCAACTTGAGCGCGGTTTGTCCGATCTTCTTCGTCTCGTAGTAGAAGCGGGTGATTTGATTCCGCGGGTCCTTGATCGAGCTGACCAGTCCGCTCGTCATTCCGATTTCGATGGCACCACTCGCCTGGGTGGCATTCTTGTGGAAGTGGGAGATGCGGCGACCCGTCGCCACGTCCTGATAAACCAGCTTGTTGCCAAAGCGGTCATGCACTTCGACAAGCCGTGCGGTTCCCCGGATGGTGACGCCATTGAGGTCGGTGGAGGTGTAGCCTCCACTCATCCCGGACGCCGAGGGGAAGACCGGGGCTGGCCCAGCCCACTGGAAGCGGCACTTCTTGCCGTGCTTGTGCGTCAGCACGAGGTGAGTGTAGGCACCACTTTCCCAGGCGAGGTTGACATCTTGACCTGCCGCCGCAGCGACCGGGCCTGGTTCCTCTTGGAAGGACTGCAGCGTCTTCGACGTGAAACGATATGGAACTCCGTCGGAGTCCACGACATCGACCTTGTATCGCTCAATTTTGCTCTTCTCCTGACCGGTCACCGGGTCCTTCACGGAGGTGAGTTCGGCACTGGCCGAGAAGGCGCCGGAAAGATTGCTAGAGAAACCGGCACCGAAGACACCGGCGATCACTCCGGAATTGTGTCCAAAGCTATCCCGGAAACCGTTCGGCTTGCCACGTGAGTCGAGCGTCTGGGTCCGCACCACCGTAATCGGCGACGGATTATAGCTCAGGGTCACACCCAGCGGTAGCTCGCTCGATCCCTGCGGAATCCACGCGAAGCTGGTGTTGAACTTGAGCGAGCGGTCGAAGGCATCGACATAGGCCTCTTCCGCCGGCGTGTCGGATTCCGGGGTGCCCGCGGGTGAGCCATCCTTGAGCGGAGAAGCAAAGAGCGAGATCTTGCGATGGCTTGGCGGTCCTTCCGGCGAAGCGATATTGATGTCCGGCGTGACGACTTCGAGATTCGCCCGCAGCTCCTTGGCCTCGCTATGTGCAAATACCCCCGGAACCGAATGAGCGTTCAATTCGATGCTTGTGGTTGAAACCGTGCTACTCGGAGGAATCGAAAGAGAATACACCCCTAGGACTTCTTCCTCCACCGTTCCCTCGTCATCCGACCACAGATCCCGCAGCTTCGCGTAGTATCTCGTGACGGGATTCCGATTCGGCCACTTGTTCCAGAGCCATAGTCGTGCGTCCTCCACTTCGGCTTCGGAGTAGATCTGATCATAGGGCTCGGAAGCCGGAGGATCCCCGGGATCGCTTTCCACATCGTGAACGCTGGGCCGGGCACCGACAGACCACCCGTGGGAGCTGTATCCTGGATACAGCGGGATGTCATTCCATCCGAAATCGCCATCCAACAGATCCAGAAGATACAGGTTATCAACGGTGTCGGTGTCGATCTCATCGTCGTACTGGTTGAGATATTCCGACCATGGTCCGTCCACGCTCGAAGCCCCCCAACCCACTGCCCCCAAGTACATCGGATCCTGTTCGCCGATGACGGTGTGGAGAAGATAGCCACTTGCCTCCCGACTCTGGACCGCAAGCACCACTTCCTCTGGCTCGACTTCATCCCTTTCGTCCTCTTCGGCATAGGAGAAGAAGCTCGAACCTGCCGTGGCCCCATTGCCTCCGTAGTCCACATCCGGGTCGAGGTTTCCACCTTGGAGGACTGCCGTGGTGGCAGGGCTTGGGGAGGGAAGCGTCGCCAAGAGGACCTGCGACCAGTATTTCTCCCAGTCATCGGACATGCCGTCGGCGTCCGCATCATTCTCAGGCAACAACTGGACGATCGTCGCCTGATAGCTCGAATCGACAGCCTGGACCATTAGCTTGCCGTCCGAGGAGATGTAAATAGCTCCGAAGCCCCGGTATCCAGCGGCAGGCAGAGTGGTGTGGGCCGAGCCCGAACCGGTCCTGACGCGCAATGCCTCGAGGCGCAGGCAGGTACCGTCCGAAGTGACCATGAACGGCTTGGTTCCATTTCCCGGCATGTAGCCGTTCCGTGGCGAGATCGTGTAGACGCTTTCCCCGTTGAAGCCCGGCGACGCCACTCGCACCAGCTCCTTGGAATTGAGATCGAAGAGCCAGAACTTGAAGTAGTAGTTCTGCGCCATGTCATCGTAAAGAGTCTCCCTGAGCAGGACCTTCTGGTCCGTGGAGAATGCCATCATTCCATAGTTGACCGAGACGCCGGGGGTATGCGGAACGGGGATCACGGAGACACTTCCGGCCTGATCACGACGTGAAATCTCGGGTGCTTGATAGGCCGGCACGCCGTTGGCTGCAGGCACATTGCGGTTGGTCAGGGCGATCGCAACCCCGTCATTGTTGATCCGCTGCCAGTAAACCGTATTGGGAAGCCGGTAACGGAAGTCACCCCGTTGATCCAGGACCAGCACCTCACCGAGGGAAGTTCCGTGGATTCTCCACCGTCCATTCGGGGAAACACCATTTGCAGAGGGATTCAGCTCCTCACCCTCCACAAGCTGCCCCGGGTAAACCTGGATATCCTCGACGTAGTTGTTGTTCTCATCGTAGTAGCTGTAGTCGACCTCGTAGGGTCCCAAGTCTTCCTGCACCTCGGACCATGGAATCCAGTCTTCCTCATCGGTCTTCCCGGCGGCATCGGGCACCAGGAACGTGGTTTGGCCGTAGTGGTAGTCGACGCCATCATAGGAGTTCTCGTTGCGGTTCACCTCGGCATTCACCACGCCTTCAACCGGGTCCATGAAGACCGATGCATAGTCCTCAGTCGTCCAATAGACCGACCAGTATTCATCGTGGACGTTCTTGTAGCAGAACGAGGGAAGCTGCAGTGGACTCGTTGCTCCCGAGGGCAGCACGAAGTCGCTATACTTGTAATAGTCCTCGATCAGATCATCCTCGCGAACGATGGAGCCGGAGAGGGACTGCCCGTCCGAGAACGCAAGGTTATCTCCATCGTCGGCAGTAATGATGGACGGATAGCCGCTTGATGCCGGTGGCACCATGGTCTTCAACCGATAGATTCCAGTCGGGACCGTGTTGATCTTGAACTCTACCGAGTTCGGAAGGGTGTCTCCGTCCGGATCGCGATCTGCGTCGGACGCATCAAGCGGAAGAAGACCCCAATCGACTTCCCACTTGTCCGACATCCCGTCGCTGTCCGTGTCCCGATCCCGCGGATCGGTTCCATTGCTATATTCCGCGAAGTCGGAAAGCCCGTCCCCGTCCGCGTCCGCCGTGGAGACGTGGACCTTGAGTGAATCGAAGCCATGGAGGCGTTCATAGTCATCGGGCAAGCCATCTCCATCGACATCCCGATCGGGAGTCAGAAGGACCCTGAGCTCCTGCCCATCCTTCCAAGCCGTAGCGAGAACAGCCCCGTGGGGAGAAATAGCCCGGACCGACGCCAAACGGTAGCCCGAGGTCGGCGAAATGGCGGACTCCAGGGGATGATGCCGTCCTTTGGACCACAGCGCCGGGACATCCGTGACGTCGGTCGGGAGGCGGAACCTGCCGAGGATTTCCCCTGCATCCGTCACTCCAGCCATCGCCACGAAGTATCCGGCCGAACCTTGTGGAGTCACAACCCAAGATGTGGAAGCCGAGTCAAATTCAGCAAGGAAAGGCTGCTGCATCCCTCCGGCCACGACCGCGTATCCGCCGATCTTCCCCGCCGGCGAGATCACCAGACCTGACGATGAACTTCCACCAAGGGTGCCCAAGTTCGTCGCCGTGCCATCATGGTTCCAGACCGTAGCCCGGCTGGATCCCGACACGACTGAGCTGCCCACCACGACTGGCGACACCCCGTTGGAGATCCCCATCACGTTCATCTGGCTCGCACCCGAAAGGACCGCGCCGATGGTCGTCGAGGCGAGCGCATTACCTTGGGCATTGAGCTTCCAGATCACCGGCCTGTTCACGCCACTCACCGAGCAAACGGCGGCGGCATAGCCGTGGTCATTCACCCACAGCGTCTGCCCCGAACTGAACGACGCACCTGCGGGGGGAGCCAGAATTACGGGTGCCACCGTCTGCCCTGCAGTCTGGGGCATCTTCCAAATGATCGGCTCATAGGCACTCCCGCTAGCCCGGCTTCTCATGGCGACGAGGTAAGTCCCCGACGGCGACAGCTTTGCATTGCCGAGGCTCGCTATGTTATTCTGCGCAGCAGCTCCCGAAAGAGCGATCGGAGTGGCTCCAGGTGAACTCCAGTAGTGATACACCATGGGGCTGCTCCAATACGTGGCCATCGCAGCACCGTTTGCGGCGACTGCCACGTTGGTTGTGTTCTGGGAGCCATGGCTAGTGTGGAATGTCAGCTCACCTTGTCCGGATGAACGATTGAACGACCAAGAGGCCGGACGAACGCCGCCGCTGCCACCTCCACTCGGAGCGGCGGAGAAATAGGCGATGTCCTTCACATCCGATGCCCCCTCGCCAGTCACCTCGCCGTCACCCAAGGCGACCAGAGAAAGCGCCAGGCCGGTGGCTCCGGAGAATGGCCCCAGCGGCTGAATGCTGTAGTAGGGTGCCCCACGCGGATCGGTCCCGAGGTGGAACTCATCGAGATTGGTGCTCCCATCGTGGTCGGAATCGATGGCGGCATCGCTGGGATCCTCGTAGTCGAAGCCATGCTGCCACTCCCAGACGTTGGGGATGCCATCTCCATCGGTATCGATGCCGGGACGAAGGTCGATCTCCTCACCTTCGTCGTCATATGCAGGCCTGAGGTTGGGATTTGATCTCAGCCGGAACTCTCCCAGGTTGCTGATGCCATCTCCATCGGAATCCACGGTCGCGTCGGCGCCGAAATTTTTCTTCAGGCCGTTGACCTCTTCCCAGTCGTCCGACATGCCGTCGCCATCCTCATCCTGCGACGGCTTGATCAAGTGGATCACCTTGGCGGGATTGTCGGAGATGACGAAGGCCCCATCGACATTGATGCCCCCGATCGCCATGACTCCCGCGCCACCGACGCCCACACCCGGAACAAGCGCGGAGATCGGAACCGCGGTCTTCCGGCACGACAGCGTTGCTGTCAGCTGAGAGCCGGAAGGATAGTTCCAAATAGAGGACAGGACTCGTCCGTAGCCGTCGATCCCGGCAGGTGAAGAATCCACCCAGCGCGTACCTACCTTCGACTCGTGGTAGCTGCCGTCGTAAATGAAGGTCCGGGAGCGATAGGTGGGAGAGTATTGGTAGGAATTTCCCGCAAACTCGATCCATTTGTTGATGACGCCGCCCGAAACCTGAGCCGTGTAACCCGTGTTGAGCCCCGGGTACGTTCCGGGCAGGCCGGTGGAGAAGAACCAGTCGCCGAAATCGAGACAGGAGATCGTCCAGTTGCTGAGCGGGTCCCTCGCTGTTCCCAAGACAACGCCCATATCGTTGATATCGGTAGGCGCCCATGACAGCCACTCGGCATCCATTTCCGACAGGGAACTCCCATCGGAACGAACCGGCCCGTAGTTCGGCAACGAGAAGCCGATCCATTCATCGAAATTGTTCAACCGGTAGGGGACCGCCGGACCATCGTCGGAGTCCGTGGCCACTTCATACGAGTCGTCGCCATAGCGGAAGGCGCCCGAACTTTCGGTCCAATCCTGATCCCAAATCTCAAGCGCCACAGTGCCAAGATCGTTCAGGTCATGAGCATACACGATGCCGGTGCCGATATTCGGAGGAGCGATCTCGGTCCATACGCCGGTCCCGGGATTCACCACGTATGGCCGCGCCACATAGCCCCCGGAACTCGGGTAGTCGTCGGTATTCACGACGAACTCACAGGAACCATTAATGGCAGAAGCGTAGACGTAGTCTTTCGACTGAAGAGCAGCGGGAACCGCCACCACCTGATGACTCCACTCGCCGAGCGGGTTCTTCTGGTGGAGGTATTCCTCGATAGACGTCAACCCGTCCGCGTCGAAGTCGGTGTCCGCATCCTCCGGGTCATCCGGATTCAGAAAATGGGTTGTTTCCCACGTGTCCGGCATGCCATCCCCGTCCTGGTCAGGCTCCGAGGTCGAGACAACGTGCTGCGTCGGAACTCGTTCGACTCGATCTTCAATGACGACAACGGGCCCCGGATCGACCTTCGTCGGGCTTTTGCCGGTCCAGCCCAGTGACAGGCATAGCAGGTAGCCCAAGAGGGCACCGCAGAGGACTTCGATGCAGAAGAGGTTGAAGAAACGAATTGGGTTTTTCCGCAACAACATTTCTGACCGCTATCGGACACCGCCTGCACAGGTCAATATGAATTCACATCATGTTTGACCTGTCTGATTTTACCCATGTTGCAACCCAAAGCCATGCCAATTATTGCATTTGTTTAGTTATGAACCAGCACCCCAAACGAACACATCACAACTATCATCATGTCATTTGCCACGAACGCTGGCGATCGCGGCCGATAAGCAATGCGCTCCACCAGCAAAGGCAGCGCAAGAGCTTTCTGACTCAGCTTGTCGTTCCGGACATCAACGGGATGTCTCCCAAATTGCGTAAAGGGCAGGGTTACTTGTGCCACCGGATGTCCTGGCATTGGTACCGCTGGACGCCTTCTCACAATGCCCACTCAAGGACGAAGCGAGCGTCTTCCCAGACACCCACCGGGCATCCAGAGAGGTTGGTGCAGCGTGGCGTCGACTGGTCTATTTCGTTTCACAAGCTCAAATGAAAGCGTCTTGTTAAAAGCCGTCACGGGACGCTTTTCGAACTCAACAGGGATCTCTGGCGTGGCTGACTTGACCGCACCGCTGAGATGGGAAGCCCGCGTCGTTCGCGGGACCTACTTTCCCGCATGCCCCTACCCCTCCACCCCTTCTTCCGGTCGACGAGGCGGCTTTACCAGTTCGCTGAACAACTGGCACCTCGCAGGCGGTGTGTCGCCATCGAGCTCTTCAGCTTCCGCGTTTCAGCTCTTCCACCAGAGGAATCACTTCTTTTCCGATCAGCCCGATGGACTTTAGCGCTTGATCGTGGGGCAGGGAGGCGACGCTCATCTGGAAAGTCATGCGGGAGATTCCGCCGAGCTTGGCATCGTAAGAGAGGATCTTCTTCGCGACCGTCTCCGGGTCGCCGACCATTAGGGCACCGCCTGGCGACGCCCCGGCATCGAAGTGAGCCCGTGTGGTCGGCCCCCAACCGCGTTCCTTACCGATCTCATTGAAGCTGCGAAGGTAGCCCGGCGAAAAGTCTTCCGCCGCATGTTCGTTGCTTCCAGCCACGTAGCCGATCGCGTGGACTCCTACGGTAAGGCGCTCGGGCGGATGCCCAGCTTCTGCTCCAGCCTGGCGGTAAAGATCAACCAAAGGGCGGAATCGCTCTGGGGTTCCTCCGATGATCGCGACCATGAGGGGAAGACCCAGCACTCCGGCACGGATGAAGGACTCCGGCGTGCCTCCGACCCCGAGCCAGATTGGCAGAGGGTCCTGGATCGGACGCGGATATATTCCTTGTCCAGTGAGCCGCGGACGATGCTTGCCGGACCAGTGAACCGTCGGGTTTTCCCGGATCTTGAGCAGGAGTTCCAGCTTCTCGGTGAAGAGCGAGTCGTAGTCTTCCAAGGACAGGCCGAACAGCGGGTAGGCATCGACGAAAGAACCGCGACCCACAATCATTTCGGCACGGCCTTTCGAGACGAGGTCCAGCGTAGCAAAGTCCTGGAAAACGCGCACCGGATCGTGTGCACTGAGAACGGTAACGGCGCTGGTGAGGCGGATACGCTGTGTGCGACCCGCTGCTGCGGAGAGGATGACCGCGGGTGCCGAATCCGCGAAGTCGGGCCGATGATGCTCTCCGATTCCGAAGACGTGGATTCCCGCTTGGTCCGCACACTCGATCTCTTCAAGGAGGTTGCTCATACGGCTGGCGGTAGTCAGTCCGCCGCCATCAGGTGCCGCCGATGAGTTGATGACGAAGCTATCGATACCGATTTCCATGGCAGGAGCCTTGCCCATTTCGCTCGTGGTGCAAGCGCGTGAAGTGCTTGTCCTGCGCACTACGGTTGTTCGGTTGCGTTTGCGCCAATCTGCCTGTAGCCCGTAGCGGTCAGGCCACCTAAGACCACGTATTTCGCACAGAACGAACTCCAAGTCCGATGAGTAACATCACTCCCGGCCAGATCGGCAAGGGCGCAGACAAGGCAGGGGGTAACGAGCGGTCTACCTCCGGATTTGTCGCATCCCTGATGGACGACTTCATCCGGATTCCGGGGACCGACATCCGGCTGGGTCTGGATCCGATCCTTGGTTTGTTTCCGGGGCTTGGGGATACAGTCACCTCGCTTGTCGGCCTCGCCATCATCAATGAAGCCGGTCGGCGGGGCGTCTCCCGGAAGGTTCTGATTGCGATGGCCCTCAACATCCTCGCGAATGCTGCGGTCGGCTCTGTCCCTGTGGTCGGCGACCTCTTTTCGGTTTGGTTCAAATCCAACCGGCGGAATCACGACCTACTCCAGAAGGCCATGTCCGCCCAGATGTCGCCTGCCGAGCGCGCGAAGGCCATCCGGCATGCAGGCAGCTTCGCGATCCTTCTAATTGCCGGGGTGATCCTTGGAGTTGTCCTCATCATCATCGGGTCCCTCGCTTTGCTGAAGTTGGTCATCGGCTGGATGTCGGCCTGACGACAGTACCGCCTCCAGTCGAGTGCAAGTTCCTACTCCTAAACGGAGGTTGTCCGCGGCTAGAGAGAATTAATACACCACCAAATGACAAGAACTGCCCCGAACGACGCCGGTTGCAAAGGTGGAGTTAATTAGAGCCCGAACAGTCGGTGGCAATCCCTGATCCTATCGCGATACAGCTCTCGGTTACCAGGCGCCTAGAACGAATGTTAATCCACGCCAGTAGCTTTCCATTTCCAACTAATTCAGCTGGCTGCTGAAACGTTCGCGTCAACTACCGAAGATCGCCCGCAAGCCCGCTCTCCCGGTTCCACAGTTCCACAGTTCCACCGCAGCGCGCACCGCCTCCGCCGCTTCGAGCCTGCGGCGCGAGCGGTGATTGAGTGCTTCCCGACCTTCCCGCTTCACAGCCAAGAGGAGGTCACTCGGGGCGTCGGCTGATCGAAGATGGACAAGGTACTGGTCCAACTGGATCCGTGCTTCTTTGAGCCCCTCCACGCGGCCTGCGTGTTGCCATACCAACTGTACGGCTTGTTGAGCTGTATGCACCGCTTTCACACCCTTATTCTATTCTATTGCGCCCATCGCGCAAAAAGAAAGCTCAGCAACTATGTCTCGAATTGGAACTACGATGAGACGCGGTCTTCAGATTGATGTAGGCGCCTTTGGATTTCCCTATCACGAGCCCACAGGGTTTGGTGGCGCGACCTCTCAATCAATGGCCCCCCGCAGGAGCGCATACACGTCGAGTGGACGCGGTGCCTTTTCGATCGCCGAGCAATCCTCTTCCACGGCCTCGACCAATACCATCTTACCGTCCACAGAACAGCCCACGGACTCTTGCCCTAACAACCTCGCCAGCAGTCGCGCCATGGCCGCCACACCGTCGCGATGTTGCTCCCAGGCTTCGCGCTCCCCATATGCCTCGAGAACCGTGACCGGCTCCGTCTGGATGCGGCCCGACGCGAGGGCAAAGGTTCCTTTCGCGGGGTAAGCCGTCACCCCTCCGAAGAGTTCGCATAGTGTTTTGGCGACCGCCGCTTCGATGTCACTGGCGGATGTAAGCGCCGGCTCGGGAGCGGAAGGCAGGTAAATTGCGACTCGAACTGGCAAGCTGGCCGCAGTTGAGGGAAATGGCGTCTCGCTCATTACCTAATCTGGGCCCGTATCCTTTACCTTCCATCAACTTTTGCGAGTGTTCGCAACCCAAGCGCAAGCACCCGATCACTGCTTACAGCCCGCGTCCCATCGTGGTGCGTGAGGAAAAGAGCGGCCGGATCACCAAAGTGGAGATCGCCAGCCGATGGAAGGCGGCAGAGCGGCCGTAAGGCTGTTCGTCGAGTGGACCACCACGATCCTCGGCAAGATCGGGGACGTGGTCATCCCTCGCTCAAAAAGTAGACAAGCCGCCCATGATGACTCCTCACCAATGCAGGCTGCTTACGGTCTCGCCCGATTCTCTCGAGCTGATCGTCGACGCGGCGGCGGACTGGTTTACTACACCAAGCACCTTCAACGCCGCACGTGGCCCGGTGGTGCGAGCGGCATCACGATCGGCCTCGGCTACGATCTCGGCTACAGCACTCCCTCGCAGATCCGGAAGGACTGGTCCGGTCGAGGCATCCCTGCAACGCATGTCGAGAGTCTAGCCACGTGGCAGGCGTCACCAGCACCAAGGCCGCCGGCCTCATCAAGGGGCTGGCTCATATCACCATTTCATGGGCAGCGGCACAGGCGGTCTTCGAGGCGCGCACGTTGCACCGCTACGGCGAGCAAGCAGCCACGGCCTTCCCGAATCTGACGGAATGCCACCCGCACGTGCAGGGCGCGCTGCTCTCCGTGATCTTCAACCGCGGCCCGGCACTAACCGGCCGGAACCGGCA
>Ga0247823_10004839_pt1 | contig 10745 bp, 3 predicted proteins | sample 13C_PalmiticAcid_2_FD_192426 | JGI IMG/M metagenome (GOLD analysis project Ga0247823, IMG submission 192426) | Soil microbial communities from agricultural site in Penn Yan, New York, United States - 13C_PalmiticAcid_Day30 | ecosystem: Environmental > Terrestrial > Soil > Agricultural land...
GGACGTTGTTGACCTCCTTGTAGGCGAACGCGCACTACAACGCCCACCTCGGCTACGGCCCCGGTGGCACCGCGCCGGTCCCGCTGTCGGACTTCATCAAGAACGTCTCGCTGACACTCAACGGCGACAACCAGCCGGTCACCTGCGCGGGCGACCCCGCGGCGGGCACCGACCTCGCGCTGTGCGCGGTCATGCCGGTCTACGTGAGCATCGACAACACCAACTGGAACAAGCTCGCCGACCCCGGCGGCTCGTTCATCGTGCGCCTGCCGCGCACGGGCGACCTGGCCGACGCGTTCGCGTTCAGCCCGGACCTGCCCGGCGGGGTCAAGCGGTTCGAGATGCCCACCGACATCGGCCAGAAGATCCTCGACGCGCTGCTGGACTTCTCCCAGTTCGGCGACGGTCTGGACAAGTACCTGGCGATGATCGAGGCCGCGCTCAAGCTGGCCGCCTTCGACGGCAAGCTGCCGCTGGTCGGCGACGACTTGCAGCAGGGCGCCGACGAGTTCGGCAAGCTTCGCGCCAAGATTCAGGAGGCTATGACGCATCTGCCCGGCGGCGGGCGCGTCAGCAACACCACCGAGTTGACCACCTGGGTCAACGACCACCTCAAGCCCGCCGTGGGCGAGGCCGTGACCATCGGCTTCACCTGCGACGCGACGCTGCTGCCCGCGACGTCGCCGACCGCGGCCCAGCAGGGCGAGACCGGGTCGACCAAGTACGTCTACGGCGTCGTGGCGACCGCGCAGAACAAGGACGCGCCGCCCGCCCTGGTCGAGGTGCTCGACGGCAACGCGACCCTGACCGACGACAACAAGATCGACCTGACCTGGACCAAGTCGCAGTACGCGACCGGGTACAAGATCATCCGCAAGGTCGACCCGAACGGGAACGACTGGAAGGTCCTGGTCGACAACCTCGGCAAGGACGCCACCAGTTTCAGTGACGTCGGCGGCGCGCTCGGGGCGAACTATGTCCCGGAGACGACCAACCCGAAGCTGCAGGACTGCCCGGACGGCGCGGCGCTGCAGGACATCACGGGCGCGACGTTCAGCTTCGACCTGTGCTCCGGCAAGGTCGACCCGAACGACACCTGCGCCAAGGACACGCTGAGCCTCAACCGGCCGCTGGACATCGGCATCCCCGGTCTCTCGCTGCGGGAGGCCGCCGATCCGGACAAGCGCACCGGCGTGACAGCCGGGCTGTCCTACCGCGTGCACGTCAAGGTCGGTGTGGACAAGAGCAGCGGCTTCTACGTCGCCACGCAGGACAAGGCGACCCCGGAGCTGGGCCTCAAGCTCGCGTTCACCCTGCCCGCCGACATGAAGGCACAGCTCGCCTTCCTGGAAATCGACATCGAGCAGCACCCCGGCGGTGCGACGGACCTGTTCGCCGGCACATTCTTCGTCGACCTGCACAAGAAGGGTCAGGCGGGCTGCTTCCAGGGCTGCGCGGTCGACGTCGACGCGCGCATCGCGCTGGCCGACCTCGTCGACATCGACCAGGTCACGAGCGTCTCGCTCAAGGCAGCGGTCGGCATCGACTGGGACTTCGACGTCAGCGCCGGTCCGCTGCCAGGCATCTCCGGCTGGTTCCACCTCAAGTGGGCCTGGGAGCTTGGGCAGAAACCCGGCGACGGCGATCCCGAGATCGCCTTCAACAACATCCAGCTCAACGCGGGTGAGTTCCTCGGCTCGGTGCTCAAGCCGATCGTGGAGAAGATCGCCCTGTTCACCAAGCCGATCCAGCCCATCCTCGACCAGCTCTACGCGCCGATCCCGGTGCTGTCGGACCTGTCGCGGGCGGTCGGCGGCGGTGACGTCAACCTGGTCACCATCGCCAAGGAGTTCAGCACACTCGCGGGCGGGCCGGACCTGGAGTTCGTCGACAAGATCCTCAAGACGATCCAGTTGGTCAGCCAGATCGTGAACAACGGCGGCGCCATCGACGTCGGCTCGTTCCAGGTCTCAGGCGCGGCGGCGAAGACGACGACGAACTCGCCGGACAACGCCCAGTCGCTCATCACCAACCCGAACCTGACCCACACCGACCTGCGCGCCGAGATGGACGCGCAGTCGGGCAAGGAACTGGTCGGCGAGGGCAAGTCGGGCAACTCGGCGGGCTTCAGCTTCCCGATCCTCAAGGACCCGGCCAAGCTGTTCGGCCTGATCATGGGCCAGGACGTCGACCTGATGCGGTTCGACTCGGGACCGCTGCGCCTGGCGTTCTCCTACAGCCAGTCCTTCGGCCCGGTCTACGCCCCGCCGCCGGTGCTGGTGAACATCTCCGGCAGCGCGTCGGTGGAGGCCCAGTTCCGCGCGGGCTTCGACACCTACGGCCTGCGCAAGGCGATCGAGACCAAGCAGGCCGCGGAGATCCTGGACTCCATCTACCTGGTGACCCAGGACGACGCGGGCAAGCCGCTGCCAGTGGTGACCTTCCGCGGCGAACTGGCCGCGGGGGCCGCGGTGAGCGTCGTGCTCATCGAGGTGGGCATCAAGGGCGGCGTCGCGCTGACGATCAACCTGACCTGGGCCGACCCGAACAACGACGGCAAGTTCCGGTTCTTCGAGTTCAGCAAGATCGCGCTGCAGAACCCGATGTGTCTGTTCAATATGGACGGACGGCTGAGCCTGTTCCTCAAGGTCTACATCACCCTCGGGTTCTCGATCTTCAGTGTGTCGTTCGACTTCACGCTGGCCGACATCACCTTGCTCGACTTCTCCGTCAAACCGAACTGTGAGCCACCACCTCCGATACTCGCCCATGAGGACGGCGGGACGCTGATCCTGCACGTCGGCGACAGCGACATCGGCAAGCGCGGCCACTCCGCGTGGACGGCGAACGACGGCGAGGAGAAGTGGACGATCACCCAGCTGGTCAAGCCGGGCGGCGGGTTCGACGGGTTCGCCGTGAGCGCGCTCGGGTTCCGTGAGGAGCACCGCAACGTCGACCTGACCAAGGTGTTCGGCAACGCGGCTGGCGACGTCGGGAAGCGGATCTTCGTCTTCCAGGGCGACGGCGACAAGAGCGGCGCGGCCAACGACGCGAAGGCCGAGGCCAAGCCGTTCGACAAGGAGATCGACATCACCGGCGGCTCGGCCGACGACTCGATCAAGGCGGGCATCGGCACGTCGAAGGTCAGCGGCGGTCCCGGCAAGGACCAGCTCACCACCGGCGACCTGCACACCGCATTCGGCGGCACGGGCAAGGCGACGGTCAATGGCGACGGCGACGACGACTCGATCACTGTCGGCGGCGCGGGTGACACGGTCAACGGCGGCAGTGGCAACGACCGCATCGCGGTGGGCCTCGGCGAGAACACCGTCGACGGCGGCGACGGCGACGACAACATCGGTGTCGCCTCCGACAGCCCGCTGGCCGGGAGCAACCCCGGCAAGTCCGAATACGTGGCGCAGAAGAACACGATCACCGGCGGGAACGGCAGCGACCGGATCTCCGGCGGCTCGGGCGGCGACGTCATCTACACCGGCCCGCGCTTCGGCGGACCGGACGACGAGACCGGCGTGGACGACCCGGGCAACCCGGACAAGACGACGGTCAACGGCGACATCGTGGACGCGACGAACACCGTGGACACGGGCACCGGCTCCGACACGGTCTACGGCAGCCAGGGCGTCGACTACGTCACCGGTCACTCGACGCTCAGCCAGGTCGACGACCTGCGCGGCGGCGGCAACAACGACGTCCTGACCGGTGGCTACGGCAAGGACAAGGTCTACGGCGGTCCGGGTGACGACTACGTCATCGCCGAACCGTCCGACGTCGGGCCCGACACTGGGCCTGGAGTGTTCGGTCCGGAGCGGGCGATCAGCCACCGCACGCTGCCCGCCAACACCGCGCCGCAGCCCAAGCTGCTCGTCGGCGGCTACGGCAACGACCACGTCATCGGCGGCGACGGCGGGGCGGACATCTTCGGTGACAAGCACGCCAACCCGTGCGAGCCGCCGAGCACCGACCCGGCCTCGAAGGCCCCGGCCGAGCCGCTCGACGCGGCCGACGGACGCGACCTGATCAGCGGCGGGACCGGCGTGGAGATCGTCGCGGCCGGTGGCGCGGCGGACAACGTCGACGTCAAGTCCAACAACGACCGCGCCTGTGGCCAACTCGGCGACGACGTGATCGCGGGCGGCAACGACAACGACACCATCTACGGCGGCGGCGGAAAGGACCTGGCCTACGGCGACGCGGGCACCGACTCCGTCTACGGCAACGACGATGACGACTCCCTCTACGGCGGCAGCGAGAACGACGTCATCGAGGGCAACAACGGCGCCGACACCGAGTTCGGCAACGGCGGCTCCGACGTCGTCATCGGCGGCACGCGCAAGGCAGGCGAGACCGACAGCGGCGGCGACTACCTCTACGGCGACGCAGAGAATGACCTCCTCATCGGTGACAACGGCAACGGTGACGCTGTCGCGGGCACCGGAGGGCCGTTCGACCTCGACGGTCTCACCGCGACCGCGGGTGGCCCCGACTTCCTCTTCGGCGGCGACGCCGACGACCGGGGCTTCGGCGGACTGGCGCACGACGAGATGTCGGGTGGTCCCAACGACGACTACCTGGAGGGCAACAACGCCGACGACATCGTTCACGGTGACGGCGGCGAGGACCGGATCGCGGGCGGCAGCGCCGAAGTGGCGTCCACTGTGGACAACCACAAGGTGGGTCGGCCGGACACCGGGGACAAGCTCTTCGGTGACGCCGGACCGGACCTGGTTGCGGGCGACAACGCGATCCTGACGCTGGTCGACGGCGCGCAGGCGTCCCAGATCACGCTGGGCCGCGGGTTCGCCAAGGCGCACAAGATCGAGCTGCTCGACCTCGGGTACGCGCCGACGGCGGGCACCTCGGGCGACGACATCATGAGCGGCGGCAACGACCAGGACGTGCTGTCCGGCCAGGGCGGCATGGACACGATCGCGGGCGACGACTCCGATGACTACGCGGAAGGTGGTCCAGCGCACGACACCATCACGGGCAACAACGGCCAGGACGACCTGGTCGGCGGCAGCTCGACGGAGGAAGCGCCGGGCGTGGGTCAGCCGGACATCGGCGACACGATCCACGGCAACGCCGAGCAGGACGTGGCGTTGGGCGACAACGGTTCGCTGGTCCGCTTCGGGCCGCCGAGCAGGCTGACGCTGGAACGCGGGATGACCGGGCGGGCGATCGTGCTGCTCGACCTCGGCCTCACCCCGCACGCCGACTCGTCCGGTGGCGACGAGGTGTTCGGTGACGACGCGGCCGACGTGCTCCTGGGCCAGGGCGGTCCCGACCGCCTGCAGGGCAACGCCCACGACGACTACGTCGAGGGCAACCAGGACGTCGACTGGATCGAGGGTGACTCGGGCAACGACGACCTGGTCGGCGGCAGCAGCACCCCGCTTTCCGGGTCCGGAGCCCAGACCTCGGGCCAGCCGGACGCGGCGGACGCCATGTTCGGCGGACCGGGCGACGACATCGGTGTCGGCGACAACGGCGTCGTGCTGCGGCCCGGCGCGGGGGAGACCCCGACCAGGGCGACCCAGCGCCTGGCGACCTCTGGCGGCAACCCGATCACCGGCCGGATCATCCAGAAGTACGACCTGGACAACGGCGGGATCCTGATCGCCCCGCCTGCCAACAGGTTCGGCGACGACCGGATGTCCGGCGGCTCCGGAGTGGACGTGCTGTGGGGCCAGGACGGCGGCGACTTCGTCTCCGGCGGCGGCCAGGCCGACTACATCGAGGGCAACGGCGGCGCTGACGTGCTGCGCGGCGACCTCGGGCTGGGCGAGCCGTCGAGCGAGACCACCGTGGTCCCGCTGGCCGACCCGGGCTGGCCTGGTGCGGCGAGTGCTCCTGCCGAGTTGGAGGGCACCGACCCGACGGCCGGTCAGGACGACATGATCGGCGGCAGCTCGGCGGCCGGGTTCCGCGATGGCGGCGACGCCTTCGAGGGCAACGGCGCCGACGACGTCCAACTCGGCGACAACGGCTCGCTCGTGCGCACCTTGCAGGGTTCGCCTGGGTCGATGTCGGAGAAGGTCTACGCCGAGCGGTACGCGACTGGTCAGGTTCCCGCTTCCGCGACGGTGTCGCGCACGCATGATCCTGATCTGCCCGGACCGTCGACCCGCTTCTGCACCACGGCGCAGGCCACGTGTGAGGTCACGGGCGCCTTCGGCAACGACGTCATGTACGGCGACGACGGCGACGACGGGATGTGGGGTCAGGACGGCAACGACACCATGACCGGCGGCAACGACGACGACGACATGTACGGCGAACTCGGCGACGACACCATGTTCGGCAACGACGGCCAGGACGCGATGCTCGGCGACCGCGGCGGCGTGGTCAACGAGTTCCTCAACGCCGACGACGTGGCCGCCGACGGGTTCACCACGACACTGAGTTCGGTGCCGCAGGAGACCTACACCGGCTTCCGGGCCGGGGCATACGACCGCCGCGTCGACCTGCTCCACGACGTCGACGGCGATGTGTTCCTCGGCGGTCCGAGCGCGGTTGCGATGCCGCACAACGGCATCGCGGAAGGCGGCGACGACCGGATCAAGGGCGGCCTGGGTGACGACAACATCCACGCGGGCTGGGGCGACGACCTCGCCAACGGCGACAGCGGCGGCGACAAGGTCTTCGGCGGCGACGGCGCGGACGTGCTGTGGGGCGGCAAGGGCTGCGACCCCGTGGTCAACGCCGCGACCCCGGACTGCCTGACCAACGGCGCGTTCAACCCGGATTCGCGTGGGACAAACGACCGGTTCATCGACTACGTCTTCGGTGGTGTCGGCGGCACGTCGCCCGCGTCACTGCAAGGCGCGGTGGGCTCCGACGTCATCGACTTCAACCCGCGCGGCGCCTACCCGGCGAACTGTGTGGCGGGACCGTGGCCGCAGACACTGGGCAGCGGAACCGTCGACCCGTGCCGCTGGTTCGAGATGACGGAGAAGACCACGGCCGACGAGTCGGACAACCAGCACCACCAGGGCACCGACTGGCAGTACGGCGGCTGGGACCGCGACGTGCTGCAGGGCGATGTCGCGGGCAACGGCCCGAACCCGGGCGACCGGATGCTGGACTGGAACGGCGCCTACAACCTCTACACCCACTGCAACGCGGCCTATGGCGGCTTCAACGACGTCCGCCAGCACAGCCCGGGGATGCAGACGTTCCTGCAGCGGTTCGTGTGGGGAACGGGTGCGGGCCAGACGGTGTCGGACGCGTCCACCGCTGGTACGTCGGCGTTCCGGGAACTGGCGCTGGTGTACCCGAGCGACAACAACGCGCACGGTACGGGGAAGGCGTACCCGACCACACCGGGCCACTTCGACGACCCAGTCTCTTGTACCGACTGAGTCCTGTTCGGATTGATCGCTGATTAGTGAAGGCTCCGGCGCACGCCGGGGCCTTCACTGCGTTGTGGACTTGCAAGGGTGGGAACGGGTACACCGATCACGCGGTTGCCGATCACCGTGATCAGCCGGAAACTCTCGGCATGCACAGGAGTTCAACGCGGATGCGCAGCATCGGAACGCAGCTCAAGGACTTCCGCGACGAAGCAGGCCTCACACTTCGGGAGGTCGAGGAACTGGCCGGGTTCTCCCTGGCGAAGACGAGCCGCATAGAGAACGCCGTCAGGGACGTCACGGTAGAGGACGCGGCGGTTCTCCTGGGCGTCTACGGGGTCAAGGGGCCTGCACGGGAGCGGGTGCTGGAGTTGGTGCGCAACCTCGGGCAGCCCTGCTGGTGGGAAGCCCCGTCGGACTACTTCACCCAGCACACACTCACGCTCAAGGACTGCGAGGGCCGTGCCAGCATGATCGTTGAGTCCTCCATGCTTCGCATTCCTGGCCTTTTCCAGACGCCGGACTACACCCGCGCCCTGCTGCTGCGAGAGGGTGTGCCCGCTGATCAGGTGCGCATGCTCGTTGAGCTCCGCCTCGCCCGTCAGGAGGTCCTGCACCGGCCGGTGGGCGCACCGCGCTTCCTCGCCATCCTCGATGAGGCTGTGTTCGCCCGGCAGACCGGGAGCCCGGCGGTGATGGCGGCGCAACTCAGGCACATCTGCGATCTCGCCGAGCTGCCGCATGTCGAGGTGCGCGTCATCCCGTTCGAGAAAGGCCAGCATCCTGGAACGGCGGGCAGTTACATGCTTCTGGACTTGCCGAACAGCACTCCCACAGTGTTCATCGAGTTCCCAAGGTCTTCGATCTTCGTGCATGGCGAGCGCGAAGCCGGGGCCTTTCAGGAAGTGACGGCCATGTTGGGGAAGGTGGCGCTCAGTTCAGCCGAATCGGTGAAATTCCTTCGGCGATTTGAGGCCAGAATCGGCCGGGTGTGAAACGCCATGGATCTTGGTTACCGAGAGTGGAGCGTGTGGCTGCGGCCCGGAAGCCGCCCGCGGTCGGATTGGCGTGCGTTGACCGCGGGCGGGCCGGTGACTACAGGGTGAGGCTCCAGCTATCGATCTTGCCGGTGTCCGCCGCGTAGACGTCCTGGACCTTGAGCTTCCAGATGCCGTTGCGGGTCTCCGTCGACAGGTTGGTGGTGTACGTGGTGATCACGTTGTCCGCCGAGTCGCTGCTGCTGGAGTTCTTCAGCCGGTAGCTGGAACCGTCCGGTGCGACCAGGTCGATCACCAGGTCACCGCGATAGGTGTGCTTGACGTCCACGGCCACCTTGCTCGTCGCCGACGCCGTGCCTGTGCAGCCCGAGATGGTGACCGAGCTGGTCACCGCCGCGCCCGCGTCCGGAATGGCGACGTCGGTGGCGTTGGTCTGGGTCGAGCACGTCGGCGGCGGCGTGGTGGCCGGGGCGACGTAGAGCAGCTTGTTGGGTGAGCCGGTGCCGATGCTCGTCAGCACGTTGGGCGTGCTCGCGTTGACCAGTGCGTCGCGGACCTGCTGGGGAGTCGCCGTCGGGTTGGCGCTGAGGTAGAGCGCAGCGGCGCCCGTCACGTGCGGGGCGGCCATGGACGTGCCGCTGGTGCTGAATGAGCCGTCCGGGGTGTCCCATTTGGCCGACGTGATGTCCTGTCCGGGGGCGAACAGGTCAAGGCAGGTGCCCCAGTTCGATGACGCCCATTTCGCGTCGTTGATGTTCGACGCGCCGACGGTGATGGCGGCGGGCAGGCTGGCGGGGGAGTTGTTGCAGGAGTCGGCGTTCGAGTTGCCCCCCGACACCACGGCGGTGACCCCGCTGTTGATCAGGCGCTGGACCGCGTCGTTGATCGCGACCGACTTGGCGCCGCCGAGGCTCATGTTGGCCACGGCGGGCTTGACGGCGTTGGCGGTCACCCAGTCGACACCGGCGATGATCGTCTCGGCCATCGTGCTGCCCGAGCAGCCGAACACCCGTACGCCGACCAGCTTGACCTGCTTGGCCAGGCCGTACTTCGTCCCGCCGATGGTGCCCGAGACGTGCGTGCCGTGACCGCCGCAGTCGGTGGCGTCGTTGTCGTTGTCGTAGAGGTCCTTGCCGTGGGTGGCCCGGCCGCCGAAGTCGGTGTGCGCGATGGCGATGCCGCTGTCGATCACGTAGGCCGTCACGTTCGACGCGCCGGTCGCGTAGGTGTACTTGCTGTTGAGCGGAAGGGCGCGCTGGTCGACCCGGTCCAGACCCCACGACGGCGGGTTGAGCTGGTCGGCGTGCAGCTCGACCACGTGGTTCTGCTCGACGTAGGCCACGGCAGGGTCGGCGGCCAGGCGCCGCGCCTGCCCGTCGGTCATCTCCGCGGAGAAGCCGGGGAAAGACTGGTAGCGGCGCTTGACCTTGGCGCCGTGCTTGGCGGCCAGGTCGGCGGAGTGGCCTTCCTTGAGGACGACGATGTAGCTGCCGTCGATCGCCGTGGCCTGACCGGCGCCGAGGATCTGGCCCTCGGCGGCACTGGCCTGGCCGACGGTGGTCGCGAACAGGGACGCCGTCGCGGTTGCGGCTATCGCGAGCTTTGATATGACACGCACAGAGAACTCCCTCGCGTTTGACTCGGTTCACGTGCCCGGATGCAGGGGCGGGCACGGGCCGACGCTAGGTAGCGTGATCACCGTGCGGAAGAGGGGGAAATCGCTTTCCCCGGGGGTGGTCGGGGCTGACCAGCAGGTTCGACGCAAAGCTGGGAAGTGGTAAGAACAGAATCGATTCCGAGCGTGTATTTCCGGCCTTGGCGCCCTCATCCCCGATGGGATGGCGAAGCGCGCAGTTTCGGTCATTCGGCCGGTTGGGGAACCTGCTCGATCATCCTTGAACTCGCGCATGTCTGGGCAGCGCTTGCCGCTGTCCGCCGAGCGCACCATCCTGAGCGCCATGGTCATCGTCGGGCGGGACGCCGTCCGCGCCGAACTCGCCGACCGGCTGCGGCGGGCCGGGCGCGGCACCGGCTCGGTCGTGCTCGTCGCCGGCGAGGCTGGCATTGGCAAGACGACCCTGTGTGAGGACGTGCTCGACCAGGCCGACGGCTGGCGGCGGGCCTGGGCGGGCTGCTGGCAGGCCGACGCGCCCGCGCTGTGGCCGTGGTCGCGGCTGCTCGCCCGGCTGTCCGACGACGCCGTGCTGGAATCAGCCCCGACCCGGTCGGCCCAGTTCGCGGCGGTCGTCCGGGCGCTGCGCGACGACCGGCCGACCCTGCTGGTCCTCGACGACGTGCACTGGGCGGACCCGGCCTCGCTGTCGCTGCTCACCCACGTCGCCGCCGAGGTCCGCGCCCTGCCGGTGCTTGTGCT
>Ga0247823_10004840_pt1 | contig 10742 bp, 7 predicted proteins | sample 13C_PalmiticAcid_2_FD_192426 | JGI IMG/M metagenome (GOLD analysis project Ga0247823, IMG submission 192426) | Soil microbial communities from agricultural site in Penn Yan, New York, United States - 13C_PalmiticAcid_Day30 | ecosystem: Environmental > Terrestrial > Soil > Agricultural land...
CGACCGAGTCGTAATACCGCTAAACACTCTGACCCGACGCGATTCTCCGCCGACGACGATGGCTTGCCTTGATGCGGTGCGGTAAAACGCACCATCGCGCAAGTGCCGGACTCCATGCTGGCCAATCGAGACCAGGACGACGTCCACAACCGGGCGACCCGATACATGGAGAAGAAGCTGGTTCGGAATCTGTGGATGACTTGGCGAGAGCTAGATCCTCAGGTACGACACAAGAACTCAACGACCAGGACGCCCCCTGTCCTCCCTGCTCCGGCGGCAAGTACTTCTTCCACCAGTTCTTGGTCTTCCGGCCGCGCCTGCGGGCGCTTTCCTTTGCCTCGGCGATCTTTCTCTCTTCCTCCGTCCCATGGTCCTGCACAACGAGGTTTCCCCATCCGGGGCCAAGCTGTTCACGGCCTTCGTTCTCGTTCATTTGGCTAGCATGGGGCTGGCCTGTCGCATCGGTTGGGATTCGAACTTGCACGATTTGAAACCATGCTTACTCATGGCTCCGATGGGTAATTGGCCGGTCAATCCCTACCACGCCGTTGGAGCCGATCGGGAACTGTGGAGGTCTGCGCCATGTTTGGAAGAACAGGGTTTCCCGTTGTACTCACCCTTCTAATTTCGTTCCTGTTACCAGGGTGCGCCACCAAACTGGTTCAAACACCTTTCGATTCGTTTGTCTGTTTCGACAGCAGTTTCAATGAATGCCTCAATCAGGCCCAGGAAGGCCAACTTCGCACCTTGACGGACAATGTGCTCCGGACCTCGAATGCGAACCCCAGCTTCATCGTAAACGGCGAGGATGGCCAAGTCGTCCGAACCGTCGACGAAAAGTACTCATGCGACCTCGGAAAGGTTCCGTACAACCAAAGCTTGGCCCCCGACAGAAGGTCATCGATCGTATTTGTTTCACCGGTACTTATAAGCGAGGTTTCGGAGCAACACATGCGTCTTCAGCAGGTCAGGCGTAGCTGCCAAAGGCTGATCGACAACTACAACTTCCAGAGAGAGGTTTTCGAGACCCAGGAGACCCTGGCGAAGATGCAAAGAGGGTCGTCATTTCTCTCCGCGCTCATTGAAAAAGAGCGTCTTGGCTCTGGACCGTACCCGGTAGGAGGCAATGCCTTTGGCCCCGAACCCGAAATGGGAATTCCGGACCAGAAGACTGAACGCGAGGCATTGCATTCCACACGCGAACAGGCGATCCAAGCCAATGAGAGAATGCGCATACGCATGCGTGAGAGATCGTTCGATACCGACTTCAGAAATCAATTCGACGACGCCAACACCGCCATACAAGTACATCTCCGCAGTCTAGCCAGAACGCTTTTCGTTCTGGACAGGTCAGCGCCAGCGCAAGCCTTCCGCGCTCACTCGGGAAGATACCCAAGTGGGAGTTGGGTAAAGCAGGGGACCACCTTTCGTGCTGAAGTCTCAGATGAATAGTCATTGCTGCATCTCAGCAGCATTCGCGGCGTGCATGCTTTTTGCGCAGCAAGAATGCAAGGCCCAGTCGTATCGAGAGCAGGCGATCCTTGAAGACTCGCCATTCCATGACGATTTCCGGGAGAAGGATCCAAGATCAGCAGACGCGACTCTGGCTGACGTTCTCTGGTACAGACACTACAACACTGCCGGCGAGTTCACCGATGCGCTTGGGGGCTGGCTCATTCGCCATCATATAAAGCTATGGACGAGCCCACAGTACAGGCTGGAAATCGCGCTCACATTGATGGGGACTAGAATCCCCGACCCGCAAGGGGCGGGTCTACTTGACCCGAACCAGATAATCAAGGCTGCCCTGAGCAGGGATCCCGAACTATTCCGCTTCCAGATGCAGTTGGCAGACGCGTTGGAACAAGGTGGCGTCATCATGGATGCCCCGGAAGAAACTGCTCCCGAGACCAGGGACAGGGGCCTCGACATCGACTTCGACGGCGGAACCGATGTAGCGGGAGGCGATGACCCATCCGACTACTCCGATATTGCGAGCCTCCCCGAAGTCAGGCCTGAATACTAGTTGTTCCGCGTCTCAGGAGAAACCTGCGCGAAAATCCGTCATCGATCAGGTGACGCATGTGGTTCGGCATGATGGCGGAGAACCGGAACCCATCGGAATCGAGACCAAGGCCCATGCCCAAAACCGCCCCACCCGATACATGGGGAAGAAACTGGTTCGGAACTTGTGGAGGCTTGGCGGATTCTGAGCATTTCTCCGCTCATGACTACGTCCCTGACCAGATGTCTCATTCAGACTGCGTGGAGCATCGCAGGTGTACAGGGACATCGAGTGGCTAAGGAACGCGGTGGACACCGCCCCCGGAACTCCAATCGAGCTTCAGGCAATCATTCCTCTCCGGATGCCGTCTCCCCGAGCACGCTCAGGCGGTACTGGTTGCGGCCCCCCTCCTTGGCTTCATACAACGCGTCGTCGGCGGCGACGAGCAGATCGTCCTGAGCCTTCACTTCGCGCGCGAAAGCGACGCCGATACTGGTGGTGATCCGCAACGCGATGCCCTCCAGGTCCACCGGCTCGCGCATGCCGGCCAGGATTTTCCTGGCGACGACCCTGGCCATGTCCGGATCGTCGATCTGATCGAGCAGGATCACGAATTCGTCGCCCCCGAGCCGCACCACCAGATCGGTGGCCCGGACGCTGGCGACCAGGCGACGCGCGAACTCGCGGATGACGCGATCTCCCACGGCGTGCCCATGGGTGTCGTTGATCTGCTTGAAGTGATCGATGTCCAGGTACATCAGCGCGATCGCCTCGCCGCTGCGGGCGATGCGCAGGAGCGCGAGCGACAGCCGCTCCTCCAGTTGCCGACGATTGGGCACACCGGTGAGCGCGTCGACCCGGCTGAGTCGTTCCAGCTCGCGCTGGCTGGCTTCCAGCGCCTCTTCGGCGGCCACCCGCTTGCTGATGTCGCGACCCGACAGGATCAGGTCGTTCGCGGCCGGATCGTTCTCCTTCGGGATGAGCCGCATCATCACTTCCATCCAGAGGTAATGACCCTCGCGATGGCGGACGCGGTATCTGAGCGTCTGCGGCATCCCCGAAGCCAATACTTCCGCCATCGCCGCGCGCTGGCGCGGCTGGTCGTCCTGATGCACCAGACTCCAACGCTGGCCGAGCATTTCCGATGGCTTCCAGCCCAGGATTTCCTCCGCCGCCGGCGAGACATAGACACGCTCGCCGTCCGGCCGCAGCCTCACCACCAGGTCGCCGGAATGATCGGCGAGCAACCGGTAGCGATGTTCGCTTTCGCGTACTTTCGAGGTCAGCTTGTCCCGCTCGGCCATGCCCAACACCACGGGAATGGTGATCAGGCAGCCACCGGCGAGATACAACTGCAGCAATGCGATGCGCCCGGCGTCCTCGAGATCCTCCAGCACCCACAGTGGCCCGTGTCCCGACGCGGTGAATACGCCACCGATCACGGCCAACAGGATCACGCCGACCGCGACGCCGGGGAACCGATGCTTGAACGCCGCCAGCAGCAAAGGCGGATACGTGAGGAACAGGACCGGGTAAGGCGCACTGAACACCAGCAGGCCGACGGCGACAATGAGCGCCATGCTGATGCTGAAGCTGCGCCCCTTGCCGCGCGGCGCCACCGCGCTCAGTCCTTCCACGTGGATCACCAGCGTCGCGGTGGCGAAAATCACCATGCCGACGACATGCGCGGCGTACCAGCCCAGGAACGCCCGCGCAAAACCGGTTCCGCCAGCCACTCCGGCCATCCAGGCCGCGAGCACGCCCGACAACGCGCACCCCGCCAGCGTGCTGGCGGTAGCGACGCCTCCAAGCGTGAGCCATCGCTGGGGGTCACCGACGTTGGGCACCACCCGGCGCACCGGCCAGGCCACGGCCAGCACCTCGATCAGATGGCAGGCCACGAGAAACCCCGCCTGCCTCATCGGCACACCGGCCAACCACTGCCCGGCCAGATCCGCCACGATGCCCACGCCGACATATACGGGCCAGACACGCGTTTCGCGCGCCAGCAGCCAGCCGGTGAGGATGCCGCTCGAGATCCAGACGGCGGCCAGTTCATCGGTGCCTTTGCCCAACTTCAGCGAAAGCCAGGCGGTACCTCCCACCAGGACCGCGAGCGCGGCCCGATCCATCCATCCGCCGTTTTGCCTTCCAGCGCCCATAGCGCCACCCATCCACGCGGCCGGCCAGTCACGACAAGGCTGGCCTTTCTCCCGTCATCGAAATGTCGATGCCCCGCGGCAGTGTATCCGTTCCTCCGGTGACGATGACGCAACCCGCGGGCTCGTTCCGGTTGTTCCAACCGTACTATCCTTGGCATCCACGGAAATGGAGCAACGGCATGATTCGGCGCAGTCTGATGGCGATGGTTCTACTGGCGACAGCCCTGCTGGCCGCATGCAGCGGCGGTCCGGTGCGGCGCGTGTCGGAACCGGCGGCGAGCATCCAGCAGTTGACGGTGCACGCCAACGGCAGCTGGTCGGTGGACCTGCGCCTGCAGAACTACAGCAGCATTCCGATGCGGTTCGATCGGGTCAGCCTGTCGCTGGAGGTGGATGGCCATGACGCCGGCAAGCTCGAAGTCGCTCCCGGGGTATCGGTGGGACCCGAGTCGGCCGACGTGGTGACCGTACCGTTCACGCCCAGCGCCGAAGCCAAGATGGTGTTGGCGGATACCCTGGCGGGCCGGCGTTCGCTGCCGTACAGCCTGAAAGGCACGGCCAACGCCACGCCCGAGGAAGCCAAACCGCGGGATTTCGACATCACCGGCCGCAGCACCCTGAATCCGGTCCCCGGCCTGGACGGCGTGTTGCGCTGATTCAACCCTTGTCCGCGTTCGAACGGCCCCGGCAGGGGCCGTTCGCGTTTGACCACCGGTGATGCTGCGTCGCGGCATCCTGCATTCCATACGCCGTAGTATGCTGAGCGCTTCCGGCCTCCGGCCGCTGCCCTGAATCTCCCCCATGAGTGCTTACCGCGCGCCCCTGAACGACATCCGCTTCGCCCTCTACGACGTGCTGGGCGCAGAGGCCCTGTTCACCCGGCTTGGCTACGGCGAAGCCACCCGCGACATCCTGGACGCGGTGCTGGAAGAGGCCGCCCGTTTCTCCGAGACCGTCCTCGCGCCGCTCAACAGCGTCGGCGATGAAGTGGGCTCGACCTATGACAAGGCCACCCAGGCCGTCACCACACCGCCCGGCTTCAGGGCGGCCTACGAACAGTTCATCGAAGGTGGCTGGACCGGCCTGACCGCGTCGCCGGACTTCGGCGGCCAGGGACTGCCGCACGTGATGGGGGTGCCGCTCAACGAGATGGTCAATGCTGCCAATCTGGCCTGGGGCAATTTTCCCCTGCTGTCGCACGGCGCGGTCGAGGCGCTGAAACAGCACGGCGAGCCCTGGCAGCAGGAAGTGTTCCTCAAGCCGCTGGTCGAAGGTCGCTGGACCGGCACCATGTGCCTGACAGAACCCCACTGCGGCACCGATCTGGGCCTGCTGAAGACCCGCGCCGAACCCGATGCCGATGGCAGCTACGCCATCACCGGCACCAAGATTTTCATCACCGCCGGCGAGCACGATCTGACCGACAACATCGTTCACCTGGTGCTGGCCAGGCTGCCGGACGCACCGGCGGGCGCCAAGGGCATCTCGCTGTTCGTGACGCCCAAGTTCAAGGTCGATCGCGACGGCAAGGTCGGCGAACGCAACTCGCTGCACTGCGGTTCCATCGAGCACAAGATGGGCATCAAGGGTTCGGTCACCTGCGTGATGAATTTCGACGGTGCGCAGGGCTACCTGGTCGGTCAGCCGCACAAGGGCCTGCAGGCGATGTTCACCATGATGAATACCGCGCGCCTGGGCGTGGGTCTGCAGGGCATCGCCCTGAGCGAACGCGCCTACCAGAATGCGTTGCGCTACGCGCGCGAACGGTTGCAGACGCGCGCCCTGAGTGGCCCGAAGTTTCCCGACAAACCCGCTGATCCGATCATCGTGCATCCCGACGTGCGGCGGATGCTGCTGACGGTGAAATCACTGGTGGAAGGCAGCCGCCTGCTGGCACTGCACGCCGGCACGCTGATCGACGTCGCCGGCCATTCGCCGGATGCCGCCGAGCGCGAGCGCGCGGACACGCTGGTGAGTTTCCTGACCCCGATCTCCAAGGCCTGCCAGACCGAATGGGGCATCGAGAACACCTACCACGCACTGCAATGCTTCGGCGGCCATGGCTACATCCACGAACACGGCATGGAACAGTTGGCGCGCGACGCGCGCATCACCACCCTCTATGAAGGCACCACCGGCATCCAGGCGCTGGATCTGATGGGACGCAAGACCGCGTCCACCCAGGCGGCCGGCCTGAAGATCTTCCTCGCCGAGATCGAAGCCTTCCTGCGCGAACACGAAGGCAATGCCGCCATCGCGGAATTCGTTGGCCCGCTGCGCGAGAAAACCACCGAGTGGGCACGCCTGACCCGCGAGATCCTGCAACGGGCCAGCCAGGATCCGGAGGAAATCGGAGCGGCCAGCCATGATTACCTGTTCTATTCCGGCTACGTCACCCTCGCCTATTGGTGGGCGCGCAGCGTGGCGACGGCGGAAGCGTCCTCGCAATCCGATGCGTTCAAACAGTCCAAGCGCGAGACCGCGCAGTTCTATTTCGCCCGCATCCTGCCGCGGACCCTCGGCCATGCCGCCGCGATTGCATCCGGCGCGGCACCGTTGATGACGATGGCCTCGGAGCGCTTCGGCGAATAGCTCTGTCCGACACATGGCAATCCCGCCCGGACACGCGGCGGGATTGCCCGTTCCTCCCTCTTCCGGCGTCGATAGCCGCCGGCATCGCAGGACCGGCGCTATCCAAATTGTCATCAATCAGGTATAACCTGATTCCCCATGGAAGCAGACAGACCTCAGCTTCACCTGGTCGACACCGGCAGCGCATCCGGCCCGGCGGTCATTGCTCCGCAATCCCCCTCCCGCTTCACTCCGCGCCTGCTGTCGCTGGACGCGCACGGCCGCGTGCTGGACTGGATCAACTGGCAGGACGCGACCTGCCTGTACGCGCGCGGCGCGGTCGCCTGGACCCTCGGCGAACCCTGCCTGCGGGTGCATGGTGGCACCAGCCGGATGACCGGCGAACAGAGCGTCATCGAACTCCACCCCATTGTCGCCTCCCGCGGACACGCCCGCGCCCACGCGCTGTCGCCCACGCCGACGCTGACCAACACCGCGCTGTTCGCCCGCGATGCCTACCTGTGCCTGTACTGCGGCCAAGACTTCAGCCGCCCGCACCTGACCCGCGATCACGTGCTGCCGCTCTCCAAAGGCGGTCGGGATATCTGGGAAAACGTGGTCACCGCGTGTTTTCACTGCAACTCGCGCAAAAGCAACCGCACCCCCCAGCAGGCCAACATGCCGCTGTTGGCGGTGCCCTATCGGCCCAGTTGGATCGAGCACCTGATCCTGTCCAACCGCAACATCCTGGCCGACCAGATGGCCTTTCTGAAGGCCCATCTGCCGAAGAAGTCCAAGCTCTCGGCCTGAGCCGGAAACCGGCCGTTCCGCCGCCCAACGGGCTCCTGCCGGCTCCGCCGGGGATGAACAGGCCGTGAGGCCCGCTGCGGTTTTTCCGCCGCTTCCGCCAGGCTTCACCCATTCGCTTGCCCCACCTCACACAAGGGGGGGAAAATAGCGGGCCAGAAGAAATCAAGCCCATGATCGATCCCGTCCGCTATCCCCGCCTTTCCCGTATCGAGACGCCCGCCGACCTGCGTCGGTTCGAGGAGTCCGAACTGCCGGCCATCGCCGAGGAACTGCGCGGCTACCTGATCGAATCGGTCGGCAAGAGCGGCGGCCACTTCGGTGCCGGCCTGGGCGTGATCGAACTGACCGTCGCGCTGCACTATCTGTACGAGACGCCTGTCGATCGGCTGGTCTGGGATGTCGGTCATCAGTGCTATCCGCACAAGATCCTCACCGGCCGCCGCGACCAGATCCACACGGTCAAGCAGAAGGACGGCGTGGCGCCGTTCCCCAAGCGCGAGGAAAGCGAGTACGACACGTTTGGCGTCGGCCATTCCTCCACCTCCATCTCCGCCGCCCTGGGCATGGCGGTCGCACTCGCCCAGAAGGGCGATGACCGGAAGGTGGTCGCCGTGATCGGCGATGGCGCGATGACCGCGGGCATGGCGTTCGAGGCGCTCAACCATGCCGGTGGCATGGAGCCCGAGCCGAATCTTCTGGTGATCCTCAACGACAACCAGATGTCGATCTCGGAAAACGTCGGTGGGTTGACCAAGATGCTCGGCCGGCTGAGCAGCAGCCGTACCCTCAACGCGTTGCGCGAGGGCGGCAAGAAACTGCTGGGCGACAAGAAGAAACCGCCGGCGCGTTTCATGCGGCGCTGGGAGGAACACTGGAAGGGCATGTTCGTGCCCTCCACCCTGTTCGAGCAGATGGGCTTCCACTACACCGGCCCGATCGACGGCCACGACGTGGAGGCGCTGGTCGGTGCGCTGAAGACGCTCAAGACCCTCAAGGGCCCGCAGCTGCTGCACATCCTGACCACCAAGGGCAAAGGCTACGAGCTGGCCGAAGGCGATCAGATCGGCTATCACGCGGTGGGCCCGTTCGATCCGGAAAAGGGCCTGGTCAGCAAGGCCGGCGCCAAGAAGCCGACCTACACCGACATCTTCGGCGACTGGCTGTGCGACATGGCTGCCGTCGAACCGAAACTGCTGGGCATTACTCCGGCGATGCGCGAAGGCTCCGGCCTGGTGCGCTTCAGCAAGGAATACCCGGAGCGCTATTTCGACGTCGCCATCGCGGAGCAGCACGCCATCACCCTCGCCGCCGGCATGGCCTGCGAAGGCGGCAAGCCGGTGGTGGCGATCTATTCCACCTTCCTGCAGCGCGGCTATGACCAGCTCGTGCACGACGTGGCGATCCAGGATCTCGATGTCCTGTTCGCCATCGATCGCGGCGGCGTGGTCGGTCCGGACGGCGCCACGCACGCGGGTAACCTGGACCTGAGCTACCTGCGCTGCGTGCCGAACATGGTGGTGATGGCGCCCGCGGACGAGAACGAATGCCGGCGCATGCTCAGCACCGGCTACCACCACACCGGCCCGGCCGCGGTGCGTTATCCGCGTGGCACCGGCCCCGGCACGGCCGTGCAGACGGATCTGGACACCCTGCCGATCGGCAAGGCGGAACCGCGCATGCGTGGCAACCGGGTGGCGTTGCTGGCCTTCGGTTCCACCGTCACCGCCGCCGAACAGGTCGGACGGGAACTCGGGCTGACCGTGATCAACATGCGTTTCGTCAAACCGCTGGATCGCGCGCTGGTGCTGGAACTGGCATCCAGTCATCAGGGCTTCGTCACCGTCGAGGACAACGTGGTGATGGGCGGCGCGGGCTCCGGCGTGGCCGAACTGCTCAATGCCGAGGGTATCGCGCTACCGGTGCTGCATCTCGGCCTGCCCGATGAATTCCAGCATCACGCCAGTCGCGAGGATCTGCTGGCCGAAGCGGGTATCGACGCCGCCGGCATCCGCGCGTCGGTGCTGCGGCGCTGGCCGCAACTGGCGGCGAGTGCGCCGCTCAGCGCGGCCGGCTGAGTTCAACCCCTCTGTCCCACCCGTTCGGTGGCTTCGGCCAGCCGTCGTATCGCTTATTCCGGCGCCTCGACCTGGTAGCCCTTCGCCTGCAGCTTTGCCAGTGGCCCGTCGCTTCTGAGCAACTCGGAGATCGGCAAGGTCGCGAAGGTGGAAGCGTTGGTCCGCAACGCGTTTTCCGCGGCCTCCAGCCATTGGTCCTGCAATGCCGCGGCGACATTGGCGATACCGCGCTTGCGGGCGAACTCGGTTTCGGTCAGCACCTGGGCGCAGGTGCGGTTCTGGTCGCCATAGGGCAAGGCACGTAGCGCGGGGATGTCCCCGACCGCCCAGGCGTTGGCGCGCGCGGCCATCAGCGGCAGATCGTTTTCCACGCGATCCAGGGTCGCCCGGAAGCAGGCGCTGTCATCCAGTTGCGTACCCGCGAATTCCTTCAGCGCCTGCCTGGGCTGTTCGACCTTGAAACTCAGCAATGGCGTGGTGACCTTCAAGCCATGTTGCTTGATGGCCTTGTCGACCACCGGGCTGACGATGCCCGATTCGGCCAGTCCCGCGCGCTTGAGGGCGGCTTCATAGAGCTCCCGCGCCGCGAAGATCGGACGCCATTTCTCCACGCCCTTGTCCCTTCCCGGATACCGCGTCTTGAGCATCTCCCAGCGCGCATACAGCTCCGGCGGCAGCACCTGCCGCAGGGTTTTATCGTCGGGGTTGCGCCTCGCCTTCAGCATGGAGGGAATGAGCAGCGCGCCGCGGATGATGCCGATGTCGGCATCCACCTTGACCCGCGGTGGCTTGATGGCTTCCTGCGACGCGGCAATCACCTGTTCCACATCGCGTGATAGCCAGATCATCCGCTTGGGCAATGGCGACTGCGTACCCAGGATGTACAGCATGTGTCCATCGCGGCTGACCCGCCACAGGCCGGGTCCTGGCTGGGCACCGCTGACCACGACGGTGTCCATGTCGATGACCGGCTCCGTCGTCGCCTGCGCCGTGGTCACCTCGGGAGAATGCGCCTGCGGCTGTTGAGCCTCGGCGTTCCATGACCCGCAGGCAACCAGGACGAGGCCGAAGCAAATCGACAATCGCATTCCTGCACTCACGGAAAAGGCGCAAATGCGC
>Ga0247823_10004841_pt1 | contig 10742 bp, 11 predicted proteins | sample 13C_PalmiticAcid_2_FD_192426 | JGI IMG/M metagenome (GOLD analysis project Ga0247823, IMG submission 192426) | Soil microbial communities from agricultural site in Penn Yan, New York, United States - 13C_PalmiticAcid_Day30 | ecosystem: Environmental > Terrestrial > Soil > Agricultural land...
GCCCCACGGTGACCGCGGGATTGAGGTGACAACCCGAAATATGGCCGATCGCATAAGCCATGGTGACAACCGTCAGACCGAAAGCGAACGAGACGCCGAGCAGTCCGATGCCGACGTCGGGAAATGCCGCAGCGAGAACCGCGCTGCCGCAACCGCCGAACACAAGCCAGAACGTGCCGATAAATTCGGCCAGACCCTTTTGGATATTCGTCATGATGACCCTCCTCCCCGCCGATGGCCTCAGACGCCCCCGGCGCGAGCATCATCCTATCAGGGCTGCGCGAACGGGCAAGCCCTTGTCCGGCCAAGACGAATCAGGCGGCCGCGACCGCCTCGACGAAGTGGCGCGCGCGCTGGTGCAGCGACAGCGCCGCCTCGGTCAGCCCGGCGGACAATTTGCCCAGCGCCTGCGCACCATCGCCAACGGCGGTTGCGCCGTGCCCGATCTCGCGGACGCGCGCGTCGATTTCGCGGCCCGCGAAGACCGCCTGTTCGACATAACTCGCGATCGTCAGCGTCGTCGCGCTCTGTCCATCGACCGCACGGTCGATTGCGTCGGAAAAGCCGTTGTTCGCGTCGATCGCTTTCTCGACCTCTTCAAATCCCGCCGCGACCTGTTCGACGATGTCGCGAATCCGGTCGACATATTGGGTGATGTCGCCCGCGGCGACGCGCGTCTGGCTGGCCAGCGTCTTCACCTCTGACGCCACTACGGCAAAGCCGCGGCCCGCATCGCCGGCGCGCGCCGCCTCGATCCCCGCGTTGAGCGCGAGCATGTTGGTGCGGCTCGCCATGTCGATGATCAATGCGAGCATCTGCTCGATCGACTGGCTCGCCGTTTTCAATGCAATCGATCGATCGCTGGCCTGCTTGATCTTGCGATGTGCGTCGCCACGGACCGTACGCGCACGCGATCCGTCGTCGACGATCTTCGCCATCGTCGCTGCGAGCGCATGGCCGCGATCGCCGAGATCCTGCAACCCCGCAAGCGTCTGCGCCGTCGCACCCGCGACGGTGACTGCGTCGCGCCCCGTTTGCTGCGCGCGTTCGGACAGCGTGCCGGCGACCGCCTCAACCTTACGCGCCATGTCGGACAGCGTCGCGGTCAGCGCGGTGATATCCTGCTGGAACCGCCGTCCTGCATCGTCGATGTGCGTCGTTCGCGCCGCGCGCTCCTGCGCCAGTTCGACCTCGCGCAGCATCGCCAGCTTGGCGAGCTGGCCGCTGTCGAGCGTTTCGACGAACCGCCCCGCCCGGACGAGAATCAGTTCCTGCTCCACCGGCGATTGCGCGGCGATGCGCAGCAAATCGGTCGTCGATCGCGCGACATCGGCGGTCGGGCAAGGTTCGATCATCGCAGCGATCGACCCGCCGATCGTCGGATTCTGCATCAGCGAAAACCAGAAGGGACAGAAGAGCAATTCGCGCACGCGCTGTTCGCGAATGATTCCCACCGGCCGGTCTTCGCCGTCAATCACCGCGAGCGCGCGGAGTTGCGGATTGCCGCGAAACAGGTCGATAACCTGCGACATATGCGCGTCGGCGCCGATCGCGGACGCGTGGCCCGGCGACGGCGTAAAGGCATATCCCATGGCGTTCATCGATCTCTCTTCAGTCTGTGACCTTGTTCGCGCCTCGACCTAGAGGGACTTGGTAAATAGTAATTTAACCATTTATTTCAGTGATGTGACACATGGGCTGTGCGCGGCGCCACTCCGTCGCAATATCCTGTTCAGATCGCGGCGGTTATGCGATGGGACGCCAGTTCGGCGTGGGAGAAGATTATGCGCGTTTTGGTCTTGGCGGTGCTGGCCGCACCTTTGCTCACCGGCTGCATCAGCGCGGTAAAGACTGTCGTCACCGCGCCGGTAAAGGCCGTCGGTCAGGTCGCCGACTGGTCGACAACGAGCCAGGATGAATCCGATCGCAACCGCGGACGCGAAATGCGCAAGCGTGAAGAACAGATGGGCAAGCTGTCGCGCCAGCGCGACAAGGCAGCCGAAAAGTGCCGCGACGGCAAGGAAGATCAATGCCAGCGCGCCGAGGTGCTGGAGCATGAGATCGAAGCCTTGATGGCGGCGCCGCGCTAAGAGTTGCGGCACCGGCCCGCTCCCCCACCCGCCTCCCACGGAGTATCCTGAAATGGGAGGCCGGGTGGGGGAGCGGGCCGGTGCCGCCTTCGCCGTCAGGCGAAGATAATCACCGCACCCGCCGGCCGGTCCATACGACGCGGCCGACGAGTTGCACCGACGCCATCGGCAGGTCGTCCCAGCTGCGATAGTGCGGATTGTCGCTGATCACCGAGATCCGCCCCGGCCCCGGCGCGCGCGCGACGCGCTTCACCATCAGCACATCGTCCATGCGCAACACATAGATGCCGTCGCGCAGCCGCGCCGCCGCGTCGCCGCCGTCGACCAATATATCGTCGCCGTCGTCGAGCGTCGGCGCCATCGAATCGCCCTCGACGCGAATGATGCTGAGCGCGCGCGGATCGGCGCCCAGGTCGCGCAGCCATTTAGGGTCGAACGCGACTTCGCCCTCGATGGCTTCGCCATCGACGCTGGCGCCGGCACCCGCCGAGGCGCCGATCGCAAGTTTCGGCACCAATATCATTCCGGGCCCGCGCGTCCGCGCCGGGGTCGCGACACGCTGAACCGGCCCGCCCAGCATCGCTTCTGACACCCCCAGATAGGCGGCGATGCGCGCGCGATCCTGCTCGCCAAGCCGCCGCGGCGACCCGCGCTTTATATATTGCTGGATATAGGCGGGGTTGCGCCCGATCACCTGCGAAATGCGCGCATAATCAAGCCCCCTTTCCGTCAAGAGGCGGTCGAGCGCGGCGCGCGGATCTTGATCGAAATCGGCCATAGGTCGCTGAGAGCTGGTCCTTCCTATTTCGTCTCTACCAAACGGATTTTTCCTAGACAAGTAGGAAAATGAGCATCAAATAGGAAATATCCTATCGGGTGAGTCGCCCGGTTTCAGCGTGATCAGGGAGGAAAACATGGAGCGCAGCCTGCTGCAACGGATCGAGGCCTTCCTGAAGGAATCGGCGATGCCGCCGAGCGTGTTCGGGCGCGCCGCCGCACGCGACCCGCGTCTTGTCAGCGATTTGCGCGGGGGACGCGAGCCCGGGCTCGACATGACGTGCCGCGTGGAACATTTCATGAACAAATGGCGCGCCGAACGACACGCGGGCCATGTCGTACCGCAGGGCGACCGGCGAACCCGCGCCTTCCGCCGTATCGAGCAGGGGGCACGGGCATGATGCGCTGGTCCCCCGCCTTGCCGGCACGTCCTGGCTGTCCGCATCGGCGGCTTCGCCGCCTGCTTGGCCGCGAACTGCCGCACGGACTGACGCCGGGTGCGTCGACTTTTCGCCCTTGGGCGAGCGCCAGTTTCGTCGGCGCGCGTCACATCTTCCCCTGCGCACTCGCAGCCGGCGACCGCGAGCAGGTCCGCCGCGCGCTGCACGGCCGGCTGAACGCCGCCGAATGGACGCTCCCCGGGCATATCGTTGCCGATGTCGTGGTGGAATGCGATGCCGATCCGCGGACGCTGCGGATCGAGATATTGACCGTCGAGGATTAGCCGACCGACTGGCGTGTCATCCGCTGCAAGGTGCCGAGCGCCGCTTCGAGCGCGAAATCGACTTCGGGCTCCTCGGCTTCCGCACCCTCGGGCACCGGAATCGCCGCCGTCGAAGCCGGCACCGTCTGCCGGCGGCGCGTCAGCCCCGCCTCGAAGCGCGCGACCATTGCGCCGAGCGATTTGTCGGCGGGGTCGGGCATTGGCGGCGGCGACGTCATCATGGCGGGTTGCAGCCAGGGCGCCTCGCCGTCGAATTCCTCTTCGGGCGCAAGATCGGCGAGCACGAGTTCATCGCCTTCGTCGGCTTCGGCTTCGCCCAACCACATACCCGACGCAGCCGGTTCAAGAAGTGCACTGCCGTCGAGCCCGCCCGCAGGCAGGTCGCGTCCCGCGCGGATCGGCGGGCGCGGCGGATCGTCGGGGTGCAGGTCGACGCGGCGGCGCGTCAGCACCGGTTCGTCATCGCTCGTTTCGTCACGGACGCGGCGAAAACGCTCGCGGAGCGAGGACAATCCTGCCGCTTCGGGCTTTGCAATCAGCAAAGCAACGAAGCCCGCGATCAACGCGGCGAACGCCGACATGCCGAAGGCGAGCGCCAGCCGCCCACCATTGCCGATCGGCTGAACGAAAAGGTCGGAGAGGCGGTCGAGATAGAGGTTCCAGCTGATCCCGGCGACCCATGAAAAGGGCATCACGGCGGCGAACAGGAAGGTCAGCGCCGCAGCGCCGATCACCGCCGGAATCGCCGGCTGGAGCGCGCGGAGCAGCGCGGTCGCTATCGCCTTGGCCCGATTCTCGCTGGTTTCTTCCATATCGTCCCAAATCCATCGGCCCACGGGCCATTTGTCGTCACATCAGAACGGCGCTCAGGCACCGCGCAGCAATCGCTGGTAAACCGGCTCGTAACGTAAAATGTTTGATGACCAGTTACGATGACTTTCCACAAAAATACGTGCTGTCCGCCGTCGCTCCGGCCATATTTCCCTATTTTGCAGCAGATTGGCAAGCGCAACTGCGATGGCGACGGGGTCGTCGGGCGCGAACAGGGTGCCCGTGGCGCCGTCTTCGATCAGTTCGCGGTGACCGCCGACATCGGACGCCGCGACGAGCTTGCCCTGCGCCATCGCCTCGAGCGGTTTCAGCGGCGTGACGAGGTCGGTCAGCCGCATCCTCTTGCGCGGATAGGCGAGAATATCGATCAGCGAATAATAGCGCTCGACTTGGCTGTGCGGGACGCGGCCGACGAAATGGATGTGCGCGGCCGCGGGCGATGCCGCCGCCTGCGCCTTGAGCGCCGCCTCCATCGGCCCGCCACCGACAAGGAGCAGACGCGCATTCGGTTGCGCCGCGACCAGCGCGGGCATCGCGGCGATCAGGTCGTCGATCCCCTCATAGTCGTAAAAGCTGCCGATATAGCCGATCACCGCGTCGTCGGCCGCGAGACCCAATATGTCGGCAAGCGCATCGTCGCGCGGCGTCGGATCGCCGAACAGTTCGAGGTCGACGCCGTTCGGCGACACGGTGATCTTGGCCGGATCGATGCCGCGCGCGATCAAATCGCCGCGCAACCCGTCACAGATCACCGCGACCGCGTCGGCCGATTTCACCGCATGCGTTTCGAGTTGCTTCGTGAGCCAGTAGCGCAAACTGCCTTCGCGCCCGGTGCCGTTGCCGACCGATGCATCCTCCCAGAAGGCGCGGATTTCATAGATGACCGGGATGCCGAGCTTCTTGCCGACGCGTAGCGCGGCGAGGCCGTCGAGCACCGGCGAATGCGCATGCAGCACATCGGGTTTCCATTCCCTCGCCAGCGCCTCGACGCGCTTCGCCAGCGCCCCGATCTCGCGCCATTCGCGGATCGGCGCGCGCGCGGGAGCGATCGGCGGGGTGCGATAGAAGGTCAGCCCGTCGACGGTCTCGCCCCCATCTCCCTTGGCGTGGCCCGCTTCGGGATGCCGCACGCCGGTCACCCCCGCGACCTCCCACCCCTTCGCCACCTGCGCCTTCATCAGCGCGCGCGTGCGAAAGGTGTAGCCGCTGTGCGCGGGCAGGCTATGGTCGAGAACGTGCAAAATTCGGGTCATCGTGCAGGGCTTTGACAGACAAGGCTTAACGTGGCGTCAACCCCAATAGCGTAGGCAACGCCTTATATGGTCGACAATTTTTCCCTTGGCTTGACGCACGTCCTGATGGCGATTGCGCTCTGGCGCCTGCTCTATCGCGACGATCTCGATCGCGAGGTCAGCCCGCGACTGCTTTGGCAGCAACGCCGCGACGCCGAACGCGCCGAACAGGATGCCCGACCCGATGCGTGACATCGCGTTCGTCGCCTTTCTGTTCGCATTCATCGGGATCGGCTTCAGGAAGCCATTCCTGTTCGTGCTGTGCTTTTGCTATATCGACATCGTCGCGCCGCAACGGCTCAGCTATTTCCTGATCAACTCGATCCCGGTTTCACTGATCGTCTTCGGGCTCGCGATCGCCGGCTGGCTCGTGGCCGACGACAAGAAGGACACGCGCTGGTCGGGGCGGCAGACCTTGCTCGTGATGCTGCTCGTCTATTGCTGGATGACGACCATCTATGCCGATTTTCCCGTCGAGGCGGCGGACAAGTGGAGCTGGGTGTGGAAGGCGCTGATCTGGGCGATCTTCCTTCCGCTGACGCTGCGCACGAAGCTGCGGATCGAAGCGCTGGCGCTGATGCTGCTGCTCTCTGCGGCGGCGATCGCGATCGCGGGCGGCATCAAGACCGCAGCGGGCGGCGGGGGCTATGGCACGCTTCGGTTGCTGCTGAGCGAAAATTACGGGCTTTACGAGGGCAGCACTATGTCGTGCGTCGCCATATCGATCATTCCGCTGATCCTGTGGTATCGCCGCCACGGGACGATCTTTCCGCCCGACTGGATGGTGTCGGCCTTCTGCTTCGCGCTGGTCTTCGCCTGTGCCTTGCTGCCCGTCGGCACGCAGGCGCGCACGGGGCTGATCTGTCTGTTCGTGCTCGCGCTGCTGTCGCTGCGCGCGGTCAAGCACCGCCTTCTCTACATCGCGGGCGCGGGGCTGCTCGCGGCCGCCGCTATCCCCTTCCTCCCGCAAAGCTACACCGACCGGATGGAAACGATCCGCGGCTACAAGTCCGACCAGTCGGCCTCGACGCGCGTCGCGGTGTGGGCGTGGACCTGGGACTATGCGAAGGACAACCCGATGGGCGGCGGCTTCAACGCCTTTCTTCAAAATCGCGTGCGCGTCGAAAAGGAGGCGAGCCGCGCCGACGAGACCGCGAGCGTTTATGAGGAAGAGTCGCGCGCCTATCACTCCAGCTATTTCGAGATGCTGGGCGAACAGGGCTATCCCGGAACCGCCATGTGGCTGCTCCTCCATTTCGCGGGGCTGGTGCAGATGGAGCGGATCCGGCGGCGCTACCTGAAAACGCGGCGCGGCGAAGAGCAATGGATCGCGCCTCTGGCGACCGCGCTGCAGCACGGCCACATCGTCTATCTGGTCGGGTCGCTGTTCGTCGCCATCGCCTTCCAGCCCTTCATCTATATGATGCTGGCGCTCGAGATCGGGCTGACGACCTATTGCCGTCGCCGCGAGCAAGAGGCGGGATGGCGGCCACTGACCCCGCGCGCAATGGTGACCGCGTGAGCGCCGCCGCCATGCCCCGGCAAATGCTGCCGACGCTCACCGGACTCCGCGGGTTCGCCGCGCTGATGGTTCTCCTCTACCATATCCGCAGCGCGATGGGGGGCTTCCTGCCCGAGCGGGTCATTGCGGTGCTGGCCCAAGGCTATCTCGCGGTCGATCTGTTCTTCGTGCTGTCGGGGTTCGTGCTCTGGTGGACCTATGGCGCCGAGTTCCGCGATCAGGGTCTCCGCGCCGCGCCGCGCTTCATCATACGGCGATTTGCCCGCATCTTCCCGCTCCACCTCGCGATCCTGTCGGCGATGCTGCTGTTCGCCGTGGCGCTGCTCGTCAGCGGCCGCGACCCCGGCGCGCATTACAGCTTCGCCGAGCTGCCGGCGCATTATCTGCTCGTCCAGAATTGGGGGTTCGGCAACGGACTGACATGGAACGACCCGGCCTGGTCGATCTCGACCGAATGGGCGGCCTATCTGCTGCTGGCGGTCGCGGGCGGCTGGCTGACGCGGCTGCCGCGCGGCGCGTGGAGCTTCCCTTTGTTGATCGTTGCGATGGCCGCGTGCCTGGGATGGTGGTTCGCGGCAACCGGCCGCGCGAGCATCGGCGACGATATTCCCGCGACCGGGCTGCTGCGCTGTCTCGTCGAATTCGGCATCGGTATCCTGCTTTGCCAATGGTGGACGGCGCAGCGCGAAGGCCCCCACGGCACGGCGATCATCTATGGCACCGCGCTCGGTCTCGCGGGCGCTGCGGCGCTCCTGTTCGGAATGGCCGGGTCGCAGCCGGCGGCCGTGCCGCTGATCATGACCGCTGTCGTGATCCTCGCGCTCCAGGCATCGACGGCGCCGCGACCGCTCTTGTCGGGCCGCTTCGCGCAATGGCTGGGGGACATCAGCTATGCCGTCTATCTGTCGCATTTCTTCCTGTGGATCCTCTTCAAGCTTTTCTTTGTCGACGACCCGGCGCTGGTCCATCCGGTCAAGATTCTCGCTTTCATCCTGCTGACGCTGGCCGTGTCGCATCTTCTCCATATCGCGCTCGAGGTGCCGGGGCGGCGGATCGCCCAGCGCGCCGGCGATCGCCTGCTCGCCGCACCGCGCACCATCTTCGCCGCGGGCCGTAGCGAGACCTGACGCAGGGGCGCCGCATCGCTGCCGGGGAACCATCGGCAGCGACGGGGCGCTATGGATGCATGTCCGCACCCCGTCTTGTCCATGTCGACGACAGCCTGCCCGGCATCAGCCGCACGCGCTCGGGCGTCGGTTGGCGCTATCGCGACGCCAAAGGAAAGATCATCCGCGACCGCGACGAGATCGACCGTCTCAATGCGATCGCGCTGCCGCCCGCCTATGAGGATGCGTGGTTCTGCCCCGCCTCCAACGGGCATATCCTCGCGACCGGCTACGATGCGCGCGGGCGCAAGCAATATCGCTACCACCCCGATTTCCGGATGGCGCGCGAGGCGGACAAATATGATCGGTGCGCCGCCTTCGGCCACGCGCTGCCGCTGCTGCGCGCGCGCCTCGTCGATGACCTGAACCGCCGGACGCTCTGCTCCGAACGCGTCGTCGCGGCGGTCGTGCGTCTGCTCGACCTCGCCGCGCTCCGCGTCGGGAACGAGCAATATGTCGCGGCGAACAAGAGCTTCGGCGCAACGACGCTGCGTCAGCGCCACGCGAAACTCTCGGGCAAGACGCTCCGCCTCAAATATATCGCCAAGGGCGGTGCGAAACGCGAGGTCACGATCAGCGACCGCAGCCTCACCACGCTGGTGCGCCGGCTGCAGGATCTGCCCGGCCAGAATCTCTTTCAATATGAGGATGAGGGCGCCCTTTACGCCGTGGCGTCGGAGGATGTGAACGCCTATATCCGCGAGGCGATGGGCGACGATTTCAGCGCCAAGCATTTCCGCACATGGTCGGCGAGCGTCGAGGCGTTCGCTTTCCTCTACGACGCGGCCGAGCCGCCGACGCTGAAAGCGATGCTCGAACATGTCGCGGGCCGCCTCGGCAACACCCCCGCGATCACGCGCAAGGCCTATGTCCACCCCGCGATGCTCGCCGCAGCGCAGGCGCGCGAAGACTTTGCCGCGACCGTCGGCAACCTCCCGCGCGCCACGCGCTATCTTTCGCGTTACGAACGCGGATTTTTGACCTATCTGGAGCAGGCGCCCGCGGCCGCGGTGCTGCTCCAAACCGCCTGATCCTAGCCAAAAGGACCCGACGTGATTTTCTCCATTCTCGCCGCCGCGACCACCGCCGCTCCCAAAGCCGCGCCCGCAAAGGCCGCCACTACCAACCCGCTCGACGATCTCCAGCGTTATTGGGATCTCAGCGTCGCGTGGGTGAATAGCCATTGGCTCCAGATCGGCATCGCGATCGGCGCCGGCTTGCTCATCTATTTCGTCCTCTCGATGGTGCGCAGCTTCGCGCTCAAGCACGCGCAGTCGGCCGAGGGTGAAATGACGCTGACGCACATCGCCGGGCGCGTTATCCACAAAACCAAGTCATCCGTACTCGCCATCATCGCGATCCGCATGGTCGCTGGCTATGCGCAGCCGCCCGCGGTGATCATGCAGATGATCCAGTTCGTCTTCACCGTCGCGGTCGTGCTGCAGGTCGCGATCTGGGCGCGCGAGATCGTGCTCGGGTTGATCCAGCGCCGCGCCGCGGAAGGCAACAACGAAACGCTCAGCAATGCGATGGGGATCATCCGCCTGCTGATCAGCATCGCCCTGTTCGCGATCGCGGCGATCGTGATCCTCGACAATATGGGCGTCAACGTCACCGGCCTCATCGCCGGTCTCGGCATCGGCGGCATCGCGATCGGCCTCGCCGCACAGGGGATTTTCTCCGACCTCTTCGCCTCGCTCTCGATCATTTTCGACCGTCCGTTCCGCGTCGGCGAGACGATCAAATATGACACCAGCACCGCAACCGTCGAGCGCATCGGGCTCAAGAGCACGCGCCTGCGTTCGCTCAACGGCGAATTGCTGGTAATCTCGAACACCAATCTGCTGAGCAAGGAGATCACGAATTTCGCGCATCTCCACCGCCGCCGGATCACCTTCAAGATCGGCGTCATCTATCAGACGACGCCCGAGATGCTGCGCGACCTGCCCGCCTTGCTCGAGGAACAGGTCGTCGCCGGGGGACAGGAATTCATCCGCTCGAGTTTCCTGACCTTTGGTCCGTCGAGCCTCGATTTCGAACTGCTCTTCGACGTTTTCAGCGACGAGTTCGACGAGGTCGCGGCGGCGCGGACCGACATCGCCATCCGCTTGTTCGACGCGATGACGCGCGCGGGCTACAGCTTCGCCTATCCGACGCAGACCAGCTTTACCGCGGCGCCCGACGGGACCATGATCATGCCCTATCCCGAGTCTCCAAAGCCCAGGGCGGCGGCGGCAAAGGCGGCGAAGCCCGGCTGTCGCTACGGCGCCGCGGCTGCGGGGCTTGGCCCTTGTGCAACGCGTCAAGAGAGGCCTAGAACGCGCCCCGAACCAGCTATTG
>Ga0247823_10004842_pt1 | contig 10741 bp, 14 predicted proteins | sample 13C_PalmiticAcid_2_FD_192426 | JGI IMG/M metagenome (GOLD analysis project Ga0247823, IMG submission 192426) | Soil microbial communities from agricultural site in Penn Yan, New York, United States - 13C_PalmiticAcid_Day30 | ecosystem: Environmental > Terrestrial > Soil > Agricultural land...
CCTTGATGTTGATCTGCTGGTTGCGCCCAGTCGTGTAGCGGCGCCGCGACCGCTGGGCGGGCTGTGCCGCCGCCGGCTGCTGCCGGCTGGGGAAACCATGGTCCTCGGCCAGACGCTCGATCTGGGCCGGCTCCACGGGCTTGGCCGGGGCCTTCTTGGGCGCGAAGTCCTGAGAAAGATCCCCGAACGGGTTGGCGCGCTCCGCGGCGGTCATGCCACCTTCTCCTGGGCTTCGGCCACCCCGCCCTGCTGGGCCTCCCGCAGCTTCTGCACGACCTCCTGGGTAAACGCCTCGGCGTTGGCGATCGCTTTGTCCAGGTTGGCAACGTCTTTGGGGTCGAGCTTTTCGAGCGGCTGGCGGAAGGAGAAGATGGCCCGAAAGGCCTCACGCTCGTTCAGCTCGGTGCGCAGCACCTGCACGCCGGCATCGGTCAGCGTGCGGCTGATGTGGTTCGTCGTGCGGGTGCGGATGGCCGGGTTCGTGCGCGTCAGGAGCACCGAGTACGGCACCGGCCGGCGGGACATCTTTTCCTGCTGCTTGATGACCTTGAGCGCCCTGCCCGCCTGCTCGGCGTCGAGCTGCGAACCCTGGGTCGGCACGATGACCAAGTCGGCTTGGCTCACGGCCAGCAGCACGATCTTGGCGGCCGTGCCTTCCAGGTCCACCACGACGAACGGCGTCTGTGCAGCCGCTTCCTCGATGCGCTCCAAGATGTTCTCTTCGTTGGCATCGGCGATGACCGACAGGTTCGCCGAGGCGTTGCCGGCGGCCTCCCAATTCTTGATTGGGTGGTTGGGGTCGGCATCGACCACCGTGACCGGCGCGCCGCGCGAGAGCTGCGAGGCCAGGACCAGCGCGGCGGTGGTTTTCCCCGCGCCCCCCTTCGGGCTGACAAAAACGATGGTGGGCATGCCTCTCCTTAGCTGGTAGCTATCCAATAGCCAAATATTACCAGATAGCTACTTGGTACCTAATGATATATGAAAGCTATCTAGTAGCTACCAAATAACCAAAAATAGGATAGATACTAGATAGCTACCAACTAAGCACAGGCTCTAGGCCCGCGTCAGGGATCGAAAGCCGGCCCGACCGGGCGAGACCCGCAGGGGCTCGATGCGAAGCACCAGAGCCCGGCCAGGCCGCAGGCTTGGCGACGCACCAGGCCAACCAGGCGGCACGCCCCAGCACAGAGAATCACGGCGAGCTGCCCCCCCTTGGCCAGCACAGGAAGCACATGGCGAAACCACCGGCCGGCAAGAAAAGCGCCGAACTCATCACCCTTGACCAGATCAAGAGACTGGCCATCGCGGCCATGTTCTCCGACGACGAGCTGATGGACCAGCTCGTGCTCAAGGGCGGCAACGCCATGGCCTTGATCCACAAGCTGACCTCGCGCGAGTCCGTCGATCTCGATTTTTCGATGCGCGACGACTTCCCGGATGGCACAGCAGCGGTGCAACGGCGCATCGAGGCCGCCTTGCAGCGCACGTTCCGAACCGCAGGCTACGAACCCTTCGACTTCAAGATGGAAGACAAGCCCGCGTCGGTCAGCCCGGACCTGGCCGGCTTCTGGGGCGGCTATGCGTTCGAATTCAAGCTGGTGCCGAGCGCCCAATACGCAGAGCAGAAGGACGACCTGCCAAGAATGCAACGGTCGGCCCTGAACATCGGGCAAGCACGCAGGTTCTTCATTGAAATTAGCCGCTTCGAGTACATCGACGACAAGGAAGAAGACGAGCTGGAAGGCTACCGGATCTACGTCTATTCGCCACTGATGATCGCCTGCGAGAAGCTGCGCGCCATTTGCCAACAGATGCCCGAATACAGCCCCGTCGTCAGGCGCAGCCGCCCTCCGACAGAGCGCGCACGCGACTTCCTCGACATCCATACGCTGGTCGAACAGCGGCAGCTCGACCTACTGACGCCCAAGGCACTGGACATCACGCGCCAGATGTTCGAACTCAAGCACGTCGAGCTGGAATGGCTCGGCATCATCAACAACTACCGCGAGTTCCATCGCCAGGGCTTCCAGGCGGTGCAAGCCACCGTCAGCCGGGGCTTTGACCTGCGCGAGTTCGATTTCTATGTGGACTACGTTGTGAAGCTGGCCAGCGATGTGTTGGCCGCGCTCCGCGCAGCGGAGCCGGCCTAGAAGCCTTCCGGCACGTGCAGCCGCCAGGCCGGCACGTACCTGGTCGCGCTCATCTCGTGGGTGAGATAGAAGTCGAACTCCATTGGGAAACGGCGCATGAGGTCCAGCGCGCTGGACCGGTAGCCCGCACGCTCCAAGTAGAAGCCGATGGCCTGGTGGTAGGGGTAGGTGAACCGCAGCTTGCCCAGCATCGCGCCCATCGCGTTCACCGACACACCATCCTTGGCCAGCTCGAAGGCCTTGGCCACCTCGAACACCCCGCCGCTGTAGGCCGGCCGCACGGCCGCATCGATCAGCGTGCGCTCGACGCTCGTGGTCCGCACGTTCACGCGGCCCTCTGCACCTCGCTGCGCGTCGTGGTCCACCACGCCCAGCTCGCCGGTGTTAGCGCTGTTGATCAGCAGCACCTGCCAGTCCTCGAAATCGACCGCGTTGCTGCTGACCCGGACCGGCCGCTGGAACGCCGCATCGATCGCCGATTGGGAGAGGGGAGTGCCGGTAGGTGCGTCGCTCGCCCGCTCGTGGCTCAGGTAGAGGACTTTGGGCACCTGTTCGGTCAAGCCATGCAGCCGCATGGCGGTGTAGTGGCTGTAGTAGCTGCGCGGCTTCAAATGCAACAGCAGCTCCAGCGTCGGCACCGGCCGCTTGCCCCAAACGTACAAGGTTTCACCCCCTGCCGGAAATGCAAACGCGATCTCCCGCAGGCTGCCGTACTCCTTGAGGAAGTCGATGAAATCGGCGGTCGTCGTGTGCTTCGCCAAACGCCATCCGGCGCGCTCCTGGGTCAGCACCGCAGCGATCTGCTTGCCCCTCATCACCGGCGGCTGGGCGTCGAAGTGCGCCAGGATGTCCGGCCTCGCAATCTGAATGCGCGTGCGGTCTAGCGCCGTGGCCATTTTGTGCTAAGCGGCATATATGCCGCTTAGCATAGCATCCGCAGAGACAAATTTCAAGGAAAGCCCGAGCGAGCGCCATTGACGAACAAGCCAGGGCGCCGTATGCTACAGGGCATATATGCCCTGTAGCATACGGCTCCCAGCGATACGCAAAGCTGTGCTGTTCCGACACACAGTGCCAGGGGTAGACAAACGTGCTTAGGCTCACTATGCTCGAAAGCGTATACGCTTTCGAGCATAGTGAGGTTCATGCCTGAATGAACCGGGTCCAGGGGCAGGGCGCATCAGCCGTTTTGGCCGTCGATGGGGGCCCTTTACGCACCACGCGCGACCATGGGGCCCTGCGGCCCCATACCCCAGCCCCCAGCCCTTCGGGCACGCGGCTACTCGCCGCTTGGGGCCCCCGTTCGTCCACAGGACAATCCTTCACGAGCAGCAGAGCAGGGCAACATGAGCACATCCAGAACCGACCCAGAACCACAGGGCGAGCACCAGGCCCCGGCCTGGCTCAAGGAACTTGGCCAGGGCATGGTGGACGGCCTGAATCAGATGCACGCCGACCAGGCCACCCAGCCTCGCAAGATCGCCGCCCAGGAATGGGCACAGGGCGCGGTGGAGAAGCTGAACCGGATGCGGACAGACGAAGCCTACCGCCAGGAAATCGCAGCCAAGACCAAGTAACCGGCCAGAGCCGCGCCCCTGGCGCGGCTGATCCCCAGCCGGCCGAACGCGACCGGCTTCCGACCCTTCAAGAGCGGCAGGCGTACGCCGCGAGCTTCGACGCCAATATTGCCAGCCTGGCCCGAGCTGGCAGACCCCCCGATGACCCCGAGTTGCACACGCTGCGCACTGTCCAGCAGGAAGCGCGGCGCGAGCTGCTGGGCGCTGTCGTGCGCGAGCTGGAGCCCGCTGCAGCGGTGAAGGCATACCCCGGGCTGGCCGGCGCCTATGACGTGCTCGCCAAGGCTGGCCGGCAGATGGCCGCCGATGGCCTGACCCCGGCCCAACAGGCCGTGGCCATGGCCCGGGTCCGGGAGAACGTGGCCCAGGCGGTCGAAACCGGCAAGCTGGCCGAGACGCTGCCGCAGCAGCGCGGCCCGGAGCGATGAACCTCGCAACGCCATGCCGATCACAGCAGAACAAGCGGACAGCGTGATTCACACTTTCTACAATGAGTTCAAGGGCGTTGTGCGCCTTTAACATTGAGCACTGACCGATCAAATGAATAACTTCTGCCTCATTGCATTATTTATTGTGGTGCAGTTAAATTTCTCTGCTTTTGCCATGGATTTGGCTTGCGCATCTAAGCCCGACGAAATTGAGAGAATGAAAAATCAGCTGCTCAACATAGAAAAAATGGTTCCCGTAACGTCGCACTTTACAAATGTAGGAACAAATCAAAAGGCGAATTGGGGCATGGCGACTCTTATGATGAACCTTGAAACCAAGAAAGGGTATCAGTGGGCAAAATGGAAAATAGACGATATTGAAGTTGTGTGCATCGCAAAGAAATATTCGAGGATTGACCTGTTCTTAAACAATCGACTTGACGCCAGAGCATTTCTAGATAAGAAATATTTTCCCAAAGCAAACGATCGAGGTGATGGCAAAGATTTCTCCACATTAGGCGCTAACGGCATTCTTCTTGTTAAGGAAAAACGAGAAAGATTTCCCATGTACAGAGCTTACGTCGATGACATCGTCGCGGTAAGCTCTGAAAAACCCACACCAAGACAATACATCGAGTTTCTTGTTTCCAATCCCTCCTCCAAGGATGGGGAGATATTTGGCGTAACCCTTCAGGGAAACGGAATCGCCGAATACACCTCAGTACTCGGAAGACCAGCTATTGATGGAGTCCGCTACGGAGCAATATATTCTCCAGCCGGAGAAGAATACCTAAAGAAGATCGCACGTTGAAGCGTGCCCGCCTGCTGCTGGCCACTCTGGTCCTGGCCGTAGCCGGCCCAGCGCTGGCCGAGGGCCGGCGGTGCCTGGTGGTCGGGGTCAGCGACGGGGACACGATCAATGCCCGCTGCGGCGAGCAGGGCAGCTATGAACAGATCCGCGTGCGCCTGGCCGGCATCGACGCCCCGGAGCGCCGGCAGGCCTATGGCGAGCGCGCCCGGCAGCACCTGGCCGGGTTGGCCTTCCAGCGCTGGGCCGAGCTGGAGTGCGGCAAGGGGGACCGCTACGGCCGCAGCGTGTGCCTGGTGCGGGTAGCCCCTGCATCGCGGCCTGATGGGCCGCCTGTGCTCGATGTGGGCCTGTCCATGGTCAGCGCCGGCATGGCGGTGGTATCGCGCCTACAGCCGCGAGCAGGCCCCGGAAGACCGCGGCAGGTACGAGGCGGCCGAGCTGGCCGCCAAGGCCCGGCGCGTGGGCCTGTGGGCCGATCCTGGCCCGGTGCCGCCGTGGGAGTGGCGGCGATCACAGAGCTGATTCCGGACGGTCGACCAGCGCCGGAGGGGTCAACCCCGTAGCCCTGAGGGCCAGTGCGCTCTAATCGCCACCATCACAGCCCCTTAACACTAAGAACTCTGATCGGCTTACGATCATTGCAGGACTCAAAGGAAAAGAAATGGCGATTTACGCGATATGGAACAACAAGGGCGGCGTCGGCAAGAGCTATCTGACATTTCAAGTCGCATCAGAATATGCATTTCAACATCCAGATAAGAAAGTTCTGGTAGTTGATTTGTGCCCACAGGCGAATTCTTCGTCAATGCTGCTTGGCGGCATGGTGAATGGCGAAGATGCGTTGAGCAATTTGCATGGTGAAGTTCCGCGCAAGTCCATCGCGGGATATATCGATGATCGCATTGCGAGCCCGTATCAGAATCCGCGGACGGGTGCAAATTATGTCACTTCGGTCAGAGGTCTAAATCACGCCATCCCAAATAACCTGTTCCTTATCGCTGGCGACGAGCAACTTGAACTTCAAGCTCCCCGCGTTCGTTCTGCAACCTCGCCTGGCCCGGACGACGCATGGCGCTTGGTTCATATGTGGATTCGAGACCTGATCGCGGATGTGGTGGAGTCCTGGGGTGATACGCCTCACGCGGTCTTTATTGATTGCAACCCCAGCTTTTCAATATATACCGAGCTGGCACTGTGCGCATCCGAGCGGTTGATTGTTCCTTTCTCGGCTGACGGTTCATCGAAGCGAGCGGTGCGCTCGGTGTTAGCTCTTGCATTCGGTGTCAGCCGACAGCCTGGTCAGCAACAATCGGAGTTCTACCGGGGAACTCTGCGCGCACAGATGAATAGACCGAAAATCTACATGTACGTAGGAAATAGGTTGACGCAAAGTTATTATTCTTCTGCTGCGGCATTCAAAACCGTCGTCGGTGAAATTGGCGATGAAATCTACGAGGTGTGGCGCGCCAACCCGAACGAGTTCAGCATTCATCCGGCTGGTGCTCCAATGCCAACCAACAAAAAATCGTTCAAGGCCATGTTCCAGAAGGAGGTCGGTGATGCGAACACCGCTTCTGTCGTGTCTAGTACCCTTGGTACGCCAATCTGCCAAATGACTTCCGGCACGAAGTTGGTTCTTGGAAAGAACGTCGTGGTGAATCAGTCGCAGCTCGACAAACAGGCTCCGAATATTAGGAACCTTGTCAGTGCGATTGAGTAAATAGCTGATCTAGGCTGTAGAGTCCAATGCCCCCCGGCAACACGTAATCGGACTAGTATTTCGTCACTGGGCGGCGCAGGAGTGCGGCAAGGTGGACCGCTACGGCGCAGCGTGTGCCTGGTGCGGGTAGTCCCTGCATCGCGGCCCGATGGGCCGCCTGTGCTCGATGTGGGCCTGTCCATGGTCAACGCCGGCATAGCGTGGTGGTATCGCGCCTACAGCCGCGAACAGGCCCCGGAGACCGGGGCAGGTACGAGGCGGCCGAGCTGGCCGCCCGGGTCCAGCGTGCGGGCCTGTGGGCCGATCCCAGCCCGGTGCGCCATGGGAGTGGCGGCGACAGTGATGATTCAATCCATGGCCTTTGACCAGCTTCTGCAGCATATCCCCAGCGAACTCCTGAACGAATCGGGTGGAGTGTTCTACTCAGGTCGGAATGCCTGGGTGGTCGGCCGGCCGTTGTATGTGATTGGCCTCAACCCTGGCGGTTGCCCTGAAAAACTCGCGGCGATCACCTTGGCAAACCACACCAAGACCGCCGCCGACCAGGATGCCGATTGGTCGGAATACCGCGATCAACCTTGGAACGACGCAGCGCCCGGCACTCGGGGCATGGCACCGCGTGTGCTGCATCTGATGAGGCAGTTGGGCCTTAACCCCGGCGAGGTTCCGGCGAGCAACCTGGTGTTCGTGCGCTCGCGCCGGGAACGGGGTATCGAAGCAATGCGCATGCAGGCATTAGCCGATGCGTGCTGGCCGTTCCATGAGCATGCCCTTGGCGTGATCCGTCCGAAAGCCGTCCTGTGTTTCGGCAAAACAGTGGGGGCCTATGTGCGCCGCCGTTTGAATGCACACGAGCTGGTCGGCGAGTTCGTAGAGACCAACAAGCGGCGCTGGCGGAGCCAGGCTTTTAAGGGTGATGAAGGCGTTCGCGTCGTCGTGGCCACCCATCCAAGCATTGCGAACTGGAGGGCCTCGCCCACGGACATTTCGGGGCTGGTTGCCGACTCGATGCGGTGGTAGCCGTCAAGGGGCCGCGCAAGCCCAGCGCGCGGGCCTGTGGGCCGATCCTGGCCCGGTGCCGCCGAGGGAGTGGCGGCGTGTCTCTGCCGCCTCGAAGGGTACGCAGAGAAAGTCTTGCTTAGGTTACGTGCAACCTAGGGCGACTGCCTGGGTAAGTGCAGCAATCCCAGCGAAAACGGCAGCACACGCATTGATGATGCTTTGCCGGTCAAAAGAAGCAACCATGTCTATTCTCTTGCCGTCTTTTTGAATTTTTATCGGTCCTCTGCCACCGTGAAAGGAAAGATAAATAATTCCCTTTTCGATATCCTCAGAGTAATCAGATTCAACCTTTGCCACAGTTGAATAAAACCAAAGGATGGCTGCAATTAATGCTGAAATTGCAGAGGCATAATTTAATAACTGCAGGGCTGTCATTTGGGTTCCATTAACGGTTCCAGCATGCCACTGGCCTGAAGAGCAAGCAAAGCAGGCTGCAAATTAGAAATGGATGCATTTTCCAAAGTACAGTTCGTCATTGTCTAAGTAGACAAATGTCTTCTTTGGGCTGCTCTCGTACTCTCGTACAACTAACACATGGACGTTGGAGCCAGGCCCCATTCCTTGCTCACGACGCATGGTTGTGACTGCTTTGAATGAATTACCGGATGACCCTATATCGATCACTTCGGGCAGTGTGAAGTAGGAATTCTTCAAGGCGCCGCTCATGATTCCAGTTCGTCTCGAAACCGAGAATTGCTGCCCTACAAAATTCTTTCTCCGCATCTCTAAGGACTTGTCGTCTACCCCCTCCGCATTCGCAATGCGTTCAATCGTGCAGAGATAGTCCCGTCCTTCCTGCGCCCTCGCAGTGATGCCAGTGAGGACCAGGGCAACAGCAAAAGCTACGCGCAGCATTAGCGGATTTCGAACTGCGCGCGATCCTGGCCGACGATCCACTTTGGCGGCTTGGCCCGGCCGGTCCACGTCTGACCCGTGCTGGGGTTGTGGTACTTGGCGAGAGCCTGGGCCTTTTTGGTTTTGTAGGGAAACACTTCCTGCGCCGTGAACCCGAATTCCTGGATCTTGGCCTGGATCAGCTCCAGCGCGGCGCCGGCCTCGGCCTTGCGGGCCTGCGCGATCTGCGCATCGAGCGCTTGCTTTTGGGCGAGAAGTTCTTTGTAGGTCGTCATTTTCGACATGCGATGTAGGAAGGCGAAGCACCATATAGCCGGCGTGTCTAAGGGAGAAAATTGCGTGCAACCTAATCTCCCCCCAGCAGTGTTCGACAGCAAGCGGTCGTGACGCAAGCATCTCTTGGTCGCAACACCGAAGGAATGCAATGCGCAGACAGAAGCAGGGGAAGAGGGCGCAAGAGCCGAGCTGGTTGAGCAAGCTCGCAGGCCGGATCGCGGCTAACGTGATTGCGAAGGTCCTGTATGAGAAGTTGCGCGAGTTTCTGTAGATGGCCGGCCACTGTGCAAAGCTGGCGCACTCGGCAGCATCTGGCCTTCCCGCGCTGGGACAAGCTGGGGTGCCGAAAGGCTTTCGCTACGGCCGCAGCGTGTGCTTGGTGCGGTAGCTTCTGCATCATCAATCGCATATACATGCAATTCAGCATGACTTCACCACCGTCCAAGCAAATGCCATTGCCGCCGCAATCACCAATAATCCATCAGCGACATACAAAAAATTTGCAACCACCTCTGCCACAGTGCAAATAAATCGGTTGCACCCCCCACTTTTCATGTGTCGCACGAGAATATCGACTGCCCAAGCAAGGCTGGTCAAGACGACGAAGACTGCGCCAATGGAAATGCTATGCGTCACGAGTCCAATAGTATTGATGCACATGTCTCGCTCCAGTCAATCAACATTGAAAATAGCGTTGATGACCTTCTTCAGCATAAGCCGTGCCAACATAGTGATGACTATTTTTACAGGCATCAGCAAGGACCAAGGACGGCGAAAGGGCTCAAACCATACCGAAATACGCAAGCGGAGCACGTTCATGCGGTTCAGGATGGGCTCGGGGTTGGAGCGCTCGTCGACGACTTCGGCAAACTCGTCGACGAAGTTCTGCGCCTTGTCGTGTTCCAGCAGGCTATACAGCGCCACGAGCGGGTCTTACTGCGCATCCGTGCCACCTTGTTGATCCTGTCGCCCACCTTGTCGATCTCGTCGTCCACCTGAACGGGGTTGGCGTACTGGCCATCTACCAGGGCCTTGAACACCTGGGCCAGAGTCATCGTTCGTCCGACTCGTACATCTCCATCATGATGTACGAGCCGCCGACGAACTCGCCCTTGATGTGGAGCTGCGGAATGGTGGGCAAGTTGCTGTATTCCTTGATGCCCTGGCGGACCTCGCGTCTTCCAGCACGTTCTTTATTCGTGCTGAATCGCTCCGGTTTTCTTATTTAGAAAAACGAACCTCACGACCAGCAGCAGTGTTTCGCTTGCGCGAAATTCCCATGTGCAGCCGATGGGGTGTACCTCTAAGGTTATGTCGTGATGCAAAGCTTTTCTCCATGAAGGAGATTTGCGATGCGCAAACAACGACAGAAGTCGAAAAAAGCACCCCGCCCGCTTCGAGTGGCGAAATGCCCGAGGATGGGCCGGCCAGATGGCAACGGCGGTTCTAGCCCGGCTGATTGTTGAGTGGTTGAACAACTGGTGGTAGGGCCGGGAAGAAGTCCCGGATGTCGGCCCACGCCGCGGCCGGCTGGGCCAGCAGGAAAAAAGCCTTGAGCTGCTGGCCGTTCGCGTAGGGCACGAGCTGGCACAACAGATCGTCGTCATCGAGGTTGAGCAGCAGGCGGCAGGCCATGGGCCGCACGTCGTAGACGCTGCAGGCGCCGTCGCGCAGGAAGGGGCAGGGGGATGGCTCCACTTGGCTGCTGATCGCCGCCAGCGCTGCGGTGGCTTCCTCCATGTCCTCGAATTCCTGTAGGCGCACCGCCTGCACCGCCTGTACCGGCGTGGCCGGCGCGACGCCGGCATCCCGGCCGATCAGATCGGCCTCGATGCTGGAATTGTCACCGGGGTGTGGCA
>Ga0247823_10004846_pt1 | contig 10736 bp, 14 predicted proteins | sample 13C_PalmiticAcid_2_FD_192426 | JGI IMG/M metagenome (GOLD analysis project Ga0247823, IMG submission 192426) | Soil microbial communities from agricultural site in Penn Yan, New York, United States - 13C_PalmiticAcid_Day30 | ecosystem: Environmental > Terrestrial > Soil > Agricultural land...
GTCGCCATGCGGCCCAGTTCCCTGGCCCGCATGGCGACGATGCGCCGGTCGGCATCACCGTCGAGCACACATCCCCAGCGGCCGCGGTCCACCGCGACCACCATGGCGGCCTCGGCGTCGTTGTGCCGCGGGCGCGTCTTGGTGCGCGGACGCGAGGCCTTGCCCGGGCGGACCCGGACATCGGATTCGTCGTAGCTGGCTGCGGAGCGGCCTTGGCGGCTCAGCGCGCCGCTCCCTCACCCGATAGCGCGGGGTCGAGCATCTGCTCCCACAGGGTGACGAAGGTCGGCAGCGTCTTGGCCGTGGTGCCGATGTCCTCGATCTCCACGCCGGGCACCCGCAGACCGAGAATCGCGCCCGCGGTGGCCATCCGGTGATCGGCGTAGGAGTGCCACTGCCCGCCGTGCAGCGGGGCGGGCACGATCTCGAGGCCGTCCTCGGTCTCGGTGACATTGCCGCCGAGCCGGTTGATCTCGGTCGACAGGGCCGCGAGCCGGTCGGTCTCGTGGCCGCGCAGGTGCGCGATGCCGCGCAGGTACGAGGGCGAGTCGGCCAGGGCGGCCAGCGCCGCGACGGTGGGGGTGAGTTCGCCGACGTCGTGCAGGTCGATATCGATGCCGGCCAGGCGACCGGGGCCGCGCACGGTGAGCACGCCGTCGAAGATGCGCGCCTCGGCGCCCATCCGGACCAGGATCTCGCGGATCACGTCACCGGGCTGGGTGGTGCCGCGCGGCCACATCGGGACGCTCACCTCGCCGCCGGTGACCGCGGCCGCGGCCAGGAACGGGGTGGCGTTGGACAGATCGGGCTCGATCTCCCAGTCCACCGCGCGGATCGGGCCCGGCTCCACGGTCCAGGTCTGCGCGCTGCGCGAATCGGTCGGGGTGTGCACGGTCACGTCGGCGCGGCGCAGCATCTCCACCGTCATCTCGATGTGCGGCATGGACGGCAGCTGCTTGCCGTCGTGGTGGACGGTGATGCCCTCGTCGAACCGGGCCGCCGAGAGCAGCAGGCCGGAGACGAACTGCGAGGAACCCGACGCGTCGATGGTGACCGCGCCGCCGCGCAGGCTGCCGGTGCCGTGGACGACGAACGGCAGCGCGTCGCCGTCGACATCGAGGCCGAGCTTGCGCAGCGCGTCGAGGATGGTGGTCAGCGGGCGGGACTTGGCCTGCTCGTCGCCGAAGAAGGCCACGTCGCCGGTCGCCAGCGCGGCGGCGGGCGGCAGGAAGCGCATGATGGTGCCGGCCAGGCCGCAGTCGACGGCGGCGCTGCGCAGCGGCGCCGGGGTGACCTCGAGCGTCTCGGCGTCACCGAGGATCTCGGTGCCCAGGCTCTGCAGTGCCTTGATCATCAGGTCGGTGTCGCGGCTGCGCAGCGCACCCGTGAGGGTGGACGGCCCATCGGCCAGTGCGGCCAGGATGAGCGCGCGATTGGTGATGGATTTCGAACCGGGCAGGGTCACGGTCGCGTGGACGGGGACCTCGATATGGGGCGCTGGCCAGAAACTCACCCGCCCATCTTCGCGCATGTGCGGTCCGGACACACGGGTGGTGTGGAATTCGGTGTGGTCGCGTCGCCGTCGCGTGTCGGACTCCGGTGAGACGATGGCCGTATGTGCGGACGATATGCGACGACCACGAATCCGGGTCGGCTGGCGGCCGAACTCGACGCGATCGACGAGACCGACCTCGACGCGGACCAGCAGGAATCGACGGTCAGCTACAACGTGGCCCCGACCAGCCAGGTGCTCACCGTGGTCGAACGCCACGAGCACGACGCCCCCGAGGACGACCCGAAGCTGCGGGTGCGGCGCATGCGCTGGGGCCTGATCCCGTCCTGGACCAAGGCGGGCGAGCCCGGCAAGCCGGCCAAGGGCAAGCCGCTGTTCAACGCCCGCGCCGACAAGGCGGTCACCGCGCCGTCGTTCCGCGAGGCCGCCAAGCACAAGCGCTGCCTGGTGCCGATGGACGGCTGGTACGAGTGGCTGGTCGAATCGGACCCGGCCGCGCAGGGCAAGGCCGTCAAGCGGCCGTATTACATGGCGCACGCGGACGGGGCACGGCTGTACATGGCCGGCCTGTGGTCGGTGTGGCGTGATCGGCAGGTGCCCGACGCCGCTCCGCTGCTGTCGTGCACGATCCTGACCACCGACGCGATCGGCGACCTGGCGAAGATTCATGACCGGATGCCGCTGCCGATGCCGCGCGAGCACTGGGACGCCTGGCTCGACCCCGACCATCCCGCGCCCGCCGAGCTGCTCGCCGGCGCTTCGCCCGCCGAGGTGTCGGCGATCGTGGCGCGGCCGGTGTCGACCCTGGTCAACAGCGTGCGCAACAACGGACCGGAGTTGCTCGCCCCCGCCGACCCGGTCGTCGGCGAAGCCGGACTGTTCTAGCCGGTCACCCGAAACGAACGGGCCGGATCAGCGCGCTGATCCGGCCCGTCCAGGGACTACTCAGAGCTTGCACGGCACCGCGTCGGTGGCGATGTTCAAGCCACACTTCAGGATTCCGGTGGCCAGATCGATCAGCTCGCTGGCGACCCCGCCGCCGAGTTTCTCCGCCTTCTCGGCCTTTTCGTCCTTCTCGGGCGCGGCTTGTGGCGAGTTCTTGGAGGTGCCGGGACCGTTGAGCGGGTAGTCGCTCGGATCGGTCGGCGCGGTCGGGGCGACCGGCGGGATCGCGGTGACGGGCGGGGCGAAGGCGACAGCGCCGAAGGTCAGGACAAGAGCACCGGACAGGGTGGCGATCGTCGAACGAGCGGACATTTCTCGCATCACATCCTCGGGTCGAATCGGTCGTACCGGGCGCGGACTGCGTCGCAGTGAATTCGGAACCAGACCCCGATCGGATGGCTGTGCGCTGCTCAGGCCGTGATCGGGGCCGTGACGGCCGCCGCCGCGCGGACCAGATCGGCCGGTGCCAGCTCGATCTCCAGGCCCCGTTTGCCCGCGCTGCACAGCACCCGGTCCCAGTCCAGGGCCGAGGCGTCGACGACGGTCGGCAGCTTCTTGCGCTGGCCCAGCGGGGAGACGCCGCCCAGGACGTAGCCGGTGGTGCGCTCGGCCTTGGTCTTGTCGGCCATGCTCGCCTTCGGCGCGCCCAGCGCCGCGGCGGCCGCCTTCAGCGACAGCTTGGCGGGCACCGGCAGCACCGCGACGGCCAGCGCCCCGGTGGACAGCTCGATCACCAGCGTCTTGAAGATCTGCGCGGCCTCGACACCCAGTTCCGCGCCGAGCGCGTCGACCGCCTCGTCACCGAAGGACTCCGCCCGCGGATCGTGCGCGTAGGCGTGCACCCGGTGGGCGATGCCCGCACCGGTGAGAATCTTGATCGCGGGAGTCGACGCGGCTGCCATGAGCGTCACCCTAATCACGCGGGTGCCCCGCTCGGCAACCACATTTCCGTCCGTCCGGGAACACCGATGCGGGGGTGCATGTTGCACCCAAGTGACAAGCCCACCCGCCGCCGAACTCGCGAAGGAGAGATAGTGACACTGCTGCTCGAGGAGCGTCCCGTCTCGCCGCAGGGTGCGCGATTGCCCTTCGATTCCGTGGTGCCGGTAGATTCGGCTACTACGGCGATCGAAGGGATTGGTGTGACGAGCGACGACGACGTGGTGCCTGCGGAGGCGTCCGGCTCAGAAGTCGACGAAGCCGAGCTGGCTGCGCGGTTCGAGCGCGATGCGCTCCCGATGCTGGACCAGCTCTACGGCGCCGCCCTGCGCATGACCAGGAACCCGGCCGACGCCGAGGATCTGGTGCAGGAGACGTATGTGAAGGCGTTCCAGGGGTTCAAGTCCTTCAAGGAGGGCACGAATCTGCGGGCCTGGCTGTACCGCATCCTGACCAACACCTACATCAACTCCTATCGCAAGAAGCAGCGCCAGCCCGCGCAGTACCCGACCGACGAGATCACCGACTGGCAGCTCGCGGCTACCGCCGAGCACTCCTCGACGGGCCTGCGCTCGGCCGAGGTGGAGGCGCTCGACGCGCTGCCCGACGACGAGATCAAGGCCGCGCTGCAGCAGCTGCCGGAGGAGTTCCGGATGGCGGTGTATTACGCCGACGTCGAGGGCTTCCCGTATAAGGAAATCGCCGACATCATGGGTACCCCGATCGGTACCGTGATGTCCCGGCTGCACCGCGGCCGCAAGCAACTCAAGGGTTTGCTCGCCGATGTGGCGCGCGAACGTGGATTCGACCGTGGGGAACGCCAGGAGGTAACGAAGTGAGCGACCCCGACATGGAGATGGACTGCACTGCCGTACTCGCGGACGTGTGGCTCATGCTCGACGGCGAATGCGATCAGGCCACCCGGGACCGGCTCCAGGAGCACATGGACCATTGCAGTCCGTGCATCGAGGCCTACGGCATCGAGGAGAAGATCAAGGGCCTGCTCAGCCGCAAGTGCGGGGGTGAGCACGCGCCGGAGGGCCTGCGCGACCGGCTGAAGCTGGAGATCCACCGGTCGATCACGGTCACCAGGATCGAGACCACCGAGGGCTGAGCGCCCTGGTCAGGACACAGAAAAGGGGCACCCGACGGGTGCCCCTTTTCCGTACTCCGAGCGCAGCTCAGGAGTTGGGCCGCTTGCCGTGGTTGGCTGCGTTGCCCTTGCGGCTGCGCTTCTTACGTCCACGCTTACCCATAGGTTGCTCCCTTCTCTGGGTCCTCCCCGCCGGAGCGCGGAGCACGATCTGATCGAGAGCCATTGTTTCATGTGTGATTGGCTGTAGCTTCGGCGGATACGGCCATCGCGCATCGCGGTGGCCGAACGACTAGTGAACGGGGTGCCATGCCTGAAGAAGTGCGCGCGGAGATGGTCTCGACCGTGCTCGCTGTCGAGGTCGCGGTGGGCGAGCACGTGCGGGTCGACCAGACCCTGGTGCTGCTCGAATCCATGAAGATGGAGATCCCGGTGCTCACCGAGGTCGAGGGTGACGTCACCTCGATCGATGTGGCGCCCGGACAGGTCCTCCAGGCGGGCGACCTGATCGCCACCATCGCCTGACCCGCACCAGGAAGCGAAGCGTAGATCCACCGTGGCAACTCTGAGCGAGCTCCTGGCCGAGCACACCGACCTCCCCGGCACCGCCGTGGACCATCTGCAGCGGGTGGTGGGTGACTGGCAGTTGCTCGCCGACCTCTCGTTCTCGGATCTGCTGCTGTGGGTCGGCGCCGGGCCCGTCGCCGAGGGTGCCGACGTCGTGTGCGTCGCCCAGATCCGCCCGACGACCGCGCCGACGGTCCACCTGGACGACAAGGTGAGCACCACGGCCTCGCGCACCGACTTCCCGCAGGTCTTCGACGCCCTGCTGACCGGGGAGACGGCGCGGACCGACACCGAGGTCGAGGTCAGTGAGGTCTATCACCCGAGCCCGGTGCACGCGGTCCGTGAGGCCATCCCGGTGCGCTGCGGTGACGATGTGATCGCGGTGCTCAGTCGCGACTCCGACCTGGCGCGTTCCCGGGTGCGCAGCACCCTCGAGACGGCCTATGTCTCCTGTGCCGACGACCTGTGCCAGATGATCGCCGACGGCAGCTTCCCGACGCCGGAGGATCGCGCGGCGACCCACTCGAGCCCGCGGGCCGGCGACGGTTTCATCCGGCTCGATACCGAGGGCATCGTCGTCTACGCCAGCCCGAACGCGCTCTCGGCCTACCACCGGATGGGCATGCAGGCCGATCTGGTCGGCCAGGATCTCGCGGTGACCACCCGCTCGCTGATCACCGACCCGTTCGACGCGCAGGAAGTGGTGGCCGACATCCAGGCCGCGCTGGCCGGGCGCACCGGCCGCCGGATGGAGGTCGAGGCGCGTGGGGCGACGGTGTTGCTGCGCACCTTGGTGCTGCGGCCGGGCGGCGAACTGGCCGGGCCCGCTGTGCTCGTGCGCGACGTCACCGAGGTGAAGCGGCGTGACCGCGCGCTGCTCAGCAAGGACGCGACCATCCGCGAGATCCACCACCGGGTGAAGAACAATCTGCAGACCGTGGCCGCGCTGCTGCGGCTGCAGGCGCGCCGCACCGAGAATCCGGAAGCCCAAGTGGCGCTGACGGAGTCGGTGCGCCGGGTGACCAGCATCGCCTCGGTGCACGAGATGCTGTCGATGTCGGTGGACGAAGAGGTCGACCTCGACGAGGTCGTCGACCGGCTGCTGCCGATCATGGCGGACGTGGCCACGGTGCACACCGCGCGGATCAAGGTCCGCCGGGCGGGCTCGCTCGGGGTGTTCTCCGCCGAGCGCGCGACCCCGCTGGTCATGGTGCTGACCGAACTGGTGCAGAACGCGATCGAGCACGCCTTCGACGCGGGGCAGAACGGTACCGTGACGATTCGGTCGGAACGGTCGGCCCGCTGGCTCGATGTGATCATCAGCGACGACGGCCGTGGGCTGCCCGCGGGGTTCAGTCTGGAGGGGTCCGACCGCCTCGGCCTGCAGATCGTGCGGACCCTGGTGACCTCCGAACTCGGCGGTTCGATCGGTCTGCATCCCGGTGCCGATGTGGGCACCGATGCGGTGTTGCGGGTCCCGCTGGGCCGCCGCTCCGGACGCTGAGAAATCCGAAAACCGCTGGAGGGCAACAATAAACCCGGCACCGCGAGGTGCCGGGTTCTCAACATGCGTTACCGGGCCGGGCTGAATGGCCCGGCAACGCCTCCTTCGTCGACTAGACGGAGGTACGCGTACGGGTGCGCGCGTTGCGCCGCTTGAGCGCGCGACGCTCGTCTTCGCTCATTCCACCCCACACGCCGGCATCCTGTCCGGACTTCAGGGCCCACGACAGGCAATCGGCAGTGACGGGGCAGCGGGCGCAGACCAGCTTGGCATCGGCAATCTGCGCGAGCGCAGGACCACTGTTACCCACCGGGAAGAACAGCTCGGGGTCCTCGTCGCGACAGATGGCCTTGTGGCGCCAGTCCATTCCTCTGCTCCTTTGCGCGGGCGCCACAAAGGGCACCTCTGGTTAGTGGATCGTTCACTTGTGCGACTCGAATGTTTCCGCACGGTTGCTTGTGAATGCTTTCACGAACACCGTAGATGTCAATAGGTGTCCGGCGCACCGTGGGGGAGATCACGCTCTCAGGGCCCCGCAGGGGGAACCCGCCCGGTCCTTTGTACTCGCGTCTCCTGGTTTTCGCAGCGCAACCGGGAGATTTTTCCGCGTGTCCGGAGTTCAGGACGGCTTGGGAGCCACCACATCGAGGATGCCGGGCACCGATGTGAAATGCACCATCTTGCGTTTTCCGATGAAGTCGCCATCGATTTGCAGGCCGATCTCGTCGGGCGTCTCGATGTGCACCGACGGCACATCGTCCACCCGGAAAAGGCTGTCCGACTTGGGGTTTCCATTCTCGGCCAGCAACTGCCTGGCAAGCAGCAGGGTGCGGGTCACGCTCATCGAACGGACCGCGAACACGCCCAGTCCGGATTCGAAGGTCGTCCCCGGATTCGTGCGAATCGGACGGTCCTCGAGATAGGTCCACGGACTCGAATTCGTGACGAAGGCGTAATACACCTCATCGATCGGATCGTGTCCCGGGACCTCGACGGTGACGCGCGGATCCTCGCGCCGAGCGCGGAAGAACTGGCGCACGGTGGTCCGCAGATAGCGCGCGGGCGTGGCCTTGCGGCCCTTCGCCCTGGCGACGTCGATCGCCTCGCACACATCGGCGTCCAGACCTACGCCGGCGCTGAACGTGAACCACCGATCGTCGGCCAGCCCGAGCCCGATCCGGCGGTCGGCGTCGCGGGCGAGCAGATCGATGAGCTGGTTGGTTGCTGTGACCGGATCGGGGGAGATGCCGAGGGCGCGGGCGAAGACGTTGGCCGAGCCGCCGGGGATGATGCCGAGCCGCGGTCGCCAGACCTGATCGTCGCCCACCTGGGGCACCGGCAGGAAGCCGTTGATGGTCTCGTTGACCGTCCCATCGCCACCGTGGACGACGATCAGGTCCATCTCCTGCGTGGATGCCCACTGGGCGAGTTCGGCCGCGTGGCCGCGATGCTGGGTGTGCGCAACGGTCAGCTGCGTCCGGCTCTCCAGGGCATGGGCGAGCAGATCCCGGGTCGCCGGGGTGGTCGAGGTGGCATTCGGGTTGACGATGAGCAGCGTCCGCACGATGTCGAGCGTAATGGGAGACCGTGAACACCCGGCGCGCGCCGGGCTGCCACGACAGCTCGTCGTAGGCTGGGGCACGTGGCGGAGCACGACGTGACAGACGGTGGCGAACAGCGCGACGACGAACCTGTGCCGACCGGCATCCCGACCTCGATCCGGGTCGCGGGCGCGCTGGTGACGCTGGAGGGCCTGGCCGGTGTCGGGACCGCGGTCGTGCTGGTGGTGCGCGCGCTGACCGGCCACGACCAGTCGGTGGCCAGCGGCATCGGCACCGCGATGTGGTTCGGAGTGCTCTTCGGCGGCGTGCTCGCCGCCGGCATCGCCCTGCTGCGCGGCAAGCGCTGGGGCCGCGCGATCGCGGTCATCGCCCAGGTGCTGTTGCTGCCGGTGGCGTGGTCGCTGTTGACCGACTCGCACCAGCCGCTGTGGGGCAGCCTGCTGGCGATCATCGCGCTCGGCGGGCTGGCGGCGCTGTTCGCGCCGGCGTCGAGCCGGTTCATGGCGCAGGACTACGGCGAACTGCCCGATACCGAGCACAAGGGCGCGTAGTCAGGCCGTCGCCGCGCGCAGCGCCGCCCGGCACAGGTGGTCGGCGCGGCGGGTGGTCTCGGGTTGCCGGAAGCCCCGGGTGAGGGCGAGCACCTGCGCGCAGGCGGTGTCGAGGTCGATGAGGTGGCCGACCGAGACGAACAGCGGCTTCACCTCGTCGCGGGTGCGCAGCGCGCGCCCCACCACCTCGCCGTCGATGGTGACGTCGGTGGCGTCGCCGCGGCGCGGACCGGGCTCGGCGTAATCGCCCCAGACCGATTTGGCGACACCGATGGTCGGAATTCCGGCCAGCAACCCGACGTGGCAGGCCAGTCCGAAGCGGCGCGGATGCGCGCGGCCCTGGGCATCGCAGACGAGCAGATCCGGTGTGCCGGTGAGCTTTTCCAACGCCGCGACGGTGGCCGGGAGTTCCCGGAAAGCGAGCAGTCCCGGCACATAGGGAAAGGTCGAAATTCCGTGTGCCACTGCCGATTCCACCGGCTCCAGGGTGGCGATATCGAGAATTACCGCCGCCGTCGCGACGGTGCCGTCCGCGGCGTAGGCCGAATCAATTCCCGCCGCCGTCGAGAATTGCGGCGGCGCCGGATTCTCCGCGCGCACGAGCGGGCGCAGTTCGTCCTGGAGCGCGATCGCCTCGGCGGGCGTGCGCGGCCACTCGCGCGGCGCGTCGATCCGCACGGATCAGCCCGCGGTCGCGGCCAGCGCCGACAATTCGTCGCCCGCGAGCCGGTAGCCGATCCACTCGTCCTGCGGTGCGGCGCCGAGGGATTCGTAGAACGCGATCGACGGCGTGTTCCAGGTGAGCACCGACCATGACACCCGGCTGTAGCCGTGCGCGACCGCCTCGGCCGCCAGCGCCGCGACCAGCGCGCGACCGAGCCCCGTGCCGCGGGCCGCCGGCCGCACGTACAGATCCTCCAGGTAGATGCCGTGCACCCCGTCCCAGGTGGAGTAGTTCAGGAACCAGATCGCGCACCCCACCACGACCCCGTCGTGCTCGGCCACATGAGCGAACAGCGCGGGCGCCGCCCCGAACAGCGCCGCGTCCAGTTGCTCGACGGTGAGCGTGCACTCCGCGGGCGCCTTCTCGTACTCGGCCAGCTCGTGCACCAACTCCACCAGCACAGGCACATCGGCGGGCGTGGCGCGGCGGACCAGAGCGCTCATCGGGCGGCTCCCTCGATCGGTTCGGTGCGGGTGGTGAGGTTGTGGCCCCAGACGGTGTGGGCGTCGTGGTCGTAGCCGAGTTCGGTGATCGCGCCGGTGGACATGGCGAAGCGGCGGCCCTCGGTGACGGCGAACTCGGCCCAGCGGGCGATCAGGACGCGGGAGAAGTGGCCGTGGCCGACCAGTACGACATCGCGGTCGGCCAGGATCGGTTCGACCCGGGCCAGGATCCGGTCGGCCCGGGCGCCCACCTGCTCGGCGTTCTCGCCGCCGGGGACGGGGGCGGTCCATACCGTCCAGCCGGGCACGGTCTCGCGGATCTGGACGGTGGTCAGGCCCTCGTAGTCGCCGTAGTCCCACTCGGCGAGGTCGTCGTCGATCGCGGCGTGGGTCAGCCCGGCCAGTTCGGCGGTCTGCCTGGCGCGCAGGCGGGGGCTGGTGAAGACCAGCGGATCGCGCAGGTCGAGCGATTTCAGCACCAGTCCGGCCGAGCGCGCCTGGGCTTCACCGAGCGGGGTCAGCGGCAGATCGGTGTGGCTGGTGTGCCGTCGCTGACTGGACCAGGTGGTTTCACCGTGGCGCAGCAGGACCAACCGGGCGTCGGGAGTGGACATGGGTCCATCATGGCAGGCGCCGTCGCGGCGGCATCCTCAGCCGAGGGCGTAGAGCTGGCCGCCGCGGCGTTCGAAGACCGTCGTGCCAAGGACCGCGGTGGAGATGGTGTCGCCCTGGTAGTCGGTGCGTTGCAGCGGGATCCGGGCGACGGTCTCGCCGTTGGCGGTGTCCACCGCGATCAGCCCGTCGGCCACCGGCACCAGCAGTCTGCCCGCCATCAGCGCGGGCGTGCCGAGCGCGTCGCGGACCGTCCAGACCGGCTGTAAGGTGTTCGCGCTCA
>Ga0247823_10004847_pt1 | contig 10736 bp, 10 predicted proteins | sample 13C_PalmiticAcid_2_FD_192426 | JGI IMG/M metagenome (GOLD analysis project Ga0247823, IMG submission 192426) | Soil microbial communities from agricultural site in Penn Yan, New York, United States - 13C_PalmiticAcid_Day30 | ecosystem: Environmental > Terrestrial > Soil > Agricultural land...
GATGTTAGATGTTAGATGTCAGAGGTTAGATGTCACGATGCGGTTTGGGGTTATTGGTTATTTGTTATTGGTTGTTTGGGATTTGCCCTCACGACCACCGCAATCAGGTTCCAGGGCTAACCAGATCGGCTGTCGTGCAATGGACAAATGTCCCCGACAACCGCCCGCACACGACTGTCGGAATCCAATCGACCGATCAGAGGAGAACCGATTTCGAAGGGCACCGGGTGAATTACAAACAACAAATAACAAATACCAAATAACAAACAACCAGTTCCCCCGCCTCGTGACATCTAACATCTGACATCCAACTACCTCCTCTTCTGCGCCGGCTCCGATGTCGGCCCCATCACCCGCATTTCCACGCGTCTGTTATTCGCCTGACCCTCTTCGCTGGCGTTGTCTGCGACCGGTTGAGCTTCGCCGTAGCCGCGGGCCTTCATGCGCTCTCGGCCGATGCCGGCGCTCGAGAGAAAGCGCATTACCGACTCGGCGCGCTGTTGCGACAGTTGGAGGTTGTAGGCGTCGGTGCCGAGCGAGTCGGTGTGTCCGCCGATCTCGACATTGAGCTCGGGATTGCTCTTGAGAAACTGCACCGCGCGGCGCAGGTCGGGCACGGACTCCTTCTGCAGCTCGGATTTGTCGAAGTCGAAAAAGACGAGCAGACGCGTCTGTCCACCCGCCGCGGGATAGAGTACGATATCCTTCTTGAGGTCCTTCCCCTCGGCGTTCGCGGGAATGGTGTACTCGTTGGAGTAGAAGACGTGGCGCGGCGACTCGGCCGTGATCGAATAGCGGCGGCCGCGCGCGAGCATCACGAAGTAAGTGCCGGTGCGGTCGTCGGTGCGATAGTCCGCGACGATCTCGCCGGTGGTCAGGTCGGTGACGCTGATCGCCGCGGCGATCGGCATGCGCGTGGTCGCATCGATGACGTTGCCGCTGACCGTCACGAGCGCGTCCGGAGGAAATGGATTCGGATAGGCGAGGTAAATGTCCTGGAACCCGCCGCGGTCGGAACAGAAGTAGCTGTTGCGGGAGTTTGGAATCGACACGAAGAAATACTCGTCGTACGCGCTGTTGATCGGCGTGCCGAGATTCTCGACGCCTCCCCACCCGAGTCCGCTCGCCTCGCCGCCGGTCGCGATGAACAGGTCGAAGCCGCCGGCGCCGCCTCGTCCGTTCGTGGCGAAGAACAGCGACTTGTCGTCGGGCGCGATCGTCGGCGACATGTCGTCGGCCGGTGTGTTGATCGCGGGTCCGAGGTTGACCGCCGGTGTCCATCCGCTGGGAGTGAGCTTCGAGACGTAGATGTCCGCCAGGCCGAGGCCGCCCTCACGATCGCTCGAGAAATACAGCGTGCGTCCGTCGGCGCTGAGCGTCGGCTGCGAATCCCACGCGTCGCTGTTGAGCGCCGGGCCGAGGTTGGTGATGTTCGCCCACTCTCCTCCGACGCGGATCGCCGAGTACAGGTCGGTCCGACCGAAGCCCTCGAGCGATTCGGGTCCGCCCTCCCAGTCGTACGCGGCGAAGATCATGAAATTCCCATCGGGCGTCAGCGCCGCGCCGCCGACGTGGCGCGCGTTTGCGAGCGCCTCGCCCGTCGTCCACGGCGTGCTCCAGCCCGACGGCGTGTGCGTCGAGCTCCAGATGCGCTGCGAGCCGCTGCCGCTGAAGGGACTCGGCCGCGAGGATGTGAACAGCAGCAGGTCGCCTCCGCGCAGCACAACCGGCGCGAAATCATCGGCGGCCTCGTTGATGTCCAGCGCCGTCACCTGGATCTCGGGGCGCGACGGGATGTCTGGACCTCTCTGCGCGACGGCCGGAGAGACGAGCGCGGCGACGAGCGTCGCGAGGATCATCAGCTGAACGGGCACCGGTCGCTGTGGCATCGTGAGTCTGTTCCTCATGTGGACCATCGGGACGATCTCTAGAAACTGTAGCGCAGTCCGATCGAGGCCTGGAGCGCGCGGAAGTACATGTGTCGGTTCAGGCGTGTCGTGATCGTCTCTTCGGAGCCCGGCGATTCGCCGCGGAACGTGTAGTCCTCGTCGGTCTGGAGCGCCGATCCGAACGGGAAGTGCGCGCCGATCTGCGGCACCAGCTGCAGGTCGCTCGACATGTCGATTTTGTAGCCCACGCCCAGAGTCACGCCCCAGATCGATCGGAGGTTGTCGGTGCCGCTGGCGGTCGCGACGATCTGACGCGTGGTGTCGGGTGTGTCGGCGAAGTACGTGCAGAGCGAGTTGGGGTCGATGATCCGATCGGTCTCGGTGAACGTCCGCGAGAGCGGCCTCGAGAGGCTCGGGCCGGCGAACAGGAACGCCTGCCCCATGTGGTACTCGCCCACCAGTGAGAGCGTCAGGTAGGCGATCTCGAGCGAAAAGGTCTTCTCGACGTCGACCGGCACCGTGCCGATGACCTCGCCGGTCACCGCGTCGTGCAGCGGGCACTGGTCGATCGTCACCGTCTCGCGATCGGCCACACGCACGTCGTAGTCCCCGCGAAACCGCACGCGCATCGATGGACTCACGCGCATGCCGAAATAGAAGCCTCCGAACGGCTCGATGCCGAAGGCCGAGCGAAAGGCCTGCGACTCCTCCTCGGACTCGAAGAAGGCCCGGTAGATCGGATTGCCGTCGAACCACGAGATGTTCATGCCGACGTCGAAACCGATGAAGAAGGATCCCCGCGTCGGGAGGCGCGGTCGGAGGATGTCTTCCTCCGGAGGCTCAGCCAACAGGGGCGTCGTGGCGATGAAGAGCAGGGACAGAAGTAGAGACTTTCTCATTCGGGCTACCGGTGGAACAGCGGGTCGACGGATGTGGTGAGCATAATCCGAGCCACCCGGCCCGGAGTCGCGGCCGGCGTCAGTACTCATCAACGCATCGGCGGCAGGCTTGATAGCGCTCATCGCGGGCCTGCACGAGGGTGTCGGGCTCGAATCGCACTCCACGGCCCTCATCGAGGATCTCGTCGATCTCGCACGGTCCCTTTGCATGCTCGAGGTCATGCACGATCCTGTTATTTTCGTCTCCTAGGAATCGTTGGCCGCGACGGGTCTGAGTTGGACGTGCCATCGGAGAAATCTCCCTCGGTTGTCTCGAGTTGACTATCGCGCCAAAATACACGGGTCACGCGGTTATTCTGAGTCCCACCTACAATGCCTTCGATCAAAGCCTTCGCCCCGCTGCGCTACAACCCCAGTGAGATCCCCGATCTCGGCGCAGTCATCGCTCCTCCGTACGACGTTATCTCCGACGATCGTCGCCGCCAGCTTCTGGAGCGCGATCCCCACAACATCATCCGACTGATCCTGCCGGAGGGAACCGATGATGCCCGCTATGCCGGCGCCGCCGCGCTGCTCGACGAGTGGCAGCGCTCGGGGGTGCTCGTGCGCGAGTCCGGTGAGTCGCTCTACCTCTACACGCAGGCCTTCGACCATCCGGTCACCGGCGAGCGGATCACGCGTCATGGCTTTCTGGCCCGCGTCCGGCTCTCGCCCTTCTCCGACGGCGAGATCCTGCCGCACGAGCGCACGCTGAGCGGACCGAAAGCCGATCGCCTCAAGCTCATGCAGGCGACCAACGCCAACCTCGAGCCGATCTTCGGCGTTTATCGCGACCCCTCGAACGTCTCGGCACGACGTCTCGAGGAGCTCACGCAGCAGCCCCCGCTCATCGACGCCACCGACGCCGACGGCGTGCAGCACCGCGTCTGGCGCGTGACCGGCGCCGACGCCGAGGCGTTCGCGCAGGACCTGCGCTCGAGCACGATCTTCATCGTCGACGGCCATCATCGCTACGAAACGGCGCTGAACTACCGCGGCCAGAGCAACGGCGCGGACCGTCCCGTCGACTCGATCATGATGTTCCTGGCGCCGATGGGCGACCCTGGCCTGGTGATCCTGCCGACGCACCGCGTCGTCCACTCCCTCGCCTCGTTCGACTTCGATGCGCTCCTCGAGCGTCTCGGTGAGCACTTCACGATCACCGACGTCACGTCGGACGACGCCGGGCTCGCGATGCTCGACGAGCATCGATCGACGCCGTCGTATCTGCTGGTCGCCGGCCCGCGCATGGCGGTCGTCTCACTGAAGCCGGGAACGGAGCCGTCGTCGATCGTCGACGCATCGCTGCCGGAGAGCGTCCAGGAGCTCGACGTCACCATTCTTCACGAGCACATCCTGGAGCACATCCTCGGGATCTCGAAGGAGGCCCAGGCGAGCCAGACGAACCTGCGCTACGTCAAGAGCGCCGAGGATGCCTTCGCCGAGGCACGCCGGCCAGACGTACAGCTCGTCGCGCTGATGAACGCGACCCGCCTCGAGCAGGTCGAGCGCGTCGCGCAGTCGGGTCACGTGATGCCGCAGAAGAGCACGTACTTCTACCCGAAGCTCGCCAGCGGCCTGTTGATCAACCCGCTCTGGGAGTAACTCTGCCATTACCGCGGCCACGCGCATGAACGAGCAAGGGCACTACCGTCGATGACGATAGTGCCCTTGTCTGTGTCTGGCCTGGTTACTTCTTGACTTCCAGCGCGACGAGCCGGGTGCCTCCGTTGGTGCCCTTGACCTGCATGAGAACGACGTCGCCGTTGTTCTTGCCGTCGATCAGCTTGCGGAACTCCGCGGGGCTGTTGACGGGTTTGCGGTCGACCGACAGGATGACGTCGCCGCGTGCGACGCCCTGGCTCTGCGCCTCACCGTAGAGCTCGACTCCGGAGACGAGCACGCCGTTGGAGACGTCGCGGTCGCGCTTCGACTGCGCGTCGAGTGCGCGAACCTCGAGGCCGAGGCCGCTGAGGTTGACGCTCTTCTCGGTGTCGGAGTCCATCGGCTCGAGCGAGCGCGAGCTCGAGGCCTCGGCGAGGCTCTCGTCGTCATCGCGCGGACGCAGGCGCACGGCCTTGTCGAACGTCGAGCCGTAGCGGAAGATCTGCAGGCGGACGTCCTGTCCGGCCTTCTTCTGCGCAACGATGCTCTGCAGATGATTGGCAGTGTTGACCGGCGTGCCGTCGACGCTCAGGATCACGTCGCCCTGCTTGAGACCGGCCGCCTCGGCCGCGCCATCCTGCATCACCTCCTGCACGAGCACGCCTCCCGGCTTCTCGAGACCAAGGCTGCGAGCCATCTTCTGATCGACCGGAGCGATGCGCACGCCGATGTAGCCGCGATTGATGCGGCCGTCCTCGATCAGGTCCTGCGCAACCGCGCGGGCGAGGTTGATCGGGATCGCGAAGCCGTAGCCCTGGTAATAGCCGGTGCGCGTCGCGATGGCGCTGTTGATGCCGACGAGCTCTCCCTTGAGATTGAACAGTCCACCGCCGGAGTTGCCCGGGTTGATCGCCGCATCGGTCTGGATGAAGTCCTCGACGCCGTAGCCCTGGTTGGCCTCCGAGGCGTTGAGCCCGAGCTGTCCGCGGCCGGTGGCCGAGACGATGCCCTGGGTGACCGTGCTGGCCAGACCGAGCGGGTTGCCGACCGCGAAGACGATCTGGCCGACCTGGACGACGTCGCTGTTCGAGAGCGCGGCGTGCGGCAGATCGGTCGCGTCGATCTTGATCACCGCCAGATCGGTCAGCGGGTCGCGACCGACGACCTTCGCGGTGAAGCGGCGCCCGTCGACGAGGTCGACGCTGACGCCCCCGTCGGCCGCGGCGGACTCGACGACGTGGTTGTTCGTGATGATGTAGCCGTCACCGGTGACGATGACGCCCGAGCCCGAGCCGCGCTGCGGCTGGGTCGGACCCTGCTGGAACCGCTCGAAGAACTCGAACGGATCCGTCGGGCGATCGCCCTGGTCCTCGCGCGAGGCGGTCGCGCCGCTGGTGACGGTGATGTTGACGACCTGCGGCGTGACGGCCTTGCTGACCGCGACGAACGCGTCGTTGAGCGTGTTGACTTCCGCGCCCGGATTGACCGGAGCTCGGTCGGCGCCGAGACGGACATCGCCGCTTCCGGCGAGCCCGAGCGGCACGCCGCCGAAGTTGGTCACCAGAAGCGCACCTGCGATCACGCAGATGACCATCAGCGCACCGATGAGTATCGTCTGCTTCCTTGACATCGCTGTTTTCACCTTCATTGAGAGATAGTGCGATCGTTGTCGTGTTGCCACGGGTGGGACACTCGCGCCTCCACATGCGACGGTGTCTCCGGCCCTACGCGCATGCCCCGGCGGGGTTGCGCCGTCGCCGCGCATGCCGCGGTCACTCCGTCGGCATCGTGCGCAGCACCTTCCCCATCACCGTCGAGACGTTGAGCCGACGCAATCCTTCGACGTGGTAGCGGACGAATGCAACGAGCACGTCGTTGAGCGAGCTCGCCGAGGTCTCGTCGATTCGAAGCGTCGCGGCCTCCACTGCCGAGACCGTCTGCAGGCGCTCGAGCAGTTCGTAGACATCCGGAGCGATCGGCCAGACCGACCCGCTCTCGCGATGCTCGGAGCACAACGGCGCCCCCATGGGAATGCTGTAGGCGATCGTGCCGCCGTCGCTCGACGGGAGCTCGTCGCAGACACCGCAGCCGCCGGCGCGCGCGGTGTAGCCGAGGAGATGGGCGAGACGCGTCAGGAACCACACGAGCACGATCTGCTCGTTGCCTTCGCCGTCGAGGGCCCGCAGGGCTTCGACGATCGCGTCGAAGAGCTCGTCATGGCGCTCCTCGTCGTGCATCGTCGCGTTGACGAGCTCGACGATGGTCAGTCCGGCGGACATGCGCTCGAGGCTTTCGGCGATGCGGGGGTGACGCTCGATCGGCTCGACCTTCGAGAGATTCTGAAGCTCGCGTCCCTCGCGCCGATAGATGACGGCGGAGACCACGGCCATCGGCTGCAGCGTGGCCATGCGGCTCTTCGTCTGCATCGCGCCGCGCGCGACGACGCCGACCTTGCCGTGTTCTCGCGTGTAGAGGGTGACGATCTTGCTCGATTCACGGAAACGGCGCGTGTGCAGAACGATCGCGTCGGTCGTCGAGATCACTTCGCGCCGCTCCGCCGGCGGCGGTCTTCATTGACGCGGACAGGGATCGGCTTCGTCTTGAGCGTGCGACGGAACCGGTCGTAGGCCGCGGCCGCGAGGCCCGCGAGAGTCAGTCCGAGTGCGAGTTCCAGCATGAGTCGGTCGATTATCTGTTGAGGATTGACGTCGGCCCGTTGAGCACCGCAATGAGTGCCGTGTGGCGCCGACCCCTACAACGACGGATGCCTGCGCCACCTAGTTTAGCCATCGCACGCTTCCCCGCAACCCCAAACCGGCTCCAGGCATCCGCTAGCGCCGGCGAAAAAGCATGCCATCGGCGACGAGGTGGCTGAAGTACCCGGTCACGGCGCCAAGGTAGAACGGCAGCCCGTCGAGCACCGGAGCGCCCGCGAGGTACATCGGCACGGCCAGGATCGGCGACGGCACGAGCAGCATCGCCGCGACGCTGTGGGTCCAGCCACGGTGACGGCTGACGATCGGCAGAAGTGCCAGAAGGCCGAAGTACGCCGCGACGGCGAACTGCCCGGTCGCGATCAGCACCACGTCGAGGCCGATGAACAGCCGATAGAACAGCATCTGCCCGCGGCTCTTGATGTCGACGTCGGGGAAGAGCGCGAAGATCACACCCGTCCACAGCGTCCCGACCGCCGTCAGTGCGCGGCGCGGCATCGGCATCGCCGCGGCCGCCGCGGTCGAGCCGAGGACGAACAGCAGCGCGACGCCGAAGCACAGCGCGATCGATATGTGCCCGCGATGCGAGGCCATCAGGGGAATCTCGCACTTCCCGGGAGAACCTCGCTCCGGTTCGGCACACTTTCGACGCAGGCAGCGGCACGATGTTCGCGTCCCGGAGCGACATTGTCGAAATGCCGGCCCTGCTATCTTGCGCCGAACCGCGCGCGGGTCCACTGCCTGACACGACGAGCTCCACCGAATGGCCAAGAGCGGACAACAACTCAGACTCACGCACAAGGAGCTCGTCGACCACTGCGAGAGCTTCATCGTGGGTCTCGCGGGCAAGGCTCCGGAAACCCGGGGCACCTACCAGCGCTCGCTGCGGAAGTTCCTGAACTGGTTCCCCGTCGACAGCCGCTTCCACTTCCAGCGCCGCGACGTCGAGCGCTACCGTCGATTCCTCGTCGAGAAGGAGCATCTCAAGGAGGCGTCGGTCGGCACCTATCTGACGGCGCTGCGACGCTTCTGCCAGTACCTCATCGACATCGGAGTGCTCGCGGAGAATCCCGCCTCGGAGGTCATCGGCGGCCGGCGGCCGGAGCGGCATTCGCGCTCGCATCTGACGTACGAGGAGGTCGAGCTGCTGCTCGACGCGATCGACGCCTCGACGCTCGTCGGCGCGCGCGACCTCGCGCTGATCCAGTTGATGCTCGGCTGCGCGCTGTCGGAGCGCGAGTGCCGGCTCGCCGACGTCGGCGACATCATCCGCCGGGGCCGGCCCGCGATCCGCGTACAGGGCAAGGGCCGCACGGTCAAGGACGAGACGGTCCCGATGCCGCCGATCGTCCTTGCGTCCATCGACGAATACCTCGAGCGCAGATTCGCGGGCGCGAGTGGAGTGATCGACCCTGAGGCTCCCCTGTTCGTCAGTCTCAGCAACCACGGGCTCGGCGAACGGATGCAGGCGCGCGGCATGCGCGAAGCGATCAATCGCCGCCTTGTCGACAGCGGCGTCAAGCGCGACCGCACCCGAACGCTGACGGCGTTCTCGCTTCGGCACACCGCCGGACTCATGATGGTCGACTCCGGCGCCTCGCTCGAGGAGCTGATGAGCCGGATGCGGATCGCGTGGCGGCCGACGGCACAGCTCTACTTCCGACTGCGCAACCGGCCGTGGGGACCGGGCGGCGAGCAATAAGTCCTCCGAACGAATGATCTCGATCTACATCTCCCGCAGCGACGACAACATCCGCCGCATCGAGCTCGCGGAGCTGCCCCGACAGCTCGCCGTCGCCCGTCGCGGCGAACAGGTGCTGTGGGTCGACCTCGAGGCGCCGACGCCGGAGGAGGAACAGCAGGTGCTCGACGGCGTCTTCAAGTTCCATCACCTGGCGATCGCCGACGTCCAGCACGAACACGTCGACCCCAAGCGCGGTGATCACCTTCCGAAGGTCGAGGAGTACGGATCGTATCTGTTCTCGATCATCAACCCGATCGACATCGGCTCGCAGAGCGAGGCGTCCGGTGGCACGGCGGTCGTCGATGTGAAGACACGGCAGATCAACGTGTTCCTCGGTGAGAGCTACATCGTCACGCACCACTACGAGCGCTCGCAGGCGATCACCGAGGCGCTGCAGTCGTGCATGAAGAATCCGCTGCTGATCACGCGCGGACCCGACTACATCTACCATCTAATCCTCGACGACATCGTCCGCGGCTACTCCGAGGTGCTCGACCAGTTCGACGAGACGATCGAGCGACTCGAGGACGCGGTCTTCCACGGCAACGCGAAGAGCAAGACGCTCGCGACGATTCTCGCGCTCAAGCGCACGATCTTCCGCATGCGGCGGATTGCGACGTACCAGCGCGAGATGGTCCTGCGGCTGTCGCGGGGCGAGTTCTCGCTGGTGACCCAGGACGAGATCGCGTACTACCGCAACGTCTACGATCACATCGTCCACGTCACCGACCTGACCGAGTCCTACCGCGACGTGCTCACCGGGCTGCTCGAGGCGTACATGTCGATGGCGTCGAAGAGCCTCAACGAGGTCATGAAGGTCCTGACGATCATCTCGACCTTCTTCCTGCCGCTGACGTTCGTCGCAGGAGTGTACGGGATGAACTTCGACAACATGCCCGAGATCCACTGGCGCTACGGCTACCTGTTCGCGTGGGGACTGATGGCGGCGATCGCGGTGGTGATGTTCGTGTATTTCCGCCGCAAGAAGTGGATCTAGAATCCCTCCGTGCGAGTAACTTTGCGCTCGGCGCGCGTGCGCGTCCGGCCCTCGTCGAATCCCAGTCGATCAAGACGCAGTCGAACTCAAACACCGGAACATCCTCTCGTATGAAACGATCCCTCCTGGCACTCGGCGCCATCGTGGTCGCCGCCGGCCTCGCCTCCTGCGACGCGAAGAATGAATCGAAGCCGGCGGTGGTCAGCTCCTACAAGACGCACACCGACGACATCGCGCGCTTCAGCGTCAGCTATCCCGATGGGTGGATGATCTCGACGACGCCCGGGTCGCGCGCGCTCTTCTACTCCGATGCGAATGTTGCCGAGGCTTTCTCGACGTTCGAGCCGGCCGGCCGGCGCGGAGCGAAGATCGAGGTCAACGCGAAGCAGGGCGACGCGTCGCTCGTGCCGACGATGATCGCCGAGCTCCGCGAGGTCTTCACCGAGCCGGGCGCGGTCAAGGAGCCCGAGCAGACGACGGTCAACGGGCTGCCGGCGACGAAGGTCAGCTACGGCGCGCTGCTCGAGGAGGACGGCCAGTTCACCGCCGAGCGCTACTTCATCGTCGCCGACGGCTATGTGACGTATCTCGAGACGGCGGTCATCGGCACGTACGCCGACTACAAGACGATCTTCGACGAGGTGCGCAAGAGCTTCCAGCCCGCGCGAGTGGCCGCCGCGGCCGCGACGCCGGACACCACGACCGGAGCGACGGCGACGCCGGCGGAGCCGCGCGACTCGATCGTCACCGATCCGCCCGCGGCCGAGATGAAGACCTTCAGCGGATCGACTTTCTCGATGGCGTACCCCGCGAACTTCGACGCGACTTCGAGCGGCGACGGCCTGGCGC
>Ga0247823_10004849_pt1 | contig 10735 bp, 11 predicted proteins | sample 13C_PalmiticAcid_2_FD_192426 | JGI IMG/M metagenome (GOLD analysis project Ga0247823, IMG submission 192426) | Soil microbial communities from agricultural site in Penn Yan, New York, United States - 13C_PalmiticAcid_Day30 | ecosystem: Environmental > Terrestrial > Soil > Agricultural land...
CTGCTGCGCCCGGCCTCGCGGCGGCCCCGCGTGCGCTCGACGGCGGTGCCCAACTGCTCGGCCGGGCGCAGCAGCCCGACCAGTTCACGGCGGGCGCCGGTCAGCGTCGACAGGGTCGCCGCGATCGTCGGGGTGTGCCGCAGGACGTCTTCGACGACGACCTGGATGTACTCGACCAGTAGGTTCCGGAACCCGGAGATCTCCTCGGGGGCCAGGTGGTGGCGGGTGAGGATCTGGCCGAGGTAGGCGTAGAAGTCGCGGACGGTCGCGGCCAGCTCCGCGTGCTGCAGGAACAGCGTCGTGACCCGCTCAGCCAGCAGCACCCGCGCGCGGCGGGCGGCCAGCGAGCCGGGGTCCTGCTGCGTGCGCGCGGACGCGGTGGCCAGGGTCTCGCCGAGGTGGACCAGGCCGCGCTCGATGGCGGGCAGCAGCTCGCGGGACACCTCCCGGGCGCCCTCCGGCACGCGGAGGAGTTCGTCGACATCGCGCTGCACGCGCACGGCCAGCTTGCTGACCTGGTAGCGCATGCTGCCCTGCTGGAACTCCGCGATGCTCGCCGCGATCGTCTCCCGGCGGCCGTGCACCAGGTTGCCCCAGTCGACCAGCTGCCGAAGGCGGGGGATCACCACGTCGATGTGCGACTCGCCGATGTCGATGCGCCCGTCGCGCTCGGCCGCGGCCAGCGCCGAGGACACCTCACCAGCCGACAGGTCGGCCAGGAGCGTCGAGGTGAAAAGGCGCATGATCGCCAGGTAGGTGCGGTGGTGCTCGCGCGGCTGCAGATAGGCGTAGAGCTGGAGCCTGCGCAGACCTGATGTCTCAGCGTCGGTTCCATCGTCCACGGCGGGCCACGATAGCCAAAGCGGCCGACACCCGCGCAGCCTGGCCACGTCGGGGCGATACGGTTCCCTCTCCAGGGGGATTGTTCGGGAGGTCGTGTGGGGTCGGGCCGGGCTATCGGACTGCTGCTTGGCGTGGCCGCCGACGCCGTCGTCGGCGACCCGCGCCGCTTCCACCCGGTCGCGGGCTTCGGCACGCTGGCCGGTCGGCTGGAGAAGGTCGTGTATCGGGACCACCGCGTCCCCGGAGCCGTCTACACGGCCGTCCTGGCTGGTGGAGCCGTCGCGCTCGGGGTCGCCATCGAGCGTCGCGCGCCAGTACTGGGCACCGCGCTGGCGACCTGGGCGGTCCTGGGCGGCCGCTCCCTCGCGACCGAGGGCGCGCTCATCGGCCGTCACCTGGACGAGGGCGCCATCGAGGACGCCCGCGCGCGCATCCCCCACCTGTGCGGCCGCGACCCGTCGACCCTTGACGGCCCGGCGATGGCCCGAGCCACCGTGGAATCCGTGGCCGAGAACACATCGGACGCCGTCGTGGCCCCCCTGTTCTGGGGTGCCGTCGCGGGCGTCCCCGGCCTGCTCGGCTACCGCGCGATCAACACAATGGACGCGATGGTCGGCCACCGCTCGCCGCGCTACCGCCGCTTCGGCTGGGCGTCCGCCCGCCTCGACGACCTGGTCAACCTCATCCCCGCCCGGCTTTCCGCGGCCCTCACAGTCGTAGGAGCCCCTGTCGTCGGCGGCGACCGCCGAGGCGCCTGGACCGCCTGGCAGCGTGACGCGTCGGCGCATCCGAGCCCGAACGCGGGGCGGGTGGAGGCGGCTTTCGCTGGGGCGTTGGAGGTTCGGCTGGGTGGGCGGACGGTTTATCCGTATGGGGTGGAGGACCGCCCGGTCCTCGGCACCGGCCGCATGCCGGACGCTGGGCACGTCACTCGGGCGGTGGAACTGTCCCGGGTAGTCGGTGCCCTGACAGCGGCCGTGGCGGCGGTGATCGCCTTCGCCCTCGGCAGGCGCCGGAAGTCCCGGGCTGTCTGACCTGCGCTGTTCCGCGATCTCTGGAGGCGCGTCGGTCTCCCCAGGAGACCAAACTTGCCAAATATGGCGACTTTCCACGAGGTGGAAAGTCGCGAAGACTGGCAAGTTTGGTCTCCGACTCGATCGGTACCGACTACGACGAACGCAGGCTCCAGCCCAGCCTGGCTGCGGCAGCAGCTTCACCCGACCATACCTCTGTACATGTAGTAACATGTGGAGCATGACGGCTGCGGCGAACCATCACCACACGGTCGGTATGCGCGAACTCTCTCAGCGCACAGCCAAGGTGCTGGCTTTAGTCCGCGCAGGCGAGACGGTCGAGGTCACCGATCGAGGGATGACCATCGCCAGGATCGTTCCCGCGGCGAACGCCCGCTATGACCAACTCGTCGCCGCCGGGTTGATCCGGCAGGCGGCCAGGCCGTTCGACGTGGCCGATCTTCCAGAGCCGGTGCCGAATTCGACCGGCCGCTCGACGCTGGACTGGCTAGAGGATCTTCGAGGAGACCGCTGAGTGGCCACCACGATCTATCTTGATACCTCCGCCGCCGCAAAGCTGTTCATCGCCGAGGTCGAGTCACCGGACCTGCGGCAGTGGTTCGGTTCGGTGGCCGAGCCCAGGTTGGTCTCGTCGGTTCTGCTGAAGGTGGAACTCATCCGACTGATGCGGCTGATCGCGCCGACGGCGGTTCAAACCGCCGAACAGTTCATCGCCGATCGGATCGATATCGTCGAGATCACCCCGCCCGTCATTGATGACGCGACTACCGTGCCCCCGGCCCGCCTGCGTTCGCTGGACGCGCTGCATCTCGCGACGGCACTTGATCTCGCGGAGTCCGTTGACGTCGTGCTCACCTACGACAAGGTTCTGGTCGATGCGGCCCGTTCAGCGGGCCTCGCGGTCGCACACCCGGGCGCCACTTACTGAGCTGCGTGGGCCTCGTCGTCGGCCAGGATTTGGGCTACTGAGCGGCGGCGGGGGGCCTCGGTGCGAAGCGCGCCGCCGGGTTTGATTTCGCGCCAGGTGAAGTAGATGAGGCCGAGCAGGGCCATCGCGCCGAAGGCGATCCACTGCAGGGCGTAGGAGAAGTACGGGCCCGCGTCCAGCTGGGGCAGCGGCAGCGCGCCGAGGACGCCTGGGGAGCCTTCCTCCAACTGCGCGTAGCCCGGCTGGATCGTTAGGTCCGCCGTCGCCGCGACCGCGCGGGAGTCGACCGCGTAGACGTGTTGGCGCCCGTCCTCCTGGAAGGCGGGGCGGTTCTGCGCGTCGCGTTCGTCGACCCGAAGCCGGGCCACCAGCGACACCTCACCCGACGGCGCCGCCGCGAACGCGGGCACCTGCACGCCCCCGACCGGGCGGATGAACCCCCGGTCGACCAGCACGACAGCCCCACTGGCCAGCCGGAACGGGGTGAGCACCTCGAACGCCGCCGCGCCCTGCACCGTGCGCAGGCGGGCCAGTGCCTCGGCCTCGGGCAGGTACGTGCCCGTCAGCGTGACCTTGCGCCACTCGCCGGAGGCCGACTCGATCGGCACCGGTTCCGCGTCGAAGGACGACTGGATCGCCGCGTTCGTGGCCGACCGCTCGTCGTGCCGGGTGAACTGCCATGGGGCGAGCAGGGTGAAGCACGTCATGGCGAATCCGACCACGACGAACGCCAGCGCCAGCCAGCCCGGCCGCAGCAGCAACTTCACCCGACCACGGTAAGCCGGCGGGCCACGCGACCGGTCAGGTGGGGTCAACCGGCAATTGGGAAATTCTGCCCGGAACTTACCCACGATCGTCTGTGCGTAGAGCAATCAATGCACAGGTTAAATATTGCAGTCGGAATCTGTGTCCCTAGCCAACGATTCCGGTGGGAGTCCCCCTGCGCCCAGTCCGTCCATGGACTGGACAACTCCAAGGAGAACTATGAGGTTTCGACGAATCAGCGGCCTTCTGCTGCTGATCGCAGGCATCGCCGCGGTGTCCAACACCCCCGCGGGCGCCCACGACCCGCAGACGCCGGAGGGCATCGCCGCCCAGCAGGCGTTCATGGCCGACTACCAGGCCGCCGACCGCCGCGCCGCCGTCACCGGCGCGGCGATCCCGTGTGTGAACGGCAAGGCCGACAAGTACCCCTGCAAGAACGTCGACCTGCTCAGCGTCCTGCCACTGGGCAACATGGGCGGCGGCAACGGCAACGACATCTGGGGCTGGACCGACCCGACGAACGGCAAGGAATACGCCATCGCGGGCCGTACCAACGGCACCTCGTTCGTCGACATCAGCGTCCCGACCTCGCCGGTCTACCTCGGCAACCTGCCGTCCAACGGCGGCAGCAGCACCTGGCGCGACATGAAGGTCTACAAGGACCACGCGTTCATCGTCGCCGACGCGATCTCCGGGCACGGCATGCAGGTCTTCGACCTGACCCGCCTGCGCACGGTCACCTCGCCGCAGACGTTCACCGCCGACAAGCTCTACACCGGCTTCGGCCCGGCCCACAACATCGCGATCAACGAGGCCACCGGCTACGCGTACGCGATCGGGTCGAACACCTGCAGCGGCGGCCCGCACATGGTCGACATCCGCACCCCGAAGAACCCGGTCAACGCGGGCTGCGTGTCCCAGGACGGCTACACCCACGACACCCAGTGCGTGGTCTACAACGGCCCGGACACCACCTACGCGGGCAAGGAGATCTGCTTCTCCTCCAACGAGGACACGCTGACCATCGTCAACGTGGCCACCAAGAGCAGCCCCGTGCAGATCTCGCGGACCAGCTACTCCGGCGCGCAGTACTCCCACCAGGGCTGGCTCACCGAGAACCAGCGCTACTTCATCATGGACGACGAGCTCGACGAGTCGCGCAGCACGACGGACAAGAAGACCAAGTCCTACATCTGGGACCTGCAGGACCTCGACGCCCCGCGCCACATCGGCACGTACAGCTCGCCGGTCGAGGCCATCGACCACAACATGTACATCAAGGGCGACTACGTCTACCAGGCCAACTACCGCGCGGGCCTGCGCATCCTCGACATCAAGAACATCGCGAACGCGTCGCTCACCGAGGCGGGCTACTTCGACATCTACGAGACCGCCGACGGCGCGCAGTTCAACGGCGCGTGGAGCACCTACCCGTACTTCCCGAGCGGCAACGTCGTCGTCAACGGCATCGAGCAGGGCCTCGTCGTCGTCAAGCCGAACCTCACCGCCACGCCGCCGCCCACCGGTGGCAAGTTCGAGAACCTGAACAACGTCAACATCCCCGACGCGGGCGCGGCCGTGACCAGCGACGTGACGGTGACGGGCCAGGCGGGCAACGCCCCCTCGACGCTGAAGGTCAACGTCGACATCAAGCACACCTGGCGCGGTGACCTGGTCATCGATCTGGTGGCCCCGGACGGCTCGACGTACCGGCTGAAGAACTCCAGCGGCAACGACTCGGCGGACAACGTGATCACCACCTACACGGTGAACGCGTCGACCGAGGTCGCCAACGGCACCTGGAAGCTCAAGGTCCAGGACGTCGCCCGGTACGACACCGGCTACATCGACGCGTGGAGCCTCCAGTTCTAGTCCGCTGAGCGGTCCCGTCCCGGCATCCGGGACGGGACCACTCGGTTCACATATTCGCAAAACCCCCAAATGGCAAAGATTGCCGGGAACCATCCGCCATTCGCGGGTTACCCGGCGTATTGGGCGATGGCTACCGTTTTCGCGCGGAGGCACCGCCCTGTTTCGGTGTCTCCGAAATCTGGAACCCTGCGCCCGGGCCGCCGGTCCGGGTTACTCCAGAAGGAGCACCCGTGCGAATTCGAGATATCGGACTCATCGTCGTCGCGTCAGCGGCCGTGTTCGCCATGGCGAACACGCCCGCCACCGCGCACGACCCGAACACCCCGGAGGGCCAGGCGGCGATCGCCGAGTTCATGGCCGACGCCCAGGGCCCGGACCGGCGCGCGCCGATCACCGGCCAGGCAGCCGGGGTGGCCTGCGTCAACGGCAAGGCCGACAAGTACCCGTGCAAGAACGTCGACCTGATGAGCTACCTGCCGATGTCCACCATCGGCGGCGGCAACGGCAACGACATCTGGGGCTGGACCGACCCGACCAACAACAAGGAGTACGCGCTGGTCGGGCGCAGCAACGGCACGTCGTTCGTCGACGTCACCAACGCGTCGTCGCCGGTCTACCTCGGCAACCTGCCCTCCAACGGCGGCACGAGCAGCTGGCGTGACATCGACGTCTACGCCGACCACGCCTTCATCGTCGCCGACTTCGTCACCGGCCACGGCATGCAGGTCTTCGACCTGACCCGCCTGCGCACGGTGACCTCGCCGCAGACCTTCACCGCGGACAAGATCTACACCGGCTTCGGCCCGGCGCACACGATCACCGCGAACCCGAAGACCGGCTTCGTGTACGCCAACGGCTCCAACACCTGCAGCGGCGGGTCGCACATGATCGACGTGCGCACGCCGAAGAACCCGGTCAACGCCGGTTGTGTGTCCCAGGACGGCTACGTCCACGACAACCACTGCGTGACCTACGACGGCCCGGACACCCGCTACACCGGTCGCGAGATCTGCGTGAACTCGAACGAGGACTACCTCACGATCGTCGACGTGACCACCAAGTCCAGCCCGGTCCAGCTCTCGCGCACCACCTACACCGGCGCGAAGTACGTCCACCAGGGCTGGTTCACCAAGGACAAGCGCCACTTCCTGCTCGATGACGAACTCGACGAGCAGAACGGCGGCACCGACAAGCGCGCCAAGACCTACATCTGGGACATGTCGAGCCTGACCGCGCCGCGGATGACCGGCACGTACAACTCCGCCGTCGAGGCGATCGACCACCAGATGTTCGTCGTCGGTGACTACGCCTACCAGTCCAACTACCGCGCGGGCCTGCGCATCCTGGACGTGAAGAACGTCGCCAACAACCAACTGTCCGAGGCGGCCTTCTTCGACATCTACGAGACCGCCGACGGTGTCGGGTTCAACGGCACGTGGGCGAACTACCCGTTCTTCAAGAGCGGCAACGTGATCGTCAACGGCATCGAGCAGGGCCTGTTCGTGGTCCGCCCGAACCTCGTCCCCGAGGTCCCGCCGCGCGTGTTCGAGAACTCCAACAACGTCAACATCCCGGACGCGGGCGCGGCGGTCACCAGTGACATCTCCGTCACCGGTGTCCCCGGCAACGCGCCCACGGGGACCAAGATCGACGTCGACATCAAGCACACCTGGCGCGGCGACCTGGTCATCGACCTGATCGCCCCGGACGGGACGGCCTACCGGCTGAAGAACTCCAGCGGCAACGACTCGGCGGACAACGTCATCGCGTCGTACACGCCGAACCTGACATCAGAGTCGGCCAACGGCGTCTGGAAGCTCAAGGTCCAGGACGTGGCCCGGTACGACACCGGCTACATCGACAACTTCAAGATCTCGTTCATCTGAGCCGACGCTGAAGGGTCCCGCGAGCCGGGGCCCTTCAGCGCGTCCGGACCCAGTCGAGCAGGCCCGCGCAGGCGGCCTCGACCATCGCGTAGACCTGCTCGTAGTCCTCTTGGGTGCCGTAGTACGGGTCGGGCACGTCCAAGTCGTCGCCCGCTTCGGGGTCGAATTCCCGCAGCAGCCGGACCTCCTGAGCCCCAAGCCCACGCAGCGCCTTCGCATGACCCGCGTCGAGCGCGATCAGCAGGTCGGCGTCGAGATGGCTATCGTCGACCTGGGCCGCCCGGTGGGCGGTGGGGTAGCCGTTGCGGGCCAGTACCCGGACGGTGCGGGGATGGGCGGGCTCCCCGACATGCCACGCCCCGGTGCCCGCGCTGGTCACCCGCACCCGGTCGGCCAACCCGGCCCGCCGAAGCTGTTCACCGAAGACGAGGGCCGCCATGGGGGAGCGGCAGATGTTGCCGGTACAGACGAAGCAGATGTGCACGATGGGAGCGTAGGGCGTTGGACGAGAAACCATGGTGGTCCCCGGAACGGCTGGCCACCCTGCCGTCCCCGGAACGTGAGCACACCATGAGCCGGATCGCGGAGGCTGTCGAACACCACATGGCCCTGCGCACCGCCCCCGACGACCTGACCCGCCGCCGCGCGGCCCGGTGGCTGCGGGACAACGGCCTGGCCGCGCTGGTCGACTGACCGACCCGTTTCTTCCCATATTCTGGTCAGATTTCTACCTGCGCATGTGCCTTTGCAAGCAGATTGCCCCACCCGAGGTGGTCGGCGGCTGGGCCCTGACCTGGCGACGGTGACGGAACGTGTTGATCCTTCCGCGCGTGCCACCTGAACGCGTTACGCAACAGGTATCGCGCTGGGTCGAATCCTGGGTAGTATTAGGGGCGGATCAACCGGGGAGCGCCGTTATGAAGATGGACACTAACGACGTCATCAGCGTGACAGAGGCCAACACGCAAGGAATCTCCAAGCTCATCAAAGAGGCCAGCGAAGGACGTCGGCTCGTTGTCTTCAAGAACAATCAGCCCGCTGCCGCGATCGTGGACATCAAGACCATGGAGCGCCTTCAGTACCTCGAGGAATTGGAGGAGGACTTGAAGGTCCTCGCCATCGCCTGGGCTCGAACCCTTGCCGACTCCGGGGAGCGGTACAGCCTGGAGGACGTCGCCGCGGAATTCGGTGTGGACCTCGACGACGAGGAGTGATCGGGTTTGGCCGAGGTCAAGCTAACCTCTGACGCCCGCGAGGACTTGCGGGACCTCGACGGATCTTCGCGCAAGGTCGTCCTCAAGGCGATCAAGAAACTGGAGACCGAACCTCACCAACGTGGGGAGCCTCTTGGTGTCCGCCAGACGGGCAACCTGACGACCTTCCGCAAGCTTGTCGTCGGTGATCGGGAATTCCGCGTTATCTATCGGGTCGAGCCTGACGATACTGTTGTCGTCGTCTGGGTGATCGCGAAGCGGACCGATGACGAGTGCTACGAGTTGGCGGTTTCCCGTTTGCGCCTCCACGGTGACGTTCGGTTGGCTGCACAGGCTGAAGAGCTGCTCAATCAGGCGTTCGACAAGTCCTGAACCACTGTCGGCCGTCGATCGCTCGGTCTGCCCGTCCGACTAGGATTCGCCGCGATGACCAGCAGCGGATCTGACGAACACGCCCTTCTGCGGCACCACGGTGACGTGGACGCCGAGCCGGGTCTGCTCGACTTCGCCGTCAACGTGCGTGGCGCGCGCCCGCCGGGCTGGCTGCGCGACCGGCTCGTCGCCGCCGTCGACCGGCTCGGCACCTACCCCAGCGCCGCCGACGATCTTGCCGCGCGCGAAGCCGTCGCCGCCCGGCACGGCCGCTCCGCCGACCAGGTCATGATCCTCAACGGCTCCGCCGAGGGATTCGCTCTCCTGCCTCGCCTCAAGCCTCGCCTCGCCGCGCTCGTGCACCCGTCGTTTACCGAGCCTGAGGTCGCGCTGCGCACCGCGGATGTCCCGATCCACCGGGTCCTGCTCGACCCGGCCGACGGATACGCGCTGCACCTCGAGCTGGTTCCCGACGACGCCGACCTCGTCGTCCTCGGCAACCCGACCAACCCCACCTCCACCCTGCACCCGCGCGACACCGTCCGCGCCCTCGCGCGGCCGGGGCGGGTCCTGTTGGTCGACGAGGCGTTCATGGACGCCATCCCTGGCGAGCCCGAATCCCTGGCCGCCGACGCCGACACCTCCGGCCTCCTGATCTTCCGCAGCCTCACCAAGACCTGGGCCGTACCCGGCCTGCGCGCCGGGTACGCGCTCGCCGCGCCCGAACTGCTCGCCGAGCTGGGCGTTGACCGTCCACAGTGGCCGGTCGGAACGCTCGTCCTGGAAGCGGTCCGCGCCTGCTCCGAGCCGCGCGCGCTCCTGCACGCCGAGAGTGACGCCGTCGAGATCGCCGAGCAGCGCATAGAACTAACAGCCGCTCTCAAGGATCTTGGCGTCGAAGTGAACGAACCCGCGTCAGCTCCATATGTCTTGGTCCGGGTGCCTGACGGCGAACGTGTGCGCGAAGGTCTGCGCGCGCGGGGCATCGCCGTCCGCCGGGGTGACACATTCCCCGGCCTAGGCCCCGACCACCTGCGGATCGCCGTCCGCGACCGTGACCAGTGCGCGCCGCTGCTGGCCGCGCTGACCGCCGAACTCTCCGTGGAGGTGACCAGGTGACCACCGTCGCCGACGCTATCGCCGCGCTGGACGCCGCCTATCCGCCCGCGCTCGCCGAGTCGTGGGACGCCGTCGGCCTGGTCTGCGGCGACCCGGCCGACGAACTGACCAAGGTCCACGTCTGCGTCGACGTCGTCGAGTCCACTGTGGACGAGGCGATCGCGGCGGGCGCCCAGCTGATCGTCGCCCACCACCCGCTGCTGCTGCGCGGCGTGCACGGCGTGGGCACCGACACCCCCAAGGGCTCGCTGGTGCACCGCATGGTCCGCGCGGGCGTCGCCCTGTTCTGCGCCCACACGAACGCCGACGCCGCCGACCCCGGCGTGTCCGACGCGCTGGCCGAGGCGATCGGGCTCAAGGTCACCGGCCCGCTCAACCCCAACCCCGACGGCGGCACCGGCATCGGCCGGATCGGCGTCCTCGACCAGCCCGAGCCCTTCGCCGTGTTCGTCGAGCGGGTGGCCCGTGCGCTGCCCGCCACGGCAGGCGGGGTCCGGGCCGCGGGCGACCCGAACCTGCGGGTCGAGACCGTCGCGGTCTCCGGCGGCGCGGGCGACTCTTACCTGTCGACGGCCGCCGCGGCCGGGGTCGACGCCTATGTCACCGCCGACCTGCGCCACCACCCCGCGGGTGAGCATTTGGCCGCAGGCGGGCCCGCCTTGATCGACCTCGCGCACTGGGCCAGTGAGTGGCCGTGGTGTG
>Ga0247823_10004850_pt1 | contig 10734 bp, 11 predicted proteins | sample 13C_PalmiticAcid_2_FD_192426 | JGI IMG/M metagenome (GOLD analysis project Ga0247823, IMG submission 192426) | Soil microbial communities from agricultural site in Penn Yan, New York, United States - 13C_PalmiticAcid_Day30 | ecosystem: Environmental > Terrestrial > Soil > Agricultural land...
GTGTGGTCGGGGTTGGTGGGGGCGAAGACGTAGGCGGGGATGTCGCGGCCGTCGGCGGCGCGGAAGGTGCGTTCGACGGGGGTGGGCAGGTAGCGCTCGTCGGGGAGTCCTGGTGAGGGTTCTAACAGGACGGTCTGTTCGCCGTTGGAGAGGTTGAGGGAGACGACGGCGAGTTCGGCGAAGGGGCCGCCCGCGGTGGCGGTGACGACGCCGTCGGTGGCGGTGATGTCGGAGGCCCAGGTGGGTAGGTCGGTGTCGATGTCGGTGACGGTGCCGCTGCGTTCGTCGAGGACGGCGAGGTGGCCTGCGCGGAGGATGGCGTAGCGGCCGCGGCCGAGTGGGGCGAACCAGCGGGAGCCGAGTAGCCAGAGGGCGCCGCCGAGTTCTTGTTCGATGGGGGCGAGGTTGACGGCGTTGCCGTCGAGCCCGATGCGGTGCAGGTTCCACCAGCCGTCGGGGTCGGTGAGGGCGAGCAGGGAGTCGTTGTCCTCCCATTCGACCTGGCAGACGGCTTCTTGGGGTCCGCCCGCGATGACGCGGTGGGGGCCGAGGGTGCCGTCGGCTTGGACGGCGGCGACGCAGAGTTCGGTGCCGTCCCATGGCATGTTGGGGTGTTCCCAGCCGATCCAGGCGGCGTGGCGGCCGTCAGGGCTGGGTTTGGGGGCGGTCATGAAGTGGTGGGAGGCGCCGAGGGCGCGGGGTCCGGCGCCGGTGAGTGGGACGGCGACGAGGTCGCGGCGGATGTCGGTGGGGCGGTCGCCGGTGACGGTCTCGCGGACGCACCAGATCTCGTCGCCCGCGGCGACGAGGTCGGCGTAGCGGGTGCCGTGGTGGCGGTCGGGTTCCGGGGTGAGGGGTGTGGGGTCGCCGCCGTCGATGGGGAAGGCGTAGACGCGTTGGTCGTCCCAGTTGGTGAAGGCGACGTGGTCGTCGAACACGACGTAGGGGGTGCCGCCGTATTCGTGGACTCTGGTGCGCACGTTCCAGGGGGCGGCGAGCACCTCGGCGGGTTTGTCGCCTGCGTGGCGCATGAGCGCGAGTCGGCCGCCTTGGTCTGGCCTGCTCTCGGTCCACCACACGCTGCCCGCGTGGGTGCTGGTCCAGCCGGGCCTGCGGCCGGAGCGGGCGACGGCGGCCGCGTCGATCGGCGATGCCCATGTCCCGTAGGAAGCGATCTTCACCACAGCACTGACACTACCTACCCACGTCCGCTCAGTGGTTACCGTGGGAGGGTGTCCCCGGTGTCGGGGGCACGGTCTGCTGGCCGCCGCGAAGTGCAATAGGGTTTGGGGTGCCATGGCTCGTGTCATTCATGTCTTCCGTCAGCCCGACCGCTTCGTTGCAGGCACGGTCGGGCAGCCCGGCGACCGCGTGTTCTATCTGCAGGCCGTCGAGAGCGCCCGCACTGTCAGCGTGACCATCGAGAAGGCGCAGGTCGCGGTGCTCGCTGAGCGCATCGGCTCGCTGCTGGAGGAGGTCCACCGCCGGTTCGGCGCGGAGCTGCCCGAGGACGTGCCGGAGGAGGTTCTCGACGCCGACCCGCTGCAGGTGCCGGTGGAGGAGGAGTTCCGGGTGGGCACGATGGGCCTGGGCTGGGATTCCGAGTCGAGCGCGGTGGTGATCGAGTTGTTGGCGGTCACCGAGGGCGAGGTCGACGAGTCGGTGGTGCTGGATGACACCGATGAGGGCCCGGACGCGGTGCGGGTGTTCCTGTCGCCGGTGGAGGCGCGCGCGTTCGCCGAGCGGGCCGACCGGGTGGTCAACGCGGGGCGCAAGCCGTGTCCGCTGTGTGCTGAGCCGCTGGACCCGGAGGGCCATGTGTGTCCTCGGCAGAACGGGTATCGCCGCACCGAGGACAGCTGAGCGGGCGGAATGCTCCCCACTGACCCTGGCGCGGGTGAGTTGCTGCTGCGCGGTGACATCGAGATCGAGGGCAGGCTGGTCGACGCCTCGAACGCGACGTTGTTCTGTGCGATCGAGTTCGAGGGTGTGTCGGCGCAGTGTGTGTATAAGCCGGTCGCGGGGGAGCGGCCGCTGTGGGATTTCCCGGACGGCACGTTGGCGGGGCGTGAGGTGGCGTCGTATCTGGTGGCGTGTGCGGCGGGGTGGCCGTTGATTCCGCCGACGGTGTTGCGGGATGGGCCGGTGGGTCCGGGGATGGTGCAGTTGTGGGTCGCCACCTTGGAGGGTGACGATCTGGTGGATGTGCTGCCGCCGCGGGCGGTGCCGCCGGGGTGGCGGCCGGTCCTGCACGCCCATGACCGTCATGGTGATCCGGCGGTGGTGGTGCATTCGGATCATCCGGCGGTGGCGCGGTTGGCGGCGCTCGACATTGTGATCAACAACGCGGACCGCAAGGGCGGGCACGTGCTGCACGGCACCGATGGCGGTGTGTACGGGGTGGATCATGGGATCAGCCTGCACACGGAGAACAAGTTGCGGACGGTGTTGTGGGGTTGGGCTGGGGAGCCGATGTCGGATGAGGTGGTCGACGGGTTGTCGGCGCTGCGGTCGGCGTTGGATGGTGAGCTGCGGGAGACGCTGTCGGGTCATCTGACGGCGCGTGAGGTGAAGGCGCTGCGGTCGCGGGTGGCGCGGCTGCTGGCCGCTCCGGTGTATCCGACTCCGGACGCGGATCTTCGGCCGATTCCGTGGCCGGTGTTCTAGGCGCTGTCCTGTGAGTCTGGTGCGCGGGGTCGGTGATCCGGGCGGTTCCTGGGCGCGCGGGCGGGAAGCCGCTCGTACTGGGTGTACTTGGGCTTTCCGGCCGTGTGGCCAGGGGCCGCCCGGGCGCCGATAGCGCGTGCCGGACTTGCAGGACAGTGCCTAGTCGTGGCCGAGTCCGCCGCCTGGGTCGGACAGCCGTAGCAGGTCGGCGAGGAGCTTCTTGAGTTCGTCGGCGCGTTCGGCGCCGAGGTGGGCGCGGTAGTCGGCTTCGATGGCGGCGACGATGTCGAGCGCGTCGCGCAGGAGTTGTTCGCCTTTGCCGGTGCGCAGGACGAGGACGGCGCGGCTGTCGGCGGGGTCGGGTTCGCGGTCGACGTAGCCCTCTTGTTGGAGCAGGGCGACCTGTTTGCTGACGGCTTGCCGGGTGACGCCGGTGCGGCGGGCGAGGGCGGACATGGTGGTGCCGCCTGCGTCGAGGTTGGCCAGGAGCGCGGTGTCGGCTTGGGAGACGTCGGTGTAGCCGCGTTCTCGCAGTCCGTCGAGGGTGGCGACGCGTTCGGCGGTGGAGGCGCGTAGCAGCAGCCGGTAGAACGTGGCGTCGCGCCAGGCGCGCAGTGCGGCTGTGTCCTTGCTGGCTGGTGGTTCCATCGACATGCGCAACCTCATTGACAATATAGGCAACTAGGTTGACGATAGCAGGCATGTAGGGGCCACTTGGAGGAAATCATGTCCGCAGAGAACGTGGCGCTCGTGCGCAGCGTGTACGACAACTTCGCCAACGGCGACATCCCCGCCGTCCTCGGTGTCCTGTCCCCCGAGATCGAGTGGGTCGAGACCGACAGCGCCGACCTGCCGCACCGCGGCACCCACATCGGCCCGCAGGCCGTCGCCGAGAAGGTCTTCGGCATGGTGATGGCGAACTTCGACGAGTTCGCCGTCGTGCCGGAGACACTCCTCGACGCCGGGGCGGACGTCGTCGTGCAGGGCCGTGCGGTCGGGATCACCAAGTCCGGGCGCAAGCTGGACGCGCCCGCGGCCTGGGTGTGGACCGTCGAGGACGGCAAGGCCGTCCGCAACGTGAACTACCACGACACCCAGGCGTGGGTGTCAGCGCTCAACGGCTAGGGCTGCCAGAGTTGGAAGCGGGCGCCCTGGTCGTCGGTGCACTCGGCGAGCTTGCCGTAGGGCTTGACCTGGATCTCCTGTGTCTGCCCGCCGTGTTCCCGTACCGCGCTCAGCGCGGCGTCGATGTCGGTGACCCGGTAGCAGAGCTGGACCTCGGCTTTCTGTGACTTGTCGCCCCACAGGCCGAAGTCTTCCTTGCCCGCCACTCCCCAGCCGTTCTCCACCGACCCCGGCTCATAGGTCCACCCGAGGACGGCGCCGTAGAAGGACTTCGTCTTCTCCACGTCGGCGACGACCATGGTCACGTAGGACACGTCGCCGGGACGGTGGCGGGTGGCGTTCATCGGTGGACGGTTGAGCAGCCAGCGGTGCCCGTACGGGTCGACCAGGGTCGCGGTGCGGCCGTAGGGCTGGTCGGCGGGGCGCCGTTCGATGTGGGCGCCCGCGGCTTCGGCGCGGGCGACGGTGGTGTCGATGTCGCGGACCTGGATGTGCAGGGACTGGCTGAACGTGGTCGGCGCGTCGGGGGCGGCGACGGGGACCTCGTCGAAGCCGCCTTCGGAGAGCATGAGGACGGCGTCGCCGATGCCGAGTTCGGCGTGGCCGATCTTGCCGTCGTCCATGACGTAGAGCTCGCCGCGCTGGTGGCCGCCGAAGATGTCGGTGTACCAGGCGATGGCGGCGCGCGCGTCGGACACGGCGATGTAGGGGGTGATGGTCGGTGGCCAGGCGGTTTCGTTCTCGGGTACGACGGTGGGGTTGTGGGTCTGGGTCATCTCTGCTCCTGACGGGCCGAGGACAGCGCGGCGGAGTCGCTCGCGCAGGTCGTCGGCGAACACTGGATCGGGGTCGACCGGGGTGAGGGGCGCGTGGAGGGCGTCGAGGGGGTCGGTCATGTGTCAGCCCTCCTTTCCCGGGTAGGTCTTGCGGAACGCGCTGCGCGCCCGCACGAGGAGTGCCTCGGTGGCGTGGACGGTGCGGCCGAGGCAGTCGGCGACCTCGGGGACGGGCAGTCCGTCGAGGTAGCGCAGGGTGAGCGCGGCGCGGTGGTGTGGGCCGAGGGTGGCCAGGACGTCGTGGGCGACGATGGTGTCGAGGTGGACGTCCCATGGGTCGTCGACCGGGTCGGGTTCGGCCGCGAGCGCGGCGGTGCCGCGGCGTTCGCGTTCCTCTCTGCGCCAGTGGTCGGCGAGTTTGTGCCGGGCGACGCCGATGAGCCAGGCGACGCTCAGGTCGGGGGCGGCGGGTTTGCGCAGGGCGGCGACCGCGGCGAGGAAGGTCTCCGCGGTGAGGTCTTCCGCCAGTGCGGCGACGCGGCAGCGGGCCAGCAGGTAGCCGTAGACCTGTGGCAGTGCCTCGTCGTAGCGGGAGAGCAGCCCCAACGCCGGGTCGGGCCGCACGCCCGGTTGCGTGCTCACATCCCTATCGTCGTCCGGGGGCGGTGGACTCCGACGGGTGAATCCGGGGAAAGTTCGCTGTCGGCGTGGCGACACCAACCGATCGGGTGGTCTCAGTAAGTTCTGCGCCGTGCGTTCCCATGAGTACGGCGACATCCTGTCCGGGCGGCCCCGCAAGCAGATCCCCGAGGTGGCCGCGGAGAACGGCCTGGTCGTGGAGGACCCGGCGAGCGGGTTCTGCGGCGCGGTGGTCGGGTTCGAGTACGGCAACGTGGTGTTGGAGGACCGGCGTGGTGGGCGGCGGCTGTTCCCGCTGACCCCGGCTGGGTTCCTTGTCGACGGGGCGCCGGTGACGCTGGTGCGGCCCGCGGTGGCGGCAGCGCCGGTGAAGGCGGTGTCGGCGTCGGGTTCGGTGAAGGTCCAGGGGCTGCGGGCGCGCACGGCGCGGGAGTCGCGGATCTGGGTGGAGGGCATCCACGACGCTGAGCTGGTGGAGCTGGTGTGGGGCCATGACCTGCGGGTCGAGGGTGTCGTGGTGGAGCCCCTCGATGGTATTGATCATTTGGTCGACCGGGTCGCGGAGTTCGGGACGGGCCCGGGCAGGCGGCTGGGTGTGCTGGTCGACCATCTGGTGGCGGGCAGTAAGGAATCGCGGATCGTCGACGGTCTGCGCGACTCGAACGTGTTGGTGACTGGCCACCCGTTCGTGGATGTTTGGCAGGCGGTGAAGCCGTCGGTGGTGGGGATCGAGGCGTGGCCGGTGGTGCCGCGCGGCACGGAGTGGAAGGTCGGGGTGTGCACGGCGCTGGGCTGGGGTGAACCGGCCGACGGGTGGCGGCGGGTGCGGGCGGCGGTGTCGGGTTTCCGGGACCTGGAGCCCGCGCTGGTGGGCGCGGTCGAACGGTTGATCGACTTCGTGACCGACCCTGGTAACTGATGGCGATCTTTTCCTCCGATCGGCGGTTGTGACCGGCGGGTTTCTGTCACGATGTGCGCATGGCGCTGATTTGGCTGATCGCGGGCGTTGTCCTCATCGCGGCGGAGGTCCTCTCGGGTGACTTCGTCCTGTTGATGATCGGCTCGGCTGCCCTGGCGGGCGCGGGCGCGGAGTTCCTCTTCGGCAACGTGTTCGTCAGCTCCGCGGTGTTCGCGCTGGTCTCGATCGGACTGATCACGCTGGCGCGGCCGTGGCTCAAGAGCCGCATGCACGGCGCGCATATCCGCGACAACGTGGCGGCGCTGGCGGGCACCCGGGGTACCGTGACGTCCACTGTGGACCGGGCGGGTGGCAGGATCAAGCTCAACGGCTCGGACTGGTCGGCGCGCGCGTTCGACGAGACAGAGGTGCTGGAGCCGGGGACGATCGTCACCGTGGTGGAGATCTCCGGCGCCACGGCGGTCGTCATGGCCGAGCGACTTTAGGTTTCCCCAATTTTGGAGGCAAGGTGAGCGCGACCGTCATCGTCGCCGCTGTCGTGGTGCTGTTCGTGCTCACGATCGTGGTGAAGTCGATCCTCGTGATCCCGCAGGCGCAGTCCGCGGTGATCGAGCGGCTGGGCCGGTTCAAGGGGGTGGCGGAGCCGGGGCTGAACTTCCTGGTGCCGTTCCTGGACCGGGTGCGGGCCCGTATCGACCTGCGCGAGCAGGTGGTGTCGTTCCCGCCGCAGCCGGTGATCACCAAGGACAACCTGACGGTGTCGATCGACACCGTCATCTACTTCCAGGTCACCGACTCGCGGCGCGCGGTCTATGAGATCGCGAACTACATCGTCGCCGTCGAGCAGCTCACGATCACGACGCTGCGCAACGTGGTCGGTGGCATGTCGCTGGAGGAGACTCTGACCTCGCGTGACCAGATCAACGGTCAGCTGCGTGGGGTGCTCGACGAGGAGACCGGCCGCTGGGGCATCCGCGTGGCCCGGGTGGAGCTGAAGGCGATCGACCCGCCGCCGTCCATCCAGGACTCGATGGAGAAGCAGATGCGCGCCGACCGTGAGAAGCGCGCGATCATCCTCACCGCCGAGGGGCAGCGTGAGGCGGCGATCAAGACCGCCGAGGGTCAGAAGCAGAGCCAGATCCTGTCCGCCGAGGGCGCCAAGCAGGCCACGATCATGTCCGCGGAGGCCGAGCGGCAGTCGCGGATCCTCAAGGCGCAGGGTGAGCGGGCCGCGCGGTACCTGCAGGCGCAGGGCCAGGCCAAGGCGATCGAGAAGGTGTTCGCCGCGATCAAGGCCGGTCGGCCGACGCCGGAGGTGCTGGCCTACCAGTACCTGCAGACGCTGCCGCAGCTCGCGCAGGGCGACGCGAACAAGGTGTGGATGATCCCCACCGAGTTCGGCAAGTCCCTGGAGGGCTTCGCACGGATGCTGGGCGCCCCCGGTGATGACGGCGTGTTCCGCTACGAGCCGCCCGCGTTCGAGCCGGACCTGACCCGCCCGGAGGACGAGGACGCCTCCGTCGCCGACTGGTTCGACACGTCCACGGACCCGCGTATCGCCCAGGCCGTCGCGGCGGCTGAGGCCGTTGCCCGCAACGAGGTCCCGCCGCCCGCCGTGTCGGCTCCGGTGGCCGCCCCGGTGCAGGCGCTGCCGCCCGCGATGCCCGCCGCGCCGCCGGTGCAGCCGGGTATGCAGACGCCGATGCCCGCGAACCTGCCGCCCACCCAGCAGCATGGGATGCCGCCGCAGGGCCAGCCCGGCTACCCGCAGCAGCAGCAGCAGCCGGACTCGGAGCGCACCCAGGCGATCAGCCCGCCGCAGTGGCCCCAGCAGCCGGGACCAGCCGGTAGGTGAAGTAGTCCACCTGCCAGCCGTCCTTCTCGAGGCCGCCGGTCGCCAGCACCTCGCTGGCGAACCCGGCGGCCTCGGCTTTTGCGTGCAGGTGCCCCAGGTCGCCGGAGGTGCCGAAGAAGATCAGCATGCGGCCGTCGGCGGTGAGGTGGTCGCGGGCCTGGGCGAAGAAGGTGTTCATCGCCCGGTACCCGGCGTCGGCGGAGGCCGCTTCGCGGTGGTCGCGTGGGGTGAACCAGCGGAACGGCGGATCGAACACGATCAGGTCGAACCGGCCGGTGACCTCGCTGAACACGTCGCTGTGGCGCACGGTGACCCGTACCCCGTTGCGTTCGGCGTTGGCGGCGGCCGCTGCCAGGGCGTGCGGGTTGGTGTCGACGGCGGTCACGTCGGCCGAGGTGCCCGCGGCGAGGATCGCGTTGACGCCGCAGCCGGTGCCCATGTCCAGCACGCGGTCCCCGGGGCGCACCTCGGCGAGGACGGCGTCGCCGAGCAGGTGGGAGAACGGCGTGATCGGGTGCACGTCTGGTGGGACGACGAAGGTGCGCCCGAGGTAGTCGAAGGTGACGTCGGTGTCGCGGTGGCTCTCGCGGTACGCGGTCTCGTGCCAGGCCTTCACGCGGTCGGCGTAGTCGGCTGACACGGTCGGTTCATGCCCCATCCCCGGGACCGTAGTCGGCCCCGGGGATCCACCAAACGGGGTTTCCGCTCAGTGGGCGGCGCCGAACCAGGTGGGCAGGTGGCCGATCAGGTCCTGCTGGTCCTCACCGGCCCACGCCACGTGCCCGTCGGGGCGCAGCAGCACGGCGGGCGCGTCGAGTTCCTCGCTGACGTCGACGACGTGGTCGATCCGGTCCTCCCAGCCCGTCACCGAGAGCGCGCCGGTCTGGTCGAGGAGGAGCCCGCGGCCGCCGCGCATCAGCTCGTAGAGGCGGCCCCGCTTCAGCCCGATGTCCCGTAGGCGTTTGCCGAGCAGTTCGTGGCCGTCGCCGAAGTCGTAGCGGATGCCGATCGCGGTGATCTTCTCGATCAGGTACCGGTTGACGTCCTCGAAGTCCATCAGCTCGGTCAGCAGCCTGCGCACCGACTGCGGCCCCGGGTCGGTGGACATCAGCTGCATCTGCGCGCGGGTGTTGTTGAGGACCTCGGCGGCCACCGGGTGCCGTTCGCTGTGGTAGCTGTCGAGGAGTCCCTCCGGTGCCCAGCCGTCGATCTCGGCGGCCAGTTTCCAGCCGAGGTTGACCGCGTCCTGGACGCCGAGGTTGAGGCCCTGGCCGCCCGCGGGTGGGTGGATGTGCGCCGCGTCGCCCGCCAGCAGGACCCGGCCGGTGCGGTAGCGCTCGGCCTGGCGGGTGGCGTCGCCGAAGCGGGAGAGCCAGCGCGGTGAGTGCACGCCGAAGTCGGTGCCCGCGACCGCGAGCAGCTGCCGCCGGAACTCCTCGATGGTCGGTGCGACAGCGCGGTCCTCGGCCACCTTGTCCGCGGGCACGATGACGCGGTACGCCCCGTCGCCGAGAGGCATCGCGCCGAACCGCAGCTGGGTCTTGCGGACCTCGGCCATGACCGCGGTCAGTTCCTCCGGTGCCGCGGTCAGCTCCATCTCGCCGAGCAGGGTGTCGACCGTGGCGGGTTCGCCGGGGAAGGCGACGCCGAGGAGTTTGCGCACGGTGCTGCGGCCACCGTCGCAGCCCACGAGGTAGCGGGCGCGCAGTTCGGTCCCGTCGGCCAGCTCGACGGTCACCCCGGTGTCGTCCTGGGTCAGCGCAACCAGCTCCCGGCCGCGCTGGATGTCGGCGCCGAGTGCGGTGGCGTGCTCGGTGAGCAGGCGGTCGGTGAGGGGCTGCGGGATGCCCAGGACGTAGGCGTGTGCGGTGTCGAGCCGCTCGGGCGCCTGCTTGATGATGCCCGCGAAGAAGCCCCCCATGGGGTGCTGCTTGCCGAGTTCGAGGAACTTCTCCAGCAGGCCGCGCTGGTCCATCAGCTCGATGCTGCGCGCGTGCAGGCCCAGCGACCGGACGATCCTGGTCGGCTCGGTGTCGCGCTCCAGCACGACGGTGTTTACGCCGTGCAGCCGCAGCTCGGCGGCCAGCATCATGCCGGTCGGTCCGCCGCCCGCGATGATCACGTCAATCATGAAACCCCCGATTTAGCACGTACTTCGTCAAACCCTGTTTTCGCAGGTTCTGGCTACGGCGGGAGATTCTGCGGCATCACCGGGGTCTTGCCGCAAGGCCCCCTGTGCGCTATACGTTAGAAGTGGCAGGGAGTGGACGACTCCTTGCCATTCGTCTTTCACTGGGCCGCGACGGCGAACCTGGCCTCGGTGAACCCGCGCGCGGCGGCGACCCGCTCGGCCTCCGACTCGGCTGCCTTGGTGATCGCGCGCGGGAGTTTCCCGAACGGCTCGACCGTGATCGCGACTTTCCGGCCCGCCGCTTTCGCCCGCCAGAGGCCGACGATCTCGCCGCCGGACAGCACGGCGCCGGGGTTGCCGATGATCCGCCACAGCGCCTTGCGGTGCGCGGCGTCGGGAACGAGCAGGTCACGGTCGCGGCCCTGCAGGAACGGGTCCAGCGGTGGCAGCAGCCGCACCAGGTCCGGGTCGGGGGCGGCGCGCGCGGCGTCCACGTCGGACTCCGGGAGGTAGGCGGCGCGACCGTCCACAGTGACCTCGACCAGGCCCGCGGGCCACATGGCCGCGGTGTCCTTCTTGGTGGTCTCCAGGAACTTGGTGACCTCGGTGGCGGTCGCGGGCC
>Ga0247823_10004851_pt1 | contig 10733 bp, 8 predicted proteins | sample 13C_PalmiticAcid_2_FD_192426 | JGI IMG/M metagenome (GOLD analysis project Ga0247823, IMG submission 192426) | Soil microbial communities from agricultural site in Penn Yan, New York, United States - 13C_PalmiticAcid_Day30 | ecosystem: Environmental > Terrestrial > Soil > Agricultural land...
CTCGTTCTCCGCGTGCCGGTCGGGCTCCGTGGTGTGGAGGATTTCATCCAGGACGGACGTGGCGTAGTTCCCCGCAGGCAAGGAGAACGTGAGCACCAGTTGATCGGCTTGCGGCCACTCCCAGGACATGTCCCCCGGGCTCGTCACCAGGGCGCGGCGCTCCTGATCCAGGCCGGCGTGTTCCATGCCGTGGCACAAGGTGGCGTGACGTTCAGCCACGCCGTTTTCCAGGGCCTGCGCCTGATCGGTGGTGCTCACGCGGCCCCGCCCCCAGAGCGGTCCGGTGGGCCGGCCCGCCTCGTCCATCGCGTCGCCGGGCAGGGTCTTGCCCCAGAGTCCCTGCTGGATTCGCAGCGCCAGCACTTCGTTGAAGACGAAGGAGCGCACCGCCGACAGGTAGATGCCCTTCTTCTTCGGGTTGCGCACGCGGATCTCGCGCGCCAGCATGGCCCGGCCCTGCTCGACGTTGCCGCCGTCATGGCCGAAACGCTGGGCGCCGAAGTAGTTGGGTGATCCCTGCGATGCCACGGCCTTCAGATTGGCCTCGATGGCGTCGCGGTCCCCGGTCACGTCACGCAACACGATGCGGAACTGGTTGCCCTGCAGATCACCGCGGCGCAGCTTCTTCACGTGGCGGCTCTGGCTCAGCACCTTGAACTCCGGATGCTGAAGCACGGTCAGGTCGGGCGCGTCGCCCTTCGGCAGGTAGATGCTGAACCACTGACGGGTGATGGCGTAGCGGTCCTTGAGGCCCGCAAAGCCCACGTCCCGTTCCTGCACGCCGGCGGCCTCGGCCAGTTGCTGGGCAACGAAGGCCGTGTTGGCGCCGTTCTTTTCGACGTCCACCCAGATGTGTTCGCCCTCACCGGAGGGCAGCTGCAGCGGCAGTTCGGTCACGGTGAAATCCTCGTTGAGGAATTTCAGGGTGGCGCTGGCACCGCTGGCCGGATAAGCGTGGGGCCACTGCGGCAAGGTCGTGTATTGAGCGTCGGTCATGAGCGGTCTGGCGGGAGCATGAAGAGAGGAACGAACCGTCGCGTCGACAAGGGGCCGTCCAGACAGGGATTCTCGCCTCAGCCGCATGCGGTGACGAGCCGCCACGGATGCGCAAGAGTCGCGCCCCCGGCACGGGCGAACGCCGTCAGCGGGCGTCGACGATCTCGGTGAGTTGGCCCCGTGCCTGCAGCCGCACCGGCAGCAGCTCGGGCAGCCGGCGGCGGAGGTCCTCGGGCCGGCGTGGATCGAAGGTTCCGGTGACGGGCAGCGCGCCGACCTGCGGGTCGGCCGGCACCAGGCCCGTGGCCCCGTAGCGCTCGAACTCGGCGAGCACCTCGACGAGCGGCGTGGCGTCGAAGGACACGCGGCCCGAACGCCAGGCGGCGATGGCGTCCGGGGCGACCCGCGAGACCGCCCCGAGCCGGCCGGCCGCATCGCCCGCCACCTGTTCACCCGCGCCCAGGTCCACAGTGGCGCCACCGAGCCTCACCTGCACGCGGCCTTCCTCCACCGCCACCTGTCCCCGCGTGTCCTTGTCGACCTTCGGCGTGTAGCGCACTGCGAAGCGCGCACCGGCGGTCTCGATGCGCCACGGGCCTGCCTGCACCTCGAACGGGCGGCCGTCTTGCGGCACCTCGAAGACCACCTGTCCTGTCGACAGGCGCACCACACGGCGTGAGCCGTACAGCGAGACCTCGGCGCGGGTGGATGCATCGAGCGTCATTCGCGTCGTGTCGGGCAGGGCCACGTCGAGCTGCGCGCCGCGGTTTGTCAGGTAGGTGTTCGCGTAGTCGGGCTGCTGGCGCCAGTAGGACCAGCCGACGAAGGAGGCGCCCACGACGGCGGACAGCAGCACGATCACGAGGGCGGTCGCAAGGTACCAGGGGCGGGGCGGGCGATCAGGAGACGGGTCGAGGGTCACGTGGGGGGCGGAGGCGAGGACGAGGCGATGGAATTATTGCCGACGGGGTATCGGCCATTAGGGAAGCGGGTGGTCGGTGGGGCCAACGGATTGTTTCAACGTCGCTTTGATCAGCCATATCGGAACTCCACACGAGGAAACGCTGCTGGGATCCTGGCGGCCGCCGAGAAGCATCTCAAGTTGATGCCGACGCTATTCCGTGGGTTGCCGCTTCACCCATTCGGATGACCGCCGATTGCGAGTTCGCTGGCCCACTTGGATCGCAGCGCATCTGCAGCGCAGTGGAGAATCGAGATGAGTCCTGTGCTCGAGATTCGTGGGTATTCCCTGAGCTGTGCCGTTCTGTGGTTGGTCGCGGCCTGCGGGGGAGGCGGAGCGGGCACCGATGGTGGCGCGAGTCAGCCTGGATCTGAGATCCCAGGGGCATCAGCTGTTGCGACCGGCGTGATGAATGGCGGTCCGGCGTCCTTGTTCTCGGGTGAACTCGAGGTACAGGTCAATGACTTTTCAGGGCTCGAAGGGCGGCCGATCACTGCAGTGAGATACGAGGACGCGACGGTTGCTGGCGAGTTCTCCAAGCACGCGTATGCGCATGAGTCGACTCCGATTGGCAACGCGAGCTATGAGCTGCGCCTTCCTCCTGCACCAGGCTTGCAAGGTCTGCAGATTTCGCTCTTCGTGGGCAAGAATCTCACTAATTCTCCAGCGCTGTTCTTGCTTCCTGGGATGGCGGAATCGGTGGAGAGCGACGGAGACGGAAGCCCGGAAGTATTGCCGGGGACTCAGTACGACTCAACTACCGGCAAAGTTACGGCCACGCTCCCAGAGAAGTTCTTTCGGATCGGTCACGCGGGTTCCTCGGCTCGCTTCCTCGCTGCGGCTCTACATGAGGGGGCAATGACAAGACCGCCAAACTCCATTGCGCAGGTGGTTCCTGAAATCGAAACGGAGGGATTCGTCTGCCCGTTGGCCGCCTGCACGGAGACCAGCCGTTTCGGATCTCGAAGCACGCCACTCGGGGCGCGCGAAAACTTCCACTTCGGAATGGATCTGGAGGCGGAGTGCAATTCTGAACTGTCCGTCCCTGCCGGTTCAATCATCGTTGGGGGGCGGACCGGGGATGAGTACGATGAGGCGCTCACGGCGCGACGGCTTGCAGCGGGAGAAAGCGTGTACTTGGTGGTCCGGCTTCCATCCGGCGTAATAGTGAAGTTCCTTCACCTGTACGCACTGGATGCATCCGTCACTGACAGGACGAAAAGTCCGCCGACAGTACGAGTGGGAGCCAGCGCTTCCGGTGTAGTCGCCTGGACAGGAAATACCGGGCTTTTCGTTGAGCGCAGGCCCGATTGCCAAGGCTCGCCACTTGTTGGCAATCGGACGTATCCACCGCACCTTCATGTCGAACGGTTTGAAAACGGCGGACGTGCCGCTCGCGTGGACGCATTCTTGGACCTCGCCACTCAACTGTCTATCGACGTGCAGTCGAGCTCATCCATTGCTGACGGCGACCTGATCTCCTATTCAGTCCGGGCCACGGACAACCGTGATCGAGCGGTTGATTCACGGGTCGCTAGTGAGACAAATCCGCCGCGCTACCTCTGCTACTCGCAAGATCCTGCTGACGTTCTGAATTGGGCGAACAAGACAAAAGACTCGTCAACCAACGAAGCGTGCCTGCCGTGGCAAAGCGCTCAATCGGTCAAGGTCGGCAAAGCTAAGGACGTGCGTATGACTGCGAGGTTCGATACGCGGGCCCCAACATTGGTCGGGACGGCAGCATTTGTTCCGTCGACGACAGGCAGCCCAGAGGCAAGTCACCTCTTTGCTGGTCATCTTCAGGGTTTCTATCAAGGGACTGCTGTCTTGACGTCCTGCACTGGCACAGCGAACGGCGCATGCAACTATCTCAGCTACAACCTCGCTCGACCGGAAATCGTCGGAGTCAGTTTTCGGGTTGGGTCTGACGCGCTCAATGTTCGGCTCGACCAAGAGTTCGGCTGTCTCGGTGCGACGTCGAGCGTTGTCGTGAGCAACGACTCCGCGTTCACTATCGCGTTCCCAACCTCCGAAATGCGACCCGCCTCGCAGACGACCTTTGTCGTGACGAAGGTGGAAGGTGATGCCGTTTCCGGAACGGTAACGTCGACATTTGATCTTGGGCAGGCAAAGGGTACGTGGACGGCCACGAAGGTCGCTCGATCATTCCCCAAATGCCTGCCTCCAACGAGGATCACGGGCATTGACGAGAGCGGGAACGAGCGAGGAAAGACATTGTCGTTTTTCTGTCCGTCAGCATCCTTGGGGAACTATTGGGGGTGCGACCCTCGGACGGCTGAATCAGATGGGCGCCCTGGTGAATGGACGAGCAACCAACCGACGGCGACAAGCCTGCTACTGCGCCAGCTCTAGACATTCGAATCGTCATCGAACCAATACACACGATATCTGCCTTCGACGCTCTTGAGGCCCGGCCGCATCGAGCGCCCCCTGGTACAGAGGGGTCGCTTGCCGTGATCGACAGGCCTGGTTCCCCCGGCACTCGCCAGGGAAACGACGCATAGGCAACGCATCCCGGAGGAGATGCGCCGGGGGCGCTGCCCCGGGATGTTGGCTGGGACCGGTCACCTGGTTACCCTGTGGGACTCGCATTTTGGGCGGGCAGCCCAGCATTGCGTCTGGTACAACCGTCCTTCGGGAGACGATACCGGTGTAGCGCCGCGTGAGCCTGGAGGTGAAATGGATGTCGAGGCCAAGGTTGAACCGCTGATCGGGTTGTTCTACGACGCCGCAGTTGGTGCTACGCCGTGGTCTGTAGCGCTCGGCGCCTTGCAGCACGCACTCGGTGGTCAGTCGGCCATCATGTTTGACCAGCCACGCTTCGGCGAGGTGCCACTCTTCATGTCCTCGGGTGTGATCACGAAGCAGGACATGCTGCAAATAAATAGCGTTCACGGCGGAGATGTTTGGCTTCGGCGAGCACTCGAAAGGAACCTTCTCACCAAGGGGTTTGTTGGGCGCGGCTCAGACGTACTGCCGCAGGAAGAGCTTCGCCAGACTGACTTCTACAACGATGCGCTGCGACCATACGATGTCGAGTACTGCTGTGCATCGATGGTGTATGACCCGAAGGACATCTCGCTGCCGGGCTTTGTGTCGGTCCTGCGCATGCGCGGCCAACCGGACTTCTCAGTAGAGGATGTCGAAGTTCAGCGCCGACTCAGCCCGCATGCAAGGCGAGCTGCCTCGCTCTGGTCCAGGACAGTGGAACACCGGCGGGAGACCGACGACATCTGGGCCTCGCTTGAGCTCGTCCCATTTGCCATGCTTTTTGTCCGTGGCGACCGTTCAGTGCGGCACATGAACGCCGAAGCTGAGCGTCTGCTCGGTCGCCAAGATGCTCCACTTAGGCTTGTCCGTCGGCACAGCAGATGGTTCATCGAGGCGACGGCCGGGTCAGTGTCCCCGGCTGGTCGCGCTCTTGCTTGTCTACTCTCAGGGACGGATTCGAATGCCGCTCGGATCGATGGCGCGAAAGGAGCCTTTACCTGGTTCGTAGACGCGCTTTGCTTGGACAGGCGCGGCGGAGCGCCAGAAGGGGCGAGGGCATTCGTTTTGACGATCCATGCGTCGGACAAGGATCCGGCGCTCAACGGCAATCCGATGCAGCGCTTCTTCCAGCTGACGCGCGTTGAAACAGCGCTTGCTGAGGCGCTGATGGTCACCGACGACCTCCAGGCGGCAGCAGATCGCCTGCGGGTTAGCCGCAACACCGCCAAAACCCATCTTGCTGCCGTCTTCGCCAAGACAGGGACCAAGAGTCAAAGTCAGTTGACCCGTCTGATGGGCAGACTGCCGGCGAAGCCTCGATTCGAGCGTTGAGATCGCTTGTGCAGGCGCGGCGAGGGTTCTGCTTCGGGCCTTGAGGTTGAAGTCCAGACTACAGGTAATCAAGGCGATTCAACTGCGCTCAATCGCTGCATTGACTTTGCGTTCGCAGAACGCGGAACGACCGCTTTGACAGTCACGCTATCTCGCAATAGCCCATCAGGGAAGAGGCTAGGGGCGTCACATATTCAGCGCCCAGCGGGCGCGAGCCAGACGACAAGCCAGCAGACCAAGCTGATCGTGGTGAGCACGGTCGGGACGATCCTGGGGAGATGGCCGACCCAATGCGTGCCGAGCGGCATATTCGGCTGGCCAGCCTGAACTTCATGCGGCTGAAGCTCGGCGAGGTGGTCCAACTTTGCCGCGATGGCTTGTTCGAATGAGGCCATGCCCGCTGCGCAGAGGCGTGAGTGAGGCGTGAGGGTCAGGTCTTGCCTTTCGCAAACCACTCGCAGCAGACCGCACTTTTGCACTCGGCCTGGGAGGGAAGATGAAAAAGGCAAGACCTGACCCCAGCGTCCCTCACCTCATCAAAATGAAGACGAGCAGGCCGCCGACCGCAAAACCGATCGCAGCGGAGATACCCGCCGTCCATTGCCATGCACCCTTGAGACGAGCAGCCTCGGCTTGGATCGTTCGAGTCGCAGCCTGTGTCGCAGCTGTCAGTTCCTTCAGGGCAGCCCTTGACTGGGTCTCCGCGTCCGTCAGCGTCTTGCTGATGGTTCCTGCAGCGCCGTTGATGGCTTCATCAACCTTCTTGCCGACGCCTTTCTCGATGTTGGCGGCCAGCGCGACCTGGGTCGCCCCCAGATTGGCTGTTGCCCTTTCCACGAAGCCCGCCGCCCTCTCGACGCGATCGATCGAGCCCGCGGCTGTGGACTGGAGCGTGATCGCGTGCTCGATGACGTCGGCCACGATGGGCACCAGCTCATCCAGGGCTCTCGGCGGAGAAGAATCGGTCGATGACATTGAGCTTGAGACTAGAACACAGTCGATGGTTTCGAGTAGCGCTGGGCTTTGCCGTCAGCGACAAAACTATCTTTCGAGCACGCGTTCGATGCCGTAGTCGACCTTGGCGACCTCCTTCAGGGACTCACGATTGCGCTGCTGCAACCGCCGAATCTCCGCCGAGAACGCACCTCGCTGCAGCTCCTGCCTCGCCTCTCGTGCTCGCAGACGCTGGCGCAAGAGCCTGCATGTCGCCTTCAGGTCGGTGATGTTATCCAATGGCAGATAGCTGATGCTGCCGGAGCTGCTGACCCCCACGAGCAGACCTGAGGTCTGGTAGCCGTCCAGGCAGCCGAAGAGCTTAATCAGCCGAAGGTAAAGGTCCAGGTCCTTCTGCAGGACCGTGCCATGAACGGCATCGGATGCCACCTCTGCCACGAACTCTTCCATCGGGATCCCATCGTGCTGCTGCTGCTCCAGATAGGGACGGACCATCATCTTGAACTCTGGCTCGCCTTCGTCCGGCAGGACATGAGGGCCGGTCTCGACGTACCAATGTGCGCGCAGGGATGCCGCCTTCATGTCGGCGTCTCGCCTGGTTGCTCCAATGTAGGTGTGCAGCTTCACCAGCTCCTTCTTGACGTTGGCGCCGACGCGTTTGAACTCGATCAAGCGCCAGGTACCTCGAAACTGCAACATCACGTCGCCCAGCACCTTGTCCAGGGGCGTTTGCTGCAGCAGGTTCACGCAGCCTTCGACTTCTTCAGGCCGGCGCCCCATGGCTAAACCCAACCCGAACAGAAAGTTGCCGATGATGATGTTTTCGTAAGGTGACAGCACGTCAGGCTCTCTCCATATCGCTTGTCGAGTTTCTTCCCAGCCAGTCAGAGCCAAGTCTTGAACTTGGACTTCACCGGCCAATGGGTGGCTGGTGCGCTGTGGCGAAGCCAAAAGCATGAGAACCAAGCGCGCGACGAATTCGCAACCGGAATGCAGTATCAAAGAGGTGGATGCGCTCCTGCGTCGCAGAGGCGCTTGTTTGCCACTTGACTAAGCCGGCGAACGGGTCACCCCGAACTTCTCAGCGAGCGGATCTCGACAGACCAACACCGCAGGCACGACATGCAGCGCCCTTGCTACTGGTCTCACTGCGCCCTCGCTCCTGATAGCTGCTCTTGCCGTAGACCCGTTCTCTCGCGGTTGGTCTCGTCAGCCTGGATTGGAATCGTCGGCATCGGCTTCATCTGGCGACACCACATTCAAGTACTCGGTGCGCACATCCTTCAGTGGCCGTCGACCGTCTGCTTCCAAACGCCAAAAGTCCCAACCATTTGTACTTCTCTTGGTGACAGAACTTCCTGCGCTGGATGGGCTGTCAAAGACCTGATCGCCAACCTCGATGCGGCCATCAGAGAGGACCCTTCCAGAAACGCCGCCGAACTTGCCTGGGCTCGAGTGGAGCGCCTGACCGACGTCAAGATAACCCGCACCGATCAAGTCCGCGAGTTCAACGGTGATCTGCGTGTCCGCTTGCTGCCGTCCCACGCGGACTGTGTGGCCGGGCGGCACTGGCCAGATTGCCAGAACGGCGTCGATGGCCAGACCAGTTCGGGCATCGATGCCCGCCTCATCCCATTGTGTGGTCGCGTAGGCTTTGAGCAGTCGGCTATTCAGCAACACCACGTCTTTCTCCTGCAGGTGCGAGGCCTTCCCTCCATCACCCAACCACGCGCCATTAGATACAGTGCTGTTCAATTTCTTCGTCAGCAACGTGAGATTTCCGAGCCGGTGAACTCTCGCTTCTCGCTCCGACTCCTGCACGCCGGGAGACAACGGCCAATGCTTTTGCCAAGATTGGGGTAGTACATGTTCGATAGCGTAGCTGTTGCGCCGGATGCGCATTCCTGCTGCGGACGTTTGACCCGGAATCCAGCCGCGCCAATGGTCTTCAATCGATTCAAGCACCATTCGGACCCTTGCGCGGCTCAGTTTTCGGTAGGCAGGCATCGACTCCAACTCACGGCGCACCTCGTCATCGTCCGGCCAATAGGCTGTCTCGGCCCGTTGGAAGGCGAAATGCTCGGTCAGCGTATGACCAACTTGGTCGGCGGGAGCATTGCGAATGACCGAGACAACCTCCGCCATCGTCTTGTTGTAGTTCTTCGCCGTAGCACGGATCAACATCCGCCGTGCCAGCCAACTTTCGAGCACATTCAGCGCGATCTCTACCTGCATCGGAGGCAACGGCCCGGCCTTGTGGTCCAAAAGCGCAAGCATCACTGGCTTCACCACCTCGCTTTCCAATGTCTTGGCGCGATAGGAGAACAACCCCACGCGATCCAGGGGGCCGTCCAGGCTATTGGCCTTCTCTGTGAACTCTCGATAGATCACAGCGGCGCGATGGATCTCCTCCAACAGTTCGAGCATCGTTTGGCCCGCCTGGTAGTCTGCGTACGACTTGAAGCGCGAGAAAACTTCCCGCGCGACCACTTCCTCACCGGTGCGTGCAATCAACCAGTGATTCAGGAAAACCGACGACCGCGGGCTCTTGACGCGCCCTACGTTGACCTCCTCCTCCCAGAAGGCCGTTTCAAACTGCGCCCAGTAGGTACTGTAGGACCCTTCCACATCCGCCTTTTGCTCTAGCAGTCGCTGGAATACGAAATTCTTGATCAAGTCAGCCGCGGTGAGCACAGCACCCCGAGCATTAAGCGTCTCGAAGATTTCTTGCGCATTCTCATTGGCTGTTAGGTCGATGACCACGATTTGCAGCAACTCTCGTACGCTGCGTTCGACGGCTTCAGCCCGCGCTAAGATCTCCTCCGGACCGTCGGCGTAAAGCCAAGCTCGACACTGCTGAGCAAAGTAGTGATGTGCTTTGACAAGGCGGGACGCGCTGTTCTTCAGCTTCTCATAGTCGACCGGACTTCTCGCTTCCATCACTTCATTGAAAGCTGCGCGGTCGCGGTTGGTAGGCCAGACCTTGAAGCGATCCTCCTTGTGTCGGCGAAATGCCTCTGCGTTCGCGATCAAGGGTTCCAGGCGCGCCGCGGGCATGGCCGCACCAACCACTTCCATCTCGGAGTGCACCGCATCAAGCAGGATCTGCAAGGTCGTCAGTCGCTGCTGTCCATCGATGACGGTGCGTTGCTGCAGATCGCTGGTCGGCGTAGGGAGCTGTTGCAGGACGATGGCCCCGAGGAAGTGCGGGGCGTGTGCGCTAGTCGGCGATTGCAGCAGGCGAGTGGCTACCCGCTCCAGGTCCTTCCAAAGCGGCTCCCACTGAAGTTCTTCGTTCCAGACATAGGGGCGCTGGAATAGCGGAACCAGCAGGCGCTGCGGCTGCATGAAGATCGCTTGGGGTGTTCGAACTTGAGTGTCCATGTCGTCACGACCTCGAGGATGGCCCGGAATGCAGCGGAGTAGCGAATAGTCCCGTAGGCAGAAAAGAAGGGGCCGAAGCCCCTTTCTCATTCCACAGTGACTGACTTCGCAAGATTGCGAGGCTTGTCGACATCCGTCCCACGAGCACACGCCGTGTGATACGCCAACAACTGCAGCGGAATCACATGCAAGATCGGAGACAGAGCCCCATAGTGCTCGGGCATGCGAATGACCTTCACACCTTCCGACGACTCAATCCGCGAATCCGAGTCCGCAAACACGAACAGCTCCCCACCCCGCGCCCGCACTTCCTGCAGGTTGCTCTTCAGCTTCTCCAGCAGCGCATCATTCGGCGCAATGGTGACCACCGGCATCTCCGAGGTCACCAGCGCCAGCGGACCGTGCTTCAGTTCACCGGCCGGGTACGCCTCGGCGTGGATGTAGCTGATCTCCTTCAGCTTCAGTGCCCCTTCGAGCGCGATCGGGTAGTGCAGACCACGCCCCAGGAACAGCGCGTTTTCCTTGCGGGCGAATTCCTCGGCCCAGGCCATCACCTGCGGCTCCAGCGCCAGCACCGCTTGCACGGCGACGGGCA